>JAEEGL013926352.1_pt1 | contig 38901 bp, 41 predicted proteins | sample 9134231 | NCBI WGS metagenome assembly JAEEGL01 (sample SAMN16246548, study PRJNA631951) | gut metagenome | biome: gut microbiome; feature: rumen; material: fiber-attached | host: Bos | place: Iran: Karaj | collected 2018-10 | reverse complement strand
TAATTAATATTAAATAATTACGCTGCACCTATGGCGGAACTGGCAGACGCGCTAGACTTAGGATCTAGTTCCGAAAGGAGTACAGGTTCGATTCCTGCTAGGTGCACCAATATATTGAAATTCCCCCCAAAAATTGGACCAAATCGGTACAATAATTTGGAGGGTTTTTATTATGAACAGACGACCGAGTGAATGGCTAAAATGGGTCAAATTGTACGTCAATGATGGCGTGCCTATAACCAAAATAGCGGACAAATATCATCTCGATGTTAGTAAACTAAAATATCGAATCAAACTTTACCAAGTACATGGGGAGGCTCCTTTTACCGATGATCAAGAAAAGAGAGTTTATACTCGTGAAGAAAAACTCAAAGCAATTCAAACTGTATTAAGCGGTCAAAAATCTGCCCGTCAAGTTGGCATAGAACTCGGTGTCCCTCATGCAGATACAGTTAATGATTGGGTAAATCTTTATAAATCTAAGGGCGAAGAAGCAATTCAAGTGTCTCGCGGTAGGAAGAAATATATGCTTCATGAGGAGCGGCAGGTCTATCTTGCTGATAAAGAATTGAAAGCTCGTTGTAAACATTTAGAGGATGAGAATGAATTCTTAAAAAAATCCTTGGCCCTGGCTTTACGGAAGGACAAACGATTGAGGAAAAAGTACAAATCGTTAATGAGCTTAAGGGCCGAATCAAATTAAATGTCCTTCTGAAATTTTGTGGTCTTTCTAAATCTACTTATTATGATGTTTTGAAACATGGTGAAGAAAGAAAGCATAAAGATGATGATGTTGTTGAACTAATTAGGACTATTTTTAATAGTCATTATAAGAAATATGGTAGTCCTCGTATAACTATAGAATTAAGAAATAGGGGATATATTATTAATGAAAAGCGTGTAGCTAGATTAATGAAAGAACATCACATTTCAGCAGAACCCAAGAAAAAGAAATACTGTTCTTATCGAGGAGAAGTTGGAACTAAAGCACCTAACATCATTAAACGGCATTTCGATATTGGTAAACCATATAAAGTGTTTGGAACAGATGTGACTCAATTTAGGATAGGTGATGACAAATTATATCTATCTCCAATAATAGATTTCCATACTAGAGAAATTGTCGCATATGATATCTCTATTCATCCAAATATGCTTCAAATTAAAAGAATGATGCATCAACTAGAAAATAAATACGGAGAACATCTTAATGGAACAATCATCCATTCTGATCAAGGTTGGCAATATCAACAGAAGTGGTACCAAGATTTCTTGTTGGAGCACGGGATGATTCAATCTATGTCTAGAAAAGGTAATTGCTTAGATAACTCTCCAACAGAGAATTTCTTTGGCAGATTAAAGGAAGAAGTTTTCTATGGCCAGGAGTGGAGATATGAAACTATTGAACAACTCAGGGAAGCAATTCACAGATGGATAAAATATTACAACGAAGAGAGGATTGTGAGTGTACTTAAAGATAGTCCTCTTAAATACAAGGACAAGATATTACAAAGTAATGTATAATATAGGTGCCGGTTTAAAGGATTTAAGTCCAATGAATTGGGGGAACAACATAATTAAATAAATATGAAGAATAAATTATTAATTGGCTTAGGAACATGCTTATCACTCTTACTATCTGGCTGCGCCATATATTTTAATGGTACGCAGATGCCAGCATATAAAGATGCTGATAAATATGTCGCTGGTAGTCAAAATTATGAAGAGAATATTAATACCCTCAATCTCAACTGGATCAGTGGTAAGGTGACTCTTTATGAAGATGACACGATCACTGGTGTGCAAATAGAAGAAGATTGTTCTTTCTCTAATCCTGATGGACAAGTTCATTCCTATTTGCATGATGGAATATTGGATATTCAATTCATGAAATCGGAATATAAAACTCCCACAAGCACTTTTGTAAAATACTTAATTGTTACCTACAATCCCACACTCGATAATTTAAATGTTAATTTAACAAGTGGAACATTCCGCGCTGATCATTTAACAGCTACAGATACAATTAATATCAATTACACCTCAGGAATGGCGGAATTCTCGAATGTTAATTGTAAGAAATTAAATATTAATTTCATCAGCGGAGAACTTACTTCCAGTGTGATTAACGCTGAAGAAATAACTATTACCGCCACAAGTGGTGAGATTTATATGGATGCGATTAATACAAAGAAAATTAAATCTTCATCCACAACAGGTAGACATCGTTTGAAATTCCTCTCTGTAGAAGAAGGCAATGTATCAATTACATCTGGTGCTTTAGTCATCTTATTACCGGATGAAGGTGGCACTGTTAACGTCTCAAATATCAAAGGAACAATCATGTTATTTAGAGATTGTGAACAAGATGGAGATACCTATAAATTCGGTGAAGGAACAGCGATAATTGATGTTTCCATCATCAGTGGAAGCTTTGAAGTCTATTAATTAATACCGAACAATTAATAAGGACAGTCTTAGACTGTCTTTTCTTTTTCTAATTAAATATGAACAATTATTCATATATTTGTTGTAAATATGAACATTTATTCATATAATAATACTGAGGTCATTATTATGAGTAACATTAATGAACAAGTATTAGACAAGATGGTGGATATCCTCTCTGTCGCTAGTGATAAGACAAGATTAAAAATTATGCTCTCCTTATTAGACGAGAGTAAATGCAGTTGTGGAAGTCATGACCACTGCGGCACATGTGAGCATCGTTCTTGTATGATTGAAAAGTGTGTCAGTGAAATAATGGTGGACACTAATGCTAGTCAATCTTTAGTATCACATCAATTAAAGATTCTTAAAGATATCGATTTAGTTTCCACTAGAAGAGAAGGCACAAGAATTTATTATTCTCTCAAAGATGGACATGTTAAACAACTTATCAGTGTGGTTTTAGAACACGCTTTGGAGGATTAATCATGAAAAAGATTTATCATATCTCCGGCTTTGATTGCGCTAACTGCGCTGCTAAAACAGAACGCTATTTAAATAATAAGGATTATATAGAATCAGCAAAGATTGATTTTTCCGCGAATAAGATGTACATCACTTATAAAGAAAATCCTTTAAAAGTAGAGGAACTTAAAAAAGTGATTAAAGAAGTGGAATCAGATCCATTAGAAATCTATGAAGAAGGATTAGTTAAAAAGGTCTATCACATCTCTGGTTTTGACTGTGGCAACTGTGCCGCTAAAACAGAGAGATACTTAAATAGCAAAGATTTTATTGAATCCGCAAAAATTGATTTTGCAAACAATAAAATGTATCTCACTTTTATTGATAAGGAATTATCAATTAATGAGATTAAAAATCTTATTAAAGAAGTGGAATCAGATCCTTTAGATATCCATGAATTATCTAGCGAAAAGAAAGAGAAAAAAGAACAGAAGATATTTACTAAACATATGCTCTTTATTCTCATTAGAGTAATTGTTGGTACACTTGTTACTTTAGGTTGTGTTTTCCTTTTAGGAAAAGCTGAATATAACTGGTTAAGATTTGGTTTATATATTGCCGCTTTTATCTTCGTCGCTTATGACGTGATGTGGAAAGTGGTGATGAATATCGCTCATAAAGTCAATCCATTAGACCACAATCTATTAATCAGTATCGCCGGAATTGGCGCCTTTGCGCTTTGCGCAATACAATTCACCAATTGGGAAACCTATCATCATGAAGTCATTCATCATTTAACGGAAGACTACTCAATCGCTATGGACCATGCGATGGATGCGATGATGGTTATCATTCTCTTCCAAATTGGAAGAATCATCGAAGGTGTGGCCACCAATAAGAGTAAGGCAGCAGTTATGAGAGCGGTGGAACTTCGTGTTGATACCGCTAATCTTGTAACTGAAGAAGGTATTAAAGTTGTTAAACCAGAAGAATTATTAATTGATCAAACTATTATTGTCAAAGTTGGTGAATTAATACCTATTGATGGTGTCGTTATCGATGGCGAAGCTATGGTGGATACTTCTTCATTAACTGGTGAATTTGTCCCTGTTAAAGCCATCCAAGATGAAAACGTTTATAGTGGTTGTTTAATTAAACAAGGACAAATTACTGTCAGAGTTAAAAAGGTCTATGCTGACTCCACAGTCAGTAAGATTATTGATCTCATCACTTCTGGTGGTGAAAAGAAATCTAAAGCCGATGAATTCATCGCTAAATTTTCTAGACTATATACTCCCATCGTTGTGGGTATCGCTCTCATCGTTTTAGTGGCTATGGGATTCATCACCCAAGACTGGATGAAATCTGTTTATCAAGGATTAGAAATTTTAGTTACTGGTTGTCCTTGTGCAATTGTTATTTCTGTACCTCTTGCTTACTTCGCTGCAATCGGTTTAGCGAGCAAGAATGGTATCGTTGTTAAAGGTGCTGCTTACCTCGATAAATTAATCAACGTCGGTACCTTATTAACCGATAAAACTGGAACACTCACAAAAGGCTCTTTCTCCATTCAAGTTGTCAAACCATTTGAAGTGTCTGAGCAAGAGTTATTAGAGGCCTTATACACTGTTGAATCATTATCTAATCACCCTATCGGAAAAGCTATCTGTCATGACCAAAATTTGAGCAAAACCGCCACAAAACTAGAAAATTTCAAGGAAATTACTGGTTTTGGTGTTGAAGGTGACTATGAAGGCAGCCATATTGTCGCGGGTTCTAAAAAGATGATGGCGAAGTATGAAGTTGATCATGAATTAGCCACTGAAATTGGCACTGTTATATACGTTGCCAAAGACCATAAATATTTAGGTTATGTAGTCTTATCAGATGAGGTAAAAGAAAGCGCAAAACAAGCGGTTAGTTTGTTACATAAAGAACATGTTGAAGTGGTCTTATTAACTGGCGACCATGATGAAAACGCGAAAGACATTTCTGATAAGTTAGGTATTGATAGATACCATAGTCAATTATTACCAAATCAAAAGACTCAAGTCTTAGAACAAGAGATGGATAACACCAAAAAAGCTGTGGCCTTTATTGGTGATGGTATCAATGACGCTCCAAGTATTATCAGAAGTGATATTGGTATCGCGATGGGTGGTATCGGTAGTGATATCGCTGTTGAGAATGCTGATATCGTCATCATGAACGATGATCCTCTTAAAGTTTATGAAGCGATGAAGATTGCTAAGATTGCTAGAAGAGTGGCTATCTTCAATATTATCTTCTCGTTGTTTATTAAGATTGCAGTGGCGGTCCTTGTGGTTATCCCTCAAATCGATTTGCCGATGTGGGTAGCGGTTCTCGCTGATACTGGCTTAACTGTCATTATGGTTCTCAATTCCCTTGCGGTTTTATATCGTAAAATCTAAAGATTAATATTTATATTAAAAGATTAATTCTACTCTTAAAATTATAAACTCTACTGAGTTCATAAAGCTCTATAGAATAAATAAGATTAAGGGTAGATTTTTTCTTAGTATTATATCCTTTAATATGATGCCATGTGCATCAATGACATCAAGATTCCAAAATATTCTTTAGGAGAAGAATTATTAAACGCTATATCACATGGGATAGGGGCGATATTTGGCATTGTGGCTTTAATCCTTATGTTAGTAAAAGTAGTACCTACTTGTGATCCTTATCGTATTTCTAGTTCTATTGTCTATGGTTTATCTTTAATTATTCTTTTTACTATTTCTTGCGTCTATCATTCCTTAGCCAAGAATAGAGCCAAAAGAGTATTAAGAGTATTAGATCACGATATGATTTATATCCTTATCATGGGAACTTATACTCCTTATATGTTAGTGGCACTTAGACCATATAATGTCTGGGGATGGGGCACATCAGTAGTAGCCTGGTTAATGTGGGCCTTTGTATGGTTGTGTTGCATTATCGGGGCAGTTTTTAATTCAATTAATATTCATAAATATAGAGGTCTAAGTATGGCTTGCTACATAGTAGCAGGCTGGGTAGTAGTGACTGCATTGTTCGTCTTATGGAATATTATTACACCAGCTGGTGTGTTATTACTTCTTGGAGGTGGAATAGTGTACACAATCGGAGCGGTTTTATATGGAATAGGGAAAACTAAAAAGTATTTCCACTCGATATTTCACTTCTTCGTTCTAGCGGGTGCGGTATTAATGTTTATATCAGTCTATTGTTTTGTATTATAAAAAAACTTCCTTTCGGAAGTATTTAATTATTTGGCGAATCTTTCCGCGGTAGCAATTGCTACCCCAATCATCTTTCCTAAGCCTAACTGTCTTTCTTCCGCAGTGGCTTTTTTATCTTTCTTAATAAAGTGATCGGTAACAGTTAATAAACAAAGCGCTCTCTTGTTTAATCTTGCGGCATTGCAGTATAGGGCATAGGATTCCATCTCCACACCCATAAGTCCCATCTTAGCCCAGTTCTTCCAAGTATTTGGATCATCATCATAGAAGACATCCGCAGAAAGAATATTTCCCGCATGGAAGGGGATTTTAGCTTTTTGAGCTTCTTCATAAGCCGCGACCGCAAGTAAGAAATCACTGCCTGCGGAATATGTACCTTCGACATGATATTGATGTGCCCAGTTACTATCTGTGGAAGCGGTAGTACAGATTAAGACATCGAATAGATCGATATCTTCTCTATAGGAACCGCATGTTCCCACTCTAATGATGGTGTCCACACCATAGTGAGTATAGAGCTCGTAGGAATAGATACCAATGGATGGTTGTCCCATACCAGAGGCCATAACAGAAACTCTTTTACCATTTTTGGTAAGACCGGTATATCCTAAGATACCACGAACATTAGTTACTTCTTTATAATCATGTAAGAAATTCTCCGCAATCCATCTGGCGCGAAGAGGATCTCCAGGCATTAAAACGACATTCGCAAAATCATTTTCTTGAGCGTTGATATGAGGTGTTCCCATAAAATAATCTCCTTAAAGCACATTTATTTTATCGCACAAAAGGGCTTTATCTCAACAAATGATTAAACTTTTGTGAAACAAAGTATACACTAATAGTGAGATGAAAGAATTAGAATTAACCATTACTCATATCAAAGTATTAAAGACCATCTCCTCACTAAATGAAAAAGGTTATTATCCATTAAGTGATGGAGTTTATAAAATCCTAGCTGGTATTGTTGATGAAGAAACCATCAATTTAACTGATTTATCAACCTTTGGAACTTTAATATCTTTTGGTAGTAAAAAAGTATGTCGTTATCTATTAGCCCTTCAAAGACATAAATATATCAAAAAAATCTACTGTCAAAAGAAAGACCGATTAGTGTATGCCACGACAGAATTAGGAGAAACAACACTCCTCCAATATTTCAAAAAACATAAGCGTCCTTTTGTGAAAAAAGCCCGCATTTTAAAGGAAACTATCATAAAAATATAAGTTTTATGATGTTAATAATTGAATTAAATGGTTAACATGTTAATATAATAAAAGCCAAACAAGGTAAGAAAATGAACAATAACAATTTACAATTTGCATGGGATTACGGTCCATTATACTTCTGGCTAAGCCTCTCATTGATGGTTGTTATTTTCGGTTTACTTCTCTTTACCTTTATCAGAGTCTGCCGTCGTAAAGCTGCTTTAATTTCTATCAGTGTGGCCTTTACTTTAAGTGTGGTGGCCTTTTTATTTAATCTCTTCATCGTGGAGATTATCGTCATGGCCATCTTCAGCGCGGTTATCATCATCTGCTTAATTGCTAACCTCGGTGATCTCCGTTCCTTTATTGCTAACCCCTTTAAGAAAACAACTGCAAAATCTGCGAACTTCGGTGTCGAAAAGATTTATAATCGTGAAGCTTTATATAAAAAGATTGAAGAGACAGTTCTCTCTCTTTCTAAGAGTAAAACTGGCGCAATCATGACATTTGAAAGAAATACTTCTTTAAAAGATATTATGAAGAATGGCGTTCCAGTTCATGCTCCTGTGAGTGTGCAATTATTAGAAACCATCTTCTATGAAGGCACCAGATTACATGATGGTGCAGTGGTTATTCATGGTAATGAAATCGTGGCCGCTAGTGTGTTCTTTACACCAACCACCAAACCATTTGCGGTGAAATATGGTTCTCGTCATAGAGCGGCGATTGGTATCTCTGAAATATCTGATGCCGTGACAGTCGTAGTTTCTGAAGAAACTGGTAGAGTGTCATTTGCCGTCAACGGAGAACTTGAATCGGTTGATCAATCCATCTTCTTAAGAGTGTTTGAAAACTATATGGAAGAGAAAACTCAACCAAATGAAGAAGAGAATAGTTAACTATTCTTTTTTTGTATTATGGATAGTAAACAGATATACGACTTTTTAATTAAGATACAGGCCATCTCCAAGACTGGCCTTATTTATAGTAAGGATCCTTACGCTATAACTAACTATACAGAAATAAATAATCTTTCGACGGCTTTGTTAGAAGATTTTATGAATGTTAAATTTGATAGACCAAATTATTTTGAAAAGGATATTTATCCAACTCCTAATATTTCAGTTAGAACTGTAATACTAAATAACGATAGAACTAAAGTTCTAATGGTTAGAGAAGCTAACTTAGGAACCTATTCCTTACCTGGTGGTTGGGCAGACCTATATGATTCACCGAGTAAAACCGCGAAGAACGAATGTTCTCAAGAAGCGGGAGCGGATATTGAAGTCATCCGTTTAGTGGGCCTTTTAGATCGCACACCTTTTAAGACAAGTGCCTCTATTCCAGAGTATGTCGCAGTGTTTGAAGGAAAGATTATCGGACCTCTTCATGAACACGAATATGAAACTGATGATGTAGGTTGGTTTGATATCGATAATTTACCTGAGATATCTCGTAAGACATCTAAAGAAGAATTATTACGGATGATACTGGCCGCGAGAGACGGCAAAACAATATTTGATTAAAATGCATAAATGTCCTTACTTATAAGGGCATTTTTGATATAATAATCTATACGAATATGAAAGATTTTAATCTGAGATTTAACCGTATTTTAGCCGCTGCTATCGATGGACTAGTTATGTTTATCTTATTTGCCGCGATTGTTGTGTATCCCACAATTGTTTTAGTTCGTGACTTAATGAATGATAGTTTTGTGCTAAAAGATGCCTTATGGTTAGGATTCTCTATTTTTGCTTCTTTCTGCGTTTGGATCTTATATCTATTTGTTTCAGCATTAATCTTTAGAAACGCTACTCTTGGGATGAGAATTAATAAACTTGTCTTTACTAAATCTAATGGAGGAGAAATGAATTTTAGAGTCCTTCTATTTAGAGAAACCGCAGTAGTGGTCTGTTATGTTTTATCTTTGGGATTTATGCCAATTTTTGATACAATATCGCTATTTTGCGGCAAAAACGCCAAGAATTTTTACGATATATTCTCTTTGACAAAGGTGGTGTCCAGTGATGATCTTCTCTAGTTTAAGTGCTGGGCAAGTTGCCTTTCTCATTATTGTTCCTATCGTCGTTATCGGAGTTATCGCTGCTGCGATTTATTTCCCGATGCGTAATAAAAAAGTGAAGAGCGATTTCCGTTATTTTTATTACAAGAGAATCTATAAAGTAGCGATGGATAATGACTATTATCTCATCAATGATTTCTTATTCAAAATCGATAACTCTCACGTGGGAAGAATCGATCATATTCTCTTTGCGGATAAATATATTTATCTCATTACCGATTGTTATTACGATGGAAATATCGATGGTAAAGAGAAAGATACTTCTTTCATATTAGTCAGCCAAGATGGCAAAAAGACCTATGTTAATAACCCCTTATTAGATAATCGCAAATTGATCGAAAGATTATGTTTATTAACCGGATTAGACCAATCATTAATGATTGGTGTTATCATCATCAATGATAACTGTCAGTGCGCAGTAGAGACATCTGTTAAAAATGCTTATATCATCCAAAGCAAACGCTTTAAAGCTTTAGTTAAAGCCATCGAATCACGTGATATCGCTAACATCAAACAAGAACAATTAGCATCCGCGGTTAAGGCCATTGATAAACTCAATAGGAAAAAGAAAAAGAATGAGCAGAAGTAGTTTAAGACAATACGCCAGAGATAACTATAGAAATGCCCCTGCTGGATCTTGGATTTTAGGTCTTACCACAGGGATTTTAATTTGTGCGGTTATCGCCTTAGATTTATTAGTTCCTGGACTAGTGATTTTTACTTTTCCGTTCGTTATTGTTCCTCTAGTGTTCTCTGGAACTATTCAACATGTGATGTTTAAAGCTAATAAACCAGTAACTGTCGGTAGCAGTTTTAGATTTTTTGGTCTTTATTATCGAAGTGACTTAAGAGGTTCATTTGGTTTTGTGGTTAATTTATTAAAATCACTTTTAGTGTTTTTAGCCTTAGAAATGACCATCTCATTTATTGCTTCTTTTATATTCCAATATTTATCTAAAGATTTCGTGGAGGCGATGAATACTTTCCTCAATATGATTGAAGAGGAATCTTTGACTTTAGAGGATTTATATAATGTTTTATACATTAATGATGGAATATTAATGAAATATTTCATGATAGTGTTATTCCCATCTTTATATGCTGCGCTTATCTTTATGGTTTATAACATGTCGAGATTCTCGGTAATGATTTATTTCCGAATGAATCTCAAAAGAGGCAATGATAAATTTGTGAAATATGTCTATAAAGAAACAATAAGAAGGCAAAGAATGAAAATGTTTAAGGATTATATGGCCTTAAATTTTCCTTTATATATTTTATTAATATTAGGTTTAGGTGGTGGAACAGTCCTCGGATATTTCTGGCAAGGTGATATTATCACCATGTTAATATGTGGATTTTTAGGAGGAGCGTTATTATCTTCGTTCTTCTTACCATTCTATTTTGGTAATCAAGAAGCTTTATTTGATGAATACGCTAATGAATTCCATAAGAGTGTGAATATCATCACCAAACAATTAATGAGTACCATCCAAACTAATATTGATTTATCAATAGAAGAAAAAGAAAACCTCCAAAAGCGGATGGAGGAACTTAAACATCCATTAGAGGATGATGAAGATGATAATAAAAAAGACCCAGGCGGGTCTTCATAATCTAGCTGGAGCAAGTGACGGGAATCGAACCCGCATATTAACCTTGGCAAGGTTACGTTCTACCACTGAACTACACCTGCAATTTGCAATTCGCTTTGCCAAATCGCTAAATCATTATAGCAAAATAAAATAAAGTTGCAATATAATTTCATAGGAAAAATGAGGAGACATTAAAATGATGACTAATCAACAACTCGCTAATCTAATATTTCCAGATATCAAAGATACTATTGAAGATTTAGAAAAAAGATATCCATCTAGACAACTACCAGAAGGTGCAGAAGTCACAAGATTTGCACCCAGTCCTACTGGATTCTTACATACTGGATCACTTTTTACTTCTTTGATTTGTCGTAAAGTGGCTAGCCAAAGTAAAGGTGTTTTCTATGTGAGATTAGAAGATACTGACCAAAAAAGAGAAATCGAAGGTAGTGGTGAACAATTATTAGAACAATTAAAGATTTTCGATATCGTTCCTGACGAAGGATATTTAGGTGACCATGAAAAAGGTTTATATGGTCCATATATCCAATCCCAAAGAGCGGATATCTATAAAGTCGCGATTAAATATTTAATCGAACAAGGAAGAGCGTATCCTTGTTTCTGTACCCCAGAGCAACTTGCTTTAGATAGACAAGAACAAGAAAAACAAAAATTAAATCCTGGTTATTATGGCGAATTTGCAAGATGCCGTAATCTCTCTAATGATGAACGCGCAGAAAGAATTAGAAACGGCGAATCCTATATCATCAGATTTAAGAGTAATGGTGACCACACTAAAAAGATTATGGTCAAAGACCTCATCCGTGGTGAATTTGAAATTGCGCAAAATGATTTAGATATTCCAATTCTTAAAGGTGACGGTTTACCAACTTATCACTTTGCCCACTGTGTGGATGATCATTTTATGAGAACCACAACAGTTATCCGCGGTGAAGAATGGATTGCCTCATTACCTATCCATGTCGAATTATTTGAAGCCATGGGATGGAAAGCTCCAAGATACGCTCATCTACCAGTCATTATGAAATTAGATGAAAATGGCAATAAAAGAAAACTTTCTAAAAGAAAAGATATTGAAGCGGCAGTTAGTTACTTCTTAGAAGACGGCTATCCACCAGAAGCCTTAGTGATGTATTTAATGACCATCGCTAATTCCAACTTTGAAGAATGGATTTTAAATAACCATTTTGAAGGCATGGAAAACTTCACCTTCTCATTTGAGAAGATGAGTCATGAAGGTGCTTTATTTGATATTGGTAAAGTCAATTTCTTTGCTAGAGAAATCTTAGTGAAGAGAAATAAACATCAAATCTTAGAAACCGCTTTAGAATACGCGAAAAAGTATAATCCTGAATTATTATCTCTCATTGAAAGAGATCATCATTATTTCGAAGAGATTATGAATATTGAAAGAGAAAAAGATAATCCTCGTAAAGACTATGAGAAATATGGTAATCTTCCTCAATTAATCGGATTCTTCTATTCCGATAAATATGATGAGATTATTAAAGAACCTCTTCCATTTAAAGAGAGTTTATCTAAGGATACTATTATTGAAACATTATCCGCTTTAAGAGATGGATTATCTTATGATTTAGATGAACAAGGTTGGTTCGCTAATATGAAGGATATCGGTGGTGCTCATGGCTTTGCTTTAAATAATAAGGAATATAAAGCTAATCCAGAAGCCTTTAAAGGATCCATCGGTGATGTCGCTGAAATCTTAAGAATCACATTAACTGGTAGGAAGAACTCTCCAAATCTATATTATGTGATGAAAATCTTAAAGAAAGAGGAATGCGATAGACGCATTAACAAAGTCATCGAATTATTAAAATAAAAAATCAATGCACTTTAGGACTTGTTATATTATAATAAGCAGGCACTTAAGTGCTATATGGCCCTATGGAGAAGCGGCTTAACTCATTGCCCTCTCAAGGCAACATTCACGGGTTCGAATCCCGTTAGGGTCACCATTTGTTAAAAACTAATTTATTAGTTTAAATATATGAAAAGATTAGAATCCCAAGAAGATTATTTAGAGAAGATTTTACAAATCTCTCAAAAGAAAGATAAAGTTCACGCGATTGATATTGCGCGTGAGATGTCTTTTTCTAAACCTTCTGTTTCTGTAGCGATGAATAAGCTAAAAGAACTAGGTTATATTGAAATTAATGAAAAAGGTGAAATATCCTTAACTCCTAGTGGTCTTGTTATCGCTGAGAAGACATTAGAGAAACATATTATCTTAACCAATATGTTAGTGTCTCTCGGTGTTGATGAAGAAACCGCGAAAGAAGACGCTTGTCGTATGGAACATGACATATCTGATAAGACTTGGGAAGCTATTAAAAAACACGCGGAATTCTTAAATAAATAATATATTTTATTAATAATAAAGAGATAAGAGTTAGTTTCGGCTAACTTTTTTCTTTACATACACACAAAGGGGTATATAATATTATCAGTTAGTTAAGACTAACTATAAAGGAGGATATTAATATGCCCATTGGATTAGCACCAATCAATGTCGAGATGAAAGTGGTGAGAGTGCTCACTGATGAAAAGACAAAAAAACATTTGGAAAGTCTTGGTATTTTAGTTAACTCCTCTATAACTGTTATCTCTTCTGTCAATGGTGGTGTTGTCATCGCTGTGAAAGAGGGGAGACTAGCTTTGGACCGCTCCATCGCTAGCAAAATTCTAGTAGCGTAGAAGGGAAGGAATTTATGCTTAAAAGACTAGATGAATTTAAAATAGGCGAGACTGGCCTAATTAAGAAAGTAGAAGGTGAAGGTCGCCTTCGTAGAAGACTATTTGATATGGGTGTGACTCCAGGGGCAAAAGTCTATCTACGTAAAAAAGCTCCATTAGGAGATCCTCTCGAAGTCACGATTAGAAACTATGAACTCACCCTTCGTAAAAGCGAAGCGTGCTTAGTGATTTTAGAAGTCGAGGAGGAAAAGAAATAATATGAAACGTTTCGCCCTCGCTGGAAATCCTAACTGTGGTAAAACCACATTATTCAATAACTTAACTGGTAGTACCGCGCATGTCGGTAACTGGCCAGGTGTCACTGTGGAAAAGAAAGATGGTACTTATAAGAAACTTAAAGAACCTATTTCCATCATTGATTTACCTGGTATCTATTCATTATCTCCTTATACCAGTGAAGAAGTAATTTCAAGAAATTACATCCTTGATGAAAAACCAGACGCTGTCATCAATATTGTTGACGCCACAAACTTAGAGAGAAATCTCTATTTAACCACTCAGTTATTAGAGATTGATGTCCCAGTTGTGGTCGCGGTCAATATGATGGACGTCTTAGAAAAAGCTGGTGACACACTAGATGAAAAAGTCTTAGAAGAAAAACTTGGTGTCCCAGTTATTAAAATCAGTGCTTTAGAAGAATCTAACTTAAAAGAACTGATGGAAGCAGCTTATAAAGCTAGTCAAACACCAAGAGAAGGAAAGACTATTCTTTATAACAAAGATTTAGTTCATCTCATTGGTGATGTCAAAATTGCCTTTAAAGGTAAAAGAGTGGATAATCCATTATTCCATGCTATTAAACTCGTAGAGAATGATGAGATTGAAACCAAGATGCATGAAGATCTTCTCCCAATGGTGGAAGAATTTAAGAAAACCTTTAAAGATGAAACCTTTGGTGATGATATAGAAGCCATTATCGCTGATGAGAGATATAACTACATCTCCGATAACTTCTCTAAAGCTATCACTAAAAAGGTTGTCGAAGAAAAAGGCAAAGTTAAAGAGAATAAATCTGATAGAATTGATAAAGTTTTAACTCATAAAGTCTGGGGTTTATTAATCTTTGCGGTCATCTTATTCTTTGTATTCCACCTCACTTTTGCGGAGAATTTGTTCTTCTTAGGTGGTTTATTCAAAGATGTCGCTCCATCATTTGAAGGAACAATATATGAAGGATTATTCTGGACTGATGCCGGAATTAACTCTCCTGGTGTTATCTTATTTAATTTCTTCGATATGTCCTTCAGCGCGATTATCGATGTCACTAACCAGGGTATGACTTCTTGGTTAGGAGAAGGACATTGGGTCACAGGCTTTGTCTGTGATGGTGTCCTCTCTGGCTTATTTGCCATCTTAGGATTCTTGCCTCAAATCTTAGTGTTATTCTTATTCTTCTCCATTATGGAGGATACTGGATATATGGCTCGTGTGGCCTTTATCTTAGATAGAATCTTTAGAAAATTCGGTTTATCTGGAAGAGCTTTCATTCCTATGATTATGGGATTTGGTTGCTCTGTTCCAGCGATGATCAATACTAGAACACTCGCGGATGAGAATGAAAAGACTTCCACGATTAGAGTGATTCCGTTCTTCTCCTGTGGTGCTAAACTCCCCATCTTAGTGGCTATCGCTGGTGGTGTCTCTGAAGTATTTGGTTTTGCCTATGTTGATTTAATTACATATTCGATGTATGTCTTAGGCATTATCGTTGCCATCGTTGCCGTCTTATATTTAAGGAATACTACGCTTAAAGGTGATGCCGCGCCATTTATTATGGAGTTACCACAATATCACTGGCCACAATTCAAATCATTAATGATTCACTTATGGGATAAAGCTAAACACTTCGTAAAGAAAGCTTTCACCATTATCTTAGCTTCCACAATCGTGATTTGGTTCTTATCTAACTTCGGTTGGAACTGGCATATGGTCGATTCTATGCAGGATTCTATCCTCGCCTCTATCGGCATGTTGATTCAACCTTTATTTACTCCATTAGGTTTTGGTTCACAATTAACATCCATCGGTTGGGTGTTTGCGGTTGCCGCGATTACTGGTTTAATTGCTAAAGAAAATGTTATCGCTACATTCATCACCTTAGGTGCTGTCGCTGTTGCCTACCTCAATAGTGGTGCCGTTGATCCCGCAATTATCGAAGCTATCGAAGCTGATGAAGAAGGTGTTACAGCGGTGGTACAAATGATTCAAGCTACCGGTATTACCTGGCAAGGTTGTATTTCCTTTATCGCCTTCAATATGTTAACCATCCCCTGCTTTGCAGCATGCGCTACCGCGAGAGGCGAACTCAAGAAAGGCACATTTAAATTCACCTTATTATTCTGGGTTGTCGCTTCCTTTATCGGTGCGGGATTCACCTATTCCTTATTATCCTGCTTCAGTCTTAATACCTTAGCCTGGGCTATCCCAGTGACTGTCGTCTTAATCGGATTAGGTGTTGGTTCAATCTTCGTGATTAAATACATCAACAAGAAGAGAGAAAGAGTGGTGGCTTAATATGTTCACCAATCCTGCGACAATTTGGGTGGAAATACTTGCAATCTTTGTGGCGGTATCCATCGTGGGATTAATTATTGGATCCTATATCTATAAGAAAATCCATCATATCCCGACAGGTGATTGTGCCTGTTGCCACAAAAGTAAAGAACAGTTATTAAAGGAATATCACAAGTGCTGTTGTGATAAGACCTCTAAATAAAAACTCCTTTCCAAAAAGGCTTGATATCATTTCAGGCCTTTTTCTTTTTTTGAGATATATAATATTTAATAGGTGTTGGATATGAAAAGTATTAAACTATTAATTCTTCCATTATGTCTTGTGTCTTTGTTTGCTTGCAGAAATACAGATGATACTAATAATGGTTCAAATGGGCGGATTGTTGATTATGGTGATTGTGCTTATATTGGCAGTGGATCACATTATATGGTGACCGCAGGAAGCGGCAGCAGTTATATGACAATGCATTTCTTTTTTGATCCTGATGGTGTTGGTGCCTGGGGATCAACTAAAATTGTCAATGGAAAAGAAGTTAAGGAAGTGCATGAATATCTATATATTCTATCCGGAGGAGTTAATATTTCTTTTACTCAAAAAGATAACGGAGAAAAAGGAAAAGGCTATTTTGCAACAATTCAATCAGGGCAAGTATTTGTAACCGAAGGCGTATATTTCTATAGATATAGTTAAAAACAATATTCAAAAAAAGCCATCCATTATTGGATGGTTTTAATTTCGTCTTCAATGACTTTATAAACTTGTTCGATGAGGATTTTTCTTCCCGCTTCTGTGGGATGGATATAATCCCAATTATCGCTTCTGATATTATTATCTAAGTCAGGAAGTAATAGCGGGAACATATCATTTATCTTAACGCCGAGTTCTTGCATAACTTCAATCGCGGCTTTGTTATATTTTTGGATTATCTCATTGTTTTGATAGGGATGTTCTTTTCTCACTGGTGTGGTTGTGGCAAATATAACGTGAGGAGTAATACCTAAGAATATTTTAGCCACTCGTCTGAGATTGTTTTTATATTCTTCAATAGTGGAGAATGGTTCAGTTTCTGGTGGGAGTGTACATAAGTCCCAGTGGCCGATATTGAAGTGGACGATATCCGCATCTTTAATTTGTTCACGATAGTCAAAGAGTAGTCTCAATGTGTATTTTGCGAAGCGGCAGTTATCGTCCGGTTGAAAAACTTCGTGTCCTTCTTTGACTAATCTCTCCGCGACATATGGTCCATAACCACCTTCGCCTAATCTAATAGAATCACCAAATATCACAATTTTCATAAAATGAAATCTCCTATTTATCTATTGTATACCTTTTATAATTTTTTAACTAATTTTTTATATGTCCATTTTTTGGGACAGGGCTTTGAAATCAAATGACAGATAATACCTAAAAAGGTATAATGTTTACAAATAAGGACATAAACATGACCAATAGTCTATCATCCACAAAAAGTAAAATTATCTTAACTAGTTCTTTAACAACGGCTAGAAGATTTATTCAAAAGCAAAACATTAAAGAACACATCGATGTGACCAACTATGCTACTCATACGATGCATTCTTTAGTTCAAGAACTATTATTTTTATGTGGCAATGCTTCTAGAGTGATATCCACTCACGAAAGTGCCTATATTTTGTTAAAGAGAATTGAGACTAAAGATGATGGCTTTGGTTTAAAAGAAACTGTTAAATCTTTAGGGGCTGCTTTAAAACTATTAGAAGTAATAGATGATTATAGATTAAATGATAAGGATGATTATAAGGCTTTAGAACCCGCTGACTATAAGGGCTTATTAGAGGATTATAAAGACTATTTAAATAACAAAGGCTTAATCGATTATGCCGTAGCTCTTAAATCTGTTTCCTCTTTAAAAAGAGAAGAGGAAGTCTATTTGATGAGCGATGTCTCATTAAGACCATTAGAAGAAAAAGTCTTAAAACAAATCTTTTCTGGTGGACTATTTAACATCGAAGATCAACCCCATGATATTAATGTCGTGAAGAACTTTGAAGTCTATGGTCAATATGGTGAATTGTTAAATGCCTTAAATTATATTGAAGATAATAATATTCCTGTCGGAGATGTGGAAATCATCTATACCGATTCCATATTTGAGAATCTCATCAAGGGAACTTGTGATGCGAGAAGGATACCTTATACTCTCAAGTGTAATCACGGTAAAACTACGAATCTCGTCTCTTTTATCTATGATGTTTTAGATTATTTCTCCCAGGATTTTAAATATGAATTATTAGAAAAAGTCCTATCAAATCTCGGTTTAAATCCCGTTTATTTAAAAGAATTCTATCAAACTATTTCTTTCCCGAAATATATTGTTGGTTCTTCATATCAAAGGTCCAAAGAATTCCTCACGGCATATGAAGGAGTGGATAACATCAGCCATTTCCATAAACTATTCGCCGCTCTATTAAGTGTCGTAGACATAGATTCCAAAGAATTAGACTATTTAAAGCTTTTATCAGTGGCTACCGACTATTTATCTTGTGATAAAGAAAAGGCAGTCTTAGAAGATAAACTCAAACAGTTAAATAACATCATCCAACACGAAGTGGATTTAGAAAGAAAGATTGATTTAATCAAGAAGGAACTCGACGAGATTACTTATAGTGAAAAAGATAATCCCAAATATCTATCTTTCTCTTCTATCAATAAATCTTTCACAATGAGACCATATGTCATCGTGCTAGGTTTAAACCAAAACTTATTAGTGGGTTCAGATGTCGAAAATGCTTTCATCAAAAATTTAGATGAATATGCTGAAACATTTAAAGACGATAAGAATGCCCACCTGAGTGTTAATTATCGAAAACGTCAAATCTATTCTCTGAAATACTATCTATCACATAGTGATTCTGAAGTCGTTTTATCTCATTCTTCGGATAACAAGATTGATTTAAGAGATATGACCGATGGAACATATCTCCTTGAAATAGATAATCTTCCAGAAAAAGAAATTAAAAACGCTTATGATGTTCAATCTATATCGTTAGTTTTTAATAAAATAATGGATGTCAAAGAGCAAGAAGAAGCAGAACAAGATTATGACAACGGAGAATTCAAAGAAGTGGAAGGTGTTGAGAGAAAAGATGGTGAAGAAACCCCTTCTCCAGAAATTGTCATCAAAGAAGAAGTCAAAGACTTCACCTTATCGCCTAGCGCTCTCAAAGATTTGATGGAATGTCCATTGAGATTCTATTATCAAAAAATCTTAGGCATCATCTCTGTTCAATTCCCTGAATTAAATGAAGCGGTATGGTTAGAAGCTAATTCTAAAGGAACATATTTCCATGAAGTCATGCAACTTTATTTTAATAACTTCATAAACAAACCAGTTGTTTTTGATAACGATGTCTTTGAAAAGGCTTTTGAAGAAGCCACGAAAGAGGCCATTAAAAAGAATCCGATTAACAATAGTTATATAACTAATAAGGAAATCTCTGATCTTAAATCCGCAGCTTATAATTATTTGAACTTAATCATTCATAGAGATTTCACTTTATTTAAAGTCCTCTCTAACGAAGAGAAACTAACTAATTATAAATTCCAATATCCTGATTGCGAAAAACTATATTTCTCGGGAGACGTCGACCGTGTCGATGGACGCCTCGTGGATAGAACATTAAGACTTAGAATCGTGGATTATAAAACCGGTCATTATAAGAGTAAGGCCGACCATGGTTATTATCAGCATGTCCTGTATTCATATATCTTAGAACAAGCATTAAATAAACCTGGCGCTAAAAAACTTGCTGGTCTAGATTATGATAATGTTCAAGTTGACGAATTTATCTATTCATATCCTCTAGATGAACTTGGTAGAGAAAACAAATATCAAAGAAATGAATTCGATGAGACGTCTCCAGATTATATCAAAGTGATGGAGACCATCGATGCTTTTGTGGTGTCTTATCTAAATGAGAAAAAGAATTATTTAAAAGCCGCGATTAAGTGTTTTGATGATACTCATGAACTCACCGACAACGACTTTGAATCAACCTGTAAATATTGTAAATATACCAAAGAATGTATTAAGAGAGTGGGGGAGGGCTATAAATCATGGAAAGCAAAATAATTCCAACGAGACAAGAAATTATTGATGCTGAGATGGATGAAAGAAAGAACCTCACCATCAAGGAAAGAAATGATTTTGTGGAAGCCGGTGCCGGCGCTGGTAAAACATTTTCCTTAATCACTCGTATTTTTTATCAATTAACAAAGTTAAATAATCCTTGTTTACCGAAAGATATCGTTGCTATTACATTTACTAATAAAGCCGCGGAAGAACTTCGTGTACGTATTGTGAAGCGTCTCCAAATTCCCGAAAAAGATCCTAAAGAAGAAGAGAGATTAAAAAAGCGCAAACAAGAACTACTTCAAACCATTGATGAAATGCAGATTTCCACAATTCATAAATTCTGCGACAACATCTTAAGAGAAAACGCCATTCAAGCGGGATTATCTCCTGATTATCAAATCATCATGGACGACGATGAAAAGGCCAAAAAGCAAAGAACAATCAGTAAGTTTTTTAGAAACTTCTCTCATAGTGATTGGCAAAAGTACCAAGATTTTAATGACAATAAAAAAGTTAAAGAAAAAATATGTGAATGTTTTGAGGGTCTGATTACCAATGTCAATCATCTAACAAAGAGCCAAGTTTATACTTATACCGGTCTTCAAAAAAGTGAGAGAGAAATAATCCAGGATTTAGAAACCGCAGAAGGGAATTATTTCACCGCCTTATATGATTATTTTATCGATAATGAAGCGGAGCTCCTTTTACAAGCTGAAGAAGCTTTGTTCAAATTAGAAACTGGTCAAACCAATAAATTCACCGGTTATATTCGTAAACCATTCGTCGATTTATTTAAGAATTTTCATGTTTTCCAAAGTGTCAAAGAGTTTGCTCTAGCTTTATTGGACTTCTCCGACAAAGATATTCCTATCGGTAAAACATATCTTAAAAAGACCGATGAAGGTAAAGCGGTCATTGAATACTATAATGCCTGGCAGAACGCTATCCTTGAAAAGGATATCTATTTCATCACCTTATTTATTGATGATGGGTATCGTCTATATAAACTCTATCTAGAAGATTGTGATAGGGATATCACTCATCTCTCTAATAATGATTTGATTTATCGAACCTATAAATTATTAAAAGACAAAATCAATATTAGAAACAAAATTAGAAACAAGATTAAACATCTTTACATAGACGAATATCAAGATACCGACTCCGTACAGTATCAGATTGCTAATATGATTGCGGAAGGTAGAGAGGACTGCCTATATCTCGTCGGCGATCCCAAACAATCAATTTATCGTTTTAGAGGGGCGGAACCCGATGTCTTCTTTGAAACCAAAAAAGATTATCAAAAGAACAAGAAAACCCATGATATCTATACCTTAAATATCAATTTCCGTAGTAACAACAAAATCCTAGAATGGGTGAATTCTAAATACAGCATTAGTGGCCAGGAAATACCTTTAGTTTCTGATACCGCTTACATCTATCCGGAGATGCTTCACGCAGATAGAAATGAAATTGATCTCTCTTTAATGCAGTCCAACACTTTAGTGGGTTTCCATCGTTTCATCTCTTCTAAACCAGAAGATGTCGCTAATCTTATTAATGAAATTAAAGCGCACTATAAACTGCGTAAATCCATAAAAGAAATGAAAGACGGAAAAGAAGTCGAAGTCTTTAAATATGACTCAAACATTGAATATAAAGACATCATGCTTCTCTTTGAAGGTCATAAGAAAATGCCTCCTTATATCGCCGCTTTAAATAACGCTAACATTCCTTCCAAAATTTTTGGAAGTAGTGATTTCTCAGAGACATTTGCTCTTCGTACATTTATCAATTTATTCGATGTCTTGAACTCTAATTCCAATAGCAACTTAGCGATTGCTGAATCAGTTTTCCAAACTATCTATCCATCCAAGTACATCGATAAGACTATTAAAGAGAGTCAAGATATTACTTCAAATATTGTTAATGAACTAAGAAATAAGACTCATAAGATGACCGCTTATGGAAGAGCCATCTATTTGATTGAACACTTGGATTTATTAATCAGTGAAGGAGAAATCGTTCATAGTTTTGAACTCAACACTATCAAATCTAAACTCCATCAAATGGTGGAAGAAGTCTTCGCTCAAGGTTTTATCAATGGTAGTGAGATTGTCGAACAATTCCGCGAATACCTAGATGTCGCTGTCGAAAGAGAATCCTCTATCGAAAAAGATAATGATGCCGTCATGGTCATTAATCTCCATAAGGCCAAAGGATTAGAAAAGCCCATCGTTATTTGGGTGTGCACGCAAAAGCAGAATAACAACAAAAAATCTTCAACCTTTGCTCAAGGCAAATATTATTACAGTGAATTAATCTCTAAACTCGATAAATTAGGTGGTGTTCCAGAGATTGATGCAATTAAGAATGAAGAAGAACTAGAAAAGAGAAGACTAGAATATGTGGCCGCGACTCGTCCCGGAGAAGCTTTTATCTTCTGTCGTGATAGCGATCATAAAGCCGGCCTTTTCAACAACAAGAATTATGATTATCAAATAGATTCATTATCAGAAATTGAACTTCCAGGTTTAGAAGAAATGGAAGTTGAAGAAACTACTAATCCCGATAATTATTCACCTAAAGACCATACATATACCGGTGGTAGTAAGAGTAAGATTGATGTCACTTCCCCCTCTTCTTTAGAAAGTGGTACTTCAGAGACTAGAGATAGACTGAGAAGAGAAGCCGGAGAAATCGATAAAGGAGATCGTCCCAGTTCTAATGATGTCGGCACCATCCTCCATAGAGCATTAGAACTATTTGTAAAATTTGGTTTTGATGCTAACAAAGCTACTGAATTAGCGATGATTGAGAATGCTCCAGTTGTGGAAGAAGAAGAGAAACTAAAAGACTTTATTCTCACCTGTGTTAAAGCCTATATCGATTATTTCCAAAAAGTGGGATTTGACCAATATGACGCCAAACCGGAATACACCTTCTCTTATTTTGATAATAACGAAATCAATAATGGTTCCATCGACTTATTATTAATGAAGGGTGACGAATATATTATTGTTGATTATAAATCTGATGAAGCGGAATTCATCAAAGATGATAGTGTTTTTGAACAAACTCTAAAAGAGAAATACGAACCACAATTAGAGGCTTATGAAAAAGTGGTGAGACACTTATTCAAAAACATTAAATCTCTCAAAAAGAAAATCATCTATTTTAGAAGATATGATAGAAAGAATAAACAAATCGAAGTTTGTTCTTATGAACTATAAGGTGGCGATATGAAACTCAAAGATTTATCCTTAGAAGAAAAAATTAAATTATTAGTGGGTGCTAAAGGCACCTACATGAACACCGAATCATTGTCTGGAAAAATTCATTCCATTCAAATGAGCGATGGTCCTATTGGTCCTCATTATCCCAAACCTCTTTTATGGCTACCATCCATTACCTCTTTAGCCTGTACCTGGGATGAAGAAATGGTGGAACAATATGTCGACGCTTTAGCGGATATCTGCGTCCTCAACAATGTCGATATGTTATTAGGACCCGCAATTAACATTAAAAGAACTCCCGTCTGTGGTCGTAATTTTGAATACTATAGTGAAGATCCTTATCTCACAGGCGTATTAGCCGCGAAATATGTTGAGACACTGCAAAATAGAGGTATTGCAGCGACTGTGAAGCATTTCTGCGCGAATAACCGCGAATACGCAAGACTATATTGTTCCTCAAATGTTGATGAAAGAACGCTGAGAGAAATCTACACCAAAGCTTTTGAAATTATCATCAATAAATCTAAACCATGGGCCATCATGTGTTCATACAATGCTTTGAACGGCACTTATGTCGCGGAGAGCAACTATGCTTTAAATGAAGTTTTAAGAACTTCCCTTAACTATCAAGGACTAGTGGTCTCCGATTGGGGCGCTGTCCATGATATGGCTAAATCCTTAAAAGCGGGTTTAGATTTAGCAATGCCTTATCTAGGCGAAGGCCACTTTGAAGAAATCAAAGAAGGATTAAATAGTGGCCTCATCACTGAAAAAGATATTGATGTTGCAGTTAGTAGACTCGAAGTCTTAATTAACCAAATCCTTTCTCATAAAGAAGGTAGGCATGTTAAATATAGCGATAAAGAAAGACATGACATCGCTCTTAAAGTCGCGGAAGAAAGTATCGTCTTATTAAAGAACGAAGATAATATCCTTCCTCTTAAAGGGGATAAGAAGTTAACCATCGTTGGCGAACATAGTGAATTCCCCGAATTAGGTGGTGGTGGTTCTTGTAATCACGGAGATGATCCAAATAGTCCCTTTGATAAACAATATGAGATTATTCAAAGACCGGTTTCTGATTTATTAAAAGAACAATTACCAAATACTGAAATTACTTATATCGCCGGATACCACTGTTATCCAGGTTTTGGTTATCAATATAGCACGATGCATTCTTCTATGCTTCCAAAACGCGCAAAAGATGCCGATATTGCGGTAGTTTTTGTGGGTACAAATCGTATAATCGAATGTGAAGGATATGATCGTGAAACACTAAAACTACCTACCATTCAAGAAGATGTCATCCATGAAGTTTGTAAATATAACGATAATGTCATCGTGGTGATTGAGGCCGGAGGTGTTATTGATGTCTCTAGTTTCAAAGATAAAGTGAAAGCTATTCTCTATACCGGTTTTGGTGGTGAGAGAATCAATGAAGCTATCACTAATATCTTATTAGGCAAGACATCACCCTCTGGAAAACTAACTGAAACATTTATTTCTTCCGTTAATGACAATCCATTAGTGAGTCCTATCGGACTGCTCCATGATGAAGATTACAAAGATAAAATATTTGTGGGTTATCGTTTATATGAAACCAAAGGCATGAAAGTTAATTATCCATTTGGTTATGGCTTGAGTTATGCCTCATTCACTTATAGTGATTTAAGTGTTAATCAAACCGGTAAATATGATTTTGAAATATCATTCAAGATTACCAATGATAGTGATGTTTCTGCGAAAGAAATTGCCCAGGTATATGTGAGTGATTTAAAGCCCATTAGGCCTAAGGCCATCAAAGAACTCGTGGGATTTAAGAAAGTATTTTTAAAACCCCGCGGAACGAAAACAATTTCCCTTTCCTTGAATAAAGAATCTTTCCAATATTTCGATGAGAAAATGAATGATTGGAATGTCGATGATAGTGAATACGAAATTCAAGTTTGTGCCTCAGTTAAAGACGTAAGACTTTCAAAGAAAGTAATTATAAAAGATTGAGTTATTTATTTAATTAGAATATTCTATTTATACACGAGAAATCGTGTAATTAATTTAGGAGGAAATTACGATGAAATCTAAATTATTAAAATTATTACCTTTATCCACTTTAGTGCTTACTGGATGTTTTGATTCCAATCTCTCTCAAGAAAAGTTCCAAGCCCAACTTGATCAAGTGAGAACTAACATCAATGTGAATAATGAGAAATTACAAGATGTTCATATTAATTCCAAACTTTCTATTGAAGTTTATAACTACAAAGAAGGCGAATACTTTAGTTATAAATATTTTGCTTTAGTCTTAATTATCCCCATCAGTTATGGTGATTATACCTGGAAAGAAGATGGCAAATTCTATAACTATCATGATGATGTCATCAATAGCCAAGATAAACTCACCGAATTAACAGAAGAACAATTCAACGAAAGAATGGTGGCTCGTAAAGCTCAAATCTTAGCCAAATTAATGGAACCCGTTAATCAAGCTCAAGCTTTCATCAACAATCAAGATTCATTATCTTCTCAAGAAGAAGGTGGCGAAGACGTCATTGTTGAATCATACAGTATCTATTCTCAATTTAAGAACTCCTTCTCTAAATCCTATGATGGCATTTACAAGATGACCACAGTGGCGACTTATAATAAGGAAAATCCAAATTATAATACCAGCGATGGCGATAGCAAGACCTTCAAGTTCCAATTCAAAGACTTACCAGTCAGATTTGATAAAGGCAAAAACGATTACTTTAAGTATTCTTATGGTAATTCCGCATTCGCTTCACCAGTTAATAATGGTGGCGAGACATCCGAAAGCCAAGCTGCTTAATTATCAAAGCAATGTTAAGAGAACCTCTAGGAGGTTCTTTTTTCATTATTTTGTTTTTTATAAAAATTGTGATATAAACATATAAAGAGGTGAATTATTATGAAAAAATCTCAAATTATTATTGCCGTTGCTTTAAGCTCAATGCTTCTCATTGGCTGTAAGCATAAAGAAAAAGAAAAATCATTACCCGATTATTCGGAAACTCCTTTAACCGTGGACACATATAGAGAATTAGTGTTAGCCGCTAAAGAGGCCGCTCTTGGTGAAGGGTCTACTTTATTAGATGATGTGACCGTTAGAACCAGTTGGACAAATACCACCGCTTATAAAAAAGATTCTTTCTGGTATGAAAAGGGATTTGGTGTTGTAAAATCTGTTTTCTACAATACTGATGAAGATAAATATTACGATTATGAAAATCACGACGTCTTCACCAGTTCTAACCATTTTAGAGAAATCGAGTTAGATACATTTAATACTAAGATGGCCACAAATAAAGAGAAAATCGCCAATTATTTTGTGACTGCTTTTGATGTGTCTTTAGCGATTTTGAATGGTACATCTGAAGAATATGTCAATCCCACAATTAAGTTCGCCAAATTATCTGGTGGCCGTAAAGAAATGATCGTTAAAGCGAAATATACGATTGAAGTTTGGGATGCTGAACTAGAATCCAATGTCGAAGAAGAAAAGACCAAAACATTAACCGTCTACATCAAGAACAATCTACTTACCAAGTTTGAAGAGGAAGGTGGAACAAACAATAGACAATATGAGCCGACTTATGGTGGTGCATCATATGCCTTCCCCGTTAAACCGGAAGAAAACGGTGGTGAATAGATCAAGATAAGGGACCAAAAAACGGTTCCTTTTTCTTAAATACCCTGCAAATCAATTCTCAAAAACCTCACATTTTTTATCATTTTTCCCCAAAATATCGCACTTTTACACAAAAATTTAAAAAATATTTTGCGTTTTCGCGTGCCTGCGATAGAATTATATTAGTTTTATAGGAGGAGTCTTTATGGACAAAATGAGGTCCTTAAGAAAAAGTGTTATTGCTTTAGGCATTTTCGCCGTGCTCTGTTTTGCTGTTTGGGCGGGCGTTTTTGTTGTTCTCGTGATGACACAAGGTGGATTTTTACAATTCCATTTAAACCAATTAGTCGATGTACTAGTTATGCCATTTAAAGTTGGTTTCAACCCCAAAGATTTGTATTTTGTTAACTCAATCGCAGTCTTAGCGTTAGCCGCTTTAATGGTCTTATTCCTTATCTTCACCATCGTTTTCAGTATTGTAAAACGTCGTGGAGTTATGGTTTTCCCATTCATCGCATGGATTCTTTGCGGTGCCGCTGCAGCCGAAGTCGCTGCTAACTTAACACAATTCTCAATTGCTGACACAACCAATGAACTCGGTTACTTAGCATTATTGAAATTAGGTTCCAGCAATATCGTTGGTACCTTAATGGCCATCTTAGCCATGGTCTTTGGCTTATTAGCCGCTGTCTTAGCACTCATCGCCTTCATCTTATCAATTGCTTGCAACTTTATGAGAAAGGCTCCAAAAGAAGAATTAGCGGGTCAATTTGCTGAAGAACCAGAACCAGAAGAAGAAAAAGAAGAAGAACTCACCGCTGAAGCCATCAGAGGCATGATCAGAGATGAGCTCAGAGCTTCTCAACCTCAACCGAATGCCAATACCGTGACCGGTGCGACATTCGGTGGCCCACTTGTGGTCCAATATTTCAATGGTCCAGCACCAGTTCCAGCACCACAACCAGAGCCAAAGAAAGAAGAAGAACCAGTTCCATGTGTGGAAGAAGTTGCTGTTCCCGAACCATATGAAGAACCCGAACCACAACCCGAACCACAACCTGAGCCAGAGCCACAACCCGAGCCCGAACCAGAACCACAACCTGAACCAGAGCCCGAGCCACAGCCCGAACCCGAGCCACAACCAGAGCCTGAGCCACAACCAGAGCCAGAGCCAGTCAAAGAAGAAGTAGTTCCAGTCGTTGAAGCTCAACCAGAACCACAACCAGAAGAACCAGCTCCTGAAAAGAAACCAATCATCCGTATTCCATTCGAAGAACGTATGGTTTCAGCTTCTAAGGAAATGAAAGATAACTATAACGAAATTAAGAATGAAATCTTAAGTTATGGTGTCAAATCTCGTATCAGCAATTCTGGTGATACATTCCGCTTACATCGTAAGACCTACATCAAGTTAACCATTGCTGGTTTAAGTTTGAAGTTATACTTCGCTTTGAATCCAAAAGATTATGAAAATACCACCATCCCAGTGCAAGATGCTTCTGGTAAAGGTATTTATGAAGAAATCCCATTGGTCTTCAAAGTTAAATCCGGTTTATCCATGAAGAGATGTAAACAACTCATCGCTGATGTCATGGAAAAAGACAATTTAGTCCAAGGCGAAATTGGCAAAGTTAACTGGGTTAAAGAAATTAGAGCGTCCTTAAAAGAAGCCAAAAAGGCCGAAGAACAAGACGACTAATCCTAAAACTGAATTATTAAGATAAGGTATGCTTGCATACCTTTTCTTTTTGTCTATGAATGTACCTATATGTGTGTTATTTACATATTATAAGTAATTTGATATTATCATTATCACGAGTTATCTCGAAAGGAAGTGGTTTACTAATGGATGATCCTTTATCGCGACCTATATATTGGGTTGTAATTGGAATTTGTTTATTAATAAGTTTCTTTTCTTCAACCTGTGAGACCGCCATTGGATTAGTCAACCGCTTTAAACTCCAAGTTAAAGCAGATGATGGTAGTAAAACCGCTAAAATATTGTTAAGAATCTGCGATCACTATGATCGTACAATAAGCACCGTTCTCATCACTCATAATATCGCCGCTATTGTTTTATCCACGATATCGACCATTCTTTTTTATGCTGTTTTTGAGAAATATACGGAAGTGGAACCTTATGTTCCTATTATTTCTTCTATCGCCGTTACTTTTGCGGTCTATATCTTAGGAGATATCTTCCCCAAAACGATTGCTAAGAAGATTCCTGATACCATATCTACAATATTTGCTTGGCCGCTATATATCGTTTTGGTCCTTTTAACGCCCATTTCTATTCTTTTTGAATTACTCGCTAAGGCGATTGATAAAATCTTTAAAACAAGCCAAGATGAGGAATTTACAGAAGAAGATTTTGAAAATATCGTCGAGAAAACCACTGATGAAGGCATCTTAGAAGAAGAACAAGGTGATATTATTCAGTCGGCATTAGAGTTTGAAGACACTAATGTTAAAGAAGTTTTAACGCCTCGTAACAAGATGTTTGCTCTTGATATCAGAGGATTAACTCATGAGAAATTACAAGAGATTTTATTAACCACAAATTATTCAAGAATTCCGATATATGAGAGAGAATTTGATAATTTTATCGGTGTTTTGCACATAAAAAATTACATTAAGCAATATATGGAAAATCCCAATATGTCGATTCGAAGGATGCTCCAAAAACCATATTTTGTTTCCGGAAAAATCATGATAGATGATCTATTTAATGGGTTCAAAAAACATAGAAGTCATTTAGCGATTGTCCGTAATAAAGATCGCAAAGTCATCGGCATGGTCACCATGGAAGATGTATTAGAAGAACTCGTTGAGGATATTAGTGAACCTAATACCCAGAAAGTGAGGAAGGTCTAATGTATTACTGGTGGTATTGGTTGATTATCGGTGTCTGTGCAGTGATGAGTGCTTTCTTTTCCGCTGCCGATTTAGTCTATGGTCTTGTCGACCAAGATAAACTCAGAAGACATATTGAAAGAAAAGAAAAAGGTTGGCATAAAGCCAAACTCGCTCTCTATTTAGCGGAAAAATATGAATTCTCTATCGCGACTATATTATTCTCCAATAATGTCGTCAATGTTTTAGCCTCATCTTTAGTGGCAGCGATTGCTGTTTATCTAGACAAGAAGAATGGCACCAATTACGCCACAACTGTGGCTACAGTCATTATGACTGTTTCAGTTATTATATTCTGCGAATTCTTACCCAAGGCTTTTGCGAAGAGATTTAATTATACCTTCGCCTTGAATATGGCGCATATCGTGAGATTCTTTGAGTTCTTATGGTTTATCTTTGTGTGGCCTATCTCTAAGTTCTTTGAACTTATCGGTAAACTCTTTAGAAAGAAATCTAAAGAAGAAGATGTTATTGATGAAGATGTCTTAAATGAAATGGTGGATGAGATCGAAGAATCTGGCGATATCGAAGAATCAGGTGCGGAGATTGTCCGTAATGCGATTGATTTAAATGATATCCAAGCTTTTGAGATTATGACTCCTCGTGTGGATGTTTTTGCAATCGACATTGAAGATGATTTTGAAGAGATTATTAAAGAAGGCGAAATCTTTAAACATACGAGAATCCCAGTTTACGAAGATACAATCGACAATATTATTGGCATTTTGCCTATCAAATCCGTCGCTAGAGCGATTTTTAGACATGAGAAAGTTGATGTTAGGTCTTTGATGTATAAACCTCTTATAATCCCCAGAAATCACCAATTATTGGATTTATTGCAAGAATTCAAAACTAGCAAGATTCATATTGCGGTTGTTATTGATGAATATGGTGGCACAGAAGGTATTGTTACTATGGAAGATATCTTAGAGGAAATCGTCGGTGACATCTTTGATGAAACTGATGAAATTGAAGAAGAATACATCGTTACTAAGGATGGTTCATACGTTGTTGATGGATCAATGAATATTGATGATTTCTTTGAACTTATTGGAATTGATGTCGAAGAAGTGAAAACTGACTACACAACTGTCGGTGGTTTCTGCCAGGAAATCTTAGATAGATTTGCTAGGAAAGATGATGAATTCGATTTCTCACATTATCACTTTAGAGTTTTAGAAGCTGGAGAATATACAGTCGAAAAACTTCTGGTTACAGATCTAGAACCCAAAGAGGAAGATGAATAAAAAAAAGAAGTGTTAATTCACTTCTTATTTTTTTGTCTTTGTTCTAATGTCTCTTTATATTTCTTATAAATATAATCGGTCACACCTTCAATGGAGAAATGCTGGGAATCGACGTGATGGTCGACATCCGCGACATTCTCTTTTTTAAAGGCCACGCGGTCATGGGCAATTCTATTTTTGGCATCTTCTTCTTTATCTCCACGAGATAACATTCTTTGATATCTCACATCCTCATCGGTATCTAAGAAGAAGGTGATGATTGTTGGATCATTTAAAGCGATATATGCGCGTAAGCCTGCGGGATCAATAACGACACATTTATTAGGAGCGATTTGATCTTTTGTGGAACCGTAGAGATTGTCGTTATAAAAAGTATGCTCGACAAATCTTCCATCTTGGAGCATTCTTTCAAATTCTTCTTTAGTCACAAAGAAATAATCGCGACCATTGACTTCGCCACTTCTCATCTTTCTGGTCGTGGTGGTTATTACTTTAGTAATACCATATTTCTTGGCCAGTTCTTTGGCAACTTCCGTTTTTCCTGAGGCACTAGCGCCCGCTAAAACAATCATAAAATTATTATAAAATGTTTATAGTCATAGTAAAGCACCAAAGAGAAAAATATAGATAACTAAAGGTTTTTAGTTAACTTTTTAAGTTAATTGGGTATAATTAATTTGGTCTAAAAAAGGAGATTTTAAAATGGCTAAAATTTGTAAAGTTCACGGTCGTGAAGTCTTAGACTCTAGAGGCAATCCTACAGTTGAAGTAGAAGTTTGGCTCGATGATGGTACCAAGGCTCGCGCTATCGTTCCATCAGGTGCTTCCACAGGTGAAAGTGAAGCTCTTGAACTCAGAGATGGTGACAAATCCAGATATTTAGGTAAAGGCGTCCTCAAAGCAGTTGAAAACGTCAATACCAAATTAGCACCAGTTGTTATCGGTTTAGAAGCTACCGATCAAGTCGGTGTTGACCAAGCAATGTTAAAGGCTGATGGCACTCCCTTCAAAAAGAATTTAGGTGCCAATGCAATCTTAGGTGTTTCCTTAGCAGTTGCTAGAGCTGCTGCTCAATCCTTAGGTATGCCTTTATATCGCTATATTGGTGGCACCAATGGTAAAACCATTCCTACACCATGTATGAACGTTATCAATGGTGGCGCTCATGCTGAAAGTTCCGTTGATTTCCAAGAATTCTTCATCATTCCTGCTGGCTTTGATTCCTTTAGAGAAGCCTTACGTGCAGGCACCGAATGTTTCCACGCTTTAAAGAAAGTTGTTAAAGAACACGGTTATGAAACTGGTGTCGGTGATGAAGGTGGCTTTGCTCCTTCTTGTAAGAAAGGCAATGAAGAACCATTAGAATTAATCGCCGAAGCCGTTGAACGTGCTGGATATAAATTAGGTGAACAAATTTTCTTAGGTATGGATGTTGCTTCATCCGAATTCTATAAAGGCAATGGCGTTTATGAATTAGTTAAATCTGGTGAAGGCAAAAAGACCACAGATGAGATGATTGCTTTCTTAGAAAAATTAGTCAAAGACTATCCCGCAATCATTACCATCGAAGATGGTTTAGCAGAATCCGACTGGGAAGGTTGGGCCAAGTTAACCGCTCGCTTAGGCAAGAAGATCCAATTAGTTGGTGATGACTTATTCGTTACCAATCCTGCCTTTATTGAAAAAGGTATTAAATCCGATGTCGCCAACAGCGTCCTCATCAAGGTTAACCAAATCGGTACATTAACCGAAACATTAGATGCTATCAGATTAGCACAAACCAATGGTTACACCTGCATGGTCAGCCACCGTTCTGGTGAAACTGAAGACACCACAATTGCGGACTTAGCAGTTGCTGTCAACGCTGGTCAAATTAAGACTGGTTCTGCTTCTAGAACTGACCGTATGGCCAAATACAATCAATTATTAAGAATTGAAGAAGAATTAGGTTCTGAAGCAAAATTCTTAGGTGTTAAAGCTTTCAAAAATAGAATGCTCTAATTCTTAAACAAAATTAATTAATAAGACTTGTCGAGAAATCGGCAAGTTTTTTTATACAAAGTATTTTCTTTGAAAATAAAAAGTATAAAGAAAAAAGTGTGACAAAGAAATCGAAAAATCGCCCTATTGATTTGATAGGGGGTAACGATGGAACAACACACAAATTGCAGAAAACACACACTGACCCGAGAGATTAAGCAAATTGCAGAATCTTATGTTGAGGCCATGGCTTTTTTAAATACCAAATACAATCCCTTTAATGGAGACAGAAAAGCCGATGAATGCGAACGGTATGTCATAAAGGTAAGAAGAGCTTACTTAAAACTTGACGGTTTAGAGCAGAGATTTATGCATAATGAATTCTTTTCTACTGAAAATCCAAGATGGTGGGAAAGATTTTATAAAAGAGCGACTTTTTATCGCATCCGTTTGCAGAGCATGAAACACTTCAAGGAGATATTTGATAATGAAGAATAATAAATTATTCTTTTTAACAATTCTTTTATCCCCTCTTTATCTTGGTGCTTCGGTGAAAGATCAGATATTTAATGTGGACTTTGATATCATCGGACCATTTCATGTTGGAGGTCCTGATAAATCCATTACTGGGACAGTGATTTCTCAAAACAATTATTCGAGAATCAAAGAGCGTTTTTCTGTTGGTGCAATCGGTGAAGAATACTCTTATTTTGAGTTGAGCGCTGCGCATTTAGTTCAAAAGAATCAAAAATATGAGTTAACCTTCAACCTACCATTGCAGCATATGTTAACTGCTAAAGGTTTAGAGTGCAAAATTGATTTCTATGAAAACACCAATAATATCCTTTATACAAATATTTTTAGAATCAAACCACCTTCCAAAACTAAGCTTGATATAAAATCTTATATTAATGCTTATTATTCTGAGCCATATGTTTTAACTAAACCCGGATCAGATTCTATTGCTGATGCTGAAAGAATTAAATTTGAAGGTTTCATAGACTACTTTAATGAAGATAATTATTATCGTTTATCATTAAGCAATTTATATGCTTTGTACTCAGGGCTTAAAAGTTTTCCTAGTTCTTCTGGAACTCTACATTTTAATGATTACAATAATGCTTTCCCATATCTACATACTAATTCATTTTTAAAAGAGATTGATGTTCCAGTTAAAGCAACCGCGAAAAACGGAAAAATCACATTTTCCTTTGCAAAAACCATGTATGTTGACGAAAAAACGCTAGAAATGAGCTTTTCTAAAAGATCAGGTTTTATCGTTTCCCCTTATTTTTATTTGCCGATAAACCGGATCAAAGATTTGTTAGATCAAGTTTTTACGCTTTATTTCCCATCTTTTGGTTATGGTGAAAACATTGTCTCATGGAACATTCGGTATATCACCACAAGGTATCGTATCGGAGACTGCCAAGACAGCGATTTTTGTGTGAGAGGAGAAAACTTTTAATGTCAAATATCATAATCTCTTTAATAATTGGAACGCTATCTTTACATTTCTTCACTCTCACGTATCGTATGACGAGCATTAATCGAGCGGTCTTCAATATTCCGATTTCTATTTTTGAAGCCTCGATTCCTAATGTTTATTTTGTTCTTTTAGACGAAAAAGATAATATTTATTTTGACAAAGATAAGTTAAATAATTTGCTAACCTACTATTTTAACAATAGTATTAGTAGATATTGTTATTCTTACCACATGGAACTTTATTATTACAATCCCGATGATGAATCCATTTGTTTAAGTTATAACTGTACAGCCGTCGAGGTCAAAATTTCCGCCCAGGTGTTTTTGAATTATCAATATTCTAGAACAGCAAGATTCTATATACAGGACAATCGAAATGGAAACTGAGAAAGCAATTACTTTTATTGAAGGATCATTTATGGCTCCATTGCTTCAAGATTCAAACATTACCGACATTTCCTATAACGGAGAATCGATTTTTTATTTACACAACTTGATTGGTCGTAAAAAGTCAGAGATTAGTATCGATTCAAATTTAGCAAAAGATTTTATAAGACAAATAGCTAATTTGACTGAAAAACAGTTTTCTTATCAAAATCCTAAACTTGATGTGTCGGTTGGTAGATATCGCATTAACGCCGTTCATCCATCTATTGCGAGAAAAGGCAATAAAAGTTGCTTGAATTTCTCTATTCGCATTGCGTCAACCACCCCAATAATAACTAATACCAGTTCCTTTTTAAATCCTACATTGATCTCTTTATTGCGGGTGTTGATAAGGTCTCGTGTTTCTCTTCTAATTGGTGGTTTAACTGGTTCAGGAAAAACTGAATTTCAAAAGTATTTAATCTCCATTATGGAAGAGAACACGAGATTGATAGTCATCGATAATATTTTAGAGTTAGCTTTGCTATCTTATCTCAATAATTCATTAGATATCAATATTTGGCAAGCTGATGAAAGGAATTCAGAAGCTTCAATTCAAGAACTTGTAAAGAACGCCTTAAGGAGCAATCCAGATTGGCTAATTGTTGCGGAATCAAGGGGTAAAGAAATGATAGAGGTATTAAATTCTGCAATGACGGGACATCCCATTATTACCACTCTACACGCTTTTGACATCAATAGTATGCCGACAAGAATTGCGAGAATGGTTTTAATGAATGAAACTAAACAAGATTTTCAGATTTTGATGCAAGATATCTTTTATAATTTTCGTTTTTACATCTATTTAAAAAGGGAAATTCATAAGGATGGGAAGGTCAAAAGATTCATTTCTGAGATTGCGGAATTTGATGAAAATGGCCAAAAAACAGTGATATATGAAGGTGATGACTTTAGTCATAAGGTCTATAAAATACCAAAAAACATACTAAAATATTTGGATTTTAAAGGTGACAAAGAATTCTTTGAATACTTTGTAGGTGAAAATTATGAATAAAATCATAACTTTAGGTATTGTCATCTCTTTTTTGTTTGGGATTTCTGGTTTTGTGGCCTCTAACAATATTTTTGTGGGTATTGCAATCATTGTTATTGGTGTTCTCTATTTTGTTCTTTTAGCACGGCCTATTTATTCCAAATACTGTATCAAGGTGTCTCGCTATCATGAGTGCTATCACTTCATCAATACGTTCATCGTTTCTTTAAGTATTAAAGCTTCTCTTGCTGGTGCCTACGAAACGGCAGTGGAATCAATGCCTGAAGATTTTTATAAAAATATTGAAAATGTTGAAACCTTTACTCTTTGGGAAAAGTTAGAACACTTAAACAAATATTTCAGGTTTCACACCTATATGTTGTTCCTTGATCTTTTACATCTATATGAAGAACAAGGTGGAAATATATTAGAAATGTCATCTAATTTATTAGATGAGGTTAGACTTACCGAAGAATATATCTCCTATAGTGAATCTACATCAAAAAAGAAATTGGGAGAATTTGCCATTCTTTGGCTATTATCTCTAGGAATTATGATATTTATGAGATTCGCTTTGTCTGAATTCTTCAATACCATCAGCAAACAGCTTTTCTATCCAATAGGCATTTTTGCCATATTGTTCTTTGCTTTGCTAACTATTCATTTAGCCATTCTTAGACTGTGCAAATTAGAAATAAGGGGGTGGAATGATAGTGAAAAGGTTTAATGAGTTATTAGATTTTATTGGTGCAAATAAAAAGAAAGAACTAATTAAGTTTCTAATTATCAATATTTTTATTATTGGTGTGACGGTGGCATTAACCATCTTTGTCAAACAAATAATGATTGCCTTTGTGGGTTTAATGCTATTGATAATATCCAACTATTTATTGATAAATTCTTATTTTAATAAGAAAAAAGAAATTTTAAAGGAAAGAGAGAATGAATTTATCACCATCATTGGTTATTTTCAATTCTTCATTAATAATTCCTACAATGTCTATCAAGCTTTCAAATGCTTAATTGCTTATTCTTCTCCTTGGATGGAGGAACAAATAAATTCTTTAATTATCGAAATTGATAACGACAAAAGCGTCAAACCATTTGTCAACTTTGCTGGTAAGTTTACCAACAAGATTACTTATAACGTCATGCTTTCTATCTATCAGATGGTGGATGAAGGTGAAAATAGTGTGCATATGCTTCAATTTGCCAATTTATTTTCCCAATTATCTAAAAACCATCAGAGAGATTTGATGGACACTAAAGATAGAAGCATGAGTTCTTTATCAACTTTACCGCTTATCGGTGCGGGGGCCATTACGGTTTTATTGACTTTTGGCATCATTTCAGTAATGGGGGAAATGATCAATGTCTTATAAAATAAGTTTCATTTTATCGATGGTCTTCGTCATGATGTTTTTTCTCTTTGCCGGAGATTTGATTTCTTTACAATTCATCTATAGCGACTTGGACGCTAAATCGGTAACGATATCATATCTCATTAGCGAACACGGGATTCTCGATGAACCATTCATTGAAAGTATAGAGAATAAGTACAAGGTGGATTTTGTGACTGCGGATAACTATACACCATTATTTGGCGACGAGGTGACATATGTTATTGCAAAGCAATATAAACCTTTAGTCATGGCTAAAGATACAATGACAATTTCTATTTCTAGGACAACCGTAATCGGCTATTACCATTAGAAAGGAGGTTACTTATGTCTGAGATTAAAGGACAACTGCTCGGTATCATCTTAGTGTTATCTATCTTCCTGACTGTCAGTGTGGCTTTAACTGCCATCTTCACGAATATGACAAAGTCTGTGGAGAACAAAGTGAGTGAAGTAGTGGATTTCGATAATTCCTCTCAACCTTCCTCTCAAGGCTTATTACATTATTAATTTACAAAGTAATCCTTTCGGGGATTGCTTTTTGTTTTAAAAATAAATAAATCATTTATAATAATAAACACTGAAGGAGAAAATGTATGTCCGCTATTGAAACAGTGAAAGAGATTTTAAAAGAAAAAGTCGATATCAGTAATTTAAAACCAGAAGATTCTTTAACTAGTCTCGGTTTAGACTCCTTAGATCTCGTGGAAGTTATGCTTTCTATAGAAGATCGTTTAGGAATTGAATTCACCAGTGAAGAAATCGCCAATTTATCAACCTTAAATGATGTTGTTAAATTAATTGAGTCAAAAACTAAATAATTTCTTGTTTTAATATTTGCGTTATGCTAATATCTTTCTTGCGCTAAGCGCATTGGCCACCTAGCTCAGTCGGTAGAGCTATCGGCTGTTAACCGATCGGTCATAGGTTCGAGTCCTATGGTGGCCGCCACTAGTTGGCCCATTGGAGAAGCGGCTTAACTCACATGCCTTTCACGCATGCATTCATGGGTTCGAATCCCGTATGGGTCACCACGTTAAAAAATGAAGGTTAATACCAAATGGTGTTAGCCTTTTTTCTTTGATTACATCG
>JAEEGL010337496.1_pt1 | contig 38901 bp, 50 predicted proteins | sample 9134231 | NCBI WGS metagenome assembly JAEEGL01 (sample SAMN16246548, study PRJNA631951) | gut metagenome | biome: gut microbiome; feature: rumen; material: fiber-attached | host: Bos | place: Iran: Karaj | collected 2018-10 | reverse complement strand
GAGAACCCGCCGCGAGAGAGCGGGAAATGGTCAGAGCGTCCGAGTCAAACTTCCGGTACGCCAGCCTGTTCTTGAACTTCTCCAGAACTTGTGTGAGTCGGGACATCTAGGTATTGCTCCATCAACTGTTTCTCGACGGCTTCAATATCTGTGGACTCGATGGATTTCTCGTTACTTTTCGAGCTGTCAATCTTGTCCATCAGTTCGAGTGCCTTGACCTTGTTTCCGTCCTTGCACCTGTAGTCGCCGATGGTGTCTTCTAAGATCGAAAGAACTTCGCTTGCGGGTAGTAACGAGCATTTGTATATGAGGGAACACGCACTGATGCGAGTCGATGGTGTCGTCTCCTTGCACTGTGCGATCTCCACAAGCAGATTAGCGTTCTTTTTGTCTAGCATTTATGCACAATATACATTATTCGCCACGCAGAGTCAATAGGGGTACATATCCTTTTGCACCGTTCTTGTCCTCGTCTATGCGATAAATCTCAAGTCTCTTGGACTGCGAGTAGTGTATCTCGAAACTCAGGAAGAATAGCTCTAGACGTACAAACTTGTCGTCCAGTTCGGTGCCGTTCTTCGTGGTGCGGACATCGGTGCAACCGAAGTTGCCTTGCAGTGCATCGACTATGTTTTGGAGTGTACAGTTTCCTGCTATCTTCATGGAGTACTCCTTGAGCTTAGGGTAAAATAAAACCCACGAGAGGAAACCTATGAAAACTCTCGTGGGTCTAGGACTAGTCTATCGGACTAATGGGAGATTACTTCTTCTTGTCGTTCTCCGGAGCGTCCACCATTTCATCGGGGTTGTAACGGTGGATGTGGTCCGGCAACTTGCAGACCGCGAGTTCGAGGTACACGTTGTTGCCGAACGCCGGAGCGGTACGGTACGGAACATAGTCCACGGAGTAGTCGATGTCGAGTTCATTGGTCGTGAGCTTGTCGTCGATCTTGACCTTCGTGATGTTCGTGTACTTGGAGTCAGCCTTAGCCTTTTCGACAAAGATCTGGAACTGGGTAGTCCACATCCTGTCGTCTCGACCCTTGCGCTTGCCGTTCACGAGGCGCAAGCCGTCTGCCTTGAGGAGACCTTCGAGGTCGCTGACTCCGCAGAAGAGCTTTGTGAGTCCTGCATTGTCGCCGTAGCTGATGGTGAGCCACTTCGTCCACTTGCGGAGGATGACCGGAGTCATTACCTGATTGCCGTTTTCGTCTTCGTCTTCGCGGAATACCGGATTGCCCTTTTCGTCACGGAGGTGTGCAGCGAACATGAAGCGAACGGAGTGACGCTTGTCCTTCTGACCCTTCTTGAGGTACTTCTTGTCAACCGGGATATTCGCAGTCTGGTACGAGAGGATCACAGCCGGAACGTACTCGTCCGTGGGGAAGTTCTGGTAATCAGACTTGTTTTCGAGAATGGAAGTTTCTTCTTCCTGTTCGAGTTCTTCTGCGAGTGCCTGAGATTCTGCATTTTGTGCCATAATTGGTCTTTCCTTCGCCGAGTTTTTCGGCATTTGTTGTTTGTTGGTTACGGGTCCATGCCCGCTATAAATATAGAATTTTATAGCGAGTTTCACCCATTATTTTTTAGATTTTTTTTGACGGGTGCCTGAATCGTGGAGCGGAGCTTTTCGAGTTGCGCGATGGCTTCGTCTCGTTCCTTGCAAGCTTCGACCACTTTGTCTCCGAGCTGTTTGTTGTTCTCTACCAATTCCGCGTTTGCTCCGGAATATTTCTCGTTAATTTTCTTGAGTTCCTCGTGACTGCTATTAAGTGCCGAGTAGTCGTTGCGTACCTTTTCGAGAGTTTCCCTGACCTCCGAAAGAGAAGTCTTGAGGTCGTCACGTTCGCGTTCAACCTTCCAGCGAGCCTGTGACGCTTCGCTCACCTTGGAGTCGCACACAGTCTTGGTCGTCACGAGTTCACGGTACTCTGCAAGAGTGATCGTAACGGTGAGTTCCTGCGGGACCGAGAAGTTATCCATACGATAACCGTCAATCTTCTTTTGAAGTACAGGGTTTACGAGTGTATCTGTCTGTTCTGCCATTTTGGTTTTCTCCGTTTGATTACATACGAACTGAATGTTCGTAATATTGGACAGGCGGGAGTCGAACCCGCATCGAAGTTGCACAGCCGTAGCGTTTGTGACGAGACCCGCTTCCTGCGACGCTACTCGCAGTCGGGCTGCCTGCCGTTAGGCTACTGTCCATGAATAGGGGAAGTGCGGGACTCGAACCCGCGACTTAGGAATTAGCATATTCCCTGCTCTACCAACTGAGCTAACTTCCCTGCTCCATATTGCACCAACAAGGGTACTAGTCGAAGTTCAGCTTATTGTACTTGATGTAGCGTGACGGTAGTCCTTCGCTAGTGACCGCATCGTACACTTCCGGATAGAACTCCTTAAGCTTCTTTGCGTCCACCTTGATACTTCCCTTGCGTTCCACCCAAGAGGCGAACTTCTTGCCTTCGCAAGTCGTGCGCGGGGAGTCCATCATCTTGTATGCGAGCTGGTTCTTGAAATTTTCGAACTCTTCGGTAGCCTTTTCAGCGGCTTCCTTGAGTCGTTCGTATTCTTCGTACTCTTCACGAGTGATGGTCGCATCTTCTCCGGAGCGGTCACTTTCGCCTGCGAGCTGTGCGATAGCCTTCTTGTCGGACTCCGGATTTCCAAGTACGCTGATTTCAGGAACTTTCTTGAACTTCACGCAGCGGAAGATCGTATAGCACTTGTCGAGCATTTCTTCCACGAACTTCGGGGAGTATTCGACCTCGCGTTCGATGTAGTGGTAGCCGCCCTCGCAGATGACTGCGATGATGATAGCCTTGCGGATGCCGGTAACGTACATCTGCCACTGCACCTGCGCGAAGTACTTTTCAGGATACGGGTTCCACTTGGAGGCGGACTGGGACGACTTGCACTCGATGATGCACGGAGTACCGTCAGGGAGTATGCACTGTGCATCGAGCGAGCACTTAGCCCAGTTGCGCTGGTAGAGGCGACCCTGAGTGACGGTCTGGGCGAGTTCAGGATGGACCGCCTTGAACTTGCGAACGAGGTCGTCTTCGAGGATGTGACCCCATTCGAAGAAGCCGTCCGGGTCGCTCTGGTCGTCGGGAGGGGCGATACCCACCTTCTGATTGTACACCGTGAGTGCGCTCTTGTACTGGTCGGGGAACATGATGACCGCAGCCTCCGTGGCGGTGATGCCTTCGGAGCGCCAGCGGAGCCATTCCGGAGTACCCTGATCAGGAGCGTTCGGGACCTCGTATGAGAAGACGTGTCCTCTGTCCAGTTCGATACTGCCCCAGTCCTCTGCGGGACCGCAGTTGTAGGAGAGGCGTTCGGGGTCTAATTCTTTGGACGGTTCGCATTTATCAACGCCCGGAGCAGGATATACCGCCCGAGCCTCTGTTTGCGCGACATCCGGAGTACCAGTGCCGTCTGGTTCCTGAAACGTGGATGGGCTGAATCCCTTTACCACGATTTCCTTGCTCCCGCACAGTGCGCAGAAGTTGGGCTGGTTCTTTGCGTTCACGAGGGAATCCTCGCCGCACTTGACACATTTTACAACGTAAGAGTTCATTTAATCGTCTCCTAATGTTAAGCAGGGTGAAAACTTTACCAACTTGCGAGCGACCGCATCGAACTCGCTCGACAGAGAAAGGGCATGGTTTACTCTGTAATACTTTTTGGCGCCGGCTACAGTGAGGCAGTCCGTGCCGACGTTGGCGAGCTTGAAGAGCGTGACCGCGAGTTCGAAGGCGCGGTGTCTGGTGTACTTGTCGTGGATCGGGTGCTGCGCCACCAGAGTATTAGTGGCGAAAAGCCACGCGCAGTAGTCATACGGATGGAGCGTTATCACGTTGAGAGTCACGGCGCCGGGTTTCTCCAGCTTGTACCCCTTGTTGTAGTAGCTCTCCGTCATCTGGAAACCGATCTCTTTCAACTTCTCAGACAACGCAAAACGAACGTCGTCACTGCGGTCCAGCGAGAACACCACGTCTATGTCCGAGCTTTCGGTGAACCCTCCGATGACGGCGGAGCCTGTTATGAAGCCGTTGCAGAAGTCTACGCTCCGTATCAGCTCACCCGTGAGGTCCAGGCGGAGACAAGGCTTAATCAATTTGAACATGTCTGTCATTTTTCTGCTTCCCCTGAACACGGAGTGAGTTCATAGATGTCGTTTACGCTTATACGGTCTGCCTCATCGTAGTGCACAACTACGGCTTTCTCTCCGTTGCAGCTCACTACCTGACCGACAACGAAACAGGAGGTCGAGATCCTCGCAGCGAAAAATGGAAGACTGCCCGCTTTTACTAGACGCGGGTTTACGACAACGGTCTTCCACCCCTCGCCCTTGACGGCATTAACGATTTCAAAAATCGTCTCGACGGTATTCACGGGTCTAGTGATTTCACGGAGGAAACCAAGACACATGTAGGTCTTATCGACATTGGTCCCTATCACGAGAGTCCCTTTGCGAATGTCGTCCTCATTGAACACATGGTCCTCCGAGTTGCGATAGATCTCCGGGAGATTAACTTGGTTACCTTCGAATTTGATGTATTTTGGTTCCATAGGTTAGCCCTTCTTTTGTTTGTTGTTGATGGCGCACCACTCGTCGTAGCACACCTTGACTTCGAGGAACTTTTGCGGGTCGCCTCCCTTGTCGGGGTGGTTCGCCATGCAAAACTTCTTCCAAGCCTGATGAATGTCCGAGTTCGATCCGAGTCCGCCGAGGAGTTCCCTCAGATGGTGGTCGAGCACGGAATCGCTTTCTATCGTCACGAGTAGCGCATCGAACATCTGCTTCGTACGGGCGCAGTTGTAGAGGATGTCCTGACCCGTGACGACTCCGCCATTCCACTTGAAGTTGAGCCAAGTGAAGTACGTGATGATGTTGGTCTGACCGGTGGCAATCATACGCCTCCACCACATCACGAGGGATGCCGACGAGTGCGTGATGCCACGCTTGCAGAGCTGGACGCAGAGCTTGATGAACGGCTCCGATTGCTCGGTCGCGAGTTCGAGAAGCGCTGACCCGTTGAAGGCACACCAATTACCCATCTCCATAAGGGTAAAGATGTTCTCCCTCAGCCTACATTCGCCTTCGAGCTTCTTAGCCCACGGAGCGACATAGAACTTGAAGTATTCCGGCGAACGGCGCATCACCTTTTCGATAAGCTCGGTTGCCGTATCGAAGGCGAACTGGTCTTCACTGTTCATCAGCGGTTTCTGTCGAGCCATGAGTCAAAGCCTCGTAATGCGGTTTCCAGTTCTTGAAGTCGTCGAATACCTTTTCGACTTCATTGTCGATCCACTTCGCGTAGTCGATGTATTCGCCACGCTTACGGTATTCGTACTTCTTGAGAATCCCCTGTCCGACAACATACTTGACCTTCGCTTCGAGCATTGCGAAGAGCTTGTCTTTATGGTCATAGAACGGGAACTTCTTGCGCATACGGGAAGTAGTCATCTTGTTCAGATGGATAAAGCCCATGCTCGCGGGGTGACCGTGGACCATGTAGCCTTGCTGGACCACGTCCAAGTTCACGAGGTCAGTACTCTTCCGATTCAGGAGGACAATTTGCTGGTTCCACTGCTCCTCGGAGGCAATCTTCGCAATGGGGAAAATCACAGATTCTTCTGTCTGTGGAGTCGCAGGTTTTTCCTGCACTTCTTCGTTCGGATTCATTTTGAATTTCCTTTGTATTGATTAACTTATTCATAGGGAGTGTTCCTTTATCTGTAGCACTCGGACCCGCACCACTGCTGGAGTGACGCGAGGCTGAATGTTACTTTGTCGTGATTACTTTATAGATTCTTTATACTTTTCAAGAACACAGTTTTCGATATGCTCGCGTAGCTGTCTTGTCACCGGGAAGCATACGGACCTGAGGTCTTCTCCCTTGTAGAACGGGTCCGCTGGATAGCCCACGAAGAGTCCGTTACTTCCATTCATAACCCTTAATCCACGGACTACAATTTGGTCGTTGAGAGTCACTTCTGCCATGCCGACCACACAGCCGAGCATGGCACCTTCCTTGAACGGGAATACCGATACCTTCGTGACAGAGAGTACCCCCGATGGGACGACTGTCGAATGTTCTCCATTCGCTTGTTCTCCCTGAGTGTCTGGAAGCGGTCTCCCTGTGCACTTCTCTACAGCCTCTCGTATCGTGGCTATGTCACGCGCGAGCTGTCTCAGTGTGGTTGACGTGCATTTGTAGAAGTCAAGTTCGGCAACGGTAGGCATAATATACTCCTTTGCGGTCTTTCCGCATTTAATTTATTTATCAATCTTTGCGCTTTTTGCGCCATTAATATATTGTGGATTTCGGGTCAATCCACCCAAATATTTTAGATTAAATCCATTATGCAATATATTGCATATTCTATAGACAAATCGATCAATTTAGTCATATTTATAATAGGATGTGCAATATATTGCAAAATTTTAGTTTGTTCCCAAATTTAAAAATACCCCCGTATTCGTTCCCTATTTATACGCGTGAGAAAAAAAAATTTTTTTTTTTTCTGAAAAATATTTTTAGATATAATACGGGGGTATTTTGAAAACCTAATTTCTCAATTCTCGGCGAAGTGAACCGTGTCGGAGTCGATTAGGTCCTTGATCCGAAGACCGAGGACATCTACGTAGTCCTGCATAGCCTTAGCCTGCATATGCCAAAGGTCCTTCTGTCGTGCGCTCACGGCTTCAGGATTTGCTTCGATAGCCTTGTAGAGTTTCTTGAGACGGTCAGCCGTTTGGTTTCGTTCGATTGCGAGTTCACAGACGACTTCGGAGTTCGTGCGTACCCTTTTACGTTCGCACATATCGACGGGTAGTATTTCGTTATTAATTTTGCCCTGTTCCATTATGCAAGCTCCTGTTGAAGTTTGGCGAGGAGTTCGCGCTTTGCGGATTCGCTGAGGCGACCCATGAGCTTTTCCGGGTCGATGGAGCGCGGCTTCGGCAAGTTAGCCAAGATCACCGAGAGCTTCGTGCCGTTAGGGAAGTTGCGGGTGATGCGGGTGTGGGAAACATCCAGACACTTCGCGACATCGTTTGCGCTGAGTGTAACCTGAGAGAGCTTTTTCTTGAGGGATTCGATGAGCGGTTTCACAAAGTCACGCTTGCCTCCTTCGTCGAGGTCGTTCTCGTAGTTGAACGGGTCCGTGAGTCCGCCTACATTCTTGTCGGATGCTCGCATGACGGCTTCTTCCGGTACATATTCACGGACTCGGAGTGCTGCGTTTTCCGGGACTCTTACCGGAGTATTGCCCGGATCTTTAGGAACGGTGTTCGGTTCGAAGGTCTGCGGAATTTCGTTTTCCTGCACGGCTTCAGGGGTCGGAGCGATCGCGTCGGACGGACTCGGTACAGTGTTCGGGACCGTGGAGCCTTGCGCCGGCATACTCGGCATCTCAGGCATGGAGTTGATAGGACGGATTTGTGCAGAGTTATTAGGGTTCATTGGAATCATATGTTTAATCTCCTTATTGGACTCCCGTAAATATAATAAAATTTTATTCGGAAGTCCAATATTTTATTATATTTATTGCATGATTAGCAAATTAGAACAATTAAAGAAAGCCTCGGAGGAACACAGGAAATTCCGCGAGACTCCTCAATGGATAATGTTTAGACAGTATATGCTGTCGTTGCACAACTATACTTGCGACTTCTGCAAGACCAAGTACAAGCAGGCTGCACGACTCGACGTACACCATATGTTTGATACGAATTATACCCGACTTGAGGAGTCCAGGTTCATGGTGCTGTGCAAGCAGTGCCATACCTTTATACACTCCAAGGACAGGAGTCCGGCGTTCAAGCATCTGGTGCATCGAGTCGATTACGTCTCAGTAGTACAGAAGCCAAAGGCAAGTGAAGACGACAGCGGCGACGACTAGACAGCACATATAGCGTACCTCTCGTTTGGGTTTGACTTGTTGAGTCGGTGCGCCACTTTCAGCGCGACTACCCTGTCGTACCGGCAGATCCCCTTCACTCCGCTCCGGAGTTCTATCAGGCTGTACTGCTGGCTGTTCTGATTCTTCAAGTCGTAGTTTTCGGATCCCTTCATCTGGTTCCTCCTCTGGTGGATGTTTCTTTAGCCACTCGTCCTCGTGGACGACCGTGCCGTGGGCAAGTTCATGGAACAGGTCCATAGGAGTGCCGCCGCTCCTGATGTAGTCCTCGCCGAAGAAGCGTTCCCCGGTCGAAGTACGGACATAGATTTCTTCCGCATGGCACTGACCGAAGGGCATTAGCGCACCTCCTTCGAGTCGTTTACATGCCAGTCAGCTTCAGGGAAGCCCGGACCCACGAGCGGAACGCCGCCGTTGCCCTTAATGATTTCCCTCGACACGCAGAAACTCGCTTCGAGCTGTCTGACAATTTCGAGGTCAGCCGGAGTGCCTAACTGTTTTGCATATCGCTTGAGCCTCGCAAGAGTCGGCTGGAATCGTTCCTTGCGGTAGGCGTCGGCGAGTTCTTCTGGAATGTAGAAAGCTATGATCATTTCTGTGCCTCCTTGAATTTCTTGGCGATGTCGAGCCAGCGGTGTACGCACTTCCAAGCGTGGTCTTCCTTCCTGCTGTACTTCTCCGCAGTCTTGCCGAACCCGCGACGGTTAAAGTCGGAGGCAGTTATACCGCAAGATGACGCATGACTTCGCCATTCCCTTGCCGAAGCCAGACACCGCTTGTACTTTTGACGTTGCAGTTCTGAACAGTAGTTGCAGCGCTTATGGCGGAGGTTACTACATTCATCTGCGAGACTCGCCAGCGTAATCTTAGACTGCAAATCAGCAATCACCTTGTCGGCTTCGGACTTGAGGTAGCACGACACCCAAGACCTATCCTTGTTCAGCATCAACTGATATTTCAATTCGTCGGATTTCATTACCACTCCTCCCCTGCTGCTTTAGCGAGTTCCGTGCACTTTGACTTTACTTTGGCTGCGAACTTCTTGCAGTGCATGATGTGGAGTCCGTATGCGATACGTCCGCAATAGCAGAACAGCGGAGTCTCCGCGATACAACGGTCTACAGCCTTGGAGTAATACTTGCACATAAGCTCCGTGGGGAGTTCCTTAGATTTAGCCATTGTTTGCCTCCAGTTCGATTTTAAGTTTTGGGGACGGGAGGAAGTCATCGTCCATGTATGCCCACGCGATAAGGTCTTTCTTACGACCTAAGAAATCGTTTCCGAACTCCGGAGACCAGTGGTCTTCCTCTCGTTCAGATTTCGGAGTCCCAGCTAGCTTAGCCATTGCGCTGTTATAGGAGTTCCAGCGTCCAGACCTGTAACCGACAAGAGGAGGATAGAACCAGACCGGTTGTCCATCCTTCGGCATTTCATCTTTGACTAAGTGCCACTTCGCCTTAAAATGATTTTCGATTTCTTCTCTAGTTCTGTTTCTGATTTCAGAAATTAGTGATTCGAGTTCAGAACTATCTAATACGACTCTATTATATTTTGTTGCGTCACTGCGGTATCTACGTTCGAGTGTTGCCATATCACGCCTCCTCGCCTTCGATGAAGTCGATAATCCATCCATCTATATATAATACTCCAAGCAGTACCCATCCCACGATCCAAAGCGGTGCGAGAAGTACTGTCTTGACTATCGTTTTTATAGCTTTAGCCATGCACGACCTCCGTGAGCTTGATTGAGTTCTTCAGAGCCTTGTACTTTGCAAGATAAAAACTCGCAAGTTCGCGTTTTGAACAGGAGCGTTCCGCAAACGAGAATCTGCCGTTACGGTCGGTGACGAACACTCCGTTCACGACAGCTTTGATTCTTACGTGAGGAAAGTCGTTGTTATAATTACAAAGCCATGTACATTCGCCATCGTGTCCTATTGCAGAGTCGATGGTAAACAGTCGGTCAGGACACTTGGCGATTTCGATGAACGGCTCGCCATTCACAAGTATGTACTTTACAGGACTTCCGGCGGAATCGTAGCAGCCTACGGAAGTCCCCTCCGCTACGAAATGCACAGTTTTTTCGAGTTTCTTCATATGGTTTCCTTTCGGGTGTTGAGTAATGCCCGTCGAAGTACCACCGTCATGGTGATACTCCAGATGGGAACTACATCGGTTCGGTGTTCAGGAGTTCGGACGCTGCCAACAGTAACGGCATGAGCATAGCCTTGGCGAGTTCCTTGTCGAGCACGACGATGCCGCCCTGCTGTTCGGTCATGTCGAGCACTGCGCCAGCCGCACCGTTCGCGTTAGCAATGCTCATCTTTATGTGCTTGTTGGGTACATTGCCCATGCTGTCGGAGTGCTTTGCGAGTCCCAGCCTGTACAGACTGTACGAGTGTTCGAGCGCACGTTCGAATGCGGATAGCTTTTCAGCCGAAAGTTCCTCGTCCCGGGTGAAATTTAGGTCGATCATAGTAGGGTTATTCATTGTAGAGCCTCCTCGATCTTTGCAGTGCGCCATGCCAAAAGACTCGCAGTTTCCTTGTACTTTCGTCTTGAGTCCTTGAGACGCTTGTTTATTTTCTTGATGCGTTTTTGCATGGACTTGACGAGCGCATCGACCTGTTCCTTCCGATAGAAGTGCGACCCGATTTTATCGTCGTCCACGCAGTGCCCGTCAGCCGAGAAGTACAAGCCATAAGCTCCATCTTCCAGCGTGTACTCGGTCAATTTGTGATTGTCTTCGGGTTTACTCATGTTGTCTCCTTTTCCTTGATGTTGAAGATTGTCTTGTACGCCAATTCCGCACTCCGGCAGGCGTCCGAGAAGTCGGTGGGCTTGATGTTGCGTATCTCGGACTTCCATTCCGCTATGTACGCGGCGGAGTTCTTTATCGTGGGTGTCATTCCGAGATGACCGAGGCAGAGACAAGCGCAGATCTCCGCGACAAGTTCCTCCTTAGCATCCTCGAACTTTCTGTTACAGAATATTTCCGTGCTGTGTCCGAGTTCGTGGAACACCGCTCCCCAGAACTCCTCGCGGCTGCCGAAGTCCTTTTCGTCGGGTACGATTATGTACCTGTGCGATTGCGAGTAGTGCGCGGAGTCGCCTCCCCATCTCACGCCGAGATTGGCGCGGGCTGCGTACTCCTCAAGCACTGGCGTCGCGTCGCAGTAAGCCGGCGGCGGAGCGCTCCAGATCTGCGCGAACTTCGGTTTCAGAGTCGTGTCGGAGATATGGAACACCGTGAACGCACGGAGTACATGGACGTCATCAGTCTCGCCGTCTTCACGTTCCTTCTTGTACGACTTCGAGAAGTACACGCGGTGACCTTTCGAACCCTTCTTGACGTGACCGCCCTCAAGATTTATCTGGCGCATCGTGGCGTACTCGCCTGCGCATCCCAAGAGCATACGGTTACGGAGTCCAGTGTACGGCTTCCCGTTGTAGTGGTTTATGATCATCGAAGGTCTCGCGACCCACGGCTTGTGCCACGGGACGACTCCTTCTTCGAGCTGTTTCGTGATTGCGTTGAATATTTCTTCCGTTGCGTTCATAGTCCAAACCTCCATTCCAAGTCCTTGCGCCATGCTGCGACTACTCCATCGAATCTACGGCGAGGCACCATGAACTTTTCGAGTTCCTTTATCGTCTCGAAGTCGAAGCCCCTGAGCTTCGCGACTCTGTATAGATATTTCCTAGTCATCATGCCTCCGCGAGCTTGAGCATCACCACGAGTCCAATGCTGACTACCGTTCCGAGTATTCCGTGGCATACTGCGTTGATAAATTTGTCACGCCTGCGAGTCTTTTCCTGAAAGTCTAGCGTGGCGGAGTCGATTTCTTTGAAGTTCATTTAGTACTTCCTTTGCGCGTTTGCGCGAGTAGTTCAAGTTCTGTTTCTTCAGGCTCCAGCGGATCGAGTCCACCGTGGCGAGCCTGACGTGCTGGTTCAGTATATCGGCGGCGACTTCCTGAGCGTCCGGACTGAGTGCTTTCATGAAGGATTCCTCGTCGAAGTCGTGCTTGGACGGCAGGACTTCCTCAAGCCCCTCGATGGCGACTTCTTCGGCTATCCTTCGCTCACAAGTAAAGAAGCATCCCGCCTTCATAAGGTAGGATGCTTGCTGAGGTATCGGGCGAGTCGTGTCTAGGTTCAGGTAAGCCTGAGCTACCGCACTCCACGCCGAGTCCTCGTCGCATCGTCGCTTCGCCATTATACTTCTTACGATGGCTTTAAAGTTAAGCATACTTCTTATGCCAACCCCAGCAATGCTTCGGACTGTGCTTCGAAAGCTACTTCGTAGACCGGCACTTCGGAAGTCGGCACTATCACGGTTCGGAATACTTCTTTACCGAACTTGAAACCGCCAAGTGCTTCGGGTACTTTCAATGCTTCGCGCTTCGCATAGAGGCGTACTTCGGTTCTTTCCGTGAGGCGCAATGTGAAGGTGTTGATTGCTACTCCGTTACATACTACGGTACACTTCACGTCATTTATGAGCGCATTGAGTTCGACTTCGTGTGTTCTCGTCACGAGTACGCCAAACGGTGTTACTGCATACGAGTTCTCGCCGGAAGTACTGAAATATAGTGTCCCAAATTCGGAACTATATTTAGTAAATGTTTTAATCATAGATTTTTTTTTTCCTTTTGTCTAAGGTTTATTTTTGATTTAGTAATGCGCTAAAAGTGCGCCATGCACTAATATAATAAATTTTGAGCTAAATAGTGCTATTCGAATAAAATAAAATTTTGTGGTCATGCTCTGGACAAAATCCCAATGCCCATAAAGCAAAATAAAAGCCCCATAAATGCACCATAGAGCGCAAATATTTAGAACCGTGTATTTATATGGGTTAAAAAAAAAAGCCCCACTATAAAATAGCAGGACTTTAGAGTTTATTTAGTTTAGTTTATGCGTTCAAGCCGTTAATTTCTTCAACGCTCAAACCCGTGATAGTTGCAATTTGTTCGGGCGTCATTTTAGCCGCTAGCATATTTTTTGCCATATCCAACTTTGCATTATTAATGGCGTTGGTGATTTTGTCGGCACCTTTTTCGTTTTTGCGCCAATTAGCAAATAATTGACCGATTTTTTCAGTAATTGACCCTTTGTACTTTTTGACGTTGTTTGCCATTGCACCCGTCCCAGTACCGCAAAAGATGCCCAATGTAGTGGTTGCAACCGATTGTTCGCCCGTATTTTTGTCCGTGTTGATGAAATCGCCAATAGTTGCAGTTTCAAAGATTTGTTTAACAGTAGCAATAGTGTCCTCCATGATGCTTTTGACGTTGGCTATCGTATTAATACGTGTTTCGTTTGTGTATTCCATAGATTTATTCCTTTTGTTTGGTGTTGTTGCGTTATTGCCCCAACACTCTAAATATACTCTAATATTTTCACTTTGTCAATACTTTTTTTTATTTAGTGCATTTTTTTTTGTTGGTCTTTGAAAAGTCTATCGTATGGTAATATATCTATGAAAGTATATAATAAAAGTATAGCCCCATGATATAGCAATGATATATATACATGATATACTTTATATCTAAGTTACTACTAAGCGCTTATAGATATAGACCACCATAGACCGCTTTTATACATTGGACGCATCCACCATATAAGTAATGGACGGAGCGCATAAGCCGGAAATGGACGGAACGCGGGAATGGATGATGGACGGAGTGGGGGGGGGTCTAAGGCATAACAAAGAACAAAAGAGCGGAGTAGCTTACCAAGCGTTACACCGTATATCTAAAGGGGTGTGTAGGACCCTAGAGCGTGGTGGTGTACTGGTGCAGGGTATAGGGTGGTGTACTCGGTGGAGTGTATATGGGAGTATAACCCGGTGACTCGGCTATGGGCGTACATAGCATAAAATCGCCTTCGGCAAAAAAAAAGTGCAAGAAATGTTTGCACTCCAGCAGAAAATTTGTTATATTGCTCGATGAACGGGACACCATCCCGTGTACCCGTATTCGCAAGGATACGGAGAACAGGCTGAAAAATCGCTCCTATGGCTCCGTATCTTGAATCGAACTTCAACTAAGGAGACCAAAATGGAAGGCGAACAGACTGAATCCTTTACCTCTTTCGGGCAGGCACTTGATGCCGCAGTAGCAAAGAGAGACCCTGAGAGCGCATCTGCCTCTCAGCATACCTCCGGTGACGGAGAGAACGGCGGGAATACTCCCGCCCATAGCACTCCCGGCGATGGGACATCCTCCACCACGCAAGGGAAGAGTGGGACTAGCGACCCCACGAACGGAGACACCTCTGCCAAAGGCACCGGGACCAAGACCGCTAATCAAGGCTCCGTGAACCAGCGTGACAACAACTTCCGCAATATGTCGCGCAGGATCCGTCAGAGAGAATCTTTCAACAGAGTCAATTCGAGAATCCAGCAGCTCCGCCAGGAACAGAAGGAGCTTCTTGACACGCAGGACCCGCAGTCCGTACTCCTTGCCCACCAGAAAGGCTCGGAAATCGCGAACTTGGAAGCCCTGCAACAGGACGCAGCCTACAACGACTTCGCGCAGCGGGCATCCGAATGTTTCGGTAACGACGCTGACAGCTTCCTCGACCAGAGCGAACGCTATGGCGAGTACGTCAACAAGAACGAACCGGAAATCGTGAGCTACATCGACAGACCCTACGGTATGTACGTGTACAAGAGCTGGATGGACCAGATGGACAACGGGGACTTCCGTAACAGATGGGTCGGCTTGACTTCGTACGAGAAGGGTGCGGTTCTCAACACTATATATAGACAGATTATCAACTTTGCCAACGGCACCCAGCAGCAGCCACAGCCTCCTGTACAACCTCCTGTACAGACTCCGGCTCCGCAGGCGCCCACAGGCAACCAGCCCTCCAGTCCGGCTCCGGCTAATGTACCGATTCCGGGGAGCGGCAGGACAAGTAACATCATTCCGTCGCCCGGAAGCTTCGGCGAAGCCCTCGAAAACGCTCTCAACAAGCGGGGCATCAGCAGCCTCTAGGCGGCTCAAGGAGTAGCTTATGTCTGTTGTAAACCAGACTCTCATGGCTGAAATGGCTGTAGAATATGCACTCGGCGTGGATATTCTCTCCAAGGGTCAGCGAAAGATCGCCGAAAAGCTCGGCGCAGAGGACGCATCCGGCGATACCGTGAACGTCCCGATTACTGACAGCGGTATCGTCTTCGACCAGCTCGACATCACGTACCTCAAGAACAAGCTCGCAGTACGCCGTGGCTTCGTCCCGGTCACCGTGCGTCCGATCGGTACTGCCGCCGAAGCAAGTTCCGAACAGCTCACGCTCGCTATCAAGGACCGCGAAATCATGGCGAAGCGAGTCGCCAACTTGCAGGACGAAACCAACCGCCGTGCGTTCGAAGGACTCCTTGCGGGCGCTCAGGTGTTCGTCGGCGATCCGGGTAACAACCCGTCGAAGGCTCTTCGCGACGATGCATACGGTCTCGCACTCTACGACGCGGACGCCCACACTTCCGCATCGAAGTTCGCGGGCGACACTCAGGCTATCACCCATTCCCAGACTTGGAACCGTCTCTGTCAGGCTATGGGTCAGACCTTCGGCGCTAACGGCAAGATCGGCAACTCCATCTATAAGAACGAACTCGGTCCGCTTCTCGGTCACAACTGGTCCAAGTCCGGTCTCACCGGAGTAATCACCGGCGTAGAACAGGGCATCGGTCAGTTCGTAATCGGAGCAGACGGCTTTGACCTGAACGGCATCGCCGCTACGGTCGCAGGCTCCTACGACGGTGAACTCTCCCAGCCGACCTATCTCAAGTTCGGTAGTGAATACGTGCAGACTGTTGACGCTCTCGGCAAGCCGACGGGTCAGCACAAGACCGTATTCTTCCGCTGGGATGCTACCCGCCGCGTATGGCACCTTGCAAACCCGGTCTTCTTCGAAGGTCCGCGCAAGAATGCCCACTTGGCTGCGTATGAAGGATGGATCGCTCAGTACCAGACCAACATCGCGGACTTCGGCATGACCTACGACCCGAAGAACCCGAAGCTCGGCAACCTCGCAGGCAGCATGCTCGAAGGCAACGGCGTCCCGGTCACGACCGAAGACGTACTCGCAGTCGGCGCCGTCTACGCCCAGCCCGCTATCATGTGGAAGAAGCCTGATTTCCTCGTCGCTGTCAAGGGTCTCAAGCCCCAGGCAAGCGGCGAAGCCTATACGGTCCCGGTCGAATTTGCGGAACGCGGAATCCTCCCGTTGCGCGGTCACATGTGGACCGACTCCTACGGTGACAAGACCCTGTTCCGTGCCGACGCCCTCATGGGTTTCGGACTCTACCAAGGCGTCTCCGTGACCGCCACCTATATCAGAATCGGTGGCACGACTACCTAATCTTCCGCAAAGGGAAGTTCGATGGGCTGGTGGGCAGCAATGTCTGCCAGCCTTTCTTTTGGAGGACTTCATGGCTAAAACTACTGACCTACCCTTCGATGGCGGTGCAATTGTCGTGCCGAGTGGCGAAACGGGTTCTGCACAGGTCCATACCGTCTTTTTACGTGAAATCACGATCACAGATGCCGGTCGAGAATCCACTGTCTATGCGCTGTTCGACATGAACAAGCCCAAGACGACCGAGCCTTTCTTCGAACCCGTTAGCGCTTTCAACCTTGCAGAGTGGTGCATTCGTGGAGACGTGGTCCAAGTGGACCTCTCGGAAGCGATGTCCCAGAGCACGGACCGGTATGCCGGAGTACTTCAGGACGTAGTACTCTCGAATGACGCCGAATCCGGGTTCTACGTGAGCGCCTGTACGCTCCGCACCATGACTACCTACGACAGCGATACTGTGCGTCTTTCATGGTTCTCGCTATACCTGATCATGGACCAAGAAACGAGCGTATCGTATCTCGCCACCCCGGAATACGGAAGCCCGACGACGATGGACGTGCCGGACCACAAGGTAAAGATCGGGGAAGGGTACTCACAAGAGACCCCGAACTATCTGGCGTACAAGATCATGGGCGACAACTCCACCGTCCGAGTGGATATAGTCAGCCAGAACGGTCTAGGGCAGCCTATCGACCCATTCCTGCGCATCAGCACAATCGGGAGTCTGGGCGACGGCAAGGTACTCATCGACTACCTCGACGGCGACCGCGACTACCTCGTGAACAAGATCGCAGGTGCGGGCGGTATCGCAGTGCGCATAAAGCTATACGACGGCTTCCGTTATCTCGAAATCGAGCCGGATACCGACGCTCAGGACCCGCTCGCGAAGATGTCCGACCTTGAGCGCATCGTGGAGTCCAGAACGTTCGAGTCCATGCCCGTAGGCACCGTGTCTTCGAGTGTCCAGAACTTGCAGGACTCCACAGGCAAGCTTACCATTTCGCTGTGTCATCCGGTCATGGACTTCGAGATCCGTAAGCAAGTGACCTCCGGAGCTACCGTCACGCAACACGCGACGAAGGCTTCCATCTACGTCTCGAACCTCGACCCGGCAGCCAACCCCGCGCAGAAGGTGCGCATCGTGGTATTCAAGGGTGTACAGCCTCCGGGATCGTCTCAGTGGCGATTCGCACTCGTAGCCTACACTGACGAAGTGGAAATCATCAACACGCCATTCTACTCCAGCTACGGAAAGTCTGGCGACGACCTCAAGCACGGCATCCTCGACCTGCCTATCGTTCAGGTGTACGGCGGCGACGACGGTCTGTTCCAGACTCCGGTCAGCAAGTACACCGTGAAGTCCACCGAGGATATGTACTTGGGCATCATCGCCACAGGCACCACGCTCGAATGTCCGGGTTCCGAGTACGCCGGGACTCCGAAGAACGATATGCCACGGCTCACTTCGTCCAAGAGCAACATGGACAACGGATGGGACCCGACGGACTACGTGAACCATACGAAGGACATCGACGTGAACAATACCTCGATTCCCGACGGCAAGCGCGTCTATGTCGAACTCCACAACACATGAGGCGCGTGATGAGTGAAAGGACCGAAATACACAAATCTTGGCAGAGCTTCCTGCATCCGCTGGTCGAAGTGATGCTCGGCTTGGGTATCGCGATGACCGCATACTTCCAGCACTCAGGCTCCAGCGAGTTCGAGTCCCGGCTCGCGGTGGTAGAGAACAAGGTAGGAGGTATCGACGAACTCCGGCGCGACGTGGGGGAGCTGTCCAAGAATGTCTATACGCTAATCGGCGAGATACGCGCAGAACGGAGGCTGAAATGAAGGTAAATGACATTATAGTTCCCAAGGACGGATTCAAGCTCAAGGCTTGCGGCGACAGGTACTTCCAGATCTGCGAACCGACGGAAATCACGGTGATTACCGACATCGGAGTTCTGAATGTAAAGATTCGACCCGGTTTTTTCACGAACTTCCGGAGCGGAGGATTTTTCGTAGACTGGTTCATTGACCCGATAGGCGACCGCATCCATCAAGCAATCTGGATCGTCCACGACTGCTGCTACACCCCGTGCATCAACAAGAGCCGCAGTCACGCGATCGACCGGAAGACTTCGGACGACCTTCTTCTGGCTATGCTCCTGTTTGCCAAGGAATCGAGGTTCAAGGCTTGGACCATCTGGAGTTCCGTGAGGATGTTCGGCTCGTCCGCATACGAGGACGATGACGCCCTGACGGACGAGAACTATAAGCGGCTCGAAATCAACCACACTCTTAGGAGGATAGAATAATGGCTGTTCCTATGAAACGGAGACCCACGGACCAGTCCATGACCGGCGCGGAGGGTCGCGGCAAGCAATGGGCTGACATCAACCTCGGACCGAACGGCAAGATTATGGAAGGACTCCGGAAGGTTCCGGGCATCGCCTCCGATATGCTGTTTGGCGAAGAAGGACGCATCCCGCTCGCGGCTTCACTTGTACCGGGTGCAGACCTCGTGGACAAGCTGAGTGCAGGCAAACGTCCCGGTCTTCTCGATCTTCCGGGACTCGGCGACGCGAAGCTTCTCAAGTCGCTGCTCGTTGCGGGAGTCCCAATCGACCAGATTTTCAAGGCATTCGGCAAGAAGATCGGGCAGTCCGACGACGTGGCGGACGCGTTCGCTGCACGGATGGGCAGACTCCCTGACGAACTCCAGGACGCAACCGCCCGTACAGTCATCGGCAAGGAGTCCGGCTTCCCCGGCTACAAGATCCCTCCCATCAGCAAGGGCAACGCGCCGATTCCCACGCGCGGAGGCACTTCCAATAACCTCGTAAAAGGCGCCTATGTCAACAGGGGCGGTGCGAACAACACCCGCGAAATCTGGACGCGTGGAGACGACCCGGATCAGGTTGCGCGTACACTCGTGGGTCTGACCGCAGGTCGTGCGCTTCCTGCCGAACTCGACAAGTTCACCGACATCTCTCAGGCTGCGCTCAAGGGAGTCCCGGACAACGGCAACTACGGTCGTATGCTCTCCGACCTTATCCACGGCGGGAACAAGAAGCTGTACAGGGATATGGAAGAGCGCGGGAACGCCCGTGAGGTCGGCGACTACCTCGCGAAGCTCTACGGAAACCCGAACTTGCGGTATGTCCTCGAAAACGCAGAGAAGAACGGCGAAGGTATCGGAGACCTGAACGACGCGTTCAAGCAGCTTTCCGGCGGCGTACCGCTCCGAAATACCTACGACCCACGCGCAAAGAACGCAGTCCTTCAGGAAATCCTCGCCGGCAGGATGAACAAGTCCGACGCGGGCGACCTTTTCGAGAAGCCGATGGGCAAGTCCGTAAACGACTTCGGGAAGGGTCTCGACAGCAGCTATCCGAAGGAAGACCTGTTCCAGCTTCTCGCCGGCGGCGCACAGAGCGGACGCATGGGCGCACTTTCCGACAAGTTCAGGAACATGGGCGGTCTCGACAAGGACATGATCCAGCAGAACATGGTCCCCACGATGATGAGAAACCTCAGCGACAAGGGCAGCAATATCCCGATGCGCGAGTCATTCGACAAGCTCATCAAGAAGATGCCGATCGGTGACAAGGACCCGCGACTTACTTCCGGGAAGTCTCGAAAAGTACGAAAGTACTACTTCGACAAGGATGAATAAAAAAAAAAAAGCATAGGGAGTACATTTCACGAGTATTCCCTATGCTTTTCTTATACTTCTGAAACTCAAAATACCCCCGTATTTTCCCCTATTTTATATGCGAGGAATTTTTCAATTTTTTTTTTATTTCAAAAAAAAAAATTATATATAATACGGGGGTATTTCGAAAACCTAATTTTGAGTTTGGAGTACTCGCGAGTTAGATGAAAATGTCTCCGTTGAAGCCGAGAAACAGGCGCTCCGTGACGACCTTCGTCAAGTGGTCGCACTGGCTCATCTGCTTGTCTATGGCAAGGACTTCGCCGAACTTGCTAGTGGGTCGCTTGTATTCCGAGACGAACACCGCCTTTCCGGAATCCACGAGTCTGTCGATGAGGCTGTGGAACCGGTCGAAGTCGAACTTCGCCTTGTCGTAGCCCTTCGTATCGACATACGGCGGGTCGAAGTAGATGACGTCGTACGGCTCGTAGTCAATGTCAAACATCGACTTCTTGGATATGGCAAGCTCGGTCCTGTTGTCCCTAGACGCAAGGAACATGGTCTGCTCCACCTTCTGCAATCGGCAGAGGTTGGTAGCCTGCTCCGTATGACCGAGGTTCTTGATCTCGGCAAGCTCGATGCTCCAGCGACTTCCGTCAATTTTGCCGGATTTTATCAAGTCCCTGATGAAGCTATGGAAGGCTGTCCTCCGTTCGTCGAGTGTCGGCAGGGTCATCGCCTGATGAACGAGGTACTTGAGGTGGCGCCTCTTCTCACCCCATTGGTAGTCGTAACCGTTGAAGCCGAAGGACGCTATGAAGCGATCCACAGCGTCCTCCAGAGTCGCACGGTTCTGGACCGCTTCCTTGTAGCGCTCCGCCGTGACGAGTTGTTTATGTTCGTAGTCGATTTCCCCGAAGTCGCGGAACACCGCATTGAGAAGGGTAATGATACCCTCGTCGATATCGATGCCCTCCACCCTGTCGAACTTGCCGCTGAGGTACGCCGCTTCGAGCACGGCACCGCCTCCGCAGCAGGCATCGAGAAAGCTATGCGCCCTCGGAAACTGTGCGACTATCTGGTTTGCTATCGTGTTCTTGCTCCCTTTGTAGGGGAGTCCTAGATTGTTGCGAGCCATAAATACTCCAGTCTTTATAATTCAAATATAACTTCTTGGAGTATCTATTGCAACTACCATTTAACTCTTGAATAGCATTTCAACTGGTTCTCGCACCAAGTAACCATCTTGGAGTCACCAGTTTTCTCGGCTCGCTTTAGTGAGTCTTGAAGTTTGATTTTATCGCGTACTAGTGGATTCATCGTAGATCTCCTTCTTTGGAATGTTGATACTAGCCTCCAGCCGAGTCAGCTTTCGGCATTTTGCGTAACCTGAACAAGAGAGCTTAGATGTGCAGTACTTGCAGAGTTCACTCGGTAGTCTGTTCATAACGAACCCTCCCGGATCATCTGCGCGAAGGCAGGGCAGGCGTCGAGGTCTTTCTGCTTATACTCAAGCCTGAGTCTCATCTTGTCCGACTGAATCGCGAGTCTGCAAATGAAGGGCTTGTCGCACTGCAAACATTTACAGAGGCACATACGCTTACCTTTCGTTAGTTTATTCATGATACTTCCTTTTGCAAATAAAAGAAGAGACCGCCTCGGTCATGAGCAACGACGCGGACTCTTCAATTTGGAGTTACTTTGTTCTACCTCCGGCGTAGTAGAGGTCCACCATCTTCTGCAAGTCAGACTGATGGAGCGGCAACTTCATATTGTGGAGGAAAGTGCAGTTGGTCTTCCTGTAGATGAACGGGAGTACCCTGACATAGAGTCGTATCCTGATATGCGGACCGCCGGGGAAGTCGTGTTCGATGTGGTTGTCGTTCTTTGCGACGAGCTTCGTGATGTGTCTAAAAATACGGAATTTCATATTATTCTCCAGAGACAATGAGCGCCATCGTACGCTCAGCATTGAGTTCGATGATTCTACAGATCATGTCGAGTGCATCCTTTGACTTTAGCAGTCGGGTAGAATACGGGTTGCTACCAACTACTCTGGTATCTAGACCGACAAGGACACAGCCTTTCGTATCTGAAATGGAGTTTCCGGCGTGGATCCTCAGCCCCCTCGTAGCGTGGCAGTCCGTATCGTTATAGATGAGCGGGAGCTTGCGACCGAACCTCGGACTGTCGCAGTACTGAATACTGAACAGACCTTCCGGTATCGCGTATTGTCTGTGTTCTAGGGTATAACAGATGGCGACTCCGTTCAAATAGAGAGTGCCATCTATGTCATCGGCGTCCCGGTTATAATTTCGCTTTCGTTTAAGTTCAAACAGTAACGAGTTGTGCATTAGCCAACCTCCATGATGTTGTTTTCAATTTTGACGGGAATCTTGTACGCTTCGCAGTACGGACCGATGAACTCGTCGAAGAGAGCCTTCGAGTTGAATCCTGCGAAGTCGCCAATTTCAAGGTGTACGCAGTCGCGGTTCCTCAAGCTGTTGGACTTCGCGTCGAGTTCTCCAAGCCTCAGCTTGAGTTCTGCGGTAAGCTCGTCCGCCGTCATATCCGTGCTAAGTACATCCGAAGTGCGGTTCATCGAGAACTGGATATGAGGGAGCCACGACTGGATTGTACTCGCCGCGTAGTTGAGCTGCTCCGGCTTTGCATCCGGAACGAGTCGCCCAAGCTGGATACTCGCCTTGCCGGTCGCATCGTCAACGAACCTATCGAAGTTCACGGTAGGGGAGAACAGCGCACGAAGCACGGGGTTCTTTAGACTTCCAAGGACGATGTTCTGCGGACGAATCGGAATCATATAGTCCCGCTTGTCGTTCTGAACAAAGTCGAGGAACGAGTGCGCCATCTGCTGACTCACATCGAGAGCCTCGCCGTCGTAGATGTTTCCGAAAAGCTGGTTCAGGTACGAACTGTTGCGGGTAAACCTGTTGAGGATAAGGTGCAGGAGGTTCGAGCAGTGGAAGTTCTGGATCCTTCGCTTGATACCGCTGTCCTCGAAATAGATGTAGCGGTTGGAGCTTATGACGAAGTTTTGGTAGGTCTCGGCTACAATCGGGTCAACGCCCTTACCTTCGTACTGGAACTTGTCACGACCCGTCATCGACTTTATGAGCGCTTGAAGAGGCTTCGCGTTCTCGTTCTCCTCGTATTCGGAAATAGAGACCAAGCGCTTGCCCATGAGACTCATCGTGAAGCGCAACTGCTGGACTGAGAACGCGGTGAAGGAATCGCCGAACATCCTCTGGAGCATACTGATGAATTTCGACTTTCCGTTACCGCCCGCATCGAAGTCGTTAAGATACAGGATGTAGCCTGTCGCGGAGTTCGGCACGTTCACCATGAAGTGAACGAGATTGTAGAGTGCTTCCCAGTCCTTGACCCTGCCTCCCGCCACGAGGTATGTCAGGAACATCGCCCTGTGCAGAGACTTCTCGTTCACGAGCGACGGCTGGACCTTCGTAATCTGTGAGCAGACGTTGCGGAACATCTGATGGTCCTTCACGAAGAACCCGTGCGGCTCGTCCTTTGCGAAACTCGAAATGATGCGGATGCGCTTGAGGTTCGGAGCCATCTTCTTGAATACCCCGTCATACGGTCCGTCGTAGGACTGCTTCCGGAGTTCCTTCAATCCGTTAAACTCTTCGACCGCACCGTTCGGAGCAGTACGGGTAATCAGGAGTCTAGCGGCAATGATGTCGTCGTCAGCCTTCAAGCCTTCGAGCGGCATCTGTTCACAGGTGCAGTTCTTGTCGTGCGGGATCAGGCGGAAGTCGCCATCGCGGTTACGATATACGTTGTTCACGATGAAGTCTATCTGGTCCTCGCTGAAATACAGGGGAGTCATGGTCCCGCCGCTCGACGGCTTGAACGCTTCAAGTATTTCGTCGTCGGTAGGACTCAGGCTCCTCATGACGTCGAGGAGTTCGCGCTGGCTTACGGATTTGCAGGCTTTGTACATAGCCTCGATTACGGAACGGTACACTTCCTTTGGATTCATCGTGTCGAAGTCAACACAGCTCATGACATACTTTTGCGTCTTCTTCGGCATCTGGGAGAGGATGTCTACCGCCTTTTGAAGTGGTGATGTCATAGGTCTCCTAGTTCAGATAACTGCTTATATACTTGAGGAGGAACCATACAAAGTACACGGCACTCGCGATGATACGGAGCAAGTCGATGAATGACAGGTCGATCTCCGTGATGTCTTCGTCAAGTGTACCCAAGATCAGGTCGAGCCACTTTGAGAGTTCAAGACAAGCGAATATAAACAAGATAACAAGAATAATGTGCATTTATACTCCTATAACCAAGTTACAGAGAAAGTAAGAAGGGCAGCGGAGAGCCAATAGACGGTCATCCGCAAGTCCTTCTGCATCGCGTACGGGACGGCTGCGCACACATCGAGCGCGATCAAGATTGTCGGGAATACTTTAGGATTCACGCTTAGGCTCCCACTTGTATGCTTCGTTCTCGTCAGTATATTCAGGGTACATCTGCGCGAGTACGTCAGCCATACACTTGATTTTCAGACGGCGCTTTGCACCCTTGCCGAGATGCGTAGTGATGAGGTCTTCGCGTCCCCACAGGTCGAAGTTGTCATCGAGGTCGCGATGATATTGTCTGTAATCAATGAAGTCCTTGTACTTTTCAAGGTCTGCGACATCGAACGCATAGACGCCAAACCTCGTCTTGATGCTTCCGTTGTGCGCATTGAGCAGGTCACGAGAGAAGTTAATCGGCTTCGCGTCAGGACAAGTCGGCTTTGTCCACATGAAATAGTAGTTCTTGCGAGTCATCGGGTCTTCGCCGATAGATGCGTACTTGCTGGCTGCGGAGCGGTGGTACTTGTAAATAAAGTCCTGCCACTTGTAACGACTCCAGTCAATGTCGAGTTCGGAAATGCTCGGAGTGTTCAGGTTGCGGATCATCGTGTCGAGAACAGCAGGCTCGTGAAGCTTGTTCACCATGTCGCTCCAGTCAAGACCGCGACCGTCGATGTACTTGCCGTCCTTGTCGTAGATGATGTAGTTGTTTACATCGCGGAAGTACGCCTTTGGGATAAATTCCTCTTCAAACAGCATTTCGTACTTGACGAGCATCTGGTCCGCTTTCTTGCGGAGAGTCTTGATATTGTCTTCGCCGATCACGAACACGGAGTCGGTGTTAATTTCAACTACATTGTCCTCCCACTTAGGGCAGGCGAACGCCATTTCCGAAATCACGAGCTGACCGATGTAGCACATGGCGTCTCCCGCTGCCGGGTCGTATGCCGGAGAGCTTCCCGTGCGGATGCGGAATCCACCTGACAGTGCATTGAGCACGAGGATCTTGTAGCCCATGTCAAGGTCGGGCTTGTAGTCCGGAGTACCCTTGAGGGCTTTCATCGCGAAGCGAGCCTGCATCGCGTCCTTCCAGTTCTTGCGGGCTTCCGGAGTCTTGAGCAGACCCCAGTGGTCGATGACTCGCGGGTATTCGGACTGAACGTCGAGAGCGAACACGTTGTCGAATGTCCCCTTCTTGATGTAGTGACAGCCGCCTTTCCCGTACTGGATTCCCTTATAGACGCAGCGTTCGGCGACTTCCTTCTTTTCCTTGTCGGTCTGGGGATGGACGGAGGCGAGATAGCGGATGATGTCCTTAACTTCCTGTGGCACGTCAAACTCGTCAACATCGAAGAGTTCGAGCGGGTTGCTCGTCTTCGGAGGGATCGCCTGATTTGACTGATAGATTACGCTCGCCGCGACAGCCTGCGGGGTCCTGTCGAACTTGTACGGGAGGTGATTCGGGTACAGCGAGTCCATGATAGCCTTGCGGGCGCGGAGCGTATGATACTTCGTCTTGTTCTGACCGCTGCCTGCCCAGAAGTACAGTTGAAGAAGCGCCCAGCAGTCGTGGAAGCAATAATCGTCGATTTCATCCTTCATCTGTTCCGTGAGCTGGGCGTCAGGCTTGTACGGGAGTTCACGGATCGGAAGGTTTCTGTACATTTCCCACTGTTTCAATGACTTGCTCAGGAAGCAGTTATTGAGCATATCAAAGTGTTTCTTGTTCCATTCCTTGTCCTGGCAGAGGAAAGGTCTGTTTCCCCCTACGAAGTCATTAGCGCTCATGATGTCGTTCGCGTCTGCGTAGACAAACTTCGAGGTGGTGTAGCCCATCTTCTTGACGTCGCGCTTCATCTTCGCAAGCACCGGCAAGTCGAACTTGGAGCCGTTATAGCTGATGATGTAGTCAGCTTTTGCGAACATATCCTCGATGTCCTGAATATTCTGCGAGTCGATGACGAACTTCGGACCGCTACGGGTCTTGAACCGACCAAGTTCCTCGTGGGTGTCGTTGTCCGCGAGAATGCCGCAACACACGAAGTGCTCGCGATAGGTTTCAATATCGAATGAGAGTACTTTCATATATTCTCCGTTTAAAGATTTTCTGAAATTTGGGTTTTAGCCCATACATATATTAAAATTTTCACAAAATTTCACCCATATTTATAGATAGCTTTATTTTTACATTTAGCAGGGCTTTAGGGCTTTATTTTATTCCCTAGTGTAGATGTACGGAAAATAAGAAAACCGCCTAATTTGGGCGGTTCTGTTTTAAATATGGGCTTTTACGGTTTTATTGGACCACTATTTTTATGTCATAGATTTGTAATTTATAGGCTGAACTCGTGCCGATTTCCAAGAGCATGGAGTTACCAGAGCCGAGTCCAAGCCATTCGACTGCCTTGTTATTCACTCCGGACCTGCCGAGTGTACGGTAGTAGTACTTCCCGAACGAGAGTCCGCGGTTTGTCGAGAGCCTGATGTAGATTTGGCGCTGCAAGTCTTCGATGTTCGTGACATCGGTTACTCGTCCGGAGTCAAGTGCAATGGCTACCTTCCGGAACAGCTTGCGCTCGTGCCAAGTATCGAACGAGTCCCTTATATACCTCTGGATTTCGGTCCCAAGGTATGTCTTGCGGGTATCGTCATTGAACTGCACCACGCGTCCATGCTGGGTGATGGCGTAGTCGAGCACTATGCTCGCGATTACACCGTCACTGTCCTCGGATGGATGGACCCACCGCCACCATCTGCCCTCCGAGAAAACGAAGCCGTCAAGACCGGAGTCCGTGCGCACCATTATGTGCGTCTCGCCTCTTATGGAGAGCGGAACGATGTCCTTCGGGTCTTTCAGGCGGTTGTCGATTTCGAGAGTCGATATGCGCTTGAACGATCCGCCCCGAATCAGACCGACGTACTCCTGACCCACGGTGTCGTTAGCGATTACGTACATGAAATCTCCCATCACGAGAGGCGCCCTAGCCCCGTGGTGGATGACTTGCATGGTGTTGGACTGTAGCGGTGCGCTCTCGTTTCCGGTACGGGACCAGATCTCGATAGACGTGGAGTTCAGCAGGTATAGCTGACCGTTGAACGCCTTGGCGGTGTTGAGCCTGTCCGCAGAGTTCGTGGACGCGTACCAGTTATTCCAAAGCTCGTAGCTCTCGCCGTTGTTCGCCCACGGGTCCAGAGAGGTATTTCTGGAGTACTGTTCGGGATCAGTGCAGGTGAGCCATACCGTGTTCTTGGACTTCTCCACAGCGACGAGCTTGTTGTCGAACCAGTCGATAGACTCGATGGACGCGATGTCCCTGAGGTCGAGTACGGTGGCATCCTGACCGCCGATGATTGCGGAGTACTGGTCCGCGCTCCGGGCGTTGGACTCGTACCCCATAGATGGAACGACCTTCGGTGAGAGCATCATCGTCACACGTATGTCGTCATAAAGCCCGGTTGCCCACTTGTAGATGTACTTCCCGTCGCAGCAGTACATGGTGGACGGCTTGATAGACGACTCCGTGAATGTAACCTTGTCGTTATGGTTCAGGAGTACAAACGACTGCTGGAGTACTCCGCCGACGACGCCTTTCAGCGGTCCCTCGTAGCTGTACACTCCGTTGTCGAACACATAGGTATGGATAGTGTCGGAAACGACTACGTAAAGACGCTTCGTGGAGTCAACGAACCATCCCCGGATTTCTTGGTCCGACTCGACATCACCGCTCACGAGTACTTCGCCTATGCGGTCGATACAGGTATCTCCGAGAGGGATCATGTTCACGTAGTCGCTTACGGCGAGTCCGTCATGGAATGTAGTAATGCCGTCAAACTTAGCCATTGTAGCCTCCGTAGAATCCGTCGGCGCTGGTTATACATCCGGCAGGTCGCTTGAGAGAGTCCGCAATCCTTCGGTTCACGTTCATGGAGTGCTGGCGTTTCGGGTAGTTCTTTAGCAAGTTGTTGTATGCGCGGCTGGCAGCCTTTTCGCAGCCCGGAGCACTTGCAAGTCCGTACTCGTCCGCAATCCTGTAAGAGAGCGTTGCGATAAGGTACTCCCTGAACTTCACGGGCGCGATGATCTTGCCATTCCACGGCTTCGGGGAGTCGAAGTAGTTTACCACCGTAACCGGAACGGGAAGCACAAGCTCCACAAGCCCGTCTGCAAATTCCTTATGGAAGCGGACCCTGATCTTGTTCTCGTAGATTTCGTCCATGTACACGTACTTTGCATAACGGAACTCCGCGCTGATGAATTCGCGGGCGTGTTTGTACTCAAATTCTACGCCCGTGCCGGCTTCGACGACGCCCTCCACTCTTACAGGCGTGAACGGCACATTGTACACCGGGTTTACCGTGACGGAGTTCTCGCCCTGCGCGTACTCTGCCGGAATAGCCTTTGGACACTCCAAGAACTTCAAGTCGCGGGTCCATACGCCGACAGGGATAAGTTCGCCGGTCGGGTCTCTCGGCATGGTATCCTCCGTAAGACCTATCGCCGCGAGTGCAGTGACTAGGTTCGCATACGAGGCGCCGCCCGTGCCGGACTCGATCTCCAGCAAGTACTCGGAACTGTACGGAAGCGTGACGATGAACCGGTTTATGTCCGACGGAGGTGCCATCATGTCGATAATGCCGTTGTTCGGTCTCAGACAGATAACCGTTTCAGTCAAGTCGAGTCCACGGTCATTGTTCATGTCAGTAATGAGTTCGTGCACGAGTATGTCGGAGACTCGCTGTTCGTAGTCTTCGGGACACTCGTCCGGGTTGAATCCGGGTATGAGCTGACTTCTCTGAATAGCTCTATGGACAATATCCAGAATTTCCATAATAACTCCTTTCCGAGTAGCTTACTCGCCGTCTAGCTTGTTCGAGTTTTCTAGCTTCGTTAGCTTGTTTTGGCTGGACTCCGGCGAGATTATTCAGCCATTTCAAGCCGTGGACAATGGAGTCCACGATGTCGTCGTGGTCGCTGTGCGGGAACGCGAGGAACTGAGAAAGCACAGTAGCCCACTCGAGACCCCGTATAGCAAAAAATACATTTCCGCCATCGAAGAGGTGCTTGACTTCCATGGCTCGTTCTACCTTATCCTTGCACGGGTTGATCTCGACGATGCCGGAAGTCTCGCGGCGAAGTATCTGCATCACCGCCGTGCCGTTCGCCTTGGCTTCGACAAGGACTGGAACCTGACCCCACCGCTGTCGCATCTCCCTCACGCACTGGCATACCGAGAGTACATCTGCCCGGAAGTTCTGGCACTCAAGTACATAGAACATACGGTCGCAATAGCCGATCACGCTCACGGCGTTACAGTCGCTTTCTATGTTGTCCTTAGCGGAGGCGTCGATCGCGATGACTATGCGCATCTGCTCCTTGTTAGGTCTGTACATAGCCAAGCGGAGTATTTCCCTGTTGAACATCTTGCCGATGTCATCGAGAGGAACCTGCATATACTGCGCGTTGTAGGTGAACGGGTCATTCTTGTACTTCTCGACTTCTTCGACCGGGAGCCGTTCAGGACAAAGTGCAGTGCCGTCCGGCTTGATCGCGGCGAACTTGTGGAGAACCCACTTTTCCTTCGTGTCTTTCAGCAGGAATCCGGAGAGGTCGTCGGCGGCGACTCTTTGCTGGATCACCAGGATCGGGACTTCCGGAGAGTTGATACGGTTGCGGATTGTGGACTTGAAGATCTGGTTTCGCTTGTCCAGAATCACGGAACTCGTGCGGTCCGAAGGCTTGTTCGGGTCGTCGAGTACCAACAACGTAGAGCATCCCGCACCCGTGACCGGATTGTTCGTGCCCTTCGCGAGAATAGTTCCGTTAGCCTTGTTGACCCATTCGGTCTTACCCTTAGCGTTCTGCCTCGGCATAAGTTCCGGAAGGTCAAAGTGCTTCGAGAGCCAGATCAGCAAGTCGAGAATTTCCCGGTTCTTGCGGGAAACGAGTGACTGGTCGTATGAGCAGTAGATTATGGACGCACTCGGATTGAGAAGGAACTGCCAAGCGATGAAATGCTTGACAAGCTCCGTCTTGCCGATACGCGGAGGAGCGTTGATGATGGAACGCTTCTCGTTCTTGAGGTTCAGAAGGATCTGTGCCACTTCCTTGTGAAAGTCGTAGAACACGAATTTCGTGTGGTATATGTTCCAGAAGCAGTAAGCCACGAAGAACATAAAATCCTTCTTGCAAAGGTTGAGTTCGATTTCTTTCTGAGTCATGACTATCCTGCTCTAGCTACTACGCCTCCGCCGACGCCACCGCTCTGCACGTTCGCCTCGATAAAGAACTTTGCGCAGCCGCTCGCCCAGTCTCCGCCCGCGTTGTCCGCGAAGCCGAGCGCCTGAGCGATTTCGGAGTTATCGCTGCCGGACCAGTGCAGCGGAGTGCCGTCCGGCGTGACGAACACAGCCCTGAGTTCGACCAGCGCTCCGAGAGTCCCAGCCGGAGTGATGTTGCCCGCACCAGTGATGAAGACATCGCCTTTCCATCCCCACGGAACCACGAACTTCGTAATGAGGATATACTTCGGACCGCCGTCGAAAAATTCCGCCTGATTCCAGATCACGGAAGTCCTGCTCATCCCGGTCGGTAGCGTGATGTCACGGGAGACGATGGTGCGCGTATGCTCCCCGTCAGTCTCGGAGTGACCCACAGTAGGACGCACTACCGTCGCGTTCGGAATGGTTGGCACGTCCGCATTTAACGGAACTACGAAGAGACCGTTATTCTGCGACGGAGAGACAAGCACTTCCATCGGAGTGTATGCGCGGAGCCATATCGCCTGATTCCATACGCCGTTGTCGAGCGCTTGTACGAGGCACTGATACTGCGCGTACTCTGCGGTCGGCTGCCACCAGAGAATGAGCCTACGCGGAGCGGTAAGACTTCCGCGCTGCAAGTTCAGCTCCACGTTCTCGTAGATGTAATGCGTCGGCGTACCGTGGATCTGTATAATCCTTGGAGTGGAGTCGTCGATGTACCTCGGCTGGAAAGTGGTAGCCTGAGAAGGGTTCAGGTCCATCGAGCCGATGTCGCTGTAGTTCGCGTCGCTACTTTGTTCGAGACATACAAATGTTCCATCATAGAGAAGCGCAATCAGCGCACTTCCTGTGCCAGGAATGGTGCAAATCTTCTTGGCAGTACCGCCGTTGCTCGCGTTCCACAACTGCAATGCGCGAGCCTTGGACACGTCTGCCACTTTTACGAAGATGACCTGCCCGTAGCGAGGCTTTTCGCCGGGCTTCGGGATCAGCGTGAGGTTCGCCACGCCGCTCGTCTGTACTTCGGCGGTAGAGTCATACGCAATGGTAATGATCTTCGTGAACTGGTTTACCAGCACACTGTCGGACGAAGGTCTTTCGATGATGACTGGCTGCTCGTTCTCGCTCCAAGTGTTGAAAGCAGGTGTACCTGCGATGTCGTTCCATTGCAGGGTATAGTCCCGCTGGCTGTTCGCGCTCCACACTACGTTACCGAGCTTGTTGCGGAGCTTGCCGTCATTCACCTGTAGGTCGGTGGCTACGCCCTTTACTGCCCACTGCACGAACCGTGCGCCGTTATAATGACCGGAGACGACAGCATCGACGTGGACGAATACGCCGTTGCCGAGCAAGTTGCCGTTAGCGTCGCAGATGTATCCTTCCGAGTTCGTATAAATTTCGTACCCCAAGTCGTTTTCGTCGGAGTCGTAGAACTTCACGTTGGCGGTCTGACCCGGACCGAGCTTGACCGCCGTAAACCTTCCCTTGATGTACGGGAGTCTATGGGTATCGACAATGGAAATATTCGGCATTACTTGTTCTCCTTGTTCTTCGTGGGAATGCCACGGGTGCGCGTACGTTCGTAGATCGGGTCACCCAGACCGAGGTGCTGTCCCCAGTTGTTATGCGGGTCGCCGATTCCGACTTCTCTTGTAAGTCCAAGCAAGCCCCTGCGCATGACTGCCGATCCCGGGTTGATACTTTGCTTGTTCTTGACAAAGTTCTTCTTTCCGCTCCATATCGGGGCGTCCCACTGTACGGAGTTCGAACCTGTAGCCATGTCGTGAATCTTCCTGCGTGTAGCGTACTCGCCGGAGAGCCTGTCGCCACGCTGCATACGCTTTTCGAGTTCGTCCTTCGCGAGACCTTCGACAGTTTCGGACTTGTCCTTGAGAGGGACCTTGAACTTGCTTTTGTAGAACTGAGGCGACTGGTCCGCAGTCATCCCGAACACATCCCAGTCTTCGACTGTCGTCTTCGGAACTCCGGCGTCATCCCTGTTGTACTTCGAATACGAGTTTCCATCTGCGAGGTCTTGCAATTCCTTCGGGTTCTTGTCCATCCAGTCCTCGATAGATCCATGTCTGCTTTCAGGGAATACGTCCTTCAAGTCATCGAGAATCATCTGACGGTCGCCTTGGAGCATCCCGCCCTTCTGAGACTGACGAGGGACTTGGGCTATTCCCGCATACGGGTAGCCTTCGCTTTCGATGTCTCGGAATGGCTTTTTCAGGAAGTCGGACCACGTGGCGTTTTTAGCAAGAAGTCCGTCCACGAGTTTGTCGCTCACCTGATTTTGGTTTATGTTGAGAGACTCTGCGATTATCGAGCGGGCTTTTTCCTTCGGGCTTAGGAGGATTGATGCGCCGAGTGCGCCGCCCTTGCCCATCTTGTCGAGCATACCGCCGACCATCCCCGGAAGCGCTCCAGCCAGACCTGCGATGACAGCACCCGTCTTGTTGAACTCGCCGCCTTGAGTCTGGTTTTCTGGGTCGAAGCCGTAGTCGGCAGCATGGACGGTTCCATAGTTCGCGAGGTTGCCGATGCCACCTTCCGCCGTAAGCTGTACCCACGGCTTCGAGTACAGGTCGGAAGCCTTGTCGCCTGCGCCCTTCACGAATTTGTTCGCCATCGTAGGTATCTTCGGGATTCCCTTTCCTGCAAGTTTCGTGCCTGCGCGTACTCCCTTCGTGAGAGCCTTGCCCCACGGATTTAATATCGAGAGCGCGGCTTCGCCCGCATCAAGTCCAAGGTTTCTCAGGTCTTCGCCGACAGTCGAACGCGCCCGTAGTTCAGGTTCTGCCCACGGGGAGAACGAGCTGGATCCTATTGTACGCATCGGAAGAAATGTGGACGCGAAAGTATAGAGAGGGCTGTGCGACTCGAACGGGATGACGTTCCCTTGGTCATCGTAGATCCTGCCCTTCTTGAAAGCCTCAAGGAGCGAGTCCCTGTCTTCTGCGCCGTCAAGTATGGACTTCGCACGTTCGTCAACGAGCCTGTTCATCTGTGCATAAAGGTCCTCAAGACCGAAGCCTGCGAGGTTCTCGCCGTGGTCCCCACGGAGCGCATCGTCATAGACAGCGTTGATCGCTTCGCGGGCGGTGCGATACCACGGGGCGCCCGGAAGTTCACCGTCTTCCTGTACGTCTTCCCAAGGAGCGCCAGACCATTGTCCGTTCTTCGGGTCGTACACGTAGCCATACTTGTCAAAGTCCGGATTCAGTGCGAAGCCGACGCGAGTACGGGCAATGGATTCGAGCATCTTCTTGAAATGCTCGTTCGCCATGATCTCTTCGAGGCTGTACTTGTGTGCAGTATTTCCAAGTGAACCCATGAGTTCACGCTGATGGGCTTCCGCAAGTTCAGCCTCTTTCAGTTTACGTGCGTTGTCGGCATCTTCAAGCCGTTTTGCAAGGTCGGACTTGTCATAGGCTAGACCGAGCTGGTCCAGTATGGAAGTCCTCAAGTGTCGAGTAGGGATAGTAGCCATGTTACCTTCCGTTGTTTACCTTGTTCTTGCCTGCAAACGCGTCACCGCGAGGCATCTGTGCGCCGGTAGTCATGTTCATCCTGTAGATCTTGGAGTCGCGCCACTTGCCGTTTGCTCGCTGCCAGTCGTGGAGCCACTGACCGAACCCTTCGTCCGGGTTGAACGCCGTGCGGTACTTCCATCCGAAGTTCTTGCCAGCCTTCTGCGCCCAGTCGTCAAACTTACCGATGTTCTCCTGACGGGAGCGCTGTGCCAAGTCCCAGATCAACTGCTGGTTCACGGGAGCGTCCTGCATGACGTATTCTCGGAAGGTTTCGATACCTCCCTGCATAGCCTGTACTGCGGCTTGCAAGTCTTTCGGTACGTTGCCGCCGACCTTTTCGATCGCGCCAAATACGTCGAGTACGCCCTTTATGAAGTTGGAATGTTCTTTTGTTCCCGGCATGAGCTTCTTGACGAAGTTCTGCTCGAACAAAGGATTCTTGCTCTTATCGTTCGTCGTGTACTTCTCGCCACCGAGGTCTTTTGCCAAGTCGTCGAGGGTCTTGCGGTTAGCCAAGTCAATGCCGTATTCCTGTGCGACCGCCATTAGCGAATTATTGTCTCCAAAGAACTTCGCCATGATGCTGTCGTACATATCGCGCACTTCCGGAGTCATCATTTCGACCTGAATACGCACCTTTTCTGCATCGGCGATCGCACCCCTCGACTTGCCCAAGTCGAGTATTACGCGTTCACCGAGCTTATCGAACAACGTATTGGCTTCTGCGGAGTTGAGCCATTCCGGGTTGTTGATAGCCTTCTCGTAGATCTGGCTCATCGTCGTGTCGAGTTCGTGCAGGTTGTTCAGCGGTTCTGTCAGGTTCTTGTTGAAGCCCTGAGAGAAGCCGCCGGCGTCTATGCTCGGCATACGGAGCGTGGACGTGTCCATTCCAGCAGCCTGCATATTTCCGAGCAGCCTATTCGCCTCGTCGTAGAAAGCCTGTTCGGTCATCTCGCTTCCGGAATACGCTCCCCTGCGCCAGTCGGCAAGGAGTTCATCCCACTGTCGCTGCATACGCTGTCTCTCGCGCTGCATCGGAGTCGTGAGCTGGGTCTGACCCATCAAAGCCCGCTGCTGCTGTGCGAGTATCTGCTGTTCGAGCTGTGCAGCTTCCATGTCGGACTGATTGGACTGCGCCACGGAAGTTCTAGGACCGTGAAGAACGAAGTCCGTCCACGGCGTAAGCGTCGGGTCACGTCGGGTAAGCCAGTTGAAAACCGTCTGGTACTTCTGCTGGTGCGGCTGTGAAGCTGCGACCGTGGACTGTGCAGTACCTACGGCGAGCGACCTGAGACCCTCGCGCTGTTCCGCAGGGTCGAAGACCGGCTGCTGTACGGGTGCCTCCACGGGAGTACCCGGGTGCTGCTTTGGGACAAACGCACCCACCTGCTTCACGGGCTGCGACGGAGCCTGAACCTGTGCGGGTCTGCTCTGTACAGGTGCGCTCTGCCTGACCGCCGGCTTCGGAGGCGGTGCCATGCTGGAGGACTTCTCCGGCGGACTGATTCCGGGAGAGCCAGAGCTGGAAGAGGACGGCATCGCCACGGAAGACGCGGAAGTAGGCGCCACCGCGATCGTCGGCTGAGACTCCACTACCGGCTGCACTACCGTCCCGTCGTCGTTGAATCGGACTATAGCCATCAGATGCCTCCAATCGGGGAGTTCACATAGTCGTGGAGCTGGTCCGGAGTCCACCCGGCAAACCTGCTCTTGCCCGGAAGCTTGTCCCAGTTCTCGTTCCACCCGAAGACGGCATCGTTCGGAGTCATCCCGATCTTGTCGCCATAGCCCTTGGTCGTAGGATTCTCGCCCGTCACTATGGAGTCCATAGCCTGTTCCCAGAGCTGGGAGCCGTCCATACCGTCCCAGCGTGTAGAGCCTACGCGACGGGAAACATCGTGACCGCTATTAAGGCTTGCGTCGAGTCCGGCGGCTGCGGCTTCTGCACCGCGCCGGTCGTCGGTCCCTTCGTTCATGTCGAACTTCACGCCGCGAGTCTGTTCGCCCCACCCGTCGGCGGGTTCTTCCTCGTCCGCTTTCCATTGCAGGGAGTTCAGGAAGGACATCATGTCCTTAGCCTTGTGGAGAGGTCTTTCCGTCTGCGGGATCTGCGGTACATAAAACTGCGGTGCGCTGAATTGTTTTAGTCCAAGCATAGTTCACTCCTTAGAGGATGGCGTGGGACTGACCCGCCGCCTGAGTCGCCGCCTGAGTGGTCCCTACATTCCCGGCGTACTTCTGCTGTGCGAGGTCGTTGTTGAGATTGATCCAGTTCATGATCGGGTCGCTGTCCGCCTGCAACTGACTCTGTGCAAGTCCTGCCTGCTGGTTCGCGGACTGACCGAACTGCTGGTTAGCCTGCAAGTTGTGCGAGGAGTCGCCGAGCGCCTGATTGAAAGCGGTGTCCCACATCTGACCCGCCTGACTTGCGACAGCGTTCGCGACGTTGCGGTTTGTCGCGGAACTCTGGAGTGCGGACCCGGCGCCTCCTTGTACGGTCTGCATTGTGTTCTGGAGCATCGTGTCCATCTTCGGGTTCAGGTAGCCCTGCACGTTGTCCGCACTTCCGGCGTCCATTTCTCCGAGGGCGTTCCGACCCGCGAGAGCCGTGCTGTCCATCGCCTCGCCCATTGTGGTGTCGAATCGGTCGAGGTTCGTCCCGAGACCCCTGCCGTTCGCCGCTCCCCAGAGCTGGTCGAGCTGAGGCTTCATGTCGCTGTAGAGCTGTGCATTGGCGCTCGCCATGCCGGCGTTAGCGGCGTCTACTGCGCGTTGCGGAGCCTGCGTGTCCGTTATTCCGATAGCGTCGGTCAGTTTTTCATACCATTTAGCCATAGCTACTCCTATGCGTTAGTAAAGAGGGTTGCCGCCGCACGGAGAGGCTGGCTCTGTGCCGGTCTCGGAGGCGGAGGAAGGTTTGGCGGTACACTTCCCGTGATGGATGCTTGGGGCTGACTAGACTGTGCAGGAGGTGTACCGCCCTGATTCGGTTGAGGATTCTGCCCTGCGCCCGTACTTGCAAGTGCGTTGTTGACGGACTGACGGGTGACTGCGGAGTTCGCGTCCGCGATCTGACCGATGGTCGGGTCCGCGATGATAGGAGGATCCTGCATATTGATGGCTTCCACGACGAGACGGGCGCCGTCGTAGTCTCCACTGTCGAGGAGCCTCTTGAGGACTTCCATTCGAGCCTGCTGAGACTGGTCGGCTTCCGTCTGCCACTGCTTCTGTGCGATTTCGAGTCGCTTGATGCGTTCGTCCGATTCGATTGCCTCGCTCTGGCGTTCGAGGCGCTGGGTAGCCTGAATACGGAGAAGCGCAATCTGCTGGTTGAGCTGCTGGATCGTACCCTGACTCTGCTGGAGCTGTTGCTGGAGCTGCATGACGAGCGGGGACTTGTACGGGTCCTGCGCGAACGTCTGCAAGAGACGGTCCTTGATGTCCCCCGGCAAGTCGGTGAGCTTCGTGAGTTCTACGACTATGCCCTGAGTGTTGAGTCCGGCTTCCTTCGCGTACCCGTAGATTTCCTTCATTTCCCCACGGTGCTTTTCGCGCTTGCAAGCCTCGATGAAGCCGCCTACGATCACCACCTTTTCGGAGTCGCCGCCAAGTAGCATCTTGATACAGCGGTAGACTTCCTCGATGGAATCCACGATGCGGGCGAGATAGAGATTGGAGATCGCGTCCTTGACTTCCTGTCGGGCTTTCACTTCTTCGCGGGTCACGGCTTCCGAGCCTGACGCGATCGTGGGTCCGAGCATATCTGAAATCACTTCCTTCCACATATTGAAGGACTCGATCAGGAAGTGGTCGTCGTGCGGGATGAACTGGATCCCGGAGATGGGCTGCGCGTTACCGTCCTTGTCATCGACGGTCTTCACGCCGGTGTTAGCCCAAGACAAGTCGTGGTTGCAGATGGCTGAATCCGGAGCGATGTAGTTGTCCGCATCGGTGGCGCCTACTCGCGTCTGCACCTTCGTGGCGGAGAGCGCGACAGCCTTCATGACGCTCGAAAGCGTGAAGTAGATTCCGCGATAGTGGTAACGGCGGTCCGAGAGTTCAACTTCGTCGCCTACGAAACGGACTACGGGGATGCGGTCGATGTTGCCGAGAGGATAGCTCTCAGGCTTGTCCGCATCGTTGTCGTATATGTCGAGTACGAACTGACCGGACTTCTCGTCCTTGTGATAATGCGAGACCCTCACCTTTTCTGCGTTCGGGTCGAATGTGACATAGGTGGACATCGTAGAGTTCGCCACCATTTCGGTACGGAAGCAGTCGTCCGTCTCGTCCGACGAAAGAGGCACCACCTCGAAGACGACCACATCTGTCGCATCCTTGAGAGTCGGGTCCTCACCGTTGAACATGATATAGCGGGCGTCTATCTTCCTGACTACTGGAACGCCGTCAGTCACGCCCACTCCTACGAACGCGTACCCGTCATTCAGGGTGTCATTGTAGCGCTTGGCAAATTCGGAGTTCAGCCCGATCTTGATGCCGAGTTCGCTCATTTTATCGTCTTCCGGACGGACCGGGGCGGAACTCATCTTCGAGACCAGAGTCGTGATGTAGGTGTGGATATAGTTGACGACCACCACGGGGTCGTTCGTGATACTCGCCCATTGAGCGAAGTTGTCAGCATTGCCGAGAGAACCCGCCGCGAGAGAGCGGGAAATGGTCAGAGCGTCCGAGTCAAACTTCCGGTACGCCAGCCTGTTCTTGAACTTCTCCAGAACTTGTGTGAGTCGGGACATCTAGGTATTGCTCCATCAACTGTTTCTCGACGGCT
>JAEEGL010054529.1_pt1 | contig 38902 bp, 19 predicted proteins | sample 9134231 | NCBI WGS metagenome assembly JAEEGL01 (sample SAMN16246548, study PRJNA631951) | gut metagenome | biome: gut microbiome; feature: rumen; material: fiber-attached | host: Bos | place: Iran: Karaj | collected 2018-10 | reverse complement strand
ATCTCCGTTCAGGAAAATGAAATCCGTTCTGGCAGAATCTACCTGGGAAGCCAGCGCGGCATATTTGTCCGTGTGCATGTGGATGTCGTTGAACACGGAGAAGCGGCAGGAGGAAGCCTTGCTGTCAAACGTTTTCACCGAGTGCCAGTCTCCTTCATAACAGTCGCCGAAAACGGGATTGTAGGGATTGGAATCGTCCTTTAGGTTTTGCCCGCCGATGCGGTAACGCACCACGCCGCCGCGCGGGAGGCCTTCCACCTTGACACGGTGCAATCGGCCGAAAATGCGCCTTCCTGCAAAGGTCTCATACAGCATGCGGCCATCTTCCAGCTGCACCCAGGCCATTCCCGGCACCTCGCTGGTCCATACAAGCGTGAAAGCGTTCTCCCCCGTGTCACTTACCCAGGGGCCTGCCTTCACACCTTGCGCACGGAGCGACATCGTGAATACCGATAGAAAGAATATGATGATTAGTTTCCTCATGGCAAACAAAATTACGGAAAATCTCAAGACTTTGTATAAGGATTCGGCAACGTCAATTCTTCAGCAACCTGCTGACAATTATGATGTCTACACCGTTCCGCGTTGACACAGATTCTTCGCTCTACGCCCTTCCAGGTGTCAACAAGGCAAGGGGAACGCCCCCTGGGGCCGATATGCACGCCGCGTTGACGGCTACAGCGCCTCAGAAGGAAGATTCCGTGTCAACGCGAATCTAAAAAACGAGCGTAATCCGGTGGCCTTCGGGGAGGATGTCGAGCACATTGCCGGTTTCCTGGCTCCACCCGTCCTCCATTTCCTTAAAGCGGCCTTTTTCCAGCTTCATGCCGTAATTCATACCCAGATAATGGGCTTTCACCTGCTTGGGGGCTATCTCCGTGAAAGGTAGTTCCGTTCCGGGATTCACGTTCAGTTGCAGGCACCATTCGCCCACCTGTCCATGGGCTGATATCTCCACGCGGTCCTCCGAGAAGATGAGGACAAATCGGCCTTTCCCATCCGTGGAAGGCCATTTCACCTTCTGCTTTCCGTCCCCTGGGATGAAGACAGGTGCTCCGCCTTGGAACTCCGGTGTCATGAAACACAGCCCGGCCATGTGCTCGGGCGTACTCCAGAGGCATCCGTCAACCAGCGGCAGGGTCTCGTAATGGAATACGGGCTGGGTGTCGGGAGCATCCAGGTAGGGGCTGCGCAACCGCTCGTCAAAAAGGTGCAGGTCCCTAAACTTCAGTTCAGAACCTTCCCAAAGGAGGTTGACGCGGTAGTTCCGGCAGTTGAACCAGAAGGTCTTCCGCCCTTTTCCCTGGTGGTCTTCCGAGGCTACGACGGAGGTAGGAGGCGTTACCGGGTATTGCTCCTTGAACCATCGGCCTGCATCAGAGAGGGTTTCTATGCGCACCTTCCCTTCGGCTTTGAGCTCTGCCAGACGCGCGGTCTGGTACACAAAGCCATCGGCAAAACCCTTCCAGGTGAAGGAATTCTCCTGGCCGATTTGCACATAATTATAGCCTAGGTGCGGTTCCTGCGTAAACATCTTGAAGAACCAGTCGATCCACTCCGGCTGACCGCCGTAATTGCCATATACCGGCTCCATGGTGGCTACGCTTTGGACAACGCCGCCTAAGCCGGCCTCGTACTGATCCAGAGGATCACTTCCCAGCATCCTGAAAATAGGCACATTAATCGCACCTTCCACCGTTTGGGCCGGCATATAGGCATTTTCCCGGCTGGGATAGTAAGCGCCGTTCCAGTAGCCGCCCCAAAGGGTGTATCCGTCCGTCCCCACCTGGTCCCGGCAATTGCAGGAAGCCTCAATGCCGTACTTATCCGCCAAATAGGCCAGCGTTCCCGCCTCAATGAACCAGGAGCCCACAGACTTGGGATAGGTGCCAAAAATCTCCTTGAAGCGTTCCATATACACATCCACCAGATGCTCCCGCTCCGCGGGAGTATAGCCCACGGAAAAGCCCACGTTGGCATGCCAATCCCAGGGGTAGCGGCCCCGCCAGGTATACCCGGCATCTTCCACGTGGGGCTGGGTAATCTCCCACCAGGCGCCCACTTCACAGCCGCGGGCCATCTCTTCTTTCATCAGGGCCTGGTAGGAAGGATCTATAAGCGCGTCATACTGAAGAAGGTACGTACCCACCAGTCCCTTAATGCGCAGATCTTCCGCCTGGGACCGAACGGTCTCATAAAGGACCTTTTCGGTAATTTCGTCGTTACGAGGTTCGGTGTAGCGGATGAAATTGATGATATTCACGATGCGCGGGCTCGCCGCATCGGCCTTGAAATCGTGCTGGCTTAAGGCCTTCACATAGTGCTCGGGGACGGCTATGGCGGTGCCGTGGCTCATGCCCGCCGGAACGCTGATCTTATCCGTTGCATCCTCCCATGTATAGCCGCCGTCGTGGCTTAGGGAAGCGCCGTATTGGTGCTTCCGGAACTGGTCAAAGTAGACCAGGATGTCGTTGCCGATGGGAATCAACGTGGGTCCTTCGGCCCATTCCTCCCCGCTGATAGGGGGCGATACTTCCGTGGGGAAGCCATCGGCCATCCGGGGCGAGCGCGTGAGGCGGATGTTCTTCTCCGGCGGATTCAGGTTCTCGTTCTTGAGGGCCATCAGGAGTTCCCCGGTCTTGGGGACGCGCATCACGCAGGCGTCGATTACGTTGAAGGATGGATTGAAGTAAAGCCTTGTGGGTGAGAAGGTTTCAAAATCCCGCGTAGTGGTGCAGTAGATGCGGTGGTTGTACTGGTCCTCGCTGATGCAGCCCTCTGTGGAAACGTCCGGATGCCCCGGTACGGTGGAAGCCCAGAAAATGTAGAACAGGTCTTCGGAAGCCTCATAGAACAACTCAGGAGCCCAGGTATTGCGCGTGGCTGGGAGATGCTCCATCACGGGTATGATCTTCTGCTCGCTCCAGTGAATGAGGTCCTTGGAGCTGGCATAGCCTATGCTCTGGGCATTCCAGCTCACCGTCCACACCAGGTGGAAGGTACCGTCCGGTCCCTGGCACACGCTGGGGTCCCGCATAATTCCCTCCTTCCCCACCAGGGGCTTCATGATAGGCTCGCCGTCATTCACGGCCGTCCAGTTGTAACCATCGTAGCTGTAGGCCACAAACAGGCCCGCGTTCTGCCGGGAATTATCGAAGTAGGTGAACACGTATGCCTGCTTCTCCTTCTGGCAGGACCAGACCACGATCGTCAACAGGAGAATAAGAATCTTTCTCATCACAAATGTGTTATTACTCATGGAACAGCATGGCGGCCGGCAGATTGGTCACATCTATACCAGGCCCTTTCATACCAATGTCCATACATTCTCCACCATAGTTCTCAAAGTACTGGACCTCCAGGCGGTGATAACCGGCACCCAGTTCAAGCCAGACCTCCCTGCTTCCGCCTCCGGGACGGTCCAGATCCCACAGCAGCTGTCCGTCCAGCCAAATCTTGGAGCCATCGTCCGATTCCACCGTCAAGAAGTACAGCCCCCCAGTCTCTACCTTCATGAGCCCGTTGAAGACAATGCCGAAATGGTCTTCACGCTGTTTGACAGCCTCGGTACCCAAAATGGGCGTGATACCGCTTTTTTTCACGGAACCTGCCAGCATATCCTGGCAGCTCATGAAATCCCCTTCCCGGACGTGGAGAACCATTCCGGTATCTTCTTCCCGTCGGGAAAACGCTCCTGCGCCAGCAGGGGCGTGGAGAAGAAGCTGCTGATTATGAGCAATTTATATAAAATCGATTGTGCGTTGTCAGTCAATCGTTTTCTCATAAACCATTAATTACTAATAATTTCGGCCCACGGCTAGAACAGCTTTATTCGAAATAAACAGCCTGGACGCCGCCATGATAGGTGGCGTCTACGGCATACAACATGGCGGTGGGAGAGAAGCGATCTTCGTAAAAACGGTGGCAGTGGCCGCAAAGGATGGCTTTCAACTGAGGCTGCTCCTTGAGCCAGGCCAGAAACTCCAGGGTAGGTTCATCGGAATGCTGCTGGACCTTGCGGTAACGCCATTCCTGGCCGGCCGGATAGGTGACGCCAGGGTCGTACTTCGAGGTGAACTCCTCCGGAACACCGGTAAGATAACCGCAATTACCGTTGGTGAAACTGAGTTCATCGGCCAGCGCCTGCGGCGTGTAAAGCGGGACGTGGCAGAGCATCACCACGGGAAGACCTTTTTTCATTTCTTCCTCCATAAGGGCATGCTGACGCTCCGTGAAATTGTAGTAGACATCGTCCAGGGCTACAAAATTGACTCCGTTGATGATACGGCTGGCGAAGAAAAGGTTGTTGGGATAGGCGCCCTGGACGGCTTCCCGACTGCTTTCTTTGTAGGCCTCGTCTTCCTTGGCTTCCCCTACGTATTTGGAATACTCGTGGTTACCGGCGCAGACGAACCAGTCGGCCGCCAGCATGTGGGCGGCACAGCTGTCCAGGTTGGCTTCGGATACGAAGTCGTACAGGTCGCCGGTGTGCATCATATACAAGCCCTTGTCCCGGGCATAGCGGATGGCTTCGTCCAGATAATGTTCCCCGTAGGTCATACTCCGGACACGGTGGGAAGCCAGTTCGATTTTCCTTTCGTCGTCGCGGTCATCGGCCCGGACGATGTGCGTGTCCGAAACGTGCAGTACGCCGAAAGGTTCCGAGGCGCCTACCTGGACGCGTATCTCCTTGACATACAGCGGCGGAAGCGCTTCCATGTCGCGGGCAATCCGGGAAGGATCCGTGGGCGGTAACACGGGAACAGCCGTTTTCTCCGACCGGGAACCGCATCCGGTAAGGGCCATTCCGGCGGCCGCTGCGCCCGAAATTTTAATGAAATCTCTCCTGTCCATATCCGATATCTGATTTGAAGATTTAAAGTATATTATTTAAGGATTTGCCAGTCATCCAGGCGGCGAAGGGTTTCCAGGCGGAAAGCACCCGGCCAGGCCACCAGCCAGTTGTTGATGCGATAGCCCTCGTCCTTGTAGGCACCGGCAGCTGCCAGTCCCCACTGGCATTCAAAATAGGCCTCGTTCTGCGAGCCCGCGGGGCGGAGATGGCCGTTTACCATAAGGTTTCCGTCAGAGACCAGCTGGTTTCCGGCACGCCAGATGGCCAGGGCCTTTTCCTGCCACTGGGGGTCTCCTGTGAGGGCCGAAAGTTCTATCCACTCCGGTACCCAGTATAGCGCATACGGGTCCAGATGATTGTGCTGAACGGATACGCTGGTGGTGCCAAAGGTATGAAAGCCGTACTGCGTTAAATCGCTGTCCTCCGGATAAACCCCATCATAATGCCAGAGCCAGGTGGACAGGTAATAGGAAATGGCCAGGGCATCCTCCACGTAATCCGGATCCTTTTCCAGCGCATAGAAACGCAGGGCAGAACGCAGCAGGGAGAGGGACGACTCCTTGTCGATACACCAGGTATCCAAAGCGCCGGCCGTGGTAAAGCCCTTCTCTTTCAATTCCAAAAGATAGTGGTCATAAGCCTTCTCGGCCGATTCCAAATACTCCTCCTTACCGCTTCGCTTGTATGCTTCAAGCATCGCCGGCACCAGGAAGCAGCCTACGGTTCCCTCCCGGTAAAGGCAGGTGCCGTCCGGCCGCCAGCCCTTGGCATAGCATCCGTTCTCCTGCTGATCGGCCTTGACGAAATCGCAGATCCGGAAAGCCAGGCTCTCATATTCGGGCCGATTCTTACCGCACTGCCGGGCTACGTCGTATGCCTCAAAGAAATTCACGGCTGCCGTTCCCAGATTGCAGGCGTCTATGGAGCCTTCCGGATTGTCGTAGTTCACCCGGAAAAGTCCATTGGGCAAGAGACAGCGGCTCCAGGTGTCCAGGGTAGCCATCCCTTTTTCCAGAGACTCCTTCGAGCCGTTTTTCAGGTAATCCTGCAGGAGGGAAATGGCATAGGAGGCGTTCTGGCCGCACCAGCCAATTTCATACTTTCCGCCGCCCCGCTGCTTCCAGCCTCCCTCAGGCGTAGGCAAAAGCCCTATACTGAGACCCTTGTAGTCCCCTTCTTCGGCCCAAAGGGATTCCTTGGCATAGCGGATGCCCAGTTCCCACAGTTTCTCCGGAGAGTACACTTCTACAAAAGGTTTCTCTGCCAGTTCCCAGGCTTTGTCCAGAAAAGAGCGCATGGCTCCGTGCTCTTTCTGCACCAGGCCCACCTGGAGATAAACCGGGAAAGAGACCGTCTCTCCCTTTTTTAGCGTCAAAGTGCTTCTGTAGCCCAGCGAAAAATGGTCTCGCCCGTCATATACCAGGGGCATTTCCTCTTCCGGCCACACATAGCAGTGGCTGGTTTGGGTTTTCTCGGGCTGGAGAGAGATGGAAAAATCTTCCCGGGCCGATGCCGGAACGTCCGACCAGGTGGCCACGGCGTACCGCTCTCCCTCGGAATACATGGCGCCGGGGATAGGCGTACGCCTGTAAGAAACCGTCCGCCACTCACCATTTTCTCGGGCACCCTTGGGCTCATGACCCTGCCCCCACTCATTCCCGTTATAGGAGACCGAAGGAATCATCCAGAAACTGGCCGGAGAAGGAGTCACGAAACGGGCCTCCAGACGAAGGGATTCCCGGTCTTCCAATGCCCGGAAATAATTGGCAATCTTATAGGTATAATCGTCCAGCCTCTCGATTTTCTGCGTATGGGATACTCCTTCCGCAGGCAAAACCTGATAAAGGCCGATAAGGGTTTCCCCATCCTTCAGGGCCATCCCTTCGGGCTGCTTTTCCCAGCGGTAGCCGCCATGATCCCAGCAGGAAACGGCCAGTAGAAAACCAGCCGCCGCTACGCCTAGAAACCGGATGAAATACCTCCTGTCCATGGAAAATGCCTTACTATCTTCTCTTGAATTCAAAAGCATCCTGCACCTTACCGGTGAGAATGTTATGGACCGTGATGTGGAGTTTGTTTCCCTTCACCGTGCCCTCTATCACCGTAGGATAATCCTCCGGCTTCATATGGGGGCCGCCGCCCACCACCTGGCCCCAGCACCGGCCCTTTTCGGGGGCATCGTAACGGTAATGGTGCATGTGAGCCGTGATGACCACCTGACAGCCGGCATCGTGCAGAAGCGGGCCCCACATGCGGCCGCAGGTACGCTGCCAGTAGGCATAATCCTCCGTATACTGAGGATCATAATCGGCCGGATACACGTCACCGGGGTTGTGGGTGGGATCGGAATCAAAGAGCGGAATGTGGCAGAATGCTACCAGGAAGGGGGCGCTGGCTATTTCCTTTTGCTGCAGGGCATCCTTGAGCCAGGCCGTCTGGGCCCGCCGGTACTCCTCACTCTTGAAAAGTCCGGCAAAGATGGGATTGGTGTCCAGCTTGTCTTCGGCCGTATCCAGGCCGATGAGGGCGATATCGCCCATCCGGATGGCGAAATTGCGGCCCAGATCCCAGTCCCGGACATTGCGTTCTTCGGGCTGGCGGTACATCCACACCTTCTCCAGGTGCCGGTTGGCCCGGCCGCGGGAGTCGTGGTTGCCCGGGCAGAAGAGATACGGGATATCGGCCGCATAATCCTTCCTGCGGATGGGCTGGTCCAGGAAGATGCTCACCTGCCTCTCCAGGGTTTCTTCCGAATTGGAGGCATCGCCGTTCCACACCACACAGGAGGGCGCCAGCGCAGCCACCTTATCCAGGATGGGATCCATGGATTCCCAACATCTGTGGGTATCGTTGATCACACAGAAACTGCTCTGGGAGAGCTTCTTACCGGCCGTGACGAAAGAATGGATCCGGGGATCCTCTTCCGTTCCCAGCACCTTCATGTCATATCCGTGGCCGTAGTGGATGCGATCGGCCCCGATGCGGTAATAATAGCGAGTTGCCGGCTGGAGCCCCGTCACCCGAACCTGGATGACGCGTTCGTCGATATCGGCCAGCCTGTAACCGCCGCATAGCACTTTCCGGGCGTCGGACAGGTCCGGCTTCTCCCCTATGAGCACATAGCCGTTGGCCAGGGCGTTCACCGCGAAGGTTACGCCTATGGAGGTTTCGGCATAGTTCTGAAGCATCGGGGGCGAAGCAATCAGGTTCCCAGTCCCCTCCTCCGGCAGGACGCCTTGGGTCCGTTCGGCCGCTTTGAGCAATTCACCGGCGCCGCTGGCAGCCGCAGCCACCACCGCCGTACTTTTCAGGAAATCTCTTCTATCCATATCTTTACAATTTACTTAATCCAGTCACCGGCCACATAAACGCGGCCTTCCGTCACCTTATCCTGGGCATTCCGTCCCAGCCAGAGCTCGAACCAGCCCTCTTCCACGCGCTGTTTCATCTGGGCATCCCAGAGGGAGAAACGACGGTAGGGCACTTCCAGTTCCACTTCCCTGCTTTCGCCGGGAGCCAGCGAAACGCGTTTGAAGGCCACCAGCTCCTTCATGGGCCGTACCACCGAAGCCAGCTCGTCGTGCGCATACAGCTGTATTACCTCGTCACCAGCCACGGAGCCGGTATTGGTCACCGTCACTTTCGCTTTGAGACAGGAACCGGCCGCCAGCTTCTCCGGAAGCTGGAAATCACTGTATTCAAACGTAGTATAACTCAAGCCATACCCGAAGGGGAAGAGCGGCGAACCGTCATTCTCCACATACCCGTATCCGCGTCCGCTGGGCTTGATGGAATAATAATAGGGATTCTGGCCGATATTGCGTACCCAGCTGAAAGGCAGGCGTCCGCCGGGATTCACCGTGCCGGTGAGGACATCGGCCACGGCCCGGCCGCCCTGTTCTCCGGGGTACCAGGCCTCCAGCACAGCGTGAACGTCGTCCACCCAGTCGGTGATGTCAATATCGGCTCCGTTGTGCAGGACCGCGATGACCGGTTTGCCCGTGGCCAGAAGGTCCCGGAGCATCTTTTCCTGGTCCATCATCACCGGCTGATTCTGCTGGGAGTCGATGATTACGGCCGCCGTCTCCGTACGCTTTACCCGGGCCGAAGGAAGGCGGAAACTGCTGCGGTCCATGCCTTCTTCTTCCGTAATGGACGGGAAGAAAAGCAGGACGTCACAGCTGCGAGGGTCAGGATTTAAAAGCACCTGGCCGTCATAAGCCTGTTTCAGACCTTCATAGGGCGTGATGGAACCCTCACCATGCCAGCCAGCATAGCCGCCGCTATAGTCGCCCAGATTGAGGACATTGGCCGCCGGGCCATAAAGCCCCAGGCGGCGGCCACCCTTGAGCGGAAGGATGCCGTCGTTCTTCAGGAGCGTCATAGCCTTGCAGGCGCTTTCGTAGGCCAGTTCGCAATGCTCCGGGCTGCGAACGATGCCATCGGCCTTCTCAGACTCTACGAAAGGCTCGTCAAAGAGGCCCAGCTCAAACTTGATGGTAAGGACGCGGCGCACGGCCTCGTCCAGCACCTTCTCGGGAATGCTGCCGTCCTGTACCTTTCCCAGAAGTCCGGGATGGGTGACGTGCAACTGCAGGTCCAGACCGTTGTTCAGACACAGGGCCAGGGCCTCTTCCTCCGTCTCCACCAGTTTGTGGTGACGCTGGACAATGCCCACGGCGTCGTAGTCCGATACAACATATCCTTTGAAGCCCCATTCGTCTTTCAAAATGTCTTTCAGCAGTTTAGGGTTGCAACTGGCCGGAATGCCGTCTACCGAGTTGTAGGCACTCATAATGCCGCGGGCACCGCCTTCCTGCACACAGGCCCGGAAAGGTTCCAGATAGACTTCCCTGAGTACCCTCCAGGAAGTGACGGAGGGGAAGGAGTCGTGACCTCCCTCTCCGTAATTGTCTACAAAATGTTTGGGGGTGGCCACCACGCCGCCCTCTTCCAGGGCTTTCACATAGGCCACGCCCATGCGGGAATTCAACAGCACGTCTTCTCCGTAACTCTCCTGTCCCCTGCCCCAGCGCTGGTCGCGCGTGATATTGATAACGGGCGCATATACCTGGCGGACGCCCACGGCACGCAGTTCCTGCGCCACCACCTGTCCCACGCGGGAATACAAGTCCTCATCGAAGGTAGCTCCCATGGCTATGCTCTGCGGGAAGCAGGTGGCATTGCCCCACTGGGCTCCGTGCAGGGCTTCACCGTGCTGCAGCACGGGAATCCCCCAGCGGCTGGCCTCCATGGATTTCCGGGTATCCTCATTGATGGCCTCGGCAACGGTTTGCGGGCTGGCATTGGCCATGAAATGTCCCACGTTGCGGATGTGTCCCAGCTTATAATTGCGGTCGGTGGCAAAATGGTCTCCCATAAGCAGCTGGGCGCTTATCTGGGCCACTTTTTCCTCCAGGGACATACGCTTCATAAGGTCCTTCACCCGCTTCTCCACCGGGAGCTTGGGATTGCGGTAGGCAAAGTTGCCCTGGACCTGTTCCGTATGCACTCCCAGTTTCAAGGTGTGCTCCCCGGGCCCCAGCGATGTCTGGATGCCGGCCCAGGGGATACTGACATCGGCCCTTGTGCCCTCCGGAACCGTCACATCCAATTTGGAGGTCTGGGCATCGTAGGAGAGCGAAATGGTTCCCGCCACCGTGGGGAACGAAAGGCTGCACTGGTCAAAAATGTGCTTGTCCAGCCGGACGGAGAAGACTTTCCAGCCAGGCTCCGTGGGCACTACGCCAAACATTTTGGTGGGGAAAACGGCCAGAGGGCCGCCGCTCCAGGCATGGTTCACGCTGCCGCAGTTCCAGTCGCCGTTCACGCCCACGTTCCAGTTTTCGAAGAGGGTGTCGTGGAAGGGATGGTTCACCATAAAGGCATACCGGCGGCGTTCGCGCTCCAGGGCATAATCCCCATGCCCCATGGCAAAGAGGGCCTCCATTACATATTTCTCCATGTAAGGGCTGGCATGTTCCTCTTTCTTAAACACCTCAAACAGAGCGTCGTATTTATCGGCCGATGCCACTCCTGACAAAACGGCCAGGGCATTCACGCGGTCGTCGGTTTCCCCTTCATAACCCGGAAAGCGATAGCAGCTGCCCGTCCAGGCAACGCGGTTGATGGCGTTCTGAAGCTCCTGCATCTGTCCCCAGATGGCTCCGCCCTCACCTTCTTCACCTACCAGATCGGCCATGTCGGAAAGGCCCTGCAAGGCCAGTACATACCAGAAGTTCTGCAGCAGGCGCATATCGCGGTTGTCACCCCAGTCGCCCCAGTTCCAGTCGCCGTTGTGCCATTCCACCAGTCCGTCGGAACCTATGTGGTAAGTGGCCAGGTATTTCTTGATAATGGGGAAAGCGTGGCGGATGGTCTCCACGTCACCGGTGTTCATGTAATAGGTCCAGATTCCATAACGGCCCACGGCCGCCAGCATCTGGCAGGGCAGTTCCACCCCGTAGTTGCCCGGGATGGGAGAGAAGAGGATGTCGTCCGGCCTCTGCCAGTCCACCAGTTCCCAAATTCCCTTGCGGATAAGGTAGTACAGGGAAGGAGAATAGGTATAGAAACTCTCTCCCAGGATGGTCACAATATCTCCCCACCACTGGGCCCTTTCCCGTTCCGGGCAGTCGAAGAAGGTGTCGCGGGAGTTCACGTAAATGGTACGGAGACCCTTCTGCCAGAAGCGGTTGAAGAATTCGTCCGAGCAGGTGAACTGTCCGTCGGGAGCGGTATCGTAACCCGTTTCACGGTATTTAAGGGCCGATACTTGGGCCCCATGCTCCACAGTCAGGATGATCTTCTGCCCGCTGAGCCAGCCCAGGGATTCGTATTCCTGCTTTCCGGCCTTGGTGATGTATTCCGCCCTCAGGCACTCCGGCCCCACCTTGGCATGGTCGGTCTCGATGATGATCTTATGTCCTCCCTCGGTGTCTTCCACAGCCAGGACGGGGGTCATCTGCATGTTATGCGGCAGAATGGCCACCAGGGTATCGGCCTGCGGCCCTCCGTGCGTTTCGAAGGCGATTTCCTTTATGCCGAAATCTTTCCACTGAGGGATGGGACGGCTGTGCAAGGCACCCATCGTGCTTTCCAGCTTAACGGCTGGGACAAAGCCTTCCATCGGCCCGGTCTGCCATCCGGCGATATCGGCCCTTGCATCGAAGGCTATGCTGGATTCCGAAAGGCGGTAATTGGGTTTGGGAAGGTCTGTAGCCGTACCGTAGGCGGGATGCACGCGGCAGTACCACGCTGCCTCCGGAAGAGCCGGGCAGTCGAACCACAGCTGCGGCTGGCCGCTTCCCAGGTGCGAGAAGCCGTCCTTGCCGAAATACCAGAGCAGCAAGGCAATCTGGTTCTCCCCTTTCTTCAGGTAGGGAGCCAGTTCTACGGTATCGAAATAACTGTCGTGAGGATTCGGGCCTCTTTTAAGCTGGCCTTCAAACACCACCAGCTGCCCGTTCACCCACAGCCAGTACTTGCTGTCCACGGCTATGCGGGCCGGCGCTTCCACGGGAACATCTTCCAGCGTCACATCCTGCCGGAAGGCCAGCCACTGGTTGGGCTGGGATGTGGCTTCGGCGCAGCCCAAAGTCTGGGAAACCTCCAGGACTTCCAACTGGGGAGGGGCCCAAGGGGTGACATCGGCCTTCTTGGAAGCCTGCTGGCAGGCCGCCAGGCTCAACGCAGCTATCAGCGTGAAACACAACCTTCTCATACTCAATATTTTGTTAATTTCCTCCTCCGCATTTTTCAGAGGAGGATTTTAATAACTTACAGTCTATCAGTTATTTCCATTTCACGGCATAACCTTCACATATCGCACTCCGTGAGGCAGGATCATATAAGTCTCCTCCGTGGGAATGTCCGTCTGGCGCCAAAGGTCGCGGACCGTTTCGGCCTCGAGGCCGATTTGACCCAACGCCTCCGACAGGCGCACCGGAACCGAGGTCTCGTTCAGGTTGAAGATGCCCACGGCGGTGCCTCCGTCGGCCAGGGGACGGCTCCAGATCTGGATGCCGCCTTCGTCCACATCCCGGCGGGCCTGCTTGCCCAGAACGTCCTGGTTCACGGCATTCACCTCATTGTTGCAGAGGAGATTGAAGGTAAATTCATCTATCTGCGAAATGTCACAGCCTATGAGCATATTGGCCGCCAGCAGGGACCAGAGCGAGATATGCGTGTACTGTTCGTCCGGGGTCAGACGGCTGTCGCGCAGGCTGCTGCTCCAGCCCACCTTGCCCACGATGAGCATGTCCGGGTCGTTCCAATGGCCGGGACCGGCATAGGGATAGAGGTCCGGCTGCCGGACGAAACCTGTAACGTAGAGGGACTCCCAGGTATCGACAATGTCGTGCGAGGTACGCCAGGAATTGGCGTCGATGTAGGAACCCCATTCCCACACTTTGTCCCAGCCGTACTGGCACAGGGAGTAGAAGATGTCACGGGGCTGTTCCCGCAGATACTGCTGCATCTTCAGATAGGGACGGATGCAGGCGGCTGTGGAATGGTCCTTACTGGCATCATAGACTTTGGAATAGCCGCACCAGTCGTATTTGAGATAGTCCACTCCCCAGCTGTTCCAGACTTCGGCATCCTGCTGTTCGTGGTCCAGAGAACCCAGGAAGCCGCCGCAGGTGTGGTCGCCGGGACTGGAATAGATACCGAACTTGAGGCCGTTGGAATGCAGGTAATCGCCCAGGGCCTTCATATCCGGGAATTTCTCGTTGGCCTCGATGCGGCCATCCGGAGTTCTGTATTCGGCCTCCCAGGCATCGTCGATGTTCATATAGGAGTAACCATAATCGGCCAGTCCCTTATTGATCAGGGCGGCGGCCGAGGACATCACCTTCTCCTGGGACACGCTCAGGGCCCAGCAGTTCCAAGAATTCCAGCCCATGGGCGGAGTAAGGCCGATCTGCGTGCCCACTTTCAGAGTAAATTGGGCCGATGCACTGCCCTTGTCATTGGTAGCCGTAAACACCAGCGGATAATCCCCTTCCTGGGCGCAGCTGCCGCTCAGAACGCCCTTGTCCGGATCCAGGACAACGCCCTCCGGAAGGCCCTCGACGGCATATTTCATGGGCTTGTCACCCGAGAAAGCCAGCCGGAAGATAACGGGAGAACCGGGGCGCACACCAAACACCAGCGGGCCGTTGTAACGCGGCGTGGCCGGGGCCGGAGGCGTAAGGATATAGGGAGCGCAGACCTCGGCCTCCAACACTTCTTCGAAGCGGGGGTCCGTATAGGTTACTTTGAGCCGCTTTTGCGGAGCCAGGGCACAGAAATACGGTTTTTCCTTCCAGGAAGGTACCGTCACCTTCTGCGTTTTGTCCGACTCCACCTTGCCGGTAAGGATATCCGTGACAGTTAAGTGCAGGGAGCCGGAAGTCTTCACGGAAGTGGCCAGAACGGCTTTGTAACCGCCTTCCCCCGCCTCCAGCGTAAGCTTGGCGAAATCCTTCAGGCTGGGTTTGCTTATCTGGGCAGCGCCTCTGTAGAAGCCGCCCGGATCTCCATAGTTATACACCCGCACGGCAATCACATTGTCCTTGTCCCACTTCACCCAACTGGGGTCCACCACATAATGGCGGCGTCTCCCCCACTCGCTGCTGTACCCGCCCGGTTCTTCCGGGAAGGTTCCGTCCTTGCCCACGGGATGACCGTTGAGCCAGGTCTGGTCCGAGTCGTCGATGGCACCCAGATCCAGCATAATGGCTTCCACTTTGCCCTTTTTGAGCGAGGAAGGGATGACCACGTGAATGCGATACCAGCCATAGCCGTTCGCATAATCCACCAGCGTTTCCCAGGACTGGTCAAACGTAACCTCACGCCAGGCGCTGTCATCAAATCCAGGAGCGCTCCAGGCGGGGTCGTCCCCCTTCTGGAAACGGCCTTTGTCAAAACTCACGGTCTGGGCCGAAAGCGTCAAAGCCGCCAGTGTCAGGCTCAAAATGGTCAATACTCTTTTCATACGATTACGTGTGTTATTCTACTTAATGTGATCTGGATAAACCGTATAGCCCTTCTTGCGGGCCACCTGTGACCAGGCGTCTGAGCGGATTTGGAAATCCGGCCAGTCCCTGTTGGAAGGCAAGCTCCAGGCAACCTCGGCAATGGCAAAGAGCCGGGGATAAAGCTGAAGCTCTGCATGCCAGGCCTCATGGACCCACTCGGTCCACAGGTTACCCTGCAAACCCAGCACATGGTGGGCATCGGCCTCGGACACATCGGCCAGCGGATCGAAGGAATAGGCCTGCTTCAGAGTCAGAATAGATCCCGCAGGGCGGTACTGAGGACCTTGGTAATGATCCAGATAACAATACTTCCCAGGGGTGAAAATGACATCGTGGCCGGCAGCGATGGCCTTCAGGCCGCCTTCCGTTCCGCGCCAGGACATCACCGTGGCATCGGGCGCCAGACCGCCTTCCAGAATCTCATCCCAGCCGATGATCCGCTTGCCATGAGCCTGCGCAAAACGCTCCATCCGCTTAATCATATAGCTCTGGAGCTCTTCCACGTTCTTCAGGCCTTCTGTCTTCATGCGGGCCTGGCAATCCGGGCAGCGTTCCCAGTTCCGTTTACCGGCCTCGTCTCCGCCGATATGGACATATTCGTTGGGGAACAATTCAAAAACCTCCAGCAGAACCTTCTCCAGAAACTCGTAGGTGCTTTCCTTGCCAGGACACAGTTCCCTGTGGTCGGGCCTTTCATCGGCCGGGAGGGAACAGACCAATTCCGGATAAGCGGCGCGGGTTTCATAATTATGCCCGGGCATCTCAATTTCGGGGATGACCTCGATAAACCTCTCATGGGCAAAGGCCAGGATTTCGGCTATATCCTGCTTGGTATAATAACCTCCGTAGGCTCCGGGCGTTCCTTCTTCCAGGAAATCTCCCCCGATTTCATCCTTTTCCCAATCCCAGAAATCGGGTTCCGGGCGCCAGGCGGTCAGCTCAGTAAGCCGAGGGTAGGCATCTATTTGCAGGCGCCAGCCCGGATTGTCCACCAGATGGAAATGGAAACGGTTCATCTTGAGGGCCGCCATCATTTCCAACTGCTTCATCACAAACTCCTTGTCCTGGAAATTCCGGCTCACATCCAGCATCATTCCACGGTACTCAAAGCCGGGCCAGTCCAGGATGGTGCAACAGGATACCACATCGGAGAGTTCGGCAAGCATCTTCAGGGACTGTCGGGCATAGAAGGCACCTTGTTCATCGGCCGCCTCTATACGGACGCCATCCTTCCCTATCTCCAGCCAGTAGGCCTGCTTCAGTTGCCATTCAGTCAGTTTCTGACCCTCCAGCCTTTTCTGAAGGCTCTTCTCGGAGATAATCACCACCGGCGTCAGCTGTGCCAGCTGGGCCGATGAAATGCTGCCTTTCCCCGGCTGATACTCCACCGGAGCGGGAATGAGACTAGGAGTCCGACTCACCCGCACATAGAGTACTCCATGGCTGGGGATAAGGTACTCCGCAGCCGTGGGAATGTCCTTCTGACGCCAGAGGTCGCGGACAACCCCGGCCTGAAGGCCGATCTTGTCCAGCGCTCCGTCCAGCCACACCGGAAGGGCTGTATCGTTCAAATTGAAGATACCCACCGCCGTGCTGCCGTCGGCCAGGGGACGGCTCCAGATCTGTACCCCGTCCTCGTCCACGTCCTGGTGCGCCTGCTGGCCCAGGACATCCTGGTTCACGGCATTCACCTCGTTGTTGCAGAGGAGGTTGAAGGTAAAGTCATCTATCTGCGAAATGTCACAGCCTATGAGCATGTTGGAGGCCAGCAGGGACCAAATGGAAATGTGGGTATACTGCTCGGCGGGAGTGAGGCGGCTTTCGCGCAGGTTGTCGCTCCAGCCCACCTTGCCTACTACCAGCATATCCGGGTCGTTCCAATGGCCGGGGCCGGAATAGGACTCCAGTCCCACCTGCCGCTCGAAACCCGTCACATAGAGGGACTCCCAGGTGTCTTCGATATCGTGCGCGGTGCGCCAGGAATTGGCATCCACAAAGATGCCCCAGGCAATGGCATTGCCCCAGCCAAACTGGCAGAGGCTGTAGAAGATATCCCGGGGCTGCTCGCGCAGGAACTGCTGCATCTTCAAATAAGGACGCATATAGGCCGCCTCAGACCTGTCACGGCCCTCATAAAACACATTGCGGTAACTGCACCAGTCGTATTTCAGGTAATCCACTCCCCAACTGTTCCAGACTTCGGCATCCAGCTTTTCGTGGTCCAGCGAGCCGGGATGGCCGCCACAGGTGCGCTCTCCGGGGCTGGAATAGATTCCGAATTTGAGACCGTTGGAATGCAGCCAGTCTCCAAGCCCCTTCATGTCCGGGAACTTTTCATTGCCCTGGATATAGCCCTCCGGCGTGCGTTCCTCGCCTTCCCAGCCATCGTCCAGGTTCATATAGGCGTAGCCATAATCGGCCAATCCCCTGTTGATAAGGGCGGCGGCCGATGACATTACTTTCTCCTGCGAGACGCTAAGGCCCCAGCAGTTCCAGCTGTTCCAGCCCATGGGCGGAGTAAGGCCTATCTTGTCTTCCCCCACGCATAGGGTCAAAGCCGCCTGGGCGCTGCCCTTGCCGTTGGTCGCCGTGAACACCAGCGGATATTCTCCCGGCACAGCGCAGCTGCCGCTCAGAACACCCTTGTCCGGATCCAGCACAACGCCTTCCGGAAGGCCTTTAACGGCATATTTCATAGGCTTCTCGCCCGAGAAAGCCAGACGGAAGACGACCGGCGAACCCGGGCGCACGCCAAACACCAGCGGGCCGTTGTAACGCGGCGTGGCGGGGGCTTCGGGCGTGAGGATATAGCGGGTACTGTAGGCAACCTTCAGTTGATCACCGGATGTCTTGTCCGAATAGGTGAAGCTGAGGGATCTCGCCGGAGCCACCGGAATGGTGAGCACGGTGGGTTGCCCCGGTCTCAAGTTCACCTTGCGGGTAACGGGAGCATCGGCCTTTTCCGTATAAATGTCCTTGCCCTCCACCAGAAGGGTGCCGCTGGTTTTGACGTCCGAGGCAAAAGTGACCTTGCACACGCCGCCTTCTTCCCTCACGGTGAAGCCGGCATAATCGGACAAAGCGGGCGTTCCAATCTTCACGGGGCCTTCGTAAAAGCCACCGGGGTTGTCTCCGTTGTATACGCGTACGGCAATCACATTCTCCTGGTCCCACTTGATCCAATCCACGGGGACCAGGTAGCGGCGCGGCACGTCGTATTTGGTCTTGTAACCTTCGGGGTCGGTAGATAATGTACCTGTTTTCCCTATCGGGCTGCCATTGAGCCAGGTTTCGTCACAGTCGTCAATGCAGCCCAGGTTCACGAGGACCTTTCCCGGGAAGGGCAGGCGCTTTTTAATGGACAAAGGGATGCGCACATGGATGCGGTACCAGGCATAGTTGCCCGGGTTGGAAACGCCCTGGTAGTCCCATTCCTTATCAAGGGAAAGGGACGGCCAGGCGCTGTCGTCATAGGCCGGAACGGCCCAGTCCGGGTTGTCCCCTGACTGGAACCGGGCTTCGTTTACCGTTACTTCCTGGGCCGAAAGCAATCCTGGCAGCACCACCAGTGCCGCCAGGATAAACAGACGAATCTTATTCAAAATAGAGCATGCTGGCCGGGAGGTTGTCCACGTCGATGCCAGGCCCGGTGATGCCTATATACATATCTTCCCCACCGTAATTCTCCCAGTACTGCACCTCCAGACGATGGTAACCGGCACCCAGGTTGAACCAGGCCTCGCGGAAACCGCCGCCGTTGCGGTCCACATCCCACAGGAGCTGGCCGTCCAGCCAGAGGATGGCACCGTCATCGCAGGACATGGAAAGCTGGTACAGGCCTTCCTTCTCAATCTTCATCAGGCCCTTGAACACAATGCCGAAGTGGTCTTCCGTCATCTTGACGGCCTCGGTTCCGAACACAGGGGTGATGCCGCTCTTTTTCACGGGTAATGCCAGGACATCCTTGCAGCTCTTGATATCCCCTTCACAATAGGTATAACGCAGACCCTGGCCCTTGGGCTTGGCCTCAACGGCTGCGAAAGTAGCCTTGGCCACCGGTTTTTCGGGTTCCTTGGAGAAGTTGGGGTCGAAGGGCTCGCACTTCTCGCCATTGCCGGGGGTGAAGTCCACACCCAGGATGTCGGCGATGGTAGCGGCGAACTGCTTGGTGTAGAACATACCGTTGTTGGAGGTTTCACCCACTACAGGGACATCCTTTCCGAAAGCGATGAACCAGGTCTGGTTGGCACCGCGGACGCTGGCGCTGTGGCTGCGGAAGGCGGGGCCGTAACCGCGGCCGTGGTCGCAGGTGAGGATATAGGTAGTCTTTCCCTTGTAGTAAGGATCGGCCTCACAGGCCTCCACGATGCGGCGGATATACAGGTCCGTCCAGTGGATGGCATCCAGATAATTGTCATATGCGCCACCGTGGGCATATTCGTCGGTGTCACCGAAACCTACGTAGAACACCTTGGGATGCTCTTTCACAAGGGTTTCCATGGCCATGCCGTAGGTGATGCAGTCCAGGCGCTCGGAATAGCCGAAGCCTCCGTCGGCAATGCCGGCGTCCACATCCTGCAGGCGCTGGGCGGCGGGAGTATCCGTGTAGGACGGCTCATGGGCGCTGCTGGCCTTGAAGCCGCCGCGCTCATTGTTCACGGCAAAGCGGATGCTCTCCCAGGAGGAGTACATCATCACCTTTCCCTTGTATCGGGGATCCTGATTCACGACTTCCAGCACACTCACATTGGGATTGGGGTTGGGGTCGTTGGAATCAATTCGCTCGTCGTCGGGCCAGCCGCAGAACATTTCACTGTAGCCGGGATAGGAGAAGCTCATGGCATTGGCTACCTGCATGAAGCTGTTCTTGTTGCGGTTGCCCAGCATATAACCATGCTGAGGGGCATAGCTCCAGATAAAGGGCATCAGGGCTTCCCTGCGCTCCTCGGGAGTTTCCTTCCAGTACTTGTTCTTGGTCTCGGGGATGTTTCTCACAAACCTGGCGTCGTTGATGAGGGCTTCATCGGCCCCTCCATACAGTTCCTGCCAGCGCAGGCCGTCAAAGGTAATGATTACCAGCCGGGGATCGTGCCCGCCCCTGCTGCAGGACACCAGCGCCGCCAGCGCCAGAACTCCCAAAACGATAATTCTTTTCATAGTGGTTATTAGTATTTGATTTTTCCGGTTTTCTCTACATGTACGGTGCTGGTTTCCCCGTTCCCCCAGGTAAGCACCAGGTCAAAGGGGACATTGGTTGTAACCGTAATTACAGGTTTTTCAGAGGCCGATTTGCGGGCGGCCACCTTGAGACCTACCACCCCTTCGGGGCCGAAGGGATAGCGGTCGATGCCGTGGGCTTCCAGCTGGCGGACATCCCACTCGATCTTGTTCTCGCTGTACTGGCCGCGGATGCCCAGGATGCATTCGATGAACTCCGCGATGGGCGGCAGGCCGGCCCAGCCCACGAAGTCCTTGCGGGCCATGAACCCGGGCTCCACGCTCTCGGGGGCGTAATACTCCCAGAAGGTGCCGGTGTTCTTCCACACCTGGAACACATTGCCAAAATGGTTGTCGGCAATCTCGCGGGAAAGGTCCTTGTAACCCTTGCGCCACAGGCCGTCGATCACCATGTAATTGGTGCCCGGCCAAATTCCGCCCTGCCAGTACCGGCCCAGCGAATTGTACTTCTTGTGGTCTGCGCTAAGGGAAGGCACGCGGTGGGTGCGGGCAAATTCGGTGGTGTCATTCAGATGCTCCACCAGCACATCCAGGCGTTCCTTGTCCAGGACATCCGTCTGAAGGGCCCAGAATGCCGATATGCCCTTGGTGGCATTGCGGGAGCCGTCGGCATACACATCATAAAGGAAGCCGGTCTCGGGGTCCCACATGTTGTCGTTGATCCAGGCCTTGAGGAACTTCATTTCGTCTTCCATATCCTCAATCTCCTGCCAGCGCTCCGTGTAGAAGCCAATCTGCATGAGGCAGTTATTCACCAGATACTGCTGGAGATTGGTGTCCAGCCAGCTCATGTGACCGTTGGAGAAAATCTGGTTGTAGCCTTCCGGTACGCGCGGCATATTGTCCATGCCAGTGCCCCAGCCGCTGCTCCAGTAAGTGCCGTTGGGCCAGGTGCGGTTCAGTTTCCACCACTGGGCGTAGGCCACCAGGGCCGGGAATACGCGGTGCAGGCGGTCGATATCTCCGAACTGCTCGTAATACAGGAGTTCTGCCCAAGGGAGGAGGTTGGGGCCTGTGCTCACGGGGTCATAACGCTCGAAGCAGTCGGAGCCATCGGCCCTTATCTCGCGGCAGATGAAGCCGTCCTGATGCTGCTTGGCGTAGAAGTTATCCAGCGTTTTCTGGAAAGGGAAGAAACGGTAGCCGTAGCGGGCGAAGAGCATCATGAAGCTGTCGTCCCACATGAAGATGTTGCCGTTGTAGGCCACGTCCAGGTAGGGGCTCACGAAGCCGGAGCCCTCCTGCGGCTGCCGGATGTTGCCGATGGCAATCTTCCAGGCGTGCCAGTACATGTCTACCTCGGCCTGGTGGCCTTCCCAGAAGGGGGCCGGAAGCACTTTCTGGGCCTGCTCGTAACTGCCCGGCTTCTGGGTCTCCCGCTTCATGGTGCGGTAGGGATTCTCGGCCACGAAGATGTTCTTCACGTACGTGTTCTTGTACGGAAGCTCGTAGGGGCCGCTTCTGAGGTCCTGGGCCCACATACCTGCCGCACACAGCAGCAGGAGGCCGCTAATCAGTGCCTTTCTCATTTTGTAACCAGCTTTTTGATGGTACGGGCTATCTCAACATTCAGATAAGTGCCGATGAACTCGCGGGAACCGGGACCGTAGGCATAGACGGGCACCACGGTGGGCGTATGGTCGTCGGAATTGTAAACGGCCAGCACATGACCCGTCTCCAGGTCTCCGTCCAGGAGGGTGAGGCCGCCGGTCTCGTGGTCGGCCGTCACCACCACCAGGGTTTCGCCGTTGGAATCAGCAAACTTGAGGGCCTCGGCCACGGCCAGGTCAAAGCTGAATTCCTCAATCACCGAAGCCGGGAAGCAGTCGGAGTGGCCGGCATAGTCAATCTTGGCGCCTTCCACCATGAGGAAGAAGCCCTTCTTGGAATCCTTGGAAAGCTTCTGGATGGAAGCGCGGGTGATATCGGCCAGGAAAGGCAGGGTCTCTTCCGTAGCGTAAGCGCCCATGCGGTCGTCCAGGCAGATGAGCTTGCCGCTGACCTGATCCACAGCGGTAGCGTTCTTGGTGTAGCTGTAGCCGTTGGCCTTGATGCCGTTGAGCATATCCAGGCCGTCCTTTCGGGGACGCTCCACATAGCTGGTGCCGGGGCCGCAGATGAGGTCTACGTCGCTGGTGAGCCAGTAGCTGGTAATCTTGTCGGTGCTGTCACGCTCGGAGGTATGACCGTAGAATACAGCAGGGGTGGCATCGGCAATATCTCCCAAAGAGACTACGCCCGTAGCCTTGCCCATAGCCTTGAAATAATCCGTAAGCGGAGAATACTCCTCGGAGCCGTCCTTGTTGGAGGAGATATGGCGGGTCCAGGAGACTTCGCCCGTTGCAAGGGCGCTGCCGCCGGAAGCGGAGTCGCCGATGAAATCGTCATTGGGATTGTAGTACTGGATGCCCACGCTCTTCATGTTGAGCATGGTCAGTTCCCGATTGTTGGCATAGGCGGCCGCCATTACCTGGTTCAGGCCCATGCCGTCGCCGATGAGCAGGATCACGTTCTTGATCTTTTTCTTGGCGCCGTCGTTGAAGTAAGTGGGCGTATAGGTGGGAACGCGCTGGCTCAGCTGCAGTTTCTCGTTCTGGAAACCGGAGAAGCTGCGGGTGGCGGCGTCCAGTTTCTTGGTGCCCGTCACACCGGCCTGAACCTCGTGCTTGCCCATGATGAAGTTCTTGTTGCCCCAGTCGGAGAAGAAGAGGGATGCCACGGCGGGCTTGTCCGTATTGATGATATCCACGCCCAGTTTCCAGAAAGTGAAGTAGGCGGTGGTGCCTTCGGGTGCCTCCCAGAAACGGATGGGCTTGCCCCAGGAATGCACCTTGGCGATGGCCGCCTTCACGGCATCCAGTTCGGGATCGATCATACGGCCCTTGCCGTTCCACTTCTTGGCAAACATGCGGAAGGAATTACTCACCAGGGCCACACGCTCCAACTGCTCCGGGGTGTAGTTGTCACGGATGTCTCCGTCATAGCCCACCCAGGCGGGATAGTCGCAGAAATGCTCCTTGGCCGGGGTGTTACCGGTAATGGAGATCTGCACGCCGTCGGGGCTGCAGAATACGTCCGGGAACTGTTCCAGGAGTTTGATCACTTCCGAGAGTTCGGGCTCCGTGGGGCTCTTGAGCTCCACCATGAGCATGAGGCGGTCCGGGGAACCGGCCCACATCTTGCCGCCGTTGGCGCGGAAAGTGCGCACGATGGGATCCACGTACATGCGCAGGAAAGTGTTCTCGGGCTTCAGGTCTTCCACATCGTGGCCCACCAGCAGCTGGCCGTCGTGCCAATGGACATCGGCCTCGATGGAGCGGCAATGCTGGGAATAAGCCTCCCAGAAGGGCGCCGTGCGGTTATAGTCGTTGTGCGAATGAAGCACCACGGGCTGCTGGGCAGCCAGGGACAGTGGCAGCAGGGCCGCCAGAACAAGGATAAAGTTTCTCATTATTGGTAAAATAGTTGATCTTTGGGAATGGGAGAGAACTGGGTGGCGTTTTCGGCTTTCCAGGCCCAGGACAGGGCCTGTCCCTCGTAATCTTCCAGATATACCAGTTTATAGGGATGCAGGCCTTTGAGGAGCGGGACGCGGCCCATGGTGGTAATGGCCGAATGGGAACCGTCGTTGTTCACCACCAGCTTGCCGTCAATTTCCAGGATGGCACCGTCATCACTGCGCAGGGCAAAGCTCCAGATGCCGTCCTCAGGAATGTTGATGTAGCCGGTAAAGATATAGCCGAAGTGGTCTTCGTCGGGAGCCTCCTTGATGGAAGGGGCCGCCATTACGCCAGTCGCTGCCACGGGGCTCTTCTTGACATCGGCCGACCAGCCGAATTCTCCGCGGTGATAGGTATAGCGGCATCCGTTCTTAAGGCCGATGCGTTTGACAGCGGGAGAGAAGACGGCCTTGGTAGCCTCGGCGCGGGCCTCGGGAGAAGGCTGCATCCCCTCCTTGAAGGCACGGGCGCGGATGGTGGCCGAGTGGTCCAGCGCGAAGGGCTGGGTATACAGGGGGCTGGCCTCCGTGGGTTCGCTGCCGTCCAGGGTATAGTGGATGGCGGCGCCTTCGGTACGGCTGCTCATGACCATATTCACGGAACCCTTGAAGAGCAGGAGTCCGTCGGGAAGAACCGGCGTGGAAACCACCGGCTTTTGGGTCAGGGAATACGGAGCCGGGAAGTCGTTGCGGCTGCTGACCGGTTCCTTGGAAAGCTTGAAGGCCAGGGTGCCGCCTGCCATGATTTCCTCATACGTGACATAATTGCGCTCCAGGGGCTGGCCGTTGAGCTTGACATCGGCCACATACATCCATTCGGGATGATCGGCCGTGATGGTGAAATCCTTGCCGCTGCCCAGGTGCAGGGTGGCCTTCTTGAAGAGCGGGGCCGCCAGGATGTATTCTCCGCTGGTGGGGCAGGCCGGGTAGATGCCCAGGGATGAGAGGACGTACCAGGCGCTCATCTGGCCGCAGTCCTCGTTGCCGCACACGCCTTCAGGAGTAACGTCGTACATCTCTTCCAGAAGTTCACGCACCACTTTCTGGCTGCTGGAGGGAGCACCCAGCCAGTTGTAGATCCAGGCCATATGATGGCTGGGCTCGTTGCCATGGGCATACTGGCCCTTGAGGCCGGTGATGTCCGAAACGTGTACTTTCTCACTGCGGTCCTCAAAGGTAAAGAGGGAATCCAGGGCCGCCAGCATGGGCTGCACGCCGCCCATCAGGTCCGTATGGCCGGCCACATCGTGGGGCACGAAGAAACGGGCCTGCCAGGGAATGGCTTCGGTGTAATCCCGCGTGGAAGCGATAGGGTCGAAGGGTTCCACCCAGTTGCCGGTGTCTTCCCTGCCGCGCATAAAGCCGGTGGAGGGATCGAATACGTTCTGGTACCGCAGGGCGCGGGCGTCGTACTCCGCGGCGATATCGGCCTTGCCCAGGCTCTCGGCCATGCGGGCGATGCACCAGTCGTCGTAAGCCATCTCCAGGGTCTGGGAAACGGACTGGCTCATCAGGTTGGCGGGAATGTAGCCGTACTGGTTGTAAAGGTCCGAGGTGATGCCCTTGTTCTTGTTGGAAGACACCACCATGGCCGCCAGGGCTTCTTCCCCGTTGAAGCCGCGGATGCCGTGCAGCCAGGCGTCGGCTATGACGGGAATGCTGTGATAGCCGATCATGCAGCCGGTCTCCCCGTGGCCCAGGGGCCAGATGGGAAGTTCTCCCCAACTCCGGTACATCTCCAGCATGCTGTTGATCATATCGTTGACCAGCTGCGGATTCAGGAGGGTCTGCAGCGGATTCCAGCTGCGGAAGGTATCCCAGAGGGAAAGCGTGGAGTAAAAGGGCCGGTCGCTGTTGAAATCGGCAATGTTGTTGGGCTCAACCAAGGTATGGTAGAGGCAGGTGTAGAACTGGTCCACGGGACCACCCTGCACCTCGATGCTGCCAAGGGCCTTCACCCAGATGTCCGTGGTCTGCCCCAGAACCTCCTGGAACTCTTTATCCTGGGTCTCGGCCTCGCGGTTGAAGCGGGCCTCCTGCGTTCCGGTGTAAGACAGGCCGGCCCATACGGTCAGGTCCTTGAGGTCCTCCGGGAAGGTGAGCAGCAGCAGGCCGGGGGCGGTTTCTTCGGCCTTTACGAAAGGAACGGAGAACTGGGCGTTCAGGAAAATGCTTCTTCCCTGGACCCAGCCGTTTACCAGGCGCTTGCCGCTTACTTCCTTCTCCCCTTCCACTTTGAACCAGGCCTCCACGGCACGGTTGTCATTGCCTATGGTATGATTGGCATCCAGCAGCACCTGGGGCGTTCCTTCGCCGGTGAAGGTATAGCGATGCACACCCACATGCGGAGTGGCGGTGAGTTCCACCGTAACAGCCGGCGTCACCACCTTGTAGTAACCCGGACGGGCCGATTCATTCTGATGATCCAGCGCAAGGGGCTTGATGCCACCCATGCCGGGGGTAAAGAGGAAGTCCCCCAGATCTGCGCAACCGGTACCGCTCAGGTGGGTATGGCTGAAGCCCAGGATGGTGCTGTCCGAATAATGATAGCCGGAGCAGCCGTCCCAGCCATAGGTACGGGTATCAGGGCTCAACTGCACCAGGCCGAAGGGCGTGGTGGCACCCGGATAGGTATGGCCATGAAAGCCGGTTCCGTTGAAAACATGCACGGAATCCATGGGCCCAGAGGCACTGGAACATCCCCAAACAGCCGCCAGTACCAGCACTGACAGCACCTGAACTTTTATATTTGCTCGCATTCCTTAAAAATTTGACAATGGTTAGCTTCTTTATCACACAAATTTAATAAATTTGTGGCGGATTTCAAAATGAAAAAAGGACCGGTTCTGTCTCGAACCGGTCCTTTAAATTGTGCCGCAGCCAAGCGGGACTTATTCTGCTGCCAAAGGCACCCACACCTTCATCTTCCCCGCCATCCGGTTGTCCCAGGTGTAATAGGGGATGTAAGTGGCCGAACCATCCGTAATTCTCACTACGCCAGCCAGGAAATCTTTGTCATAAGTGGCATTCCAGGAGGCATCGGGCCGAATGGTGATGGCATCGAAATCCGTCCGGTTGTCCTGCTCTTCCAGGCAGTACACCAGAGGACCGCGCTGGACTGCGCGCTTGCCCACATCCTCCTTCACACGAGGATCGGCCTCTACCACCTCGATGGGCATATCCATTTCAAAATCAATCACATCCCCGTCCTTCCATGTACCTTCCAGCACTGCGTAGCCTTTGTCCACGGGAGGATCCACGGGCACGCCGTTCACAGACAGCAGGGACAGTTTGCACCAGCCCGGTATGCGGATCCGGATCTCACTCTTCACCTTGCCCTTGAGGTTGAGTTTAAGCTTTACGGAACCCTCCCAAGGGTAGTTCGTCTCCTGCGTTACCTTAACCTCCTTGCCGCCCAGTTTTATGTCGGCCTCATTGCCCATATACAGGTTCACCCAGAGGGCATCGGCCGATACGCCATAGACATAATTGCCGATGGAAGGCAGGAAGCGGCAGATCTGGCTGGGGCAGCAGGCGCAGCCGTACCAGGCCTGCCTGTGATGGTTCCCAAGAGACTCCAAGGGATTGACATAGAAGAACTTGTTCCCGGAAAGGTTGATGCCCGCCAGAGCCCCGTTGTACATAGAGCGCTCCATAACATCGGCATACTTTGCATCTCCCGAAAGCTGGTTCATGCGCCAGTTCCAGAACACCATTCCCACGGAGGCGCAGGTCTCGCAGTAGGCCGTCAGGTTGGGCAGGTCATAATCTTCCGTGATACCTTCATTGCTGGAACTCTGGCCGATACCACCAGTGATGTACATGTTGCGGTTTACCACGTGATCCCATAGACGGTCCAAGGCGGCGATGAGGCCTTCATCCCCCGTGTAGGCGGCCACATCGGCCATTCCGCAATACAGATACATGGCGCGCACCGCATGGCCGGCGATGGTTTCCAGTTCCCTCACCGGATGCTCATCCTGGTAATACACCTTCCAGTAGTTCTCATCCCTTCCCACATAGGCACCGTATCCGTGTCCGCGCTGGTCCAGCAGCCAGGCTGCGAAATCCAGGTATTCTTTCTTGCCGGTTACCTCGTAGAGCTTAACCAGCGCCAGCTCAATTTCCTCGTGCCCGGGCACCCAGTGACGCTTATCCGGGCCGAAGACACTCATCATGTGGGCGGCCATTTTCTCGCACACATCCAGCAGCTTACACTTTCCGGTGGCCTTGTAGTAGGCCACGCCCGCCTCGATCATGTGACCGGCGCAGTACATCTCGTGCTTGTCTATGTCGGTCCAGCGGTTTTCCAGGCCGGTGAGCGTGAAATAGGTATTGATATAGCCATCGGCCTGCTGGGCGGCGGCAAACTTGTCTATCCACTCGTCGCATTTGGCTTCCAGCGCCGGATCAGGCTGGTTCTGCAGGGAATAAGCCATCCCCTCCAGGGCCTTGTAGACGTCGGAATCGTCGAAGAAGATGCCGGAATGCTCCCCCTCCCCTTCCGCAGCCCTCTCGAAATTCTGCATGCGGCCCGTCTGGTTTTCTATCTGGTCCATGCACACCTTCAGGGTTTCAAACTTGTGCAGTTCCAGACGCGGGCTCCAGAAACCGTCATCAATCCTTACGTCTGAAAAAGGAACCGGAGTCATCAATTTGAGGGACTTCTCCTGCGACTCTTGCGAACAAGCCGTAACCAGCAGGAGCGCCGCTCCCAGGGATAATAATGGTTTGAGCATAGCTTGGGTATTAACTATTCATGGAAAAGCATGGAAGCCGGAAGATTGGGCACATCCATATCCGGACCCTTCAGGCCCAGGTCCATGCACTCTCCGCCGTAATTCTCAAAATACTGGACTTCCAGGCGGTGATAACCGGCGCCCAGTTCAATCCAGACCTCTTTGCTGCCGCCTCCGGGACGGTCCAGGTCCCAAAGCAGCTGGCCGTCCAGCCAAATCTTGGAGCCGTCGTCCGAGGCCACCGTAAAGAAATAAACGCCTTCCTTCTCTATCTTCATAAGTCCCTTGAAGACAATGCCGAAGTGGTCTTCCCGCTCCTTGATGGCCTTCGTTCCGAAGACGGGAGTTATGCCGCTCTTTTTCACAGAGGCAGCCATCACTTCCTCACAACACATAAAATCCCCCTCCTTGTACGAATAGCGGAGTCCCGGTCCCTTGGGACTGGCCTGCACCGCCGGGAAAACGGCCGATGCCACGGGATGGAAATCCTCTTCCCTGCGGTAAGTGGGATCGATGGGGGCGCATTTCTCCCCATTGCCGGGAGTAAAATCCACCCCCAGGATATCGGCGATGGTGGCGGCGAGCTGCTTGTTGTAGAAAATGCCGACATCGGCCGTCTCACCTACCACGGGAACACCCTTGCCGAAGGCCATGAACCAGGTCTGGTTGGATCCGCGATGATTGTCGCCATGATGACGGAAAGCCGCACCCGTTCCGCGGCCGTGGTCGCAAAGGAGGAGATAGGTGGTCTTCCCCTTGTAGAAAGGATCCGATTCACAGTATTCTACGATGCGGCGGATGTACAGGTCTGTCCAGTGGGCCGATTCCAGATAGAGGTCGTACCGGCCTTTGTGGGCATAGGAATCCGTATCTCCGAATCCCACATAGAACACCTTGGGGTGCTCTTTCTTGAGGGTTTCCAGGGCCATGCCGTAGGTGATGCAGTCCAGCCGCTCAGTGGGCCCGATACCGCCACCGGCAATACCGGCATCCATGTCCTGTATCCTGCGGGCCTCCTCGCTGTCCGTATAGGAAGGCTCATGTCCGGAACTGCCGGGGAAGCCGCCCCGGTCGTTGTTCATGGCAAAGCGGATGCTCTTCCAGGAGGAATACATCATCACCTTCCCTTTGTAGCGGGGGTCCTGGTTCACCACTTCCATTACGCTCACATTGGGGTTGGGAACGGGATCGTTGCTGTTGATCCTCTCGTCGTCGGGCCAGCCGCAGAACATTTCGCTGTAACCGGGATAGGAGAACCACATCTTGTTGGCCACCTGCATGAGGCTGTTCTTTTCGCGATTGCCAATCAGATAGCCATGCTCAGGAACGTAGCTCCAGATAAAGGGCATAAGGACTTCGCGCCGCTCCTGGGGCGTATCCCGCCAATAGGCCTGCTTCAACGCCGCAGGATCCGGGACAAAGCGGGTGCTTTCCACCAGGCCTTCATCGGCCCCGGAGAAGAGTTCCTGCCAGCGCAGGCCGTCAAAAGTGATGATGACAAGACGGGGATCGCTATCCCCTTTGCTGCAGGAGAGCAGCGCCGCCAGCGCCACGGCTCCCAGGATGAAAAAACGCTTCATGATTGGCCAGTGTTATCTTTACAAAGATAAATAATCGGCCTAAGAAATCAAAAAGGAGCGGCCCGGTGAAGGGTCGCTCCGAAATCATCGTCATGCCCGACTCGATCGGGCATCTATCCGATTATCTCCAGCTCGGCGGGTTCTGAAGAGCGCCGGCGGACTTGTTGATCTGCTCGGAAGGATAAGGGAAAGTGATGTACTTATCGTTCCACTGGAGCTGATTCTTGTAGTCCTCGTAGTCACCCACGGTGAAGTCGGAATAAGGATCAGAACGGTCCTCATAGTGACGAACCTGAGGATGAGAATTCAACTCAGCAAGGGCCAGGGCCTTGATCTCGGCAGCACCACCCACAGCCCAGCGCTTGCAGTCAGCGGCATGGTCGTTAGCCATTTCGAAGGCCAGCTCGCAGCGGCGCTCGTGATAGAGAGCCTGCCATGAGGCGCCGTCGATGGGAGCCAGGTGGGAACGCTCACGGATACGGTTGATATCCTTGGTAGCAGCGGAAATGTTGTTGGCTACGAGATAAGCCTCGGCACGGAGCAGCAGGCAATCGGCAAAGCGGATGATGGGCCAGTTGATGAGGGTGCAAGGCCAGTCAGCGTTGTCCAGCAGGAAACCGGCGCCCTGAGGATCGGCCGGGGCGAAGGGCTGCATGAACTTGTAGATCTGGAAACCGGACTCAACATCGGAAGTGGACCAGTAAACGCGATCCTCGCCAAAGTACGGGAACACGTCGCCATACTCCAGGATGGAAGCGGCCAGACGCTCGTTCTTCTCGTCACCTACGTTGTCCTTGGCCATTTCGGCATAGATGTCATAGGAAGGCTTGAACTGGCCCCAGCCATTGAACTTACCCCAACCCTTGTTCTCCAGGGAAACGCCGGGGAATTCGATGGAACCGCCGGATTTACCGTTGTTGGAACCGTTGGAAGGATAACCCCAGCAGTACTCCTTGGTGAAGAACTTGGTCACGTCGGGAGCGAAGAGGTCAGTGAACACAGGGTGGAGGTCACGGCCATAGGCCTGTTCCAGCTTGTTCACGCACTCAATCACCTTAGGCCACTGGCTGTTATCCCAGGTAGCCCAGTAGGCATAGGTCTTGGCCATCACAGCCACGGCGGCAGCCTTGTGGGCGCGGCCACGGTCTGCGGCACCGTATTCCTCGAACTTGGGCAGGATTTCCTCGGCCTTCTGGAGGTCGGAGATAATGAGCTCATAGTCCTTCATGACGGAAGGCTGCTGCTCGGGAATCTCGTTGTTGTAACCACCTTCAACGGTCTCGTAGGCCACGAACGGAACGCCCAGGTCCTTGGTACCATAACGGTAGGCAATGAGGAAGTGCCAGTAGGCACGCATGAAGTAAGCTTCACCCAGGCTGCGCTTTTCAATGGCAGTGAGCTGCTTGCCGGCCTGCGACTGCTTGTCAAGAAGCCTCTGGATAATCCAGTTGGCGCGGTTCATACCTTCAGTGTAGGCATTGCCGAAAACGCTGCGCAGAGGGCTTTCGTCTCCGGTGTATGCAAAGGTAGCCAGAGTGGGATAACCACGGGTACGGCCCCAGACGATATCGTTGGCAACGGCCTGCTCCCAATAGAGTTCACGACCCATGCAGCTTTCCTGGGCCAGACGGGCATAAATACCGTCCACGGCGTCAATGGCCTGCTGGTCGTTCTGGAAGTACTGGTCTGCGGTAGGAGAACCTTCGGCCTTCACATCCAGGAATTTCGCACAGGAGGCAACGCTGAGGGTGCCTGCGGCGATAAGAGCAAGAATGATATATTTTTTCATATCCACAGTCTATTAGTAGTTCAGTTTGATACCGACAGCAAATACGCGGGAAACAGGGTACTTGATGGTATCATAGCCACCCATTTCCGGATCCATACCGGAGTACTTGGTGATGGTGAAGAGATTCTCACCGCTCACATAAACACGCAAGGTGCTGTTGCGACCGGCGAAGTGAGGGGCCTTGCGAAGAACGTTGGTGAGGTCGTAACCGATGGTGAGGTTCTTCAGACGGAGGTAGGAGCCATCCTCGATGTAGTAATCGGAAGGAGTGGAGAAGTTGCCGTTAGGATCGTTCTTGGACAGACGAGGAATCTTGGAACCGGTGTTGGAGGGGCTCCAGGCATTCAGGATTTCAGCCGAACGGTTGAAGTTACCTTCCACGTCGGAGAGAATCATCTGCTTACCCACATAGGCGATCTTGTTTCCGGCGACACCCTGGAACATCATATCCACGGTGAAGCCCTTCCACTCGATACCACCACTGAGGGCGAAGGTGAACTTGGGCATAGCAGAACCTACATACTGACGGTCGTTGTCGTCGATCTTGCCATCGTTGTTGGCATCCACGAACTTGAGGTCACCGGCTACGGCATTGGGCTGGATGCGCTGGCCGTCCTTGGTGTAGGCAGCGGCCTCGGCGTCGCTCTGGAAGATGCCGGCGGTCTTGATCACATAGAAGGAGTTCAGGGGCTGACCGGCCTCGGACTGGTAGATCCAAGGGAGCAGACGGAAGTCTCCGCCACCGGTCCACTTACCGGCATTGCCTTCGTTATCCACCACACCCGTGGAGAGAACACTGTTCTTGTTATAAGCGAAGTTACCGGAAATGTGGTAGTTGAAGTCCTTGTTCACGGAATCGTTCCAGGCGGCCACCACTTCAAAACCGGAGTTGCGGATCTCACCCTGGTTCACCAACATGGCATTGAGGCCGATGGTCTGGGGCCAACCCATGGTCTGTTCCTGAATGAGGTTGAAGGTGCGCTTGTTATAGTAGTCCAGGGACAGGGAGAGACGATCCTTGAAGAGATCGATATCCAGACCGGCGTCAAACTGCTCGGAAGTCTCCCAGGTGAGGTTCTGGTTCACGGAGTTCTTGGGGAACCAGAAAGTGCCCCAGTAAGAGCCATTCTCTACACCGTAGATGGCACCTTCATTCCAGGTGCTGCTGCTCAGAGCGGCGCTCTTATAGCCCCAACCAATGGAACCCAGGTTACCTACGCGACCCCAGGAAGCACGGACCTTCAGGAGGTTCACGGCGTCGTTCTTGGGGAAGAAAGGTTCGCTGGAAACTTTCCAAGCGGCGGTCACGGCCGGGAAGTCGCCATAGTTGTGGGCGGCAGGCAGACGGCCGGCATAGTCACGGCGCCAGGAAGCGGTTACGAAATAGCGGTCGTCATAGCTGTAGGAAGCACGGGCTACCACAGCCACGTTGGCATCAATGTAGAATTCGTCATTGGCATCCTTGGAAGCGGCATGCCGCAGATACTGCACGTTGTATGCCTCATCCTGGAAAGTCTTACCGGAAGCGGTCAGGATTCTTTGCGTATCACGGTTGAAGGTGAGGGCAGCCAGGGCGCCAACAGTGTGCTTGCCGAAGGTGCGGTCATAAACGATGGTATTCTCACTGCGCCAGGAAACGTTGCGGCGGACATCAAGATTAAGGCTGTTACCGCCGTCGGGCTTACCCACCTCGGGACGGGCGGGATGGAAGTTCTTGTACCAGCGGTTATACACGTTGGCCGTAAAGAGACTGCTGATCTTCAAACCCTTGATGGGAGTGATGTGCAGGCCGGTGGTGGTCCAGAAAGAGCTGTTGTGATAGTAGCGGTTGTCTGCGAGCAAAAGACGCAGGGGGTTCACGGCATCACCGTGGATGTCTGCGAAGTTGCTGCCATACTGGGCGATATAGGCGGGATCTTCGGTAACCGTACCGCCGTAGGAACCAGCGTAAGGGCCGGCCGTTGCATAAGCCTCGGCACTGGCGGGCATATAGATAGCGGAGAGGATGGTACCCGTGTAGGCGGAACCGGTGTCCGTGCCGCGGCTGTTGTCGTCGGAGAAGGACATCACTTCGGTAATCTTGATCCACTTGTTCAGGTCAAATTCTCCGTTGTAACGGACGCCCAGGTTCTTGCTGAAAGTATTGAGCAGCACGCCGGGGTTGTCCTGGTAGCTGAAAGTGAGGCGGCTCTTGTGGTTCTCGCTGCCGTAGTTGAGGGTGACGGAGTGACGCTGATAGAAAGCCTTGCGGAAAATCTCGTCCATCCAGTTGGTACGGTTGGTGGCCACCCAGGGGTTCTTGCTGGTATCCCAGCCCATAGGGAGGGTGAGACCGGCGTTGGAATAAGAGAGGCGGCGCATCTCCAGTTCCTCCTGGGCATTCAGAGGCCGGATAACGTTGGAAGCGGCGCGGACACCGGCTACCAGGTCGTACTCGATGTGGATACCCTTGTTGGCCTTCTTGGTGGTGACGAGGATAACACCGCCGGCGCCGGAAGTGGCACCGTAGATAGCGGCGGAGGCAGCGTCCTTCAGGACGACGATGCTCTCGATGTCGTTCATGGACGTAATGGGGGCGCCGGGAACGCCGTCCACCACCCACAGCACAGGCTCACCGTTGGAGTTGCGGGAACCCTGGCCACGGATGATGATGCTGGGCGTAGCGTCCGGAGAACCGCCATCGGCGGAAATGACAACACCAGGGATCTGGCCCTGGAGCATGCCTTCCGTGGAGGTGACAGGACGGGCGGCCAGCTCATCGGCATTGTTCACAATACCCACGGAAGCGGACAGGTCCTTCTTCTTGGTCTGAGCACCGTAACCCAGGGCTACGGCTTCCTGAAGCATTTCAGCATCTTCCACCAGGACGATGTTGATGGTAGTACGTCCGTTGACGTTCACCTGCTGGGTGGTGTAACCCAGGCAGGAAACCTCGAGGACTGCGTTGGCCGGAACCGAAATGGTGAAAGCACCATCGAGATCCGTGACGGCGTTGGCATTACCGGAGAGCACCACAGCACCCGCGATAGGGCCCACGGCATCGCTCACGGTTCCACGCACTGTCAGATTCTGGGCTTGCGCCGAGAAGGCCGCAACGAGACACATCAGTCCCGCTGCAAAGCCGAACAGTTTTTTGGAAATCATAGTTGATTTTAAGATAGTTAGTTAATATTGGTAGTTTTAGCACATATTATCTGTGTACAAATTTAACAACAGACTCGATTACAACAAGACAATTTTGCGCAATCAAGTACCCAAATCGCGCAAAATGTTAAAGAAATTTCTTAAAAACTTTTAATTATAACTCAACACCTTACAAGCAATTCTTATTTTTTGCAAAATGATGTATTTTGCGTAAATTGCGGTGAAAATTGCACAATTATGGCCCGAGTCCTCATGATGACAGACTTCACGGAGTCTTACGGGAACAAACTGCTTCAGGGCATTATCAAGTACTCACACGAGCACTCTCCCTGGGTGGTGGGAAAAATCCCACTGTCGTTTCGTGACGGCAACCAGCTCAAAACCGCTGCCGATATTGCATCCCACTGGAAGGCAGATGCCATTATAGGCCAGTTCCGTTCTTTCGAAGACATCCGCCCTTTCCAGGAGCGGGGCATCATCCCTGTTGCCCAAGACTACCTGCAGACTTTCCCGGGTATCGTCAACATTACAGGTGATTACCTGGAAGCCGGCCGCATGGCGGCACGATATTTCCTGTACAAGGGCCTCAAGCACCTTGCTTTCTACGGTATGAACGGAGTTGTCTGGTCGGACGGCAGAAGGAACGGCTTCATGGAGGTGGCAGCCCGGGACACCGGCGTTTTTCTCCGGAAAAGTGACATCCGGGAGATCAAGAATTTGAAAACGTCCTGGTGGTACAATACCGACAAACTCACCCACTGGCTCCGCTCCCTTCCCAAGCCGGTGGGCATCTATTGCTGCGACGACAACAAGGCCTACGACATCATCGAAGCCTGTGCCCAGTCCCAACAGACGGGCCTTCGCATCCCGGAAGACATTCTTTTATTGGGTACCGACAATGACGAAACCGTCTGCCAGCTTTGCCTTCCCCAGCTTTCATCCGTCGCCCTGGATGTAGAAAATGCCGGATATCAAGTAGCTACGCTCATCGAATACCTATTGGGATTCCCTCCTCAGGAACGCAGCAAGCATTACTCGGACATCATCGTACGCCCCACTCATATTGTAACACGACAGTCCACGGACGCCCTCGTCAATGACAACCCCTACATCTTCCGGGTTCTCCAATACATAGACAACAATATCGGCAAGCCTATCCGGGTAAACGACCTGGTGGCACTGGTTCCCATGAGCCGCCGCACATTGGAAGAAACCTTTTCCAAAAACATGGGAACGTCCATTTACCGCTACATTATCCAAATGCGAGTCTCCCGTTTCCAGGAGCTCATCCAGAACGGTCTTCCTCCCACCAAAGCAGCCATGGAACTGGGCATTGAGTACAAATCCCTGTCACGGGAGCTCAAGCGTATATCAGGACTATCACCCAAAGAGTACGCATCAAGGAAAGACCTCAAATAAAAGGTTTATAAAAATATTTATAAATAAACAAGCGATAAATAAATAATAAAGGAAAAACGGGCAGAATTGTACAATTCTGCCCGTTTTCGACCTATTTAATTAACCAACGTCCCACAAACTAGAAATAATGGGAACAGACCCATTATGGTTACCAGTTTTTAGTACTTGGTGCAAAGTTAAGTAATTACACGTGCGCTTGAATTAACATTTTGCTAAAGAAACTTTAATTTTTGACAAAGTCGTTTGAGGGATCACCTCTCTTATTGAAGCTTTAAGAAGCGCCCGTAACTATAAAATTTATAGAAATCGCAGAATAAATCTTTTAATATATTCCGTCAAAGATTATAAATTATTATAATATTTTAAAGGCCGAATTTTACCGTTTTGTATTTATCGGCCAAAATGTTTAACTTAGCGGAAATTTTAATAATTATGAAAAAACTTTTGCTACTGGGGGCCGTGCTGGCCCTGGCTTCCTGCGGGCCCAAGAAAGCTCCGCAATATGTTACGGACGTACAGGCCCACCGCGGAGGCATGGGCCTCTATCCGGAGGAATCCCTGGAAGCCATGCTCAATTCGGTAGATCTGGGCGTAAACACCCTGGAGATGGACCTGTGCGTCACGGCCGACCAGCATGTCATCCTCTCGCACGACCGCTACTTCCACCACCGCTACGCCACGCGTCCGGACGGCACGCCCGTAATGAAGGAAGACGAAAAGGTCTACCTGTACATGCTCCCCTACTCCGAAATCCAGAAATGGGATGTGGGCCAGAAGCCCAACCCCGACTGGCCGGAGAAAAAGTGCATCCCCGTATGCAAACCCTTAGCGGCCGATGTCATAGATGCCGTCGAGGCCTACACCAAAGAAAAGGGCCTGGCTCCTATACATTATAATATAGAGATCAAAAGCGACCCGGACTACGATGGCGGCATCGAAGGCCTCCATTGGCCCGAATACCACGAATTCGCCGACCTGTGCATGAAAATGCTGGAAGAGCGCAACCTGGGAGACCGTCTCATCATCCAGTGCTTCGACGAGCGTGTGCTCAATTACATCCACAAGGCCTATCCCGGCCACATCCTGGCCTACCTGGTGGAAGGTTGGGAAACCGACTATGACGAGTATATGTCCAAGCTGGACTTCATGCCCGAATGGCTTAGCCCGGAGCATGACAATGTTAACCAGGAACTTATGGACCGCGCCCATGCCGACGGCATGAAGGTGGTCACCTGGACGGTGGACGACAAGGATGAGATGCGCAGGCTCATCGGCCTGGGCGTGGAAGCTATCATCTCCAACTACCCCGACCGCCTGCTGGAAGTGGTTAAGGAATACTAAAGGCTATTTATTGGCCGGTCTGCTATACCCGTCGTTGATGCAACGGCGGGTTATGTGTTCTATACGGGTGGCCGTATCCGGGTGGGAAGAGAAGATGTTGCTCACCATGCTGCTGCCCTGGGTTTCACCGGAGAGCTGCTGCAGTTTCTCGAAAGCCATCACCATGGTCCAGGGGTTCTTGCCGGCCTCGCAGAGGAAGTTGTAGCCGTAATCATCGGCCTCGGTCTCCATGGTGCGGGAGAACTTGGCGTTCAGGATAACCTCTCCCAGGGCGCCCAGCTGCGAATCCGTAAGGGCGGCGATGTTGTCCCCGGCCGATGCAATCCCCTGCATGGCGGCCGATGTGAGCATCTGCTTCTGCATCTGCTTGCGGGTATGGTGCAGAGCCACGTGCCCCATCTCATGCCCCAGCACGCCGGCCAGTTCCTCGTCCGTCATCACATCCATGATGCCGCTGTACACGCGGACGCTGCCATCGGCACAGGCGAAAGCATTGACCTGGTCCTCCTTGTATACCTTGAAGTTGAGCGGGAGCTCGTTCACGCCGTCCATGCTGTTGATAATCTTGCGCAGACGCTGGGTGTACGGACTGGATTCCGGCAGCACCTGGCTCTGGGCATCCAACTGCTGGATGTACTGGCTCACATAATTCTCCACCTGGGCATCCGTAAGCGTAAGGGCCTGGGCGGCATACACGCCTCCCTGGATCAGACGTCCGGTGTTCAGCTGAGACACCACACCGCAAGAGCTAAGGCCGAGCACAACGGCCACAAGGCATAGGATTCGTTTCATAGTGGTCAGATTTTTTCCAAAGTTACAAAAAAATCGGGACATTCGTCGAAGAAAAGCGGGCATTGGTCGAAAAGCGGGAACGGGGCGTTGAACCATAGGGTATTTTTGCTGTCGAAATACGCGAAACAAAAACGAACCCGAATATGAAAAAGTTAGTTGTCCTTCTTACCGCAGCGCTTTTAAGTGTTAGCGCCTTTGCCCAGAAAACCACTGTCAAGGGAGTCGTGCTGGATTCCCTCACCCGCGTGGGAGAGCCCGCCGCCATCCTTCAGTTCTACCGCCTTCCGGACCTGGAAAAGGCCGTGGCCTTCACCACCACCGACGAGGAAGGCCGCTTCTCCCACAGCTTCACGCTGGCGGGAGATTATGTCATGGTCTTTGACAACATGGGCCGCAAAGTGCAGCGCCGCACCTTTACCGTCCCGGCCGATACGCCCGAGGTAGATCTGGGAGAGATCCTGGCCCAGGACAGCGCCGAGATGCT
>JAEEGL013009099.1_pt1 | contig 38903 bp, 35 predicted proteins | sample 9134231 | NCBI WGS metagenome assembly JAEEGL01 (sample SAMN16246548, study PRJNA631951) | gut metagenome | biome: gut microbiome; feature: rumen; material: fiber-attached | host: Bos | place: Iran: Karaj | collected 2018-10 | reverse complement strand
GCAACCGATGGTCTCTACGAGAGCCTCCTGGATGATACCGTCCTTCACGTTCAGGCTCAGTTTGCAGGCACCCTGCTGAGGAGCGCACCAACCGATACCGTGAGTGTAACCCGAAATGTCCTTGATCTCTTTTGCCTGAATCCATTTACCCTCTTCGGGAATGGGTGCAGGACCATGGTAGGCGCCCTTGCAGACGCTACACATGTTCTTCACTTCTGTAGAATAAATCATAAAAATAATAAATAAGTATATATACGAATATGGAAATGCAAAGTTACGGGGATATTCTGAATTCTCCAAACGTTATTTCCCTTATTTAAGAACAATTAACAAGCATTTCCGTCACATGTTTGTTCCTTCTGTATTTATTTGTTACTTTGACATGTGAATATTACAAATTTCCAGTGGAAGCGCCTTTGTTTTGACCTACATCAAGAAGACTGTCTTTTCATTGATTTTTTGGCAGAAAAAGTTGCTGTGTTCGCACACAATACGTAACTTTGCACCGTCAAAAGACAAAAGATTAGTTTTCAAGGATTACGTTTAAAAGGGTTTAGGTTATGATTTTATTTAATTATGTAGTAGTTTCGCTCGCCAGCAAGGCGCTCCACATGATGAAGCACTAAATAAGAGAGAAAGCATAGGCGAGATTTCACTCCGAGGAAAAGAGTTGATGATAGAGTGTCCTGCAACAGTGATGTTGGCGGGACACTTCCTTTTTGGGGATATCGGGCCATCACGGACGACCTGGATACTGGATGGCGAAGGTTTCATCGCACACAAGAAAGCTTCATGGCACAAAAAAAGGGACTCCGCTGAGTCCCGACCTTTGTTAACCTTAAATCTAATACTATGAAAAACACGATGCAAAGGTAGGTGTTTTTTATAAAAAAAACAATAGTAAGCACCATAAATCAGTGTTTTTCATACACTTTCTTGATGTAGGTCAATTGGCGGTCTTTGCCGATGTCCGGTTGAATGCATAAATCTGCATTTCACGGCGTTCGGCCTCGTAGCAGAGTTTGAACTGATAGCCCTCACGCTCGAAGACTGGCAGGTTACGCTGTGCATCGGTTTTGGTAATCAGCAGGAATCCCTTGTCAGGATGCTGCCGGTCGAAGTTCTTGATGCGGTTGCGCAGATAGAAATTCACCTCGAAGAAATGCACGTAGTCGCCCCGTTCATTGACGCTTCGCTCAATAAATTCGTAGAGCGGGCCTGCGCTGGCCGGAACAGCGTGGTTGATGAGGATGGAGGTGGTACGCACCGAGCGGCTGTTGAGGACGGCGGGACGATAGACGGCATCGACAGCAACCCATAGGCCGAAGGTCATAAACAGTACGGCATAGATGTTGTGCATGTCGTCGTCCTTGTGGCGTATCCACCAGTAGATGCCGAACAGTGCCGATGTAATCAGGATGGCCCATTGCCACCACGGACCAACCTCCTGCAGCGTGTGCATGGTATCAATATAGAATGAAGCACCGGAACCGGTAAAAATGTCTTCAGGAACAAAACCGAAGTGAACGGTCAGGAAACCGATGAACAGCAATATAATCAGTATGGAGAGGATGCCGCCGTAGAGTCGCATCACCATGCGGCGGTTCTCAGCCATCCACAGGATGTACTTGGCCAGGAAATAGGCCAGGAAGGGGTAGATGGGCAGCAGGTAGGTGGGCTTTTTGGTCTGCGGAATGCTGTAGAACACAAAGATGATGACAATGGCTATCAGCGAGAAGACATTCACGGCATCACCCTCGCGCAGCCAATGCCTCAGGCGGCTCCACCAAGTAGATGGCGACAGGGCATGGCGGTTAAAGCGCACGAAGAACAAGGAGACGAAGAACAGCAGTGTCCACGGCTGGAAGCCTACCAGCAGCGTTTTCAGGTAATAGGGCCATGGCTGGACATGCGGTTCATAGCCCATGGCGTTGACCATGCGTCCGATGTTCTCGGCATATACCAGGTCCAGGAATTCCTGTCCCCCTTGCAGCCAGGCGGCATAGAACCAGAGGGCATAGGGTATCAGCGAGAGCAGAGCCAACAGGGTGAGCCACAGCACGGCCTTGAAGAATCCCGTGCCGCGCAGTAGCATGAAGACACCCATCACCATGCAGGGAATCAGTGTGCCGACGGGACCTTTGGTCAGCGTGGCCGCCCCCATCAGCACAATGGCAATGACGGCGCTGGCCGTATCGCGCATATTGTGTTCATGCCATCGGAAAAGCATGTACATGGCACACACGGTGGTTGCCGTCAGCATCATATCGACGGTACACGTGGTGGCCGCCTTGTGAATCTCCATGCAGGTGAACAGCAGCAGGGCCGTCAGCAATCCCAGCTCAGCGCCCTTGCGACGTGTCAGGGAGCCGAAACACCACAGCGTCATGCCTATCAGTGCCAATGCTGACGGTACACGGGTGGCTCCCTCCGTCATGTCGCCACGCAGTATTGAAGCTATATTGACGCACCAGTGGAAGAAAGGCGGTTTGAAGGCCATGTCGCCGTCGTTGTTGCGGGGCAGTGTCCAGTCGTCGTTCACTATCATCGTGTACGAAACCACTGCTTCACGTGGCTCCGCATCGGTATTGTACTCCGGCAGTCCCAAAAAGGGCACCAGCGTACAAAAGCACAACAGGAACAACAGCCAGAAAGCACCACTCTGTACGGTATATTTCATATAAATCACACACTTTTGGGTTGCAAAGATAGGAAAAATTTAGGAAAAACAAATATTATTACGGAAATATTTGGCTGTTGTGTGTGAATTGGTTACCTTTGCCGACAATTTTAAAAATCATCAATAGCAAACCATACATGATAGGAGTTATATTAGCTGCGGGCATGGCCAAGCGGTTGCGCCCCCTGACGGACCATTGTCCGAAGTGTCTTCTCAAGGTGGGTAGCAGGACACTGCTGCAACGTACCTTCGATGCCATGCTGGATGCTGGCATCAGTGAGTTTGTCGTCGTTACCGGCTACCGTGGGGAAATGATTCGCGATTTCCTGACGACGCACTATCCCAATACGCTTATCCATTTCATCCACAATGCCGACTACGAGCACAACAACAACATCTTCTCGCTGTGGATGACGCGCCCCTATACCGACGGCCACGACTTCCTGCTGTCCGACAGCGACATCCTGTTCGACCCGCAGGTCATCCGTGCTGTGCTGCAGACCGAGGGAGACGCACTGGCACTGAACCGTCACGAGCTGGGCGAAGAGGAGATCAAGGTCATCGTTGACGACAACAACCGCGTGGTGGAAATCAGCAAGGTGTGCTCCATCCAGCAGGCCATCGGCGAGAGCGTCGGTCTGGAGAAGATGACAGCCGGCTATTCCACGGTACTGTTCCGTGAACTGGAACAGATGATAGAGCGTGAGGGTCTCATCGATGTCTTCTACGAGCGTGCCTTTGAACGTCTGATTCCGCAGGGCAAGACCTTTACCATCGTCGATACCACCGACTATTTCTCCTACGAGCTGGACACTCCCGAGGACTTTGCGCAGGCTACCCGACTGGTGCCCAAAGAGCTGCTGTAAAGAACTGCTGTAAGGCAGCTTCATGAAAATTTTTGGCGAAAAATTTGGTCGTTCCAGAAATTATTCATACCTTTGCAAGCGGTAAAAACACATAGTAGAAAGCAGGGATTCCGACTGAGAGAAGTGTCGGGATTCTTTTGTTTTTTGCGTGAAAAGAACTAATCGTATAATAAGTAAAAAGTAAATAACCATGGCATACATGTCACAAGAAGGCTATGATAATCTGATAGCCGAACTGCACCGTCTGGAAGCAGTGGAACGCCCCAAAGCTTCGGCTGCCATTGCCGAGGCCAGAGAGAAGGGCGACCTGAGTGAGAACAGTGAGTACGATGCCGCCAAAGAGGCCCAGGCTCATTTGGAGGACAAAATTAACCGGCTGAAAGCGACCATTGCAGAGGCTAAGGTCGTTGACACCTCCCGACTGAGCACCGACTCGGTACAGATACTGACTAAGGTGGAGATGACCAACTTGACCACAAAGGCCAAGATGAGCTATACCATCGTCAGCGAGAACGAGGCTGACCTGCGTGCCGGCAAGATCAGCATCAAGACGCCGATTGCCCAGGGCCTGTTAGGCAAGAAGGTGGGCGACGAGGTGGAGATTACCATTCCCCGTGGCACCATCAAGCTGCGCATTGAAAACATTTCGATTGCGTAGCAGTGTTGCAAAAGAACTTCGTTATAACGTAATAACGTCATATCGACAATTATTAAAGAAATAAATGGATATATTTTCAAAAATTGCTGCCGGTGAAATTCACAGCTACAAATGTGCGGAGAACGACGAGTTCTATGCTTTCCTTGACATCAACCCGTTGGTGAAGGGTCACACCTTGGTGATTCCCCGCCGCGAAGTAGATTATTTCTTCGACATGGACGACGACGAGCTGGCCCGCTACCAGCAGTTTGCCAAGCGCGTAGCCGTTGCCATCAAGAAGGCCTTCCCCTGCCGTAAGGTGGCTCAGGTGGTGCTGGGCTTAGAGGTTGCTCACGCACATATCCACCTCATCCCCATGCAGTCGGAGGCTGATGCCGACTTCCGCCGCGAGAAGCTGAAGCTCACGGAAGAGGAATTCAAGGAGATTGCTGCCAAGATTCAGGCAGCTTTCTAAGGCATACAGTGCCTAACCCAGCAGACTGCGATAGACGTCAGCCACCTGTCCGGCAACATCCTGTCCACAGAAGCGGCGGACATACTGCTGACTCTTTGCAATACGTTCTTCACGGCCATCTGCCCCACGTAAGGTGTGGCGGATGGCCGTTGCCATTGCCTCCACGTCGCCAGGTGCCACATACAGGGAGTCAGGCCCTCCTGCTTCCTCCAGGCACGACCCCGTGCAGGCCACCACAGGCAGTCCGCAGCTGATGGCCTCGATGATGGGAATGCCGAAGCCCTCATAGACGGAGGGATAGACAAAGGTCTCGGCCATGGCATAGAGTGCCGGCAGATGTTCGTCGGGGACCCCATTTAATATATGTACGCGTGGGGACAGGTCGTGACGGTGTATATAGTCCTTCACTAGGTCAGTGTATCTGGTAGGCCGCCCGACGATGACCAACGACACGTCGGCAGGCAGCAGGGGCAGTGCCTGCACGGCCTGCAGCACGTTCTTGCGGGCTTCTATGGAACCGACGTTCAGCACATAGCGGGCAGGCAGGGCGTAAGTGTGGCGTACTTCCTCCTGCAGCGACTTGCTGACATCGGTGGTGAAACGCGGCGCGAAACTCTGGTAGATGAGTGTGATGCGGCTGTCATCCACCCCGCCAAACTCCATGATATCACGTTTGGTACACTCGCTGATGGCAATGATGCGGTCGGCCTCGCGCAGTGTCTGGCGGAACTTCCAGGCATAGAGCTTGACGTCCAGCCAGTGGTAAAACTCCGGATGGCGCAGGAAGATCAGGTCGTGGATGGTCACCACACTCTTGATGCCCGACTGGCGGATGCCCCTGGGCAGTTCGCCGGAGAGTCCGTGAAACACCCGCACACCATCCTGCTTCAGGTCGCTGACCATGCCTGTGGTGCGCCACCACGACTTGCCTAACCACTGACGGCCATGTGGGTAGCAGAACGTCATGTCAGGGTGCTCCATAATCTGGTTGCGCAGTTCAGCACGCCCCTCGTCGGGAGCATAGAGCCGCAGGCTATAGTCGCCGCGGCGTATCAGGTCGTTGACCAGGGTGCGCCCGTAGCTGCCCAGTCCGGTACCGTTGCGTACGATACGCTTAGCGTCGAATCCGATGATTGGCTTATCCATGATGATTAGTTTTGAATGCAAAGAACTTCTGGCCGGCATAGTTGATGACCATAAAGAGACCCGTACCCACCAGCATGGCAATGTTCTCGACGATGACTTTGTCGAGGTGCATGCTTTCCAGGGCGTAGCGTGTCAGTGGCAGAGCCAGGCTGTACGCTATGAGGTAACACACGATGATGTTGAGGGCAAACTTCACGATGCTGCGCCAGTCGGTGCCGGGGTAGTGGAACGTGAAGTGCTTGTTGAGGAAATAGCTCAGGATGCTGCCGAAGAAATAGTCGCAGAACGATGACACCCAGTAGCTGCAGCCGAACACATTGTACAGCACCAGCATGATGGCGGTGCCGAACAGCGTGTTGACCACCCCTACGATGAGGAATGTGATAAACGACTTATCGAACAGCTTTTGCTTCATCGTTTCAAACCGCTTTACGCCGAAAGGCAATAATTTGCGTAATTGCTTGCAAAGGTAACATATTTTTATTACCTTTGCAAGCGTTTTCATAAAAATCACACGATGTACAAATCACAATTCCATTTCCAGCGCAAAGCCCTGCGCTTCCGCCAGTTTTCGCGGAAACGCTATGCACTCTTTGCCTGTCTGGGGCGTGTCGTAACCATCGGTGTGCTCAGCGTGGCAACCCTGCAGTCGGCAACGGCTGCCCACCGCCACGTCAGCACCGACGAGGAACAGACAGACACCACCCGTCTGACGGACAAGGAGGCGGCGCCTGACCCCGACATCGACAAGACTGGAATACTTGAAGAAATCGAGGTAACAGGCTCGCGCGCTCCGCTTGCCATTGGGCAGGCAGCGAGAATGACCACTGTACTGAGCCGCGAAGACATTCAGCGGGCTCCAGTACAAAGTATCAACGACTTATTGAAGACGGCTGTCGGCGTCGATGTGCGCCAGCGCGGCCCGTTGGGAGCACAGACGGATATCGGCATCCGTGGCGGCACCTGTGAACAGGTCACCATCCTGCTGAACGGCCTGAACATCTGCGACCCGCAGACCGGCCACAATGTCATGGACTTGCCCTGCGACCTCAGCGACATTGTGCGCATCGAAATCCTGGAGGGTCCTGCCGCCCGTGTCTATGGCACGTCGTCACTGGTGGGAGCGATCAATGTGGTGACGAGGCGTCCGCAAACCCTCTCTGACGAGAGGGGAACCACAGCACAAGTACGACTGGAGGGCGGTTCCTTCGGCTACTTGTCGGGTGCGGCCCGCATTTCCTCCCCCTCTAAGATTAGAGGGGGGCAGGGGGCGTTGAAATATCCTATATCTCTGACCAATGATAAGAGTATGGCGTTGCAATCTCATTTCAGCGCAAGTGCCACTCGCGCTGACGGTTACAGCCGTTCCAGGAACGGAGCGCTGAACAGCGACTATGCCGGCATGAAGGCCTTCTATCAAGGTCAAGCCACCACCGGCGATTGGCAGCTGGACTGGCATGCCGGCGTGAGCACCAGGGGATTTGGGTCAAACACCTTCTACAGTGCCAAATACGACGAGCAGTACGAACATACCACGAAATTCTACACGGCACTACAGGGAGATGTGAGATGGAAGATGTATGATGGAAGATGTATGATGGAAGATGGAAGATGTATGATGGAAGAGGGAAGAGGGAAGATGTATGAGTTGCACATCCGTCCGGCCGTCTATTGGAACCGCTACTACGACCGCTTCGAACTGATTCGCGGCTCTGAGGCGAAGGTACCCTTCAACCATCACCGCACCGACGTCTTCGGCCTGAACGTCAACAGCTGGTTTGATTGGCCGTTGGGGCGTACCGCCCTCGGGGCAGAGTTCCGCAACGAAGACATCGTGAGCGGAAACTTGGGCGAACCCCTCAACAAGCCACACGGCGACTACAAGTACGGGCTGAACCGCTCGAACCTCAGTTTCCATCTGGAGCACAATATCCTGTTGCGTAGCTTCACGCTGTCTGCCGGTTTCTATGCCGTCAAGAACACGTGGAACCAAATGCCCTTCACCCTCTATCCCGGTATCGACGCCAGTCTGCGCCTCGGTGCCAACTGGAAGGTGTATGCCTCGTACAACACATCGCTGCGCATGCCGTCGTTCACCGAACTCTACTACAGCGTGGGTGGCCATCAGGCCGACAAGTACCTCAACCCCGAAGAGCTGCATGCCGTGGAGGGTGGCGTAAAATACAGTTCACGGTGGTTGACGGCGCAGGCCAGCATCTTCCACCATCATGCCAGCAACATGATTGACTGGGTGATGGATACCCGTGACGCGGAGGCCGTCTGGCAGAGCGTGAACCACACGACAGTGAACACGTTGGGACAGGAGGTTACCATCCGTTGTCAGTTATCCATGCTCAATTGCCAATTAGCGTACTGTCACTTACACCAGCAGAAGCGCGAGGAGGAATACCTGCAGTCGCGCTACTCGTTGGAATACCTGCGCCACAAACTGGTAGCCCGGCTGACGCTACGTCTTAACGACCAGCTGGATCTGACGGTGGGTTGGCGCTGGCAGGACCGCACGGGCACCTACACCACTACCGATGGTCAGGTGCAGGCCTACCGTCCGTATTCCGTCGTTGATGCCCGTCTGTCGTGGAGCACCGCCAACTGTCAGTTCTATGTAGATGGTAACAACCTGACGGGTCATCGCTATGTAGATTACGGCAACGTACCACAGCCCGGCTGTTGGATGATAGTCGGTGCGAAATATTCTTTATAACAATATTTGCCAAGATCACCAGTGGCCTTCTGACGAAATTTACTCAATGAGTAATTTCCGTCAGTGGCCCACTGGCAAAATTTACTCAATGAGTAATTTCAATTAGTGGCCCACTGGCAAAATTTACTCATTGAGTAATTTCAATTAGTGGCCTACTAGCAAAATTTACTCAATGAGTAATTCTCGTCAGTGGCCTTCTGGTGTCAGACAGTAGATTCTTGACTAAAGACATCTTCCCTCTTCCATCATCCCTCTTCCATCTTCCATCACTTCCCGCGCGCGTTTATTGCCCTATAAGAAAATTACGTGTCCCACGTGTCCCAAGTGTCCCTGTCGTGAAGGACACGTAGGACACGTGGGACACGTCTTTTTCCGTTTAGCCAATAATACGCACATGCGCGCAAAGAAAAATAAAGTTTAGATGTGGGAAGTGTGACAGTGAGCACTTGGTTTTTGTGCAAAGGCACAAAATAATTCCTAATTCCTCATTCTTTATTCCCTTTTTTTTATTACCTTTGCAGCGGATTTTCAAAACATAATGAGTATGAGCAGGTACGAGATTCCTTTCTTCACGGCGTGCATCAATGCCTTTGGACGGCGCTTCTCCATGACGCGGCAGGCAGCTTTCCGCTATCTGCACGAGCACAAGGGGCTGGCCTTCCTTATAGAGTTCTATGATGTGGAGCACTTGCAGTCGATGGACGAAACTATCGACGACCTGCTTGTCGTCTGTCAAAAGAATGGAGGGGCACTGGCATGACGCTTTATCACGGCACCAACGCAGACATCGACACGATAGACCTCAATCGAGGACTACGCCACAAGGACTTCGGCAAGGGATTCTACCTGACGCCCGACAGGACGACCGCTATCCGCATGGCGCAGAAAAAGGCGCGTCTCTTCGGAGGCACACCGACGCTCATCACCTACGATATGGACGATGCAGCCTTGTGTTCCGACCTGAAGGTGAAAATCTTCCCCGAGAAAGCCTGCGTGGAATGGCTCGTCTTCGTGGATGCCAACCGCGATAGGAAGACCATGAAGCCCATTCACGACTATGACATCGTCATAGGTCCCATAGCCGACGACGGTGTCGTCCTTCAACTCACGAACTTCCGTGAGGGCATCTACACTCCTGAGCAGGCCGCAGCCCAGCTTCAGGACAAATACCTCGACCAGCAATACTGTTTCGGAACGGAGCAGGCCTTGTGCTTCCTCCATAAAACAAGCGTCGAAGTCCTATGAACCAGCCCAACCATCACCAGATTGCAACCTACCTCACCGACTACGCCCTGAGCGAGCTGGTGAAGTACGTCATCGAAGACACTGGCTGCTCCATCGAACAGGCCATGGAGCGCGTTTATAACTCTCCTCTAATGACGACCCTCCAGGACGAGGAAGGCGAGCTGTACGTGCAAAGTCCAGCGTACCTGTATGAGTTAATGCAGACGGACGAGGCATTGTAAGAAACAACAAAGACAGAGAAACAAAGGGCAGATTACCCCTCCCACCATCAACCCCCATAAAAACAGGACCATCAACAATAACAACAATATGACAACACAAGACATTTCGTACGTGCGCGCAAAGAAAATCGCTCATTTCATCGGGACAGCATTAGGTGCACATTAGTGACGGTTCTGCTGTGCTCTTGGGACGGTTCTGCTGTGCTCTTTGATTTTTTATCAGAGAATTTGGTGGTTTATTTTTTTTATTATATCTTTGCATCGTCGTTCGGAGAAATGGACGATAACATTGAGGAGAGCGATTAAGCTTAGTAATAATTTATTTCAATATCCTAAAGCAATTACATTATGAAACATTTTACACTAACACTTTTTCTTACCTTGCTACTAAGTATGGTTGGAACTAAAGTATCAGCAGTAACTGTTGAAATTGATGGAATAAAATACTCGTTGGATGACACCAATTTGACTGCAGAGGTTACTAAAAATGGTTTGGTGCAATATGGCCAGAGTGAGATTATTATCCCCAATACTGTAACCTACTCTAATAAAACTTACAGCGTGACGAGCATAAGAGATTTTGCGTTCTGGGATTCCTCACCCCTAACCTCCGTCACCATTCCCAACAGCGTGACGAGCATAGGAAGTAGTGCGTTCTATGGTTGCTCTGGCCTAACCTCCATCAATGTTGAAGAAGGGAATATTAAGTACGATTCTCGCAATAACTGTAATGCGATTATTGAGACACAGTCCAATCAATTGATAATAGGATGTAAGAATACCATTATCCCCAATAGCGTGACGAGTATTGGAGGATGGGCGTTCTACGAGTGCCCTGCCCTGACATCCGTCACTATTCCCAATAGTGTGACGAGCATAGAAAGTTGTGCGTTCTTTGGCTGCTCTGGCCTGACCTCCATCACCATCCCCAATAGTGTGACGAGTATAGGAGAATATGCGTTCTCTGGTTGTAGCGGCCTGACTTCCATCATGGTTGAAGAAGGGAATACGACGTACGATTCTCGTAATAGCAGTAATGCTATTATTGAGACATCATCCAACGTATTGATAACAGGGTGTATGAATACCATTATCCCTAACGGTGTCACGAGCATAGGAAATGATGCGTTCGATGGTTGCTCTGGCCTGACCTCCGTCACCATTCCTAACAGCGTGACGAGCATAGGAGATTATGCGTTCTATGAATGCTCTGGCCTGACCTCTGTCAGCATCCCTAACGGTGTCACGAGCATAGGAAATGATGCGTTCGATGGTTGCTCTGGCCTGACCTCCGTCACCATTCCTAACAGCGTGACGAGCATAGGAGATTATGCGTTCTATAATTGCTCTGGCCTGACCTCTGTCAGCATCCCCAACGGTGTCACGATCATAGGAGAGAGTGCGTTCTATGGTTGCTCTGGCCTAAATAAAGTGATAGTCAAGGATATTGCTGCGTGGTGTGGAGTTCAATTTGGTAATGCAACATCAAATCCACTATATCTCGCACATCACCTTTACAGTGACGAGAATACAGAAATCATAGAATTATCCATCCCCAACAGTGTGACGAGCATAGGATTTTATGCATTCCAGAATTGCTCTGGCCTGACCTCTGTCACCATCCCCAATAGTGTGACGAGCATAGGATATAATGCGTTCCGTGGTTGCTCTGGTCTGACCTCTGTCACCATCCCCAATAGTGTGACGCGCATAGGAGATTATGCGTTCTATAATTGTAATAGTTTGACAACCGTTATCGCTCAAATGGAAACTCCTGTAAATATTTCATCTAATGTCTTTCCTAATCGTGCCAACGCAACGCTTTTTGTTCCTCAAGGGTGTGTGGACGCTTACAAGGCTGCCGACTACTGGAAAGAGTTCAAGAACATTGAGGAGATGGGATCTTCCTACAAACTGGGCGATGCCAACAATGACCAGGCCGTTGACGTTGCTGACGTGGTGGCTATTGTGAACTACATCCTGGGCGAGCCGAACGACCCGTTCGTTGAGGCTGCTGCCGACGTGAACGGTGACGGAAAGATTGATGTCGATGATGTCGTGGCTGTGGTGAACATCATCCTGGATAGTGGTCAGCAGAATGCACGCGAAATGAAGCTCTTCTTAGAAAACTGCGGCTTCAGTTTCTGATTACACACTGGCCCAGATCCAGTTGTACGGACAAAACCACTTCGGGCCCGCAATTGCTGCGGGCCCGAAGTGATTTTGTCATTCTAGCACCATAATCAATGAAAATTATGTCACCAATATGGATAGGATATTATACAGCAACCTTCACCTCTCGTGCCAACACCTGACGGACAAATGTATTGAGGGTGATGCCTGCCTCTTGAGCAAGCATTGCAATGGCACTGTGAATCTCTGGTGACACACGCACATTGAATGTACCACTGTATGGTTTGCGTGGTACGACATGCCTGGCTTCACAAAGAGCCAAATAGTCATCAACGGCACCTTCAAAATCCTGGCGGAGCTCGTCAATGTTTGAACCTTCATAGGTAATAGCGTCTTTGCTCATTCCCTGAACCTTGCCAAAAAGGCAGTTGTCCTCTTCGCTATATTCCACGCTACCTGTGTAGCCTTTGTACTTTAAATAACCCATAATTAGTCCTCCTTTTTATTTAAATATCCGTTCGTGACCCAGATGTCGCTCCCTTGTTGCTGAGCTATACTGCGGCGTCGCGTAGGCACCAAGAATAGAGTTGTCGCCATTAGGCAAATCTTAATTTGCTTCGTAGTTCATCAGACACATCTCGTAGCAGAGCTTCAGCCAAATCAGCGTTACGGGCAGGGCCTTCAGCGCGTAGGGCTGTACCCACTCCTTGCGCAGGTAGGCAGGGAAGAGGTCGCTGGGCGACATGCTGCTGAGCACGAAGGCAAAGACCAGGAGGGCGATGTCCCACTTGGTGCGCTGCCAGGGTGCCGCAGTAAACCAGATGACGATGCCCACAAAGGGGATGATGTAGCCGCTGGACTCACTGCCGGTGGAGAAGAGCACTACGAACATCAGTACTGAGGCCAACAGGGTCTGGCGGAAAGCGACGTTGCGATATTGGGAGAAACGTAAATAGGGAATGGCGAAAATGATCAGTCCCGGTATAATCACGCAAAGGTCTGAGTATGTTGCGCAGCCGGAGATTTTCCGGATCATTCCCAGCAGCGAAATGTTGGTGCCTGCGCCGAACATGTTGTCGGCATTCTTCTCCGTCAGACTGACATACCACTCCTGATACTGTCCGATGACGTATTCAGGACTGCTGATGATCATGGGCAGTGCAAAGAGAAGGACGCCCCACACGATTAGCGACAGCACGAAGCGAACCTTGTGGCGCGAGAAGAAGAAGAAAGCCAGTCCTACGATGCCATAGAGTTTGACCAGCGTACCCAACACGATGAAGAAGGCGGCCTCGGCATCACGTTCCCGCTCAATCAGGAAGAATGCCAGCACGATGATGGCGGCAATGGCGATGTTGAACTGTTGCATGAACAGGGCCGTCAGCAACTCGTGGGCACAGAACCAGAAGATGAACAACTGCTGGTAGCGCGACATGTCGGAACGGCGCACGGCCACATACAGGAACAGCGACAGGCCGACGCACCACAGCACCAGTCCCAGCCACTCCGGGACGACGGCAAACGGGGCGATGATGACAGAAAACAACGGCCCGTAGTGATTCATGTCGAAGTATTCAGCAGGATACGGAGTGTAGAGTGATGTCTGCTGCCATGTATGCCAGAAGACACCGCGGAAGATGAGGAAGTTGTTGTGGTTGTGCATCTTGGCCAGTGCCGATATGACTCCCAGCAGCAGCCAAAGCCCCAGCAGCGTGCGGTAGTCGTGGAAGAAGGGCTTGGACAATATATTCCTGCAGCTCCATTTCTCTTTTATATCATTTTTCTTTTCCATACTCCTTTTTTGTTAATTATCGGACAAAGGTACATACTTTATGGCAAACAAGCAAATATTAATAGCCAAAATTTGGCTATATCAAAGAATTTGTGTACTTTTGCGGCATGACAGAAACAGACAAGAGGATATCGGTAGTCATAAACACTTATAATGCCGAGCAGCATCTGGAACGTGTGTTGGAAGCCGTCAAGGGCTTCGACGAAGTGCTGGTGTGCGACATGGAGAGCACCGACAAGACGTTGGAAATCGCGCGGCAGCACGGTTGCAGAATCGTGACTTTCCCCAAAAAGGACTATGTAAGTGCCGAGCCGGCCCGTACGTTCGCCATTCAGTCAGCCAGCAGCCCATGGGTTCTTGTGGTCGATGCTGACGAGTTGGTGACCCCCGAGTTGCGTGACTACCTGTATCAGCGTATCGCAGAGAGCAACTGCCCCGCAGGACTCTATATTCCTCGGTTGAATAAGTTCCTTGGGCGCTATACCCGCAGCATTGCATACGACCACCAGCTGCGTTTCTTCAAGCGTGAGGGGACGGAATGGGCACCATACGTACATACCTTCCCGAAGGTGGATGGACCTACCGAGCGCATCTCGTCCAACAAGCGCAATGTCAGGTTAGTACATTTGGCTGACGAGTCCATCAGTGACTTGGTGCGAAAAACCAACAGTTATACCGATGGTGAACTGCAGAAGCGACCCAACCGCCGCTACGGGGTGTTTGCACTGTTCTGGCGTCCTGCATGGAGATTCCTGCGCACCTATATTTTGAAACTGGGCATTCTTGATGGACGGGCAGGGCTCGTCAAGGCCGGTATGGACGCTCTGTACCAATACGTTCTGGTAGCCAAGGTGATAGAAAAAGAATTAACACAAAGTAAGAGAGAGTCATGAATACCCATCCACTGTTTTCCATATTAATACCTACATGGAATAATCTGCCGTTTCTGAAACTGTGTATAGAGAGCATCAGAAAGAACTCTTCCTACCAGCACGAGATACTTGTCCACGTGAACGAGGGTAGCGACGGTACACTGGAATGGGTGCGTTCGCAAGGACTGAAATATACGCATTCGGAACAGAACATCGGGGTTTGCTATGCACTGAACGGACTGCGCCCCCAGGTGACAGCAGACTACATGGTGTTTATGAATGACGATATGTATGTCTGTCCGGAATGGGATGCTGCCCTTTATGATGAAATTCAGAAGATAGGCAACAAGTGGTTTTTCCTGTCTTCAACACTGATACAGCCGCGCCCCTTCTTCTGTAAGAGCGTTATCGCACCGGCAAACTATGGTGAGTCGTTAGAAACGTTTGATGAAGAAAAGCTGCTGAAAGAATACGCATCACTTCCTCATCACGACTGGATGGGCGCCACGTGGCCTCCGAATGTGGTACATCGTGACATCTGGGATTTAGTCGGCGGATATTCCGTGGAATACAGTCCCGGAATGTATAGTGACCCGGACTTTTCGGCCAAATTATGGCATGCCGGCGTGAGATTGTTCAAGGGGGTCAACAAAAGTCGTGTGTATCATTTTGAAGCACGATCGACGCAACGAATCGTCAAGAACGATGGCAGCACACAGTTTCTACGGAAATGGGGAATCACATCAGCCTCGTTCATGCGAGACGTCTTGCACCGCGGCGTTCCCTTTGATCAGGAAGACGATACGGCAGGCCAATTAAAGAAAGACCTGACGCGAAGCAGATGGAAGATGTTGCTGACGGCATTACGAGATACAAAAGTTAAGCACATTTGGGAATAGGCCGATGGAAAGATTTCTATATATATTGTTATTCGCGGTTTGGCAACTCTTGTCCAGGCTACCGTTGTGGGTGCATTATTTGCTAAGCGACTTTTTATACCTCATCATTTATAAGATAGCCGGCTACAGGGTTAAGGTCGTGAGGAATAACCTGCAGACATCTTTCCCGGAAAAGAGTACTGAAGAACTGCGCACCATTGAGAAGAAGTTCTATCGTCAACTGTGCGACTACTTTGTTGAAATGGTAAAGACGATGACCATCAGCGACCGGCAGATCAAGAAGCACATGGTGTTCAAGGGAACAGAGTTGATAGAGCAATGTGCAAATGACGGACAATCTATAGCCCTGTATCTTGGCCATACCTTCAACTGGGAATGGGTCACGTCGCTACCCCTATGGATATCAGACAAGCTGCACTGTGGACAATTATATCATGCCATGGAGAACAGGGTCGTCGATAAGCTATTGTTGCATCAGCGCCAAAGATGGGGTTCCGAATGCATCGCGTTAGTTGATATCCTACGAAAAACGATAGAATATAAAAGAGCAAAACAAGTGACCATCATTGGTTATTTGGGAGATCAGGTACCCCATTGGAACAACATCCACTATTGGTGTTGGTTCCTGAACCACGACACACCGGTCATGACGGGAGCGGAACGTATCGCCGTCAAAAACGGACAGGCTATTTTCTTCCTTGATGTTTCCAAAAAACGGCGAGGCTACTATGAAGCCGAATTCAAGCTGATAACCCGCACCCCGGAAACACTGAAGGAATTTGAAGCGACAGACATTTATCACCAGATGCTTGAACAGCAGATCAGGTTACAACCGGAGTTGTGGCTATGGAGTCATAACCGCTGGAAACGAACCCGGGAAGAGTTTGATAAACGGTTTGTGGTAGTAAACGGAAAAGTCGTACCTAAAGAAGAATAAGATGATATTCGTTCGTGACAGGGGACGCATGGCCAACAATATGCTGCAATATGGTCATGTGTATGCATGGGGAAGAGCGCATGGACGACAGACCATGTCGATGCGTTTTGCCTACAAATATCAGTATTTCCGAATCTGCCATACCGCCCATCATCATATCCTGGCTTATCTCTTTGCCAAATATGCTGCAAAGATGGGGCTACTGCATGTTGTTGACTTCCCAACGCCAGATGTTGACTATACCGCAGCGGAACAGGAGATGCTGAGTCGGAAACTGCTGATCGTTGAGGGGTGGTATGCCCGTTGGTATGACCTGTTCCTGAAGTATAAGGCAGAAATCATCAGCCTTTTTGCCTTCGACGATGTTGTTGAGCAACATGTAGAGACATTGCTCAACGATGGATTGCGCCTGGGCGTCCATATACGACGTGGTGACTATGCTACTTTCTATGGCGGACGTTTTCTTTATTCTGACGAACAATATACAGGCGTTATACGCAGTTTCGTGCAACAGCATCCTGACGAAAAGATAACGGTATATATTTGTGGCAACGACCCCAATCTGAACCGCGACTATTACCGCCGGCAGTTAGGCAATTGCGAGGTCGTTTTCCCTGATGGTAATCCAGGACAGGATTTATGTCTCCTGTCCCACTGCCATTACCTGATAGGCGCCCCCAGTACCTTTACGCTCGTTGCTGCCATGTACCGCGACCTGCCACTCTACTGGATAGAGGATCCTGACCAGCAGGTTACTGCGGACAGCTTCAAACGCTTCGACTATTTATTCCAACATATCTATTAATGCTATGAACATCCTGTACATTGTATTTGGCGACAAGCTTGACTATCATCTGCAAGCCTATCTGTCCATTCGGAGCTTTCAGAAGCAGATGAAGGATGACGACCGGATTTTCGTTGTCACCTCCCGGCCGGAATACTACAAGCACGCCAATGTCACAACGCTTGACATCACTGACGAAGAAATAGAGGCATGGAAAGGACCCCACCATTTCTTCTTCCGCGTAAAGATCAAGGCGATGGAACTGCTGGCATCAAAACACCCCGACCAGCACATCCTGTATCTGGATAGCGATACCATCCTGTATGGCGACCTGGATGTCCTCAGACAGCGACTGGACAACGGTAATGGCATGATGCACACCAGAGAGGGCCATCCAAGCAAAATGAAAGGAGGGTCGCTCAAGCTATGGAACACCGTGAAGGGGCATACATACGCCGGCATCACTTTAGGAGCGCATCACGACATGTGGAATGCCGGGGTCGTGGCCGTTCCCAAAGACAGACTTGACAAAGTCATTGCCACCTCACTGGCCATCTGTGACGGCATGCTTGACGACGGTGGGAACTGCTTCATCCTGGAACAATACGCACAGTCCGTGTGTATGAACGAACTGACACAGCTGATGCCTTCTGACGACTGCATCGGTCATTTTTGGGGCAACAAGGAGGAATGGGAGTCGGTGGCCACTGAACTGCTGTTGCAGGCATATATGAAACAGAGTTCACTGCAGGACGAGCTGGATGCCATCACTCCTCAGCTATTGCGTTCACACCCTATCTACATCCACAAGTCGAGTACGGCAGAAAAGCTGTGCCGTCTCGTCAGGCGACTGTTCCCCAACAGCCAGTATCGCTATATGGAATAGTCAGAAGCGGATGTGTTTGAAGGGAATGTTGCCCACCTGCGCAGCACGGCGTGGGAATCCGCTGTTGTACATCTGCCCCGTCTGTAGCAGGAAGGCTTTCTCGGCTTGGCTGATAATGAGAATGTCGGCGAAGAGTTTCATGTTCACATCGTCGGGGGTACTGTCGCAGAAGTCTATGTGGAGCACCTTGCCCGGCACATAGCGCACGTAGGGCAGGCGGCTGGCGGCATATTCCAGGAAACGGACGCTGTCGGACATAAGCATGATTTTCTTCTCGGAATCCAGGCTGCGGTGCAGTTCATCGATTTTACTGACGCAGCGGTCCATCAGCCGCTGTTGTTCGTCGGCAGCGATATCTACGCCGTCGCGTTCGTGGAAGTCGCCCAGCAGTCGCTGGAAGCGCAGTGACATGGTGTAGTATCCGCCCTGCAACGGAGCAGTATAGGTCTGTACGGCCTGCAGCAGAGCAGGGCTGGGACGGAACAGCTCGTGAAAGCGCTGCCCGAAGCGCTGTCCGTTTGGTAGCAGGTGTGCATTGGTGTAAACGTGTACCTGTCGTGGTGCTTCACGGAAACATTTCTTAAACCAGAGGCGCTGGAAGAACCGTTCGACGTGTGTGTCGTTACTGCCGCAGTACATCACGCGGCTGTCGGCGGGGTTGTATGATATCTCGCTCTCATCAATGCGCCAATCTACCTCGTTGGGCAGCAGGTAGTCCTCCAGGCGGAAGGGGTTGACAAACCAGATGCGGAAGTCGTATCCCAGCTGCTTGGCGACATCGTAGGCCGAGACGATGCCACGCAGGCGGTCGGTCATGCCGCAGTGGTCGATTCGTCCGTCAAACAGGCAGATAACCTTCTTCGGACTGCCATCTTCCGGCAGGCGCGGTGCGTCCGTCGAGTAGTAGGGTGCCAGTTCTTTAGCCTTTCGTCGCCACTTGCCTCGTTGCTTAAACAAGTTCTGGAAAACGTTCTGAATGTCTTTACCAGTACGGTGTATAAGACCTTCTTTCCCTCTTATCAGTATCATGTGTGATGTTTGTTAATGTGATGCAAAGGTAGTGCAAACCGAGCGAAATGCAAAATAAATTTCGATTTATTTTATGGAATGGCTTTTTCTTTGTACCTTTGTGGGCACAAAGCAGAAAGAAAATATGATGAAAGAAAAGATAACAGTCGTAAAGGTTGGTGGTGCCGTCGTGGAAGACGAGCAGCAGCTGGCACAGTTGCTGAAGGACTTCAGCGCCATCAGCGGAAGAAAGGTCCTGGTGCATGGTGGTGGACGGAAAGCCACCAAGACGGCAGAACGCTTAGGTATCGAGACAAAAATGGTTGGCGGACGGCGCGTCACCGACGGTAACATGCTGGAAGTGGTGACGATGGTCTATGGCGGACTGGTCAACAAGAACCTTGTAGCCCGTCTGCAGGCCAATGGGGTGAACGCCATCGTACTGACGGGTGCCGATGGCAACGTTATCCGCAGTCACCAGCGTCCTCCCGTCATGGTGGATGGTAAGTCCGTTGACTTCGGCTATGTGGGCGATGTCGATTGTGCCGACGGTGCCTTGCTGTCACGACTGATAGAGGCTGGCATCACACCCGTCATGGCCCCACTGACCCACGACGGTCAGGGGCATATCCTGAACACCAATGCCGACACCATTGCCAGTGAGACCGCCAAGGCCTTGGCTGCTTACTATGACGTGACGCTGATATTCTCCTTTGAGAAGAAGGGCGTGCTGCGCAATCCGGATGATGACGACAGCGTGATAGCCAGCATCACCCGCGAGGACTTTGAACGCTATAAGGCCGACGGCACCATCAGTGGTGGCATGCTGCCCAAGATAGAAAATGCGCTGAAAGCCGTCGATGCCGGTGTCAGCAAAGTCATCATCACCCTTGCAACAGCCATTGACGGACAGCACGGTACGGTGATTGGCGGCCCGGAGGGCTTAGTGAAAAGTGAAGAGTGAAAAATATCAACGCCCCCTACCCCCTCTAATCTTACAGGGGAGGAAGTGAAGAGTGAGGGATGAAAGAAATCAGTTTCCAGAACGACATATTGCCATTGAAGAACGAACTGTTCCGCATGGCACTCCGCATCACGATGAACCGTGAGGAGGCGGAGGATGTCGTGCAGGAAACGATGATGAAGGTATGGCGCCGGCGCGAGGAGTGGGACGAGATAGACTCTATGGAGGCTTTCTGTCTGACCATCTGTCGCAACCTCTCCTTGGACAAGTTGCGCCGTATGGACAATCAGGCACAGTCGTTAGCCGATGACTATGATCCGGCCGACTACAGCCATGCCTCTAATCCCGAACAGGTGGTCATCCAACAGGACCGTTTAAAACTGGTACGTGAACTGATCAGTCAGTTGCCGGAACGCCTGCGCAGCTGTATGCAGCTGCGTGACATCGAGGGCAAGAGCTACCGCGATATTGCCGAGGTGTTGGGCATCAGCGAACAACAGGTCAAGGTCAACATTTTCAGGGCACGCCAGAGCGTGCGCGAACGCTATCAAAAGGCCACCAACGAAAAAAAATAAATTTTTTGGCGAATTGTTGTAACTTTCATGATTACTAATCGTCATTGATATAGAGACCCACAAGAAAAAGGTTATGGATTACAAGTACATCGAACAGCTCATGGAGCGCTACTGGAATGCTGAGACATCCTTCGAGGAGGAAAGCATCCTGCGCACCTTCTTCAGCCAGGAGCACGTCCCGGCTGAGATGGAGCACCTGCGTGCGCTCTTTACTGACGATGCCGTCGGACAGACGCTGGGCGATGACTTCGACGTCCGTATGCTGGAAATGATTCAGGCGGAATCAGACGAGCAGCAGGAAAAGGCTGCTCCCCAAGTGGTCAAGGCTCGTGAGGTGTCACTCCTGCAATACCTGAAGCCCCTCTTCAAGGCCGCTGCCGTGGTGGCAGTCATCCTTACGCTGGGAGGCGCATTGCAGGCACCGTGGGACAAAAACTGGAACTCGCCGGAGGACTATGCTGCCATTCGTCAGAACATTGACACGGTAGCAGCCATCCAGCCCATCCAGGCCGACAACTACGATGTAGGAACGGTCGATACCACGGGAATGACTACGGTCACGCTGCCGAAGAACTGAATTTTCTATGCTTTCTCTATATATTTAAATCATGTTTAGTTAAAACGCCAGCCAAGCTGTGAAGCTTCGCCCCCCAATTCGACCTGAGGAAAATGAAGAACGGTCGATTTCTCTCAAATTTTTCATAACATACTAACGGAGAACGGGCTGCCCATCTGAAACGTCAGAGGCTGCCCGTTCGATTTTTATTGCGCGACAGCCTTGCCGTCGTAGGCATCGCGGGTCATATAGAGCGCTGCCATGTCGCGCCACATCCTGCGGGCTGACATATATACCATGCCGTCAGACTGCTCGCTGGTGCCCCACGAGTTTTTCATGATGTAGTAAGCACGTCCGCGCTTGTCGTGAGCCTTGCCGACAATGGCCATGGCGTGTCCCTTGCTCTCCCAGCAGACGGGATGGCGGTTCTCCAAGGCCCGTTCTACGCGCTGTTTCAGCGTGTCCATCGGAATGTTCAGCAGGCGATTGTGCTCCCAGTTGTCAGGAATGGGCACCTCAATGGGACGGTAGTACGGCGAGTCAGGCTGGCAGGTCAGCGACAGGTATTCGTTGGGGGCACATACGGAATGGGCAAACTCCAGTGGTGTGTATTTCATGCCTAACATAAACACCCAACGAGGAGTGGGCAGGTCGGGCGTGGCATCGTCGGGCAGTACGTCGTAGGGTACGATGCCATGGCGCTGAATGATGTTCAGTAGCGTCTGACACATGGCCCGCTGCCACTTTGTGTCTTTCCCTCCTCCATCTTCCTTCTTACATCTTACATCTTCCTTCTTACATCTTACATCTTCCAGCATTCTTCCCACATAGACAGCAGAGAGGTTTACGGAGTCACCCCGCAATAGGTGTTCCGTCTCCATCGTGGCCAACATGGCGTATGCCCAGCAGAGTTCCGACTTCCCCTGATTCTTTACGGGAGTCATGGGCAACAGAAGGTCCACCGTCACGTCGGCACGTGACACCCGTTTACGGCCGCACCCTGTCAGCACCGCCACCATCATCATGATAATCAGGAACCTACGCATCATCCCTCTTCCACCATCCATCATCCATCTTCCATCATCCATCATCCATCATCCATCATCCATCATCCCTCTTCCATCATCCTTTCTTCATCCAGATATTCAGCTGGTAGAGGGCGGGCAACAGTATCATCAGCGAGAACAGCAGGGCCATCATGATATGTAGCTGACTGCCCCCAAAGAGCTCGCTCAGTTTTGCGTCCTCCTGTCCAGGAAACAGGTTATAACCCACGTAAGCCACTGTGTTGTTGGCCCAGTGGAATGCCATGCCGGGCAGAATGCTGCCAGTACGCCAGTACATCCAGCCCAGCAACAGGCCAATCAGGAAGGCATGAAGCATCTGAGGAGGATTCAGGTGGGCAACGGCAAAGAACACTGCTGAGAGGGTGATTGCCACTGCCGGACGGTAGCCGGCTGATGCCGTACCGTCGTTACCTAATAGGGTACGCAGTATTGCTCCGCGAAATACAACTTCCTCTGCCAGGGGAGCCAGCAGCCCGATGGACAGATAGCCCCAGCGGTTGCCTAATATCATTTTCAGCTCATCCTCTACGAGGTTGGGCATTTCCGGCAGTAATTCCTGCAGCCATACCGACGGCAGGAGAGTGCCAAGCGCTGCCACCACACTCCAGAACAGTACCATCCAAGGACGGGTGCGCAGCCAGTGGGGTGACACCTCAGCCCATCGGGCCAGCAGAAATACGGCAATCACAGCCACGCTGAAGGTGACCGTGATGGCTACCAGTTTCATGACCGTCATGTCTGTCGTACCGCCCAGCAGTCCCCACAGGGCTTTGATGATAAGGGTAGCAGCGGCCTGCAAACCCCAGAAAACGATAATGTAGATAATACTGTTTTTCATTGTTGTGCGTCTATTGCATCTTTCTGTAATTGTTCTATCAGGGCCTCTCTCGTGGCAAAGCGCTGTTCGGCACGTAGCCGTCTGACAAACTCCACGCGGAGAGGTTGGCCGTAGAGGTCTTCATGTAGCTGGAAGATGTGTACTTCTAACGTCTGCTGCCGACCTTCGAAGGTGGGGCGCCTGCCGATGTTCATCATTCCCTTGAAGATGTTGTCTCCGATGTGTACGTTGACGGCATAGACGCCATTGGCAGGAATGAGCTGGCCCGGATAATCCGGCAGGATATTGGCGGTGGGAAACCCCAGTTGCGTACCGATATGTTCGCCATGTTCCACCTGTCCTGTAACGGCATAAAGATGTCCGAGACACGTGGCAGCCTCATCGACACAGCCCGCTGTCAGCAGTTCACGGATGCTCGACGAACTGACATTGCTTGTTCCCCTGTCTGATGGGGCAGGGGGGAGGCACCTCACCTCCATGTCCAGTTCACGCCCGTACCGTACATAGTCGTCGAAGCCTTCCTCGCGGTTATGCCCGAAACGGTTGTCATAGCCGGTCAACAGCACCTTGACGCCGTACTGTTCCTGCAACACGCGCTGCATGAACACTCGGGCAGTCATCTGCCGCAATTCATCCGTAAACGGCAACACCTCTACACGGTCTATGCCGCACTCCTTCAACAACCTCACCTTTTCGTCAAGGGGTGTCAACAGCGGTACTTCGCGCAACGGCCTGTCAAAGGTGATGGCCATGGAGCACAGCCCACACTCACGGGCCGTCTCCACCACATGGTGCAGCACAAACTGGTGGCCGTGATGCACCCCGTCAAACATCCCTATCGTCGCTACATACCCTCTCATTGCCTACCCTTCTGTTTGCCTTGCCTCTTGTTCTGTTTGCCTTGCCTTTTGTTCTGTTTGCCTTTCCTTTTGTTCTGTTTGCCTTGCCTTCCTTGTACGCAGCGATTTCATCGCTGCCCTATATACTTCTCCCACCCACAGCACCGGCGACGTGCCAAGCATAATCCAGAGCCACGTCGTGGCGCTGAGCGGTACGGTACGGAACATCTGCCCGCCAAAGGTGACGATCAGCCACTGGCCTATCAGCACCAAGGCCAGTACCAACAGGAAACCACTGCTGGCCCATATTCTGCGGAATGCAGAATGGCAGGAACCCAGTTTGCTGGCATTGAACAGGTTCCACCATTGCAGCATGACGAATACGGTGAAGAACACCGTCAGCTCGTAGGGGTCGATGCCGGCCACCCGCTCGAAATAGTAGAACAGGCCAAACATCACGATAAAGAACAGACCGCCAATGAGCAGGATGCCACGGGCCATGGGCCGTGTAATGATAAAGGCATCGGCATTGCGTGGCTTGTCACGCATCACCTCACGAGAAGGAGGCAGCGAGGCCAGTGCCCCGGCGGCAAACGTGTCCATGATCAGGTTCACCCATAGTATCTGCGTAATGGTCAGCGGCATTTCTGTACCGATGAAACCACCACAGAGCACCAGCAGCAGGGCGGTGACATTGACCACCAGCTGGAAGAAGATGAACCGTTGGATATTCTTATAGAGCGAGCGCCCCCACATGACGGCCTGTGTGATGCTACGGAATGAGTCGTCAATCAGCGTGATGTCGCTGGCCTGCTTGGCAACGCTGGTGCCGCTGCCCAACGACAGTCCCACATGGGCACGGTTCAGGGCCGGTGCATCGTTGGTACCGTCACCAGTGACGGCTACCACCTCTCCCCGTTCCTGCAGCAGCCGTACCAGCCGCTGTTTGTCGGAAGGACGGGCACGCGACATTACCTTCAGGTCGCCAACAACCTTCAGGGCTTCTTCGTCGCTCATGGCAGCAAACTCCGCTCCAGTAATGGTCAATTGTGAATCAAAGACTCCCGCCTGCCGTGCTATCTCCATCGCCGTCGCTGATGTGTCACCAGTGACAATCTTGACCTCTATGCCAGCCTGTCGGCACTGACTGATGGCAGCCGGCACCTCCTTGCGCAGCGGGTCGCTGATGGCCACGATAGCCAGCAATTGTGCATCGTGCATTGCGCATTGTGCATCGTGCATTGTGCATTGTGCATCGTGCATTGTGCATTGTGCATCGTGCATTGTGCATTGTGCATTGCTCATTGCAATGGCCAGTGTCCGCATGGCATGCTGTTGCCATTCGTGCAGCTGTCCTTCAGCGGTCTGTTGCTGTTCGTTGCTCATCTGGCACATCTTCATCACGATTTCCGGTGCACCTTTTATATATATAGTGTCACCCACCGTCGTCGTCATATATTTCCGTTCTGTGGAGAATGGTTCCCTGCTACTGATGGGGTTCTCCTGCCGCAACTGCTGGTAGTTGACACCCTGTTCCATCAGCCAGCGCAGCAACGCCTGTTCCGTGGGATTGCCCACGTCGTGTGTCGCCGTCGTGTTCAGTGCTATTGCCTTGTAGAGGTCTGATGGCTGATGGTCTATGGCAGACTGTTCGCTTCTTACATTATCCATCATCCATCTTACATCACTCACCGTCATACGGTTTTCCGTCAACGTACCCGTCTTGTCGGTACAGATGACGGTGACGGCACCCATGGTTTCCGAGGCCTGTAGTTTGCGTACCAGGTTGTTGCTCTTCAGCATGCGGCGCATGTTCAGTGCCAAGGCCAAGGTGATAGCCATCGGCAGCCCTTCCGGCACTGCCATGACAATCAGTGTGACAGCCATCATGAAGTATCGCAGTACCACGTCGGCCATGCCCACATAGTCCGTGGTGTGCCATAGCGGACTAACCAGCAGGTCGTGGATGAAAAAGGCAAAGAAAGCTGCTAGGGACAGTGTGGTACCTGCCTTGCTTATCAGTTTTGCCAAACGGTCCAGCTGTTTGTTCAGTGGGGTCTTCACTCCGTTCAGCTCTGTGGCCTGACGGGCCACCTTACCGATTTCCGTTTTGTCGCCCACAGCAGTAACCACCATCCGTCCGTTGCCGTTCATCACCATTGACGAGCGAAGCAACACGTCACAGGGATAAGCACTTCCCCGTTCCCCCTCTAAATGAGAGGGGGTGGCCTTTAGGTCGGGGGCGTTAGAGGGGACTGGGGGGAGGCTTTCCTTATTCGTTAGCATCTCTCCCGTCAGACTGCTCTCGTCCACCTGCAGATCAGTGCTTTCAAAGAGTATTCCGTCGGCAGGCACCTCGTCGCCCGTTTCCACAATGACGACGTCGCCCACCACCACTTCTCTGCGTGGTATCTCCATGACTATGTAGCGGCTTTCTCCTTCCTGGCTTCTGACAACTTTGACAGGCTGCTCTTCGCCCAGTTGCGTCAACACGTCAAACTTACGGGCGGCATCGCGTTCAAAATAGAATCCTACCGTTGTCGCCAGTATCACAGCCGCTATGATGCCGATGGTTTCAATGAAGTCGTTCTTCACAAAAGCCAATGCCAGCGACACCACGGCCGCCAACAGGAGAATGCGCACCATCGGGTCTTGGTATTTCTCCAGATATAACCGCCACATCGACTGGCGCTTTGGCGGTGTCAGCACGTTTTCGCCATGTTCCTGACGACTGCTGACCACCTCTGCGGCATTAAGTCCTTGTCTTCTCTGTTCCATTTCGCCTGCAAAGGTAGTGCAAACCGAGCGAAGTGCAAAATAAATTCCTGTTTTATTTTGTTTTATTCTTGCTTATTCGTAACTTTGCAAGCTGAATGGCACAGGAACAGATACAGGAACAGAGGCTGACGCAGCAACAAAGGCTGGCACAGGCCGTTTCCCAGCAACAGATGCTGCAGTCGCAGCTGACAGAGTTGCCGGTGACACAGCTGTTGGAGCGTGTGAATGCGGAAATGGATGACAACCCTGCATTAGAGGTTTCTACGAACGAAGGACCAGACGAACAGGAATTTGCTGATACTGCCGACAGCATGGACACAACAGATGGCGACAGCTACGAACAGGAGCAGCGCCAGTCGGCACTGGATGACGCACTGGCTGCTATCGGTCGTGACGATGAGGAACTGCCTGTCTATCAAGGAGGCATGTCATCGCATGAAGACCGTGAAGAGATGGTCTATGGAGAATCGCAGTCGTTCTATGACCAGCTGAAAGAGCAGATGGACATGGTCAGTTTGAATGACCATGAACACTACATCATGGAATACCTGATCGGTTCCCTTGACAATGACGGTCTGTTGCGCAAATCCCTTGATGCCATCAGCGACGAGCTGGCCGTTTACCATAACATTGACGCTTCAGTGAGCGAACTGGAACAGGTGTTACACAAACTGCAGGACTTTGATCCGGCAGGCATCGGAGCCCGTACGCTACAGGAGTGTCTGATACTGCAGATAGCACGGCGCTCGCCCTCGCGACTCACCGACCTGATGCAGCAGACGATAGAAAACTATTTTGAGCTGTTTACCCGTAAACACTGGGAAAAGCTGCAGAAGCAGTTGAGGCTGAACGACTTGCAGATGAACGTGCTGCTCAGCGAACTGCGCCGGCTGAACCCCAAGCCAGGGGCTTCGATGGGCGAGGCGGTAGGCCGTTCAATGCACCAGATTACGCCTGACTTCATCGTCGATACGCAGGATGACGGAACGGTGACCTTCTCGCTGAACATGGGTGATGTGCCGGAACTGACGGTGTCGCCGTCGTTCACGGAAACCATGAATGCTTATCAGAATACGAAGGACACCAACAGCCGGCAGGTGCAGGAGGCACTGGTCTATGCCAAAAACAAGGTGGATGCTGCACAGGGTTTCATCGAGGCCATGCGGATGCGCCGCCATACGCTGACCATCACCATGAAGGCTATCATCCAGTGGCAGCACCGTTTCTTTGAGGATGGTGACGAGACATCGCTACGCCCATTGCGCCTCAAGGACATTGCCGACAAGACGGGTCTGGACATCAGCACCGTCTCGCGGGTGTCGAAATCGAAATATGTACAGACACGGTGGGGCGTGTTCCCCTTGCGCTACTTCTTCAACGACAGCTACACCACAGAGGATGGCGAGGAGATGACAACACGGGAAATCAAAAGTGCCCTGCGTGAGGTGATTGATGCAGAAGACAAACAGAAACCCCTCAGCGATGACGCCTTGAAGGAGGCACTCGCTGCCAAAGGCTATCCCATTGCCCGTCGGACGGTCTCGAAATACCGTGAACAGTTGGGAATACCGATAGCAAGGCTGAGAAGGTAAGGATGTATGATGTATGATGTAGGATGTATGATGTAAGATGGTTATGAGACGAGAGAAACAAGTCATTTTGGGTGCCCGCATCGTAAGTATGCTGTTTACACCGTTCTACCTGCCCTTTGTGGGTATGGCGGTGCTCTTCACGTTCAGCTACCTGAGCATGTTTCCTTGGGACTACAAGCTACAGGTGCTGTCGATGGTCTATCTGTTTACCATCCTGCTGCCCACCCTGCTCATCCACCTCTACCGGCGACATCAAGGCTGGACACTCATAGAGCTGGGCCATCGCGAGCGGCGCATGGTACCCTACGTGCTCTCCATCATTTGCTATTTCACCTGTGTCTATGTCATGGAACGCCTGCACATGCCCCATTTCATGGGGAGTATCGTCGTGTCGGCTCTGGCTGTACAGATTATCTGCGCACTCATCAACGTCTGGTGGAAGATCAGCACCCATACAGCGGCTATTGGTGGTGTCGGCGGTGCCCTGTTTGCCTTTAGCTACTATCTGATGTTCAATCCTGTGTGGTGGTTCTGTCTGGTATTCCTGGTAGGCGGAGTGGTCGGCACCAGCCGTATGATTCTGCGCCAGCACTCGCTGACTCAGGTGGTCGGTGGTTTCTGGGTAGGATTCTTCTGTGCGGCAGTGGCAATACTGATGCTATAATAACAACTAACAATAATAAAAAAAAGTAAGAGAAACTATGGAAAATCTAACAAATAAAACTCCCCTCCCCAAGGGAGGAGTTAGGGGTAAGCTCCTTCCCCTTGTCAGTATCATCATGGGTAGCACCAGTGACCTGCCCGTCATGGAAAAGGCCTGCAAGTTGCTCGACGAGATGCAGGTACCGTTTGAGGTCAACGCTCTCTCAGCGCATCGTACCCCCGAAGCTGTCGAGGAGTTCGCCCGTACTGCCAAGAATCGTGGTCTGAAGGTGATCATTGCCGGTGCCGGCATGGCGGCTGCCCTGCCTGGTGTCATCGCCGCTTCTACCACCCTGCCCGTCATTGGTGTACCCATCAAAGGTATGCTCGACGGTCTTGACGCCCTGCTCAGCATCATCCAGATGCCGCCGGGCATTCCCGTTGCTACGGTGGGTGTCAACGGTGCCCAGAATGCTGCCATTCTGGCTGTCGAGATGCTGGCACTGAGTGACGAGGCGTTGGCCCAGCGCCTGAGCGACTATAAGCAGGGGCTGAAGGCTAAGATAGTGAAAGCAAACAAGGAATTAGCAGACGTGAAATATGACTACAAGACGAATTAGTAGTGTGGCCCATGTGGGCAACATTGCCATTGGTGGCGACAACCCCATCCGCATCCAGTCGATGGCCACTACCGATACCAATGATACTGAGGCCAGCGTGGCACAGGCCAAACGCATTATCGATGCTGGCGGTGAACTGGTGCGCTTCACCACACAGGGTACTCGCGAGGCCGAGAACATGAAGAATATCTCTGCCCGTCTGAAGGCAGACGGCTACAATACGCCATTGGTGGCTGACGTGCACTTCACGGCGCATACCGCAGATGTTGCTGCGCAGTACTGTGAAAAGGTGCGCATCAATCCGGGCAACTATGTCGATCCAGGCCGTACCTTCAAGCACCTGGAATATACCGACGAGGAGTATGCTGAGGAGTTGAAGAAGATAGAAGCCAAGCTCGTACCTTTTATTAATATATGTAAGGAGCACCATACTGCCGTTCGTATCGGCGTAAACCACGGGTCACTGTCTGACCGTATCATGTCGCGCTATGGCGATACCCCCGAGGGTATCGTAGAGAGTTGCATGGAGTTTCTGCGCATCTTCCGTCGTGAACAGTTCAACGATGTGGTCATCAGCATTAAGGCATCGAATACCGTAGTGATGGTGACAACCGTACGCCTGCTGGTGAAGACGATGGATGCAGAGGATATGCACTACCCCCTGCACCTTGGCGTCACAGAGGCCGGTGAGGGCGAGGACGGCCGTATCAAGAGTGCAGTAGGTATTGGTGCACTGCTGACGGAAGGCATCGGCGATACCATCCGTGTGAGTCTGAGCGAGGAACCAGAGTGCGAGATTCCTGTTGCTCGCAAGCTGGTAGAACTGATTCCTGAATGTACCAAGCTGCGTGCCGAGGCTGAGGCCTCCATCCAGGACGATACCATTACGCTGACCCTTGATGCTCCCGACTGGGAGACCCTACAATTGAAAGCCGCTATGGCAGTGGGTGCCCTGCTCATCGACCGCAAGGCCACGAAACTCGTCATCCAATTAGCCAACAACTCATTCCTCATTTCTCATTCCTCATTTCTCATTCCGCTTGCCGACGCTATTCTCCAGGCCGCCCGCATCAAGTTCACCAAGACAGAATATATCTCTTGTCCTGGTTGTGGCCGCACGCTGTACAACCTGCAGGAGACGATAGCTAAAATTAAAGCAGCCACCAGTCATCTGGTGGGTCTGAAGATTGGCATCATGGGCTGCATCGTCAATGGTCCTGGCGAGATGGCCGATGCCGACTACGGCTATGTGGGTGCCGGCAGGGGCAAGATCAGCCTTTATAAACAGAAGGTTTGTGTAGAGAAGAACATCCCTGAGGAGGAGGCTGTCGAGAAACTGTTGGAACTGATTCGCAACGACCAGGCGAATGGTACGGCCTGACGCTTTGCGACAGACTATATGTCGGGGGTAAACAAAACCACCCGATTCTGGGCCAGCGACTGAGGAACATCTATCAGTCGCTGGTTTTTGCTACCCCGAAAGAGCAGGTCTTCATCACGCAACGACTTGACGAAAGGGCCGTCCACCAACACGTCAAGCAGTTCCAGCAGCGGGCGTTGGCGCGGATTGTTGACCAGCGTCTCAAAGGTAAAGCCAGTATAGCACCAGATGGTCTTTTCGGTACGCGAACGGATGGCACGTGCCAGTTCTGCGAAGCCTTCCGGCTGGTACATGGGGTCGCCGCCTGTGAAGGTGACGTTGGCGTAGGGGTCAGCCTCGATGATACGCATGATATCCTCCGTGGTCATGGCCTGTCCGCCGCTGAAGTCCCACGACTGCGGGTTGTGGCAGCCAGGACATGCGTGACGGCATCCGGCACAATAGATAGAGGTCCGGAAGCCCGGACCATCTACCATTGTATCTTCTATAATATCCAATACGGAAATCATTTCTTTAATTCACAATTCATAATGCACAATGCACAATCCATCGATGCGCAGCTCGATTGTGAATTATGAATTGTGCATTGTGCATTAAAACAACTCTTGTTGCACGCTACCCTCGATGTGTGTCACGCGGTCGTTCAGCTCGCAGAGCTTGCCGTGGTTCCAGCGGTCGGTAGTACCCACCAGATAACCCGTGATGCGTTGCAGCTTGTCGATATTATGGCTGCCGCACTTCGGACAGACCTCCAAGGTCGGAGTAGCATTCTCGTAGCCGCAGTCCATGCAGCGGTTGCGGTTGTGGTTCACGCTGCCGTAGCCCATGTCGAGACGGTCCATCATATCCACCACGCTCATGATGACCTGCGGGTTGTGGGTGGCGTCGCCGTCGATTTCCACGTAGAAGATATGACCTCCACGCGTCATCTCATGGTAAGGAGCCTCCACCTCTGCCTTGTGGCGTGCTGAGCACTTGTAATAGACGGGCACGTGGTTGGAGTTGGTATAGTAGTCGCGGTCTGTCACGCCAGGAATGCTGCCGAACTCCTTGCGGTCTTTCTTCGTGAACTTGCCCGACAGTCCCTCGGCAGGCGTTGCCAGCACGGAATAGTTATGCTGATAGCGGTCGCAGAAGTCGTTGACGCGCTGCCGCATATAGCCCACAATCTTCAGACCTAACTGCTGGGCTTCCTCGCTCTCGCCATGATGCTTGCCGATGAGTGCCACCAGACATTCGGCCAGTCCGATGAAGCCGATACCCAGCGTACCTTGGTTGATGACCTTCTCTATGGTGTCGTCGGGACTGAGCTTGTCGGCACCCAGCCACAGGCTCTTCATAAGCAGTGGGAACTGCTTGACAAACGCCGTCTTCTGGAACTGGAAACGCTCGTCCAACTGCTTGGCAGTCACTTCCAGCATGTCGTCCAGTTTGGCAAAGAAACGGGCGATGCGAGCCTCCTTGTCCTCAATGTCCATACACTCGATGGCCAAGCGTACAATATTTATTGTAGAGAATGACAGGTTGCCACGGCCAATGCTGGTTTTCGGTCCGAAGCGGTTTTCAAACACACGGGTGCGGCATCCCATCGTAGCCACCTCGTGCAGGTAGCGCTTGGGGTCGTCGGCCCGCCATTCGTCACATTTGTTAAACGAAGCGTCGAGGTTCAGGAAATTAGGGAAGAAGCGCCGTGCCGTCACCTTGCAGGCCAACTGGTAGAGGTCGTAGTTGGGGTCTTCCGGCAGGTAGTTGACACCCCGTTTCTTTTTCCATATCTGTATGGGGAAGATGGCTGTCTCGCCCCCGCCGACACCCTGATAGGTGCTGTTCAGCAGTTCACGCATGACGCAGCGGCCCTCTGCCGACGTGTCCGTGCCGTAGTTGATGCTGGAGAATACCACCTGGTTGCCGCCACGCGAGTGGATGGTGTTCATGTTATGGATGAAAGCCTCCATAGCCTGATGGACGCGACCTACCGTCTTGTTGATAGCATGCTGGCGCACACGGTCTATGCCCTCCAGTCCGCCGAGGGGCCGTTTCAGGTAGTCCATCAGCGGCTCGTCGTATAGCTGGCTGAAGTCCTGACCGTAGAGGTCCTCCAGGTTCTTGATTTCTTCCTGATACGACATGCGCACATAGGGAGCCAGATAGAAGTCGAAGGCAGGGATGGCCTGACCGCCGTGCATCTCGTTCTGTGCACATTCCATCGAGATACAGGCCAGCACCGATGCCGTCTCGATACGCTTGGCAGGACGTGATGCGCCGTGTCCGGCAATGAATCCGCAGTTCAGGATATTGTCCAACGGATGCTGTACGCACGCCAGCGACTTCGTGGGATAGTAGTCCTTGTCATGGATGTGCAGGTAGTTATGCTCCACGGCCTCGCGGCTGGCCTGCGACAGCAGGTAGTCGTCAACGAACGGCTTGGTGGTCTCCGAGGCAAACTTCATCATCATGCCCGCCGGTGTGTCAGCATTCATGTTGGCATTCTCGCGGGTTACGTCGTTCGACTTGATGTTGACAATGTCCAGGAATACGTCGCGTGTCTTGGCCTTGCGGGCTATGCTGCGCTGGTTACGATAGGCGATGTAGCGCTGTGCCACGTCTTTGCGGGCACTTTTCATGAGTTCCATCTCCACCGCATCTTGTATCTCTTCCACCGTCATCTGCGCGTTGCCGCGTTCGGCAATGCGGTTGGTAATGGTCATCAGCAACCGTTCGTCCTCTCCCTTGTCGGTATGCAGCATGGCCTTGCGGATGGCGGCCATGATTTTCTGTTCGTTGAATCCTACGATGCGTCCGTCACGCTTTACTACTGTCTGTATCATATTGTAATGCTTAATGCTTAATGCTTAATGCTTAATTCTTCATTCTTCATTCTCAATTTTCTTTCTGTAGCAACGGTGCCTGCGGTGCTGTGTGGCTTCTAAGTACTGCCACTGCGAGCGTACGCCCTCGTTGCTCTCCATCTGTGGCATGGCTTCAGCCCATTGGAAGCCGTACTGCTGGAACTGCTGGATGAGGTCATCGAAGATGAGCGAGTTGGCACCCTTTTGTCGGTATTCCGGCAATACACCGATGAGCAGCAGATCTACAACGTTCGTCTTGTGCCATTTCAACGTGCGCAGCAGGTGCCACCAGCCGAAGGGCAGCATGCGTCCGTCGCGGGTCTTGCGCAGCGCCTCCGTAAACGAGGGGAAGGTGATGCCGAAGCCAATCAGTCGGTGCTCGTCGGTGCTCCAGTCTTCTATACCCGTCACCAGGTTCAGGTCGGCAATCTTGATATACTCATTGACCAGTTGTGTTATCTGGCGGTCGCTGAGCTGCGAGTAGCCATACAGATCCTTGTAGGTGACGTTGATGATGTCGAAAATCTCGCGGCCCTTGCCACCCTCCACCAATTCTTTTCGTGTGAATTTACGTACCTTCAGCTGATAGCGTTGACTGACCATCTGTGCTATCTTGTGGAACTTGTCAGGAATCTTCTCAGGCACCTTCACGCGGTATTCCATGTAGTCGTTGTCTTTCTCGAAGCCGCCTAACTGTTCGATATGCTGCGGGTAGTACGCAAAGTTGTAGTTGACATACATGGTGGCATCCTGTTCGAAGCCTTCAATGAGCAGACCCTCACGGTCCATATCCGTAAAGCCCAAGGGTCCGGCCAGCTCTGTCATGCCGCGCTCGCGACCCCATTGCTCTACGGTGTCGAGGAGTGCCCGTGACACCTCTATGTCATTGATGAAGTCAATCCATCCGAAGCGTACCTGTCGGCATTGCCATTTCTCGTTGGCCTTCTTGTTGATGATGGCTGCCACGCGTCCCACCATCTGTCCGTCGCGGAAAGCCATGAAGTAGTCGGCCTCACAGAAGTCGAAAGCCGCATTACGGTCTTTGCGCAATGTGTTCAGCTCATCGGAATAGAGAAAGGGTACGGACCGTGGACAGTTGCGGTACAGGTCGTAGTGGAACTGTACGAACTTCCTCAGCTCCTTTCGGTTAGTTACTCGTTTTATTTCTATCGTGCTCATGGGTTGTTTTTCAATTCACTTGCAAAGGTACGAATAAGCGAGCACAATACAAAACAAAAAGTGGCAATTCCGTATGGGAATCGCCACTTTTTAGAAATTTTAATCATCGTCACTTCTTCAGCACCTTCTTGCCCTTGACGACGTAGAGTCCCTTCGGCAGTGGTTCACCGATGGCTCCTACGCGGCGTCCGCTCAGGTCGAAGACGGGTGTGCTGGCAGCTGTGTCGCTGTCAATGGTGATGTTCTGGATGCCGCTCGGGTCTTCAACAATAGGATATGCTGAGGTTTGTCCGATTTGCACCAGATTGCCGTTAGCATCGAACACATACAGGCGGACGAAGTAGTTATGGCCGATGTCCAGATTTTCGATTTCGATGTTCACGGTATTGGTTGCACCTGCCGCAATTTCTATCTCCTTATACTCTAATCGGTCAGGACTATAAGAGTTGGGGTTGTCCAGATAGTTCTTCCAGAGTTCTATGACGATGATGTCTTTGAAGGCTGTTGTGTCTTTGTTCTGAATGGGAATGGTGACATTCATGGTCGTACCCTGGATGACGTAACAGCTCATAACATAGTCGGGTATGGCATTGGTAACTTTGGTCTGTCCTACAGCCAATGATGTCGGATTCTTGCGGGTCTCTATCGTCAGCTGGCTACTCCAGATTTCTCCCGTTCCGTCAGCATTCATGCACAGCTTGATGGGGAATGTACCAGCATTGGTGGCCTGGAAGTGCAACAGGATATTGTCGCTCTCAGCATGACTGATGTTCACGCCGGCACCCGTCACCAGCTTTTCGTTGACAAACAGATAGAGCGTACTGTAGTTCATATCACCGATGTTGGTAATGTTGGCAATGACAGTCAGCGTGCTGCCCACCTTCTTAATGCCTTCAAATTCTACGCTGTTCACACGCAATTCGTCCTTGGTGGCATCGGCGGTCATGGTGGTGTTGTACATCGCCAGTTTGATGTAGCGGGTAGTACTGCCGAAGTCTTCCTTCCACTTCTCTGCATCCTTCATGCGGCAGATGGCTTTCAGCGTATAGTTGCCGGTGGGCAGGTCACTGCCAAACTCCAGGTTCATCTCCCTGTTTCGGAAGCCTTCCTTGTCACGCAGTTCCATGGTATAGAAGGGAAATGTCTTCAAAAGACTGTCACCCTGATAGAGTCCGATACCCGTCTCAAAGTTATAGGTAAAGCCCGTATAGTTCCAGATGCTGAACGTTACCGGCACGGTGAAGTTAGCACTGCTGTTGGCACGTGTAAACGATTTTCCTGACACAGACAGGTCAGAAACCGTCATCAGCGCAGTTTCCTCACTAACTGGTTCTGTTGACTCCGGCTGTATGCGTATGATGGCCTGTTGGTCGAAACTGTAGCCGTCCATTCCGTTGCCGGCACCCGTTCCTGTTCCGTAGCTGTTGGCTTCCGACAGTTTGAAGTAGCCGTCGTAGTGGCCGCCCCATCCCCAGTTGATGTGGAACAGTCCGTCCTTGTAACCGTCACAGATAAAGGCATGACCAGCTTTGCTGACCTTCGATCCTGAATAGATGACTGGGCGCTTGGCAACCAACTCACCGTAGATGATGGCATCCCACGCTGTAGAACTGTAGTCGGTACGCTTCAGTTCCTGATAATAGGGGTTAAATCCGAAATAAGTAGCGAAATACTTGCCGCTGGTGGGCGCAGAACCCTGAGCGGTGTAATAGATCATGCCGGCAGCCTGTCCGCAGTAGCGCATCAGCATGGCGACCTCCTTGCCGGCCTCTGTTGCGGTATCGGCAACGGTGTAGGTGTTCTGCATGATGGCGTAGTTGAACGTGGTGTCGTTCAGCGCATCTACCTCCGTCGTAACGGTCTGCACTTCACCGTTGGAGTCCTGGTACTGCAGGTCATAGCTATAGCCAGGAATGGCGATGACACCTTTCTCTGACGACCAGTATTTCAGTATCTGTGCCATAGCGGTGGCCACACACCCTGTGTGCTTGTACTGTGTGGAGTCAGCAGTCATGGGGTTGATGGGCAGCATGCCGTTGTAGGGCTCTTCCTGGTTCCACTGCGTCTTGACTAGCGGTTCAATGGCCTCATGGATAACGGGAGCACGGTGCGGCTGAGCCAATCCGTTGCGAATCAGTTCCGTCTGTTGCTGGTAGCACTGCAACCACCACGCCAGTGCCGGCGGCATGTTCTGCGGGTCGAAGGTTCCATGCTCTGAGTAGCCCAGAATCTCGTCGCCCGTATCTTCGCCGGCGATGATGACAAAGCCTTTCCCAGTACGCTGGGCGTTGAACACATAGTAGGCGGGCTGAACGCCGTCACCCATGCTGACCAGTTGCATCGGGGTGTTGTCACCCCAGATGGTCTGAGCCTTCTGCATGGCTTGTTTTTTACTGATGTTTCCTGCCGTGAGCATGGTGCAAGTCAGCAGGCAGAAGCTTGTAAGTAATATTTTCCTCATAGCGTTAGAGTTGTATTTTTTATGTTAAGATAGGGCAAAGGTACGAAAAAATGAGAGAAATGCAAAAAAATCATCAACTTTTTTTCATTTCTCGCTATTCATTCAATAAGACAGCAATCCCTGATGAGCGTTAACTCGTCAGGGATTGTCGTATCTACTAAAGAAAAATAGTCATGAACACTGGCAAGAGTGTTGTCGCTTCATCTTTTTGAAGGTCTTTTGTATAGATGAGATAGCGTTTACTGATACGTTCTGAGAACTTTTTGCAGAAGGCATTAAGCGAGGCATGAGTCTTATAGCCAGACGATTTTACCTCAATTGGCCATATCTTGCTGCCCCGTGAAAGCAGGAAGTCAGCCTCATAGTTGTGATTACTGTTTTCCATTGGCCATGTATGGTAGAAAAGCTTGTTCCCTGTCGCTGTAAGCATCTGATCCACCCCAGGTATCGAGGCATTGTTGCGCTCCTATATTCAGTTTGCACCCAATGTCCACTTTGTATTCTCAGGCAGTAAGCGTCATCTGATGTCGCAGATATTCTATTCTCCGGAACGTCCGTTCTATCAGAGTACGGTATCTATGGGACTTGAACCCTTGCACGAAGAGATTTACTACGAATTCGCCCGCCGTTTCTTTGAAGACAAGAAAGGTAGTCTCAGCCAAGAGGTCTTCCATTACATCTACCAACGCTTCGATGGTGTCACTCGCAATATTCAACTCATGCTGAACCGGTTGTATGAGACAGAACGGCATGTCACAAAGACAGAACAAGTAGATGAGGCTATACGGCATATTGTCAACAGAAACTCCATGCAATACGAGGAGTTGATTGGTTTCTTGACAGACAACCAACTGGCTGTTGTCAAGGCTCTCGCCAAGGAAGGACAGGTAGAGAGCCCTCAAGGCTCAGACTTTATCAAACGTTACGACTTGCCCAGTGCGAGTAGTATAAAGACTGCCCTTGACGTTTTGGTAGATAAGGACATCGTCTATCGCAGCCCAGCGGGCTACATCGTTTATGACTATTTCTTCGCCATCTGGTTAAAACGCTTGTAATACGCGCGCGTATATATTGTTAAAAAGAAAAAGATCCAACACTCCCTACACTTCCTACACCTAAATTTTGGTGTAAGGAGTGTAGGGAGTGTGGGATAAAAATCGGATTAAGCAATAAACGCGCGCGTGAAGGTCAACGCCCCCTTACCCCCTCTAATCTTAGAGGGGGAGTAGAGAATAGCAGAAATCAGCTGAAAGGCCACT
>JAEEGL011102836.1_pt1 | contig 38903 bp, 31 predicted proteins | sample 9134231 | NCBI WGS metagenome assembly JAEEGL01 (sample SAMN16246548, study PRJNA631951) | gut metagenome | biome: gut microbiome; feature: rumen; material: fiber-attached | host: Bos | place: Iran: Karaj | collected 2018-10 | reverse complement strand
GGCGAATATTTCCCCATTCATACGGCTCATAAGTTTTTTGCATATATAAAGTCCGAGGCCGCTGCCGCTTTTGTTCCCGACATTTGAGCCTCTGTAAAACCCGTCGAATATATGTTCCGTCTCCTCCTCCGGAAGCGTGCAGCCGGAATTAACGATCGTGAGCAGCTTGCAGTCCTCCTCGTCACCGAATTCCATGCCGATCCGGCGTCCGTCCCCGTACTTGATCGCATTTTCAATGATGTTCTGTATTACCTCGATCAGTCGCTCTTTATCGCCCTTGATCAGCACATCCGAATACTCTCCGATACAAAATTCCGTTCCGACCGCCTTAAGTTTATCCGCATAGAAATTCTTTACATATCCCACAGCCTCGGACAGATAGAACTCTCCGGGCTCGACGCTGAAATCGAGAAAATCGTCCGCAGACGACGAAATGATCTTCGAAACATAGTTTTCTATCTCATTTGCATCCTCATCTATCTTCTCAGCAATTTGGATCATCCTGTCCTCATCCTTATAAAGATTTTTCCTTATGGATGCGGCATAAAGCTTGATAGCCGAGAGCGGGGTTTTTATATCATGTGAAAGCGACAGCAGAAATACATTCCTTTCCTTCTGAAGTTCAAGATTCTTCCTCTTCTCATCCTCAAGCTTTTCCCTGAGCATATCGAGGCCCCAGAGAAATTTTCCGAAGTATTTGCTCTTTTTTTCGTTAAGCGGCACGGTCAGATGCCCCTTCGACAATTCGCCGGGATAGTCGGAAAGCCTGCAGAATCCCGATATCAGCGTAAAATACAGAAACACCATTATGCCTGCCGCTCCCAGCGTAACCGCCGCGAGTATGATATTGACGATGATGATCCCCTCTTTCCGCTCATCCGACAGATCAACCTCGTAATCTATTCTGTATAAGGTTCCCGATATGTTCTTAAAGACATAATGACTGTCCCCCTGAACGAAATCCCCGTCCAAAAGGCCGGGATCCGACAGCATCACGATGCTTCCTACCTCTCTTACCTCCCGTATGGTCTTATATGAAGACAGATCCGGCTTATATCCGGGCTCACGCATACTCCGCGCGATCTCGTTCTCTGCACGGTTTATCTCTATCTTGTACATATACTCGTTTTCGCGGTTTCTTTTGAACATGACAAATTCTGCCGTCAGAATAATTGACAGCAGAATCACGGATATCAAAAGGCAGAGCCTTATATATGATCTTTTTATGTCGTTGCTCTTGTCCAATTCACTCGTACCTGTAGCCTTTTCCCCAGACAGTCACGATCTTCTCGGGCTTGCCGGGATCCTTTTCAATCTTCTCCCTGAGCCACTTTATATGCACGGTCAGCGTCTGTATCTCAGAATCGCTGTCCGCACCCCATATTGTATCAAAAATATATTCTTTGAGCAAAGTGTGGCCCTTGTTCTCCATAAAGAGCTTCAGAAGCTCGAATTCCTTAGCCGTATTGTCGGTCTCCTTGCCATCCTTGAGTATCTTTTCGTGGGCAATATCCAGCGTCAGGTTTCCGTCGGTAAGAACGTCGGTTGCAAGGCGGCGTTTGAATATGCCCCTGATCTTTGCGAGAAGGATGTCAATGTCATACGGTTTCTCGATATAATCATCGGCCCCCGACACGATCGCGCGCAGTTTGTCGTCCTTTCCTATCCTGGCGCTCACCATAAGCACCGGCGTGTTCGATCTTTCGCGGATCTTTCCGAGGATATACATACCGTCGAGGCCCGGAAGCATAATATCAAGGATCACAAGCCTTGCTCCGTACGTTTCATAAAGCCTGAGCGCCTTCTCGCCGTCTCCCGCGACCGAGACCACATAGTTCTCGGCCCGCAGGAAATCCGCAAGAAGCGTGCTCAGTTCCGTATTATCTTCAACGATAAGTATATCTATCATGGTCTCTCCGTTACTTACCAGCCCATTTCCATAAGCCAGCCGTTCAATTCTCTCTCCCGCTCTCTGAGCTCGGTATCCTTTGCATAGCTTCCGAGCTTCTTTTCACCGCGGATATTGCCGTCCACGATGTAAAGCACCCTCGTACACTTTGCCGCTACCTTGACATCATGCGTCACGAGCATGACCGTCGTTCCCTCTTTATTGAGTTTCACGAGTTCGCTCATAACCTCGTCGGAAGATGTCCTGTTCAATGCTCCGGTGGGCTCGTCCGCAAATATGACCTTAGGATTGTTGATCATACTTCTGCATATGCAGGCTCTCTGAAGCTGACCTCCGGACACCTCGTTTATGTCATTGTCCGCTATAGTTTCGATCCCGAGCTTCCGCATAAGCGATCTTCCCTTTTCCTCGATCTCCTTACGGCTCATACCGTTCTTTTTCGACTTTACCGCAGGAAGAATGATGTTGTCAAGGATCGAAAGATTTTTCATCATATACATCTGCTGGAAGATAAAGCCCATCTCATCGAGCCTGATCTCCGCCATCTCGTTCTCACCGAGGGCGGAAAGCTTACGGCCGTTAAAAGTAACCTCACCCGCAGTCATCCTGTCCATACCGGAAACCGTGTACAGAAGAGTTGATTTACCGGAACCCGAAGGTCCCATTATCGCAACCATCTCACCCTCATCTATACTGAAATTTACATTCTTCAGAACATTGTTCTGCTTTTTATTGACCACATAGGTCTTGCACAAATCTTTAACTGTGATAACAGTACTCATCATATGTCCTTTCCGCGTTCGGCTATTCAATATTTCCCATGGAATCCGCATGGATCGTTCTTGCATACATCGACGTGAAGCCCGCCGCCGTCACCACCGCTGCCGTCAGTATCAGCGGGTAAAGGCCGAAGACCTCGAGAGGCTTTATATCATATACTATGCCCGAAACGGCGCCCATCACCGCAAATATCCTGTCGCATACAAGTTTTGTTGCGGGATAGTTAAGAGCCGTGGCTATCACAAGCGATATCAGGAGCACAACTATAAACCTGCAGGTATGCTGAACCGAGATCCAGCGGTTCTTAAAGCCTATAGCCTTCATAAGGGCGATCTCCGAAGTCTCCTTGCTGATAAAGGATCTCTCCATAAGCACCGATATGAGCGCCGCGATTACGATCGCAATGATCAGCACCATATTCTTCGCCGTGCCGATCGCCGCTGCCGAACCCGTCGAAACATCGACAAAGCCTGACGCATCATAGATCTTGTCCGTATCGAATATGTCCTTTAACTTTTCCACTCTCTCATCGATCGTTGCCGCATCCGGGTGATCGTCAAAATCTATCTGGAAAGCATATGCCGAGCTTGCCGTCGACGTCTTGATATCAACATCCTGATGAAGTCTTCCGGATTTGCCGAGTTGGTTCAGCGAGATTATGCTCGCAGTGATCACATATTCTGATGAAACACCGTTGATCTCGATCGTAACCCTGTCGCCGATCTTCGCTCCGAGATCGTCAAGCACCTGGGGCGTGAAAGCGACCTCATTCGCATACAGAGGCGCCACACCGTCCTCATATACATAATCCGTTGTTTTGGTATCCGGGCAGTGCTGAACGGATACCTGCATCTTTTCGTCCTTATATGTCACGGAGACCTGATACATAAGCTCCTGGTGCACTCTTCCGGGCATTCCGTTGTCTGCGAGCGTCTGCTCTATCTCGGCGATCACCTTCTTCTGATAATCGTCATCACTCTCCAGGCTTCCCATTATCTTTTCTGTCGATGAGAAATATACATCGCTGGTCGTGGTCCCGAGCAGGAAGACAAGCTTGTCGCTCATCAGCGTGTTTGATGCGTTTGCAAGCATTGCGATCAGAAGTATGCACATCGTAAACGTTACCGTCATACTCGCATATTGCCTGGGCTTACTGAAAACATCGTTAACGGCAAGGAAGAGGTTGCTTCCGAGCCTGCTCTTCGATAGTCTGAGGAAAGATCTTCTGTGATAGCGCTCGCCGGTTTCTCCGTTATGCACGGCATCTATAGGCGAAAGCTTATTTATCTTTTTGGTGCAGGAATAGCAGAACGCGAGGATCAGAAGCACCACCGCGATCGAACTGAGTATCCCCACAAACACGCGGTTTTCGTTGCCGATCACGAGATTTTTTGTCACGCTCTTAAGCAATATATTTCCGAACGGTATGCTTCCGATGTACCCGATCCCCGCTCCGACAGCGGAGAGGCACAGGTATTTGACCATATACATAAGCCTTATCGAACGGTTTTCAAGTCCGACCGCCTTCATAACGCCAATCTCCCTGAAATCCTCTTCCAGCGTGAATTTGATCGTGAACGAAAGCATAGTGAACGCGATCAGTATCAGACATATGCTCACCACAAGCAAAAGTCCCGCAACGAGCATATCGAGCATATATGTCATCCTGATCTTTGCATTGTCCGCTCCGAACATCGTATTTTCGGCATTGGACAGTTCCGTGGTCAGAAGCTTCATATCATCTGTGTTTATGTAATATACCGCTCCCGCATAATTGTCGGCCACAGTCTTATCGGCCTTCAGCACATCCGCATCGGCCTTGTTCATTATCATCCTGGGATTTCCGAGAAAGGGTGAGCCGAACAGCGGATCCTTTATATATCCGTCTATAATTACAGAAACCTTTACATCTCCAAAATCCAGCACGACCTCATCTCCGATCGTTGTCTTATCCGGATCCGCGAGAATACCGCCGAGATATACATGTCCGGGTGCAGGCTCTGCTATCAGTTCATCACTGTCCGAGTAATAGTTAAGCTTTGCATCATCATAAGAAAGAACCAGGCCCGCATTTTCGAACGATGCATATTTTTGGCCGTCCTTCTTTAAGTTTGCCGCCGAATAATAGATCACGTCCTCTTTTTTGTATTCCGTGACCGCTTTTGCTTCCTTTACGAGGTCACCCGTCTGATCCACACCGTTCTTCGCTCTTGTAAGGATCATATAGTCCGCCATTCCGGTCTTATCGAAGAAGTAGTCGATCCCGCCGTAAACAGCGATCATATTGTTGACGCTTGCGGATGCAAACATCGCGGAGAGCACCACAAATATCGTCAGAACGATATTCATAGTCTTTTTCCGTCTCAGATCATTTTTTAACATCCTGAAAAACATATTATCCTCCACTTCATAAATAACGGGCGCGCACCGTAAAAGAATGATCACTTTTCTTTTCGATCTTTATGATAGCACGGAATTATTAAACAATCATTAAAAGAAAAACGAGAGCCAACGGATTGGTTCTCGTTATTGATTCTTTTGCTTACAGATACACCTCCGGCTCGTTCAAAAAGACATCCGTGATGCCCTGCTCTTCGAGCGCCTTGAAGTCGAGCCTTGTTCCGGTGGGTTTCTCCGGATAAAGATGTCTGAGAAACCAGGCGCGTACCGTCATTCCCTGAAGTTCCTCCTTATTTAAGTCCATAGCACGTGCATAGGGATGGATCGCATTTGAGCCCACGCCGGCCTTATGTATCCTCATGCAATCCGATGCTCTGTCGGCCAGCATGCCTATATCCGCATCGGGCAGCAGTTCGCGGACTATCGGGAGCGAAAGCGCCGAGAAAGAGCTCCAGACTATATGCTCCGTGAGGCCTCTTTCCTTCACAAGCTCCACAATCTTCTTCTCTATGCCTATATAAGGATAAATGCTTGTCTTAAGTTCAATATTGAGCTTAAGGCCTTTTTTCATATAAGGTCCCAAAAGGTCCAGCACCTCATTGATCGTCGGTATCCTCTCAACCGCGCCGTTCACGGATTCTATCCTGAGTTTTTGCAGATCGGAAAGGGTATAGTCACGCACAAAGCCTTTGCCGTTTGTGGTGCGATCCACTCTCTCATCATGAATGACAACCATATGCCCGTCATCGGTCAGCTGGATATCAAGCTCAATTCCTTCGAGTCCCGGTATTTCAGCCGCTTTTTGAAAGGATGTCAGCGTATTCTCGGGATACCTCTGACTGCAACCTCTGTGTGCCCATATCTTCATATGAAAGTCCTCCTAAAGTCTGTATTTTAAACATATTCTTTCAAGCTTCCCGCCTATCGGTTTACGAAGGACCAGCAGGTAGAAAACATTTGATACCGCATATAAAACGGTGTATGGGGCAGCCGTAAGCATGGCCGCAAGATACATACCCCCGTCAAAGGTTTTATTATACCAGAGAACGGTCCAAACATCCATTACGAGTGAGAAAAACAAGCCAGACACCGCGCCGTAGACCGCCAGCCATATCCGATTGTTTTTCAGGTTTTTCCCGAGGAAGCCCGCTATCAGTCCTATCATTCCCCAGGCAAGCATCTGAAAGGGCGTCCACGGTCCCTGGCCAAAGTAAAAATTCGAGATCACCGCCGCCATGGCCCCCACCAGAAATCCCGCCTCGCCGCCGAGGCATATCCCCGTGAGCACGGTAAGCGCCGCCACAGGCTTAAAATACGGAATGAACCTTCCCGTGACCGTAAGCGCGACCATAACCGCAACCACCGCCATTCTCCCAGTTCCCGTTCTCTTCTTTTCGAAGCCTGCCACAAAAAGCAGCACCGAAAAAGTCGCCACCGCAAGGGACACGAAGGCATATGACTTGTCCTCGAACACAAATACTCCCGTCGCCACCGCTGCCGGAATAAGAATGAAAGGCACTCCAATCCTTATGATATTTCTTATTGTACCATTCTTAATGACTACCATTCAGCCTTATGATCTCCTCCGCTTCCCTGACGCGCAATATGCCGTCATAAAAGCCTCTCGTCATGCGGTTTACAGCCGTTGTGTAGAAGTTATTCTCCGAAAAGAACTCCGCTGTCTCCCCTTCCGAAGCGATGCTTCCCCTGAACATAAGCGCGCATCTGTCCGCCACCGCTGCAGCAAATTCCACATCATGCGTCACGAGCAGCAATGTTATGCCTCGATCCCTGAGAGCTCTCATGACTCCCGCGATCTCACGCTTTGCATATGCATCCAGCCCCTTAGTCGGCTCATCCAGCAGCAAAAGACGCGGTTCGGCCGCCATCACCTTTGCAAGTCCCAAAAGCTGCTGTTCACCGCCGGACAGGTCATACGGGTGCCGTGCCGCGAGAGGGGAAAGATCGAACGGCAGCATATCCGGTCTGAACCTGACCTCCTCAAGTTCTTCCTTCACGCTGTCGGCTATAAACAAGGCCTGCACGTCCTGCGGCAGCATTGAAACGCAATTTCTGTACAGGGATCCCGCCTTGTATTCCCTGATCTTTTTACCGAACACCTTTATCTCTCCCGCATATGGCCTTAACAGCCCCGCCGCAAGAGACAGAGTGGTGGATTTTCCCGATCCGTTGCCGCCCAAAAGGCAGAATATCTCCCCGCTCCGTACCTCAAAGCTCATATCCGAGACCGCAGCGGGCATATCCTTGTCATAGCTGAAGCAGACATTCTTAAACTCAAGCGCCTTTTCGCCTTTTCTTTCCCTTGTCGTTCTCTTAAGGGCTTTTATCTCATTTTTGAAATTCTCTTCAATAAAGCGTCTTCCTTCGCATACATCCAGAGGACATTCCCCGTTCATATCGAGCCGCGCGAAGAGCCTCACCGCCGCAGGCATACCCTCAAGCATGTTCCTGTCGGAAAGGATAGCCGATACAGTTTCCCTCGTATTTCCGAAAGCCGCGATCTCTCCGTTTCTGAGGGCCAGAAGCTTATTTGCCGCGGATATCACATTCTCCGTTCTGTGCTCCGTTATAACAACAGTAAGGGCAGTCTCTCTGTTAAGCTTTGCCACGGTTGCAATAAACTCCGCCGCCGCGATAGGATCCAGCATAGCCGTGGGCTCGTCCAGAAGCAATATCTCCGGCTGCATGACCATAACTGCCGCAAGGTTCAAAAGCTGCTTCTGACCTCCGGAGAGTTCCGTCACACTCTTTTCAAACCAGTCTTCGATACCGAAATAGCTTGCCATTTCCGCAACCCTTCGCCTTATCGCGGAATTCTCCACTCCGAGATTTTCAAGCCCGAACGCCAGCTCATGCCATACCTTGTCCGTAACTATCTGCTGCTCCGGATTCTGCATAACAAAGCCAATCTTCGAAGCGCTTTCCGCCCTGCTCAAATCTTCCGTATCCCGTCCGAGGCACAGTATCCTTCCGCTTTTTTCGCCCACGGGCGCAAGCTCCGGTTTAAGCAGCCTTAAAAGCGTAGATTTTCCCGAGCCCGTGGCGCCGCATACCACAACGAAGTCTCCTCTCGACAGCGAAAAAGAGACATTTTTTAACGCGGATGCATTCCCGAGAGCATATGTAAAATTCAGATCTTCGACCTTAAGTATCTCCATTTTTCCTTCTCCGCCATTTTATTTATTAAAGGTAAGACAGTCAGAATAAAGTAACATACATATGCAAAGACCGCCTCACCCGAGAGCGGCAGAGCATCTGTTTCCGGATAGAATACGAAATCCAGCGCTCCCCGTATCTTGCATATGATAACAGCGCCGGTAAGCAAAAGTATCAACGACAGCGCAATACCGTCGGAAGCCCTGAACCTATACAGAGAATAGAAGGTCCGCTTACCCGCTCCGTAACCTCTCGCTTCCATGCTGTCCGCTGTTATTATGCCATTTTCAAGGCTCCAGCCGGCAAGCGACACGAATGCCTTTACACCGTTTTTTACCGATGCAGGCAGGTTCTCCTCCTCATATGCGCCCATGCCCCTTCTTGCGGCTCTGATCTTTGCCGCCTGCCTCGAAAAAAGCGGGATGTAGCGAAGCGCCATCGATATCATAAGCGAAAACCTCGGCGATACTTTCCCGAACACATATAAAAGCCGGTCGCCCGTCATAAGGTATGAGAAGCTTCTGAACCAGAATATGACCGCTATCACCATAGTCGAGGAAGTAAGGCCGTAGAACAGCGCCTCCAGCGTTATGGGGTTGTCGTTCAGCATAAACAGCACGGTCACGCCGTTATGATGGAACAGCGGATTGAGCGCCGCCAAAAGCAAAAAAAGTCCCACAAATACAAATACCGGCTCCTGCCGTCCCTTCCTTCTTTCTGCATAAAAGCAGACAACAGCGCCAAAAAGGGATATCCCCAAAAGCACGGGATTCATTATAAACATAGCCGGCACCGTGACTGCCATATAGTACAGAAATATCACTATGGGATTGTATTCGCGAGACAATGTCATCTATCCTGCTCCCAGTCAAAATCCTCACCCAGGTCTCTGCCCAGGTTCCTTGTATAAAGCCATTCAACGGTATCTCCGTCTTTAAGCGTGTAATCACCGCAGCCGCATGAGGGCGCAATCCCGTTCACATGATATACCCATCCCGAGAGTTCTCCGAACTGTTGTTCATATATATGCCCGATGCCCGCAATATAGACCATTCCGTGAGCGCCCGTGGCGGATCCGCGGTTTTCCATCTGAATATTGTTTTCCCTGACCGCTTCCACCAGTATGTCATATACCGTATCTCCGTCCTCTATTTCATACGTCGTCACGGGAAGCACCACCCCGTCTTCCGGTATATACTTAATATCGCTGAATTCCGTTATCGTGTCGCATCTTATCGTAAGCGTGACCGTTCCCACGGGATTTGCCTTTTCGGCCGACGTCTTTCCGTAATACTCGCTGCCGCTGCTTATCCTTGCAAAGAAAACAAGCACGCATAAGAGCAGGCATACCGCGCCCACAAAAATATAGTTTTTTCTGTTCCTGTGACCGGTCGCAAAAAGCACGCCCGCGCATATCAGACCCGAAAACAGCACACCCGCATATAAGATAAGCTTGATACTGTTTCCTCCGGTGCTTTCGTTTTTGATATCCGGCAGTGCCTCCGGCATGTTTTCGGACGCTTTCTCTTCCTGCTTTATTTCTTCCGGCTTCACCTCTTCCGGTTCATCCGCAGGTATGGGCGTTGAGCTTACCGCTATCTCTTCCGTGATCTCCGGTTTTATTTCATTCTTTTCAAAAATATATATCCTGCCCCTGCCTTCATAACATTCCTTTAATGCAATAAATGCCAGAAAAGCCTGATAAGTTGCCGAGAAATTGGCGTTTCCGCCCGCTATATGAGAAAAGCTCCCGTCTGCTCTTTTATACTCCAAAAGGCCGTCGAGGGTGGTTTTTCCGTCTTTTATAAATCTTTCGTCAGACAGAGGATCGATGCCAAGTGCACAGAGGGCCATAATGACCTGAGACACGCTTTCCGGGTTTTCGGTCCCGAAGCCCGAATATCCGCCGCTTGCAAGCTGCTTTTGGGATAAAAGTTCAAGCGCTGCATCCACTGCTGCCCGCACCTCATCATTTTCTCCGTAATAAGGCGCAAGTGCCTGCAGAGTCATCGATGTCACATCCACATCGGAGTATGTGCCTATAACGGCCCAGCCGCCGTCCGAAACACGTTCATCCAGTATGAGGCCGATCAGTTCTTCCGCTGTATGATTGTCAGACGGGATATGGTTATTAAGTAAATGAAGACCGAAGACCAGACTCATTATCCCTTGTGTGCCCGGCGCATCATCTACTGTCTTAAGGACATATTCGTGGTCACCGGCGCCGCAGGCTACAAGAGCAAGAGACAGTCTTTCCCTTGCGGTTGCTCCCGCCGGAGATTTTCTTTCGGCGAATGCCCCGAGAGCCTTGGAATATCCCTCAGGATCGACATTCTTACCGGCGGCCGACAGACCTATGACATACCATTCGGATCCGTCTCCCGCCTTGTCCTTAAGCTTTTCGAACCACTCTTCATAAGAATTGCAGCCCTCTTCATTTATGTTATATGCAATAATACCGTCGATAAACGAATTCAGTTCATCGACGGTCGCTGCTTTTAACCTATAAGGCAAAAAAGCAGACATGATTAACACGCCTGCTATTATGCCCGATATGATCTTTTTCAAATTATTTCTCATAAAGCTTTCTTACAAAGAATCCCACTACGATGAGACCGCAGATAAGGATAAAACTTAAGAAAACGATCACGTTTGTGGTTCCGTCCTCTGTCTTCGCAGCATTTACACTGATGGAGGAGTTTGCCACGCATGCTGCGGGAACAAGTGTTTCAGTCGAAGAAACAGCGCTGATAACATGTGTGTTTGCATCGCTTAAGCTGAGTGTCACCTTTCCGTTTGCATCTGTTTTATATGTTGTCTCTTTGCCGTCAACGGTGATAGTTGCACCTGCAACGGGAAGATTTACGGGATTCCAGTTTGCGTCATAACCTGCACCGGTAAGCGTAAGCGTAATGTTCTGTCCGGCCTTTGCCGATACGGTGTTAACATCAAAGAATGTGTACTTATCCGAAAACCCGACTGTATCGGTATATACGAATGCGGTGATGAAATCTCCGTCCTTAACCTTGTCCTCAAGGCTCATGGAAGATACATTGTTTACATAATAGCCGTAGCTTCCGCCGTTTTCGATTCCCCAAAGTTTTGTAAGGGAAAGTCCCCAGGAACTGTTGGCTGATGCATATCCCGCATCGGCTCCGTCATATTTTGCGAAATGAGCAAGTACAAGAGCATCATTTACCGTAAGCGCTCCGTCTCCGTCAACATCCTTTAACTTCACGGGTTCCTGAACGAGCTTTAAGTCTCCGTTTGCAATGGTAACATAAACGATCTGATCAGCAGGCTTCGGCGAGATAAGAAGTGTCTGCGCCTTGACCGAGACAGGGGTAACAGCCGCAACAAAAAGAATTGCGGCAACAAGTGTTGCAAATAACTTTTTCATTTTTCTCTCCTTATTCTATCGGGAGTGAACCACACCTAACCCCATAGGCATCTGTTCTCACAATCCCATAAAAAATTCACACAACTGTTTATAACATACTCAAACCTCATAATCAAGTACATATTTAAATAGGTAAAAAAATGCCGCCCCGTTTTCGAGGCGGCATATATATTCATATTATTATATATTCAAAAGATCGCTGTATGCCTTCAGAGCACCTTCAGTCTCATGGGCAAGTACTTTCTTTGCAAGCACCTTTCCGAGCTGTACGCCCTCCTGATCAAAGCTGTTCAGGTTCCATATGAAGCCCTGGAACATAACCTTGTTCTCAAAGTGAGCAAGTATTGCGCCGAGAGTTTCGGGAGTAAGGCGGTCTCCGATGATGATGCTTGAAGGACGGTTGCCCTCGAAGTTCTTGTTAAGATCATCACTCTGCTTTCCGCAGGCAAATGCCATGATCTGAGCGGCTACATTCGCACAGAGCTTCTGCTGGCTCGTGCTTCCCTGAATTACAACATCCGTCTCGGCCTGATTGTTTCTGAAGCCGATAAACTGCATCGGGATGATATCCTTGCCCTGATGCAGAAGCTGATAGAATGAATGCTGACCGTTTGTTCCGGGTTCACCGAAGATAACGGGGCCTGTCACATAATCAACCGGCTTTCCGAAGCGGTTAACACTCTTTCCGTTGGATTCCATATCAAGCTGCTGCAGATGAGCAGGGAAACGGCTCATAGCCTGGGAATAAGGAAGAACGGCTGTTGAAGGATAGCCGAGTATGTTTCTTTCATATACGCCGATCAGCGCATCAAGCATAGCGGGATTCTGCATAACATCCCTTCCCGCTGCCTTCTTGTCCTCTTCGCCCGCGCCTTTAAGGAAACGCGCGAATACCTCGGGACCGAATGCAAGCGAAAGAACGGCACCGCCGACTGCGGAAGTCGAAGAATAACGTCCGCCGATAAAGTCATCCATAAAGAAAGCCGCAAGATAATCGTCGCTCTTTGCAAGAGGCGATGTTTCGCTTGTAACTGCGATCATATGCTTTGCGGGATCAAGACCTCTGTTTTTGAGGGCATCCTTAACGAAAGACTCGTTGGTAAGTGTTTCAAGTGTTGTTCCCGACTTTGAAACAAGGATGAAAATGGAATGAGCAACATCAGTTCCCTTTAATACGCCTGCCGCATCATCGGGATCAACGTTGGAAATGAATCTTGCTTCCATCTTGAAGCATCCGTTCTGCTTTGCCCAGTTTTCAAGAGCGAGGTACATGGCTCTGGGGCCGAGATCGCTTCCGCCGATACCTATCTGAACGGCTGTTGTGAATTTTTCACCTTTTTCGTTAACGATCTTGCCGCTGTGAACAGCATTTGCAAAATCAGCTATCTTCTGCTGCTGCTGAACATAAAAGCTTCTCTTGTCAACACCGCCGTCAAGAACTGCATTTCCGAGCTGTCCTCTTGTCATATGGTGAAGGACCATTCTCTTTTCACCGGTGTTTATTACTTCTCCGTTATACAAAGTCTCAAACTTGTCAGCAAGCTGTGCTTCTTCGGCAAGTTCCTTGAGTATCTCCAAAGTTTCGTCATTAACCTGCTTTGCCGCAAAATTATATGAAAGTCCGTTGGACATCGGCACTGCATATGCAGCAACTCTTTTTGCTCCGGCTTCTCCGGCAAGCGCAGTTCTCAAATCGGTTTCAGGTGCGGTTTCAAGTTTCTTAGCCGCCTTAAGTTCATCAAAATTCTTCCAAGAGATCATTGTCTTCATCCTTTCCGTACATATACAGATCATCTGTTTCTGTTGTCGGGGTTAGTATAATCGAAAAAATACGAAAAGTAAACAAAAAAAATGCGGTGCCCCGCTATTTGCGGGGCATCGCTTCTCGTGGAAGATCATCCTTCTATTGCAACATATTTCTTTTCCTTGATCTCTTTCTTGAGATCCTTCTTGGGAACCGTAAGTTTCAGGATACCGTGCTTGAACTCTGCCTTGATATCTTCCTCGGTAAGGTCTTCGCCTACGTAGAAGCTTCTGCTGCAAGAGCCTACATAACGCTCACGCCTTATGTACTTTCCGCTGTCCTTTTCCTTCTCGTCCTTGTCAAGGCCCTTTACTGCGTTGACGGTCATGTAGCCATCATCCAGGGAGATCTGGATCTCATCCTTTTCAAATCCCGGAAGATCCATCTCAAGTTCGAAGCAATCCTCCTTTTCCTTGACATCCGTTTTCATTATGTGGCCGGCATTCTTACCGTAAAGCTTCTTTTCAGTGTTCCTGAAATCCTTGTCATCCACATAAGGGAAAAGATCAAAGAAATCATCAAAATAGTTACCTCCAAAAATACTGGGCATCAACATAAGTCATTCCTCCTTCTTTATCCGGTGCTGTTCTTTATGCACCGCAACCATGTTAATAAGTATTTTGGAACAGGCGGGAGATTTTTTATTCATCTCCTTTGTTCTGACTATGTTATATCACGTTTGTTAGCACTCGTCAATAGTGAGTGCTAACAATTTTTCTAAAATAATTATAAACAGCCTCCAACACCACGAAAAAAGGCACATGCCCCCCGGCAAGTGCCTTTCTTCGATAATAAAAGGAAAATTCTTCAAAAAGACATAACTTGTAACCGATCTTAAATGGTGAACCTGGATATTGCTTCGTTCAGCTTGTCGGCGTCTGAATTCAGCTCGCCGGCCTTGTTTGAAAGCTCCGCAATGATCTCTGCCTGTTGATTGAGGGTTGCCGTAACCTCTTCACCCGAAGCGGCAACCTCCTGCGAAACGGTGGATATGTTCTGCAGTGAATTCTGAACATCCGTCTTTTCGCGATCTACCCTCTGCAGCATTACAAGGGTTTCCCTGATATCTTTAACGAGATTATCAACACTCTCGTTGATCTGTGCAAATACTTTGACGGTCTCCTCAAGCGACTGTGCCTGCTCAATGATCATCTTTTCCGTTCTTGATGCGGATTCCGTCGTCTTCTTGGTCGTTTCTTCAATGATGGCTGCGAAACGGTTGATGCTGTTACCGGATTCCATGGACTGGTCGGCAAGTTTTCTGATCTCGTCCGCTACAACCGAGAAGCCTCTTCCCGCATCTCCCGCACGCGCCGCTTCTATGGAAGCGTTAAGTGAAAGAAGGTTTGTCTCTTCGGCAATATCGCTTATGACATTAACGAAGTTCTGGATCTCAAGTGAATTTTTCTCAACTTCCTTGATGTCACTCAGGAGTTCGCTCGTAAGTTTTACCGTTTCATTGGACTGCTTACTGAGGGCGGACATTATCGATCTTCCCTGTCCGACGGCTCCGATAACATCATCCGCCGCGTTACCCATAAGAGTAGTCCTGTTTGTAACTTCCGCTATATTCTCCGAGAAGCTTATCATAAGCTGATTGCTTCTTTCGGTATTGTCTGCCTGATCGAGGATACCTCTTGCCACTTCCTCCATAACCTTTGTGGTATTGTGAGCGGCATCGCTTATGCTTACGGAGTCAACCGATACATCGTTTGAAAGGCCGATAACCTTGGAGCTGAACTCCTTCATTTCTATAAGAACGTCTCTTATGCCTTTCACCATTACATTCATGCTGTCCGTAAGGTTCGCAAATTCATCGCGGCGTTTAGTCGAGAACGCATATGTAAGGTCTCCGTTTGCGGTCTTGTCGAGCCCCTGTGACATCTTTCTCATAGCACCCGATATGCCGGTTGCAATGAAATAACCTATTGTAAGAGCGATGACCACGGCTGCGATGACCATGCCGATAGTGAGAATTCTAATGTACTTGACCTGTCCGACCGCATTTGCTTCGGGAATGAGAGCAAATATCTTCATACCGGTTGAGCCTACCGGATCGGCAACGAGGATGTATTTCTTTCCGTCGATCTTAACATCTCCGCTGTATGTTTCCTCTATATCCTTAATATCTCCGTAGAATTCACTGCCCGTTACATAACTCTGTCCTTCATCGAAAACAGTAAGCTCTTCGGCTCCGCAGGCCATTGCCACTTCACGGCCGTCGGCAGATACGATGCCGACATAGCTGTTTTCGCCAAAGTCCATATTCTTCAGCATATTCAGAACCACTTCGGACTTCATATCAAGGATGAGATAGTTGTCGCCTCTTGCAAGTCTTTGAATGTATACAAAGGCATATTTTTCCTTATCGATCTCCGTAACGGAATCTATATGGGTATGATAGCCGAACCAACCGTTTCTGAGAGCTGCATTCTCAACAAAATACTGTCCTTCGGGGCTTGACTTAAAACCGGAATATACATCTCCCGCATCAAGCTTTAAGCTCATGGATGAGAACGACAGGCCCTTATCGGGAACGATAAAATATGAATAGATATTATTATTGGTCGACAGAACATTCTGCAGTTCTTTTCTGACCGCAAGAAGCTGAGTCTGATAGCCGTCAATGCTCTGATCCTTATAATACATTGAAAAGAAGGTTGCTGTTTCCGAAGAAATGACAAGCTCCAGTGCTTTCTGCGAAACGGAGCCGCAGATAAGTTCAAAATAGTCGCCCTCCGCGCATACCGTGGATCTGGATGTTTCCTTATAAGAGGATATTATGCTGTCTGAAGCTACATTGTAGGATACAAATCCAAGAATAACCGTCAGAACGACAGGCACCATAAAGGCGATGGAAAGAGTACGTAGAAGAGCGGATCTTTTACCTTTAATAGAAGTTTTGATCTTTTCCGACTTAAACTTCTTAAAGTTGAACTTATTCATTAAAGTAACCCCCTTTTTCAGAAACTAAGAGCCCATCTAAATAATCTATATCATAAAAAGCAAAAAATTACTACTCAAATTATATCAAGTTTTTTTCAGTTTCTTTATATTCCTAAAACAAAAAAGAAACAGCTGCAGCCGTTTCTTTTCCGATCATTGTTTTTTCTTCTGTGCAACGTATTCCGAATAGCTCATTCCCGTATACTTTTTAAAACATTTTCCGAAATATGCGGTGTCGGGTATCCCTACTTCATTTGAAGTACAAAACATTTTCGAGTTGTCGCATGCAAGACGGATCGCTCTTTCCATCCTGCACTCCGTGAGGTATTCGATGAAATTCTTCCCCGTTTCCTGTTTAAAGCGTCTGCTCAGATAACTTGAACTGAAGCCAAACTGCAGTGCCACGGAAGTAAGGTTTATCTTCGGATCCTTATAGTTCTTTTCTATATAATCCTTTATCTTGTCGATCATGCTAAGATCCATATCGGGTTCCGGAGCACTCTCCGGCTCGTACGCCCGCTGTTCTTCCTTACGTTTGTCGAGTTTGTCCTTAAGCTTCTTTAAGGTTGCGGTAACCTCAGTCCGGACTATGGGTTTAAGCATATACTCAAATACCGGAAGGCTTACGCAACGTCTGGCATACTCAAAATCATCCATGGCCGTCATTATTATTATCGCAAGATCCGGGTAACGTTTGGACGCCACCTCAGAAAACTCAATACCGTTCATAAACGGCATTGATATATCCACTATGGCAATATCCGGTTTTACATCATCAATAATATTGATGGCTTCGATGCCGCTGCCTGCTTCCCCCACAACCTGCATATCAAGACTTTCCCAGTCGACGGAAACTCTCATAAGGTTTCTGGCAGATATTTCATCATCAATGATCATCACCCTGTACATATCAAGTTCTCTCTTCCTGCTGTTTACCAGCCAACTTCAGCACTATTTCAGTGAACTCTCCCTCTTCACTGTTAATTTTGATCGCATCCTTATCCTTACAATAATAACGGATCCTCTTAATAGTTCCTTTTAAGCCGAAGCCCGAAAGCTTGTCTTCTCCGTCCTCACGTGTGTCATCGTTTTCCTCGAGTATGTTCGAGATCTGTTCCTCCGACATACCAACGCCGGTGTCGCGGACCTTGATATAGATGAAACCGCCGTCTTTGTAAGCGGATATCTTTATATACCCGGGTTCACCCTTCAGACGCACGCCGTGATAAATGCTGTTTTCAACCAAAGGCTGAAGAATAAGCTTCGGTATCATGCAATCCAAAACTTTTTCATCAATATCATATTCATCATTCAGGACATCGCCGTACCGCAACTTCTGTATCGACAGATAATCTCTGATGATCTGTATCTCACGCTTTAAGGGTATCTCCCTGTCTCCCTTGCTCAAGAAGTTACGATAAAAACTTCCCAGCGTCTCAAGCGCGGAGTAAACCTTGTCAGCTCCCGCCTCATAAGCCATATAACTGATCGTTTCAATGGAATTGTATAGGAAATGGGGTTTGATCTGCTCCTGAAGCACTCTCATTTCAACCTTCTGAACCGTCTTTTCCTTTTCGATCAGCTGATCCAGCACATCATTTAAGTATTCGTTCATGCTGTTGTAGGAATCGGCGAGCTGCCCTATCTCATTATCCGGCATCTTTACGTCTATCTTCTTGAGCCATCCGGATTTCTTTGTATCCTCCATGGCCTCGGAAAGTTCGAAGATCGGGCGGTTTATATCTCTGGCAACAAAGGATGCCAGTTTGATGACCGATACGGCAAATGTTGCAGCGAGCAGTAAAAGCACAAGAATGATGAGGCTCGGGATCGAGGACTTTGTGGGGATCACCCTGACCATAATGACTATCGGAAGTCCTTCGGGCCTGAAAGATGAGATCGTATGATGCTTTCCGTCTCCGTTCTCCTTGTGGATATAGCCGTCTTTTAAGCGCGAACGGTCGAAGTATTTGGCCAGCGACTCGTCTCCCGCAAGATAGGTCCCCTTTTCCGAAACCACGCTTACATATGCGTTCTCCACGCCTTCTATGGACGAAGCAAGCATCTTTGTTGAGATATTCATAAGAAGGATGCCGGTTCTCTTCTGCGTGTTTATGTCATAGATGGCTCTCGCTATCGTCACCATCTGCTGACCGTTGCTCCTGAACACCGCATAGTTACCGTTCATACGGACGATCGCGCCGCCCACTCTGTCATAGATCTCGTTTTTCCAGAGGTTCATACTCATGGTCTCGGTATCTATGTCATACTGGCCGTGCCCCGTACTCATATATACCCCGTCGTTACGGAAGATGAATACCGAATCTACGTTATTGCATACATTCAGTACATCCATGATGCCGTATATGGCATCATTTTTAAGGCCGGGATCCACTGTTTCCGCCCTCATATACTTCATAACCGCGGGGTTTATCATTACAAGTCTGGAAAGATCCTTGTAATTGTTTATATTTCCGTTTATTGTGGCTGTTACGCCGTTAAGTATGGTCTCCGCTTCCCGGATGGCATTCTCTTTCCTTGTATTGGCAAAGATCATGATCAGCGCCAGCACGAAAGTTGCCGAAAGCAGCGCAAAGATCATGACCATGATCTTCCAGAGGCGCACGGCAAGTGAATGCCGTGCCCCGGATGCTTTGTGTTTATCAAAGAAAAACTGTACCAAATTCATATGATATTCTCCGGTGGCAATTATACTTCATCGGATATTTTAACATACTCGGAAACGGTTTTAAAGAATCAACCCTTTACAGCACCTGCCATGAAACTGGACTGGATCTTCTTGCTGAGGAATACATATACGAGGAGCGTCGGGAAGGTTGCAAGCACAAGTGCCGCACCGATAGGTCCCCAGTCCGTCGTATGTGTGCCGAAAAGCTCGTTGATTCCCGCAGGCAGCGTCTTATACTGGCTCCTCGAGTTGAATATGGTCGCGAACATAAGTTCGTTCCAGCACTGAAGGAAGGTGTAGATACCGACCGTTGACAATGCGGGACGCATAAGAGGAACTATGATCCTGAAGAATGTTCCCCACAGACCGCAGCCGTCTATTCTTGCAGCCTCGTCCAGGTCGATGGGTATGTCATCCATAAAGCCCATGCAGATCAGTATCGCCATTGCGAGGGAAAATGCCGCATAGGGAATGATGAGTGCCTGATAGCTGTTGAGCATATGCAGGTTTTTCAGAGTGATATATACGGGAACGATGGAAGCATGGATCGGGATGGTGAGTCCGAGCATGAAGAACTTGTTCATGAGCTTCCTGCCCCTCCATACGATCCTGGACATCGCATATGTTGCCATTACCGCCGCGATCAGCGTGAGAACGATGGTTGCGGAAGCAATAATGATACTGTTCATGAAATAGATGCCCATTTTTCCGCCGGACATCGCTCTGGTGTAGTTCTCCCATAACCACTTCTGCGGAAGACCAATAACATTTTTGCCGAATAGTTCATCATTATCCTTCAGGGAGAATGTGAGCATCCAGTAGATAGGGAATACGTTGATCGCTGTCCATATGCTGAGCAATGTGTAGATCAGAGGTCTTATGAACTTGTTTGTCTTTTTTATGCTGTAAACCGTGGATTCGTTCATTTCAGTCCTCCCTCCTGAATGCGGCACCGATCAGAAGTGCAAACGCGAAGCACAAAACGATGAGCATTACCGCTATCGTGCTGCCCATACCGTAACGGTTTCTCAGGAACAGCATGCTGATCATGAGTGTACTGGGCACCTCGGTGGAATGAAGAGGCCCGCCGTTGGTAAGGACATAGATAAGGTCGAAGGACTTAAGGGATCCGGTTACGGCAAAGATAACACTGATCTTTAAGATGGGTTTGATATAGGGGATCACGATGTATCTGTTAACCTGTCCCTGAGATGCACCGTCAAGCATTGCAGCCTCGCGGAGATCGATGGGCACGCCCTTTACTCCTGCGTACATAAGGAGCATATGATAGCCGACATACTGCCAGAGAGTCGGAACAAAAACCGCACCCAATGCGATCTTGACGTTGCCGAGCCAGAGGATGTCTTTTACGTCACCGCTCCATCTCATAATATCATCTTCCAGATTAACGGCTCTTAAGAGCTGATTCAAAAGACCGTAATCGGGATTGTAGATCTTTAACCACAACTGACCGATTACAACCGTGGAGATAAGCACGGGTGCAAAGAATACGGAAAGGAACAATCTTTCGCCCTTGATGCCTTTTCCGAGAGCGAGGGCAAGAGCAAGCGAAAGGGGTAACTGTATAAATACCGATAAAACTGCCAGAAGCAGCGAATTTTTCAATGCCAGTAAGAACTTGATATCTTCACTTGTAAATAATTCCTTGTAATTGGAGAACCCTATAAAAGTCTTTGTTCCGAAGCCGTTCCAGTCGAACAGGCTGTAATATGCGGACAAAGCGATGGGGGCAACCAGAACTCCCACGAAGAGGATAAGGCCCGGCGCCAGAAAAGCTATAATATTCAACGTTTTGATCAGCTGCTTCCTCTTTGCGGATGAGGAAGCGTCTATATTCAGTGATTTCTTAGGTCTCATATCGTCATTCCTTTAAAAACGGCCTTTTCCTATATTTGCTATATAGGGAAAGGCCGCCCCGTTAATTGGAGAAAAATTGAAGATGAAAATTACTTGATGTCTTTAGCAAGTCCTGCGATGAAGCCTGCACCATCGATCTGGCATCCGTAAACCTTCTCAACATAGGAGAGATAGATGTTAGCGGAGTCAGCGCTCTGAGCTGTATCACCGAAGAGTACCATGAAGTTGGAGTTAGCTACGATATCAGCAACAGACTTTGTAAGGCCGTTGATGGTGCTTGTATCATAGTAAGGTGTCCAAGCGGGAAGTCCGCATCCGTCAAGGTAACCGTAATGGCAGATCTCTTTGCCGAGTTCGAATGCAAATGCTGCTGCTGTAGCTGCATTCTTGCTGCTCTTTGCTACTGCGAGTGTATCCGAAGGACCACCGATGAGCTGTCCAAGCTGAGACTTGTTAGCGTTGATAACAGGGAATTCAGCAACCTTTACCTTCGGGAAGAAGTCTGCGTTAGCTGCGAAGTCTGCGCAGTTCCAAGTTCCGTTCATATAGAATGCATACTTGCCGTTCATGAAGTTCTGCTTAACTTCGTCGTTTCCGAGTGCCATACCGTTGGGATCGAAGTAACCCTTTGTTACCATAGCCTGGAATGTATCAACTGCGTCTGCAACGTCCTTGTTGTTCCATGTCTTCTTACCAAGGAAGATGTCGTTAAGAACTGTAGCGCCTGCGCTCTTCTCGATTACAGACTCAAGGTACTCTGTAACGCACCATGTTTCCTTACCTGCGCAACCGAAAGGAATGATTCCCTTTTTAACGAGCTTGTCACAGCACTCGATGAATTCTTTGTAAGTTCCGGGAACTTCTGTGTAGCCAACCTGCTTAAGAAGATCCATGTTAGCGAAGAGACCTACGATGTTCATTGTAAGCGGGATACCGTAGTGCTTTCCGTTATATGTGGAGTTTGTGAGCATCTTCTCGTCAAGTTCCTTTGACCAGTTCTTGTACTCATCATCAAGGCAATATACGCGACCTGCGTCTACGAAATCGCCAAGGAATGCGCAAGACCATGTGAAGAAGATGTCGGGCATTTCATCAGCTGCCACTGCTGCTTTGATCTTTGTTTTATAAGACTGGTTTTCGAATGCTTCCCATGTGAATTCGATCTCGGGATGAGCCTTTGTAACTTCTTCGATTGCCTTTACATAAGATTTGCGGTTGGAGTCGGACTCCGTAGCGATACACCACATCTCAAGCTTTGTTTTGCCCTTAGCTGAACCAAGCGGAACACCGCCTTCATCGATGTTCACATTCTTGCCGCATGCTGCTGCGGAAAGAACCATTACTGCTGCAAGAGCAAGTGCGATCAGTCTTTTCTTCATAATGCCTCCTAATAAATTATAAAGTTTTTGCGGCCATTGGCCTGTGTCCCCGTTTTTCCCGGAAGCGGTACCTTTCTTCCAAAATCTGCGGGTTGCATCTATTTCTGACCGGAACAACCCTTCCCGAAGGTTATCCTTCTTTAATGCCCCGGTCATAAATACTGTTTTATTTTCTGATCATCTCCCAGGGGTATTCCAGCTGCAGACCTTTATCGGTCAGGCTGTAGGGGATGTATGTGTCTTCAAACATATCGTTGTAAACCAGTTTGATGACGCCCGCATCCGCATCGACTGTGTAATAACCCGGAAAATAACCGTCTTCGCGGAAGGTTCCGTCCGATGTGAACTCGAAGGAATTCCGTCCGCAGTTCCAAACTCCGATCAGTCCGTCGCACTCACCGGCCGGAGTAAAGAACATGGGCTTGTAAACGAAGATCCCACTTTCGTCGTCTTTACCGTTTTTGAAACCCACTCTCACCTTGTCGCCGTCGTCATTTTTAAGGACCAGACCCTCTTCCGAGGACGTATATGTGTATTTCTGACCGTCGAGCTCGGCTTTTCCGTTCTGCCCGATCTTAAGAGCGGTTTTTGTGGTGTCGTGATTGTATGCCCATTTTCCTGTGTAAGGATTGTCGCTTTTTTTACCGGAGCATCCGGATAAAAGAAGCATTACCGCAAGAGCGAAGCATCCCGCTGCCATCGTTTTTTTCAGTCTCATAACTGCGTATCCTCCATTTCTTACTGCAATCTTATTTTCTTATAAACTTTGTCTAAAGTAAACGTAAATCTTTTACCTCATATGGTAATTTTTTTACTATTATGCACAAAAACGCCTCCTGATATCTACTTTTTTTGTGCATAATTCACAACAGATTTCTCATTTATTGCTAAAATCACAATGTTTAGCAAGAATTGCTATAATCTGCCGTTCATTTATCCATAAATACAATTAATCTCACATTTGTTGAATATCAGGCGTTTTTTGATATAATAAAGCCGCTGCATTAACCAACACACACAGGATAACTATATGGAAGACAATAATAAAAAAGCCTGGTTATATCTCATACCTGCCTTTCTGTTTCTCGGCGTCTTTATGGTCTACCCCCTCGTCGATGTTCTGATCTACTCATTCGAGGAAGGTTTCGATTTTGCGTCCCAGAGTTACTACGGCACGGGTCTGTACAACTTTTCATATGTTCTGCACGACACTTATTTCCTGCAGGCCGTAAGGAACACATTCATTCTGGTCATCATCACCGTTCCCATATCGACTTTTCTTGCTCTTATGATCTCTCTGGGTCTGAGCCGCATAACAAAGCTCAGGGAACTGTTCCAGACGATCTTTTTCCTTCCCTATGTAACAAACACTCTTGCCGTGGGTCTGGTCTTCATGATCCTTTTCAAGAAGACCGCATACACGGACGGCCTTGTTAATATGGTAATAAAAATATTCGCCGCGGGCCCCGTTGACTTCATAGACGGTCCTTACTGGGCAAAGATGTTCGTTATGTGCTTCTACACCATATGGGTGGTGCTGCCGTTCAAGATACTCCTCCTGACTTCCGCCATAGCATCCGTGAGCGATGTCTATTACAACGCCGCGAGGGTTGACGGAACGCCTCCGGGAAGGATGTTCAGAAGGATCACTCTTCCAATGATAAGCCCCACGGTCTTCTATCTCGTTATCACGGGCTTCATAGGCGCCTTCAAGGCATACAGCGACGAGGTGGCGATCTTCGGCACCGACCTGAATTCCGCGGGAATGAACACGATCGTGGGTTATGTTTACGATATGCTCTACGGTACGGGAGGAGGTTTCCCTTCCTTTGCATCCGCCGCAGCAATCATACTTTTTGCCATCATTATGACCATTACATGCATAAATCTGCTGGTAAGCCGCAGGCACGTGCATTACTGACCCTATTGCAAATCTTGTTTCAGGGAGATTAAATCGTGGAAAACACATCCAATTACGCCGGCATTAAAGACACGGAGAAAAAAAGAAGAGCCGTCGCAAACGCTCTGATCTATGCGGGGCTCGGCCTCTGGGCAGTGCTTGTGATCTTCCCGTTCTACTGGATGATCCTCACTTCCTTTAAGAGCTATGCCTCATATAACGCGGAATATGTACCGCGATTCATTGCCCTTCCTCCGACCTTTGCCAATTTTACGAATGTATTTACGGAAATATCGCTCGGAAGATATCTTGTAAACACCCTTGTCTATACGATAGCGACCACAGCGCTCCTGCTTGTGATCGCCGTGCTTTCAGCCTTCGCCTTTGCAAGGCTTAAGTTTAAGGGACGGGATCTTCTGTTCACACTCTTTCTTTCGCTTATGATGATACCGAACGAACTCGTCATCATAACGAACTTTGTTACAGTCACAAACCTCGGTATGAGAAACTCATTTTTAGGCCTGATCCTTCCTTCCGCCGCATCTGTCTTCTATATATATCTGTTAAAGGAAAACTTTGCGGCCATACCCGACGAGCTCTACTGGGCGGCTAAAGTGGACGGAACAAAGGATATGCGCTATCTCTTAAAGGTCATGGTCCCGATGTGCCGTCCGACGGTCATAACGATCATCATCCTTAAGGTCATCGAATGCTGGAATTCATATGTATGGCCGAGGCTCATAACCGACGATCCGGCTTATTTCCTTGTATCAAACGGCATACAGGAGCTCCGTGAGAACGGTATGGGACGTGAGAACATACCTGCCATGATGGCAGCCGTTGTAGTTATCTCTCTGCCCCTCATCGTACTGTTCCTGATCTTCCGCAGAAAGATAATGGCGGGCGTTGCGAGAGGAGGTACGAAAGGATGAAAAGAGCCTTTGCTTTGTTCTTTGCCGTACTGATCTGCGTTTCATCGCTGTTTGCCACGGGCTGTCACGGCACCGAAAACCGCGCCGTTTTCGAGATCCCCGACAGTTTTGACACTTCAAAACATTACGAGATCACGTTTTGGGCAAAAAACGATACGAACAAACGACAGGTTGAGATCTACAACAATGCCGTTACCGCATTTTCCGAATACTACCCGAACATCACGGTGAACATACGCCTCTACACGGATTATGCCGCCATATACAATGATGTTATAACCAACATCTCGACCAATACTACGCCCAATGTGTGCATAACCTACCCCGATCACATCGCTACATATAAGATGGGTAACAATGTGGTCGTCCCTCTCGACAATCTCCTGACCGACAAGAGATTCGGACTCGGAGGCAGCGAGGTGGCTTTCGACGCGCCCGCATATTCGGAGATCGTCCCGTCCTTCCTTGCGGAGGGTTATCTCGACGAGCACCAGTATGCCATGCCGTTTATGAGATCCACGGAGGCTCTCTACATCAACAAAACGCTGCTGGACAATATGGGCATCGCCATTCCCGAGAAGATAACCTGGGATTTCATATGGGAAACCTCCGAAAAGGCGATGGAAAAAGACGAAAACGGTCTGTTTAAGGTAAACGGCCAAAAGGTCATGATACCTTTCATCTACAAATCGACCGACAATATGATGATAACGCAGCTTAAACAGCTGAACGCCGGCTACTCCGACAATATCGGAAACATCCTGATATTCAACGATACGACCACTTCTCTCCTCGAAGAGGTTGCGATCCACGGCAAGAGCCGCTCGTTCTCGACCTTTAAGATATCGAGTTATCCCGGAAATTTCCTGAACGCCAACCAGTGCATATTTGCGATCGACTCGACCGCGGGTGCGACCTGGATGGGCTCGGCGGCTCCCCTGCACGACATAAGCGCCGAGCAGATGCGAAACTTTGAGACCGAAGTAAGAATGATCCCCCAGTTTGATCCCGAGCACCCGAAGATGATATCCCAGGGGCCGAGCATATGTCTGTTCAACTCGGACGATCCGGGTGAAGTCATCGCGTCATGGCTTTTCGCGCAGTTTCTTCTGACAAACGAAGTGCAGATCGCTTTCTCGCAGACGGAGGGATATGTTCCGGTTACATTAAAAGCGCAGAACTCCGCCGAATACCTTGACTATCTCGCAAGATGCGGAGAAGACGACACGACACATTACGAAGTCAAGATAAAAGCGGCGAAGCTCCTTCTCGACAACACCGAAAACACTTTTATAACCCCTGTTTTCAACGGATCGGCCTCACTCCGCGAAGCTGCCGGTGCGCTGATCGAGAACACGGTCAAGGGAATGAGACGAGGCGGCACCTTCGATGAGGAATTTACAGAAGCGCTCTACAGCGATATCAATGCTCTTTACAGACTGGATCAGATGAAGTCGATCAACGGCTCGACACCGACGGACCTCGGACCTCTTCCGAAGACTTCCGTGCTCCTGCTCTCCTCTCTCGGCGTTGCATGGATCCTCATCGCATGCGCCTTTTTAAGACAGTACCTTAAAAGCAAAAGAAGCCAAAAGTGATCTTATGCTTTTTTAATTAATTCTTGCCATTATACGAGCCATGAAGTATAATGTGGCACATCTAATGCCGTAAAACGGCAAACATTTTGGAGGAACAAAATGAAGAAGTTATTATCAACACTCCTCGTTGCAACACTTGTTCTTTCACTCGCAGCTTGCGGTGATAAGAAAAACAATGAGACAAAAACAAACGATGCTGTTCCCACAACGGCACCCACTCCGGGTGTAAACACTCCCACCCCCGCTCCCACTTCCGTTCCCGAGACGAACGAAGTAAAGCTTCCCGAGGGAGTTATGGATTACGCAGCTTACGCTGCCGCTGCAGTTGATACTGCGGTTACGGTCGCTCCTTATTTTCAGGCAGCTCAGTCCTGGTGGGAAAAAGACGGCCAGGGTCTTGCAACCATTTATGCGCAGGACGAGAACGGCGGTTATTTCCTTTATGACTGCAAATGCTCCAAAGAAGTTTACGATCAGTTAAAGCCCGGCGTAAGGATCCTTGTACAGGGCTTCAAGTCCGAGTGGGCAGGCGAAGTCGAGATCATCGACTGCACGGTTGAGATCCTCGATCCCAACAGCACATTCGTTGCAAAGCCTGTCGATGTGACCGGTATCTACGGAACGGAAGCTATCGGCGAAAAGATCAACCGGCTCATTTCCGTAAACTCTCTTACGGTTGCCGCTCCCGCAAATTACAAGTGGGACGGTTCCGGCTCCAGAGGTGATGACCTCTATCTCAACGTTATGTTTAACGGCGATACATACACAATGGTTGTGGAGTCTTACCTCTGCAACAAGGACACAGACACATACAAGGCAGTTGAAGCACTTAAAGCAGGAGACATCATCGACGTCGAAGGTTTCCTTTACTGGTACAACGGCGCTCAGCCTCACATCACAAAGGTTACCACAACAGGCTCCGCTCTGAACATCCCCGCAGACGGAACGGATTATGCGGCATATGCGGCAGCTGCAGTTGATACCGAAGTTGTTATCTATCCTTACTTCCAGGCAGCTCAGTCCTGGTGGGAGAAGAACGGTGTAGGCGGCGTTGCATCCGTATATGTACAGGACTTCAACGGCGGATATTTCCTTTATGACTGCAAATGCTCCAAGGAAGTTTACGATCAGTTAATACTCGGCAAACAGCTTCGCGTAAAGGGCTTCAAGGGTGAATGGGCAGGCGAAGTCGAACTCGTTGACGGCGAGCTTGAGATCTTCGAAAGCAACAGCACATTTATTGCAAAGCCCACCGATATCACAGCAATCTACGGAACCGATAAGGTCAACGAGATGATCAACCGTCTTATCACTGTAAAGGGCGCAACAGTTGAAAGCGCGGCAACATACAAGTGGGACGGCTCAGGTTCAAGAGGCGATGACCTCTATCTCAAGGTCAACCTTAACGGCACAGTTTACACAATGGTCGTAGAGTCCTACCTCTGCGGCAAGGATTCCGACACATACAAGGCGGTCGAAGCACTCAAGGCAGGCGACAAGATCGATATCGAGGGCTTCCTTTACTGGTACAACGGCGCTCAGCCCCATATCACAAAGGTTACTGTTAAATAATAGTTGCAATGGATGAAAAAAGAATTGCCATATTGATAGATGGCGACAATATATCACAAAAATATGCCTCCCTCATAAAAGAAGAGGCGGATAAATACGGTGACATCACACTATTCAAAATGTACGGGTCAATAAACTCGCCCACCGTCAGACAGTGGATGCCTATAATGCCGAAATACGGCATAACGCCCGAGCTCCAGCTCTCCTATGCAAACAACAAGAGCATAGCGGATCAGGCGCTTACGATTGACGCTATGGACATCCTCTACAGAAACATTGTGGACATCTTTTTCCTGGTTACCAGCGATTCCGACTTTACAAAGCTTGTCTATCGCATAAAGGAATCCGGAAAAACGATCGTCGGCATGGGCGAGTCAAAAACTCCCGAGTCCCTTGCACAGGCCTGCAACGAATTCAAGCTCCTTGACGTTCTCTTTAAGGCCGGCGCGGTAAAGACAAAGGAGCCCGAGATTCCTCCCGTACCTGTGGAGAACTCCACTCAGGAGATTCCCGTGGAGTCCAAAAAGATCGAGATCCCTTCCGAGAAGGCCATTGTTGAAAAGATCGCTTCCGTTCTGGAGGACGAATGGGAAAATCTTGCGAATGTCGGCGATTCCATAAGGAAGAGCATTCCCGGTTTCGATGTGAGAAACTACAAATATTCCAGTTTCTCCGCATTTGTAAAGGCCCACAGGGACATCTTCGATGTGGATGAAAAGCTGGGTCCCGACAATATCCATAAGGTCGTGAACATCAAGATCCGAAAGGACAATAAAAAAGCTCAGAAAGCCGAGTCGGAATCTCCCGAGAAGCCGGCGGCAAAGGCAAAGCCCAAGCGCCGCAGGAAAGCCGGATCGTCATCAAAAACAAATAAGAAATAAAAATAACGCCAAAGGGTACATATCGCGCCCTTTGGCATTTTTTTAAGCATTTTTCTTCGCTTCTTCTTCCAGCATCGCATAGAAGTCGGGAAAGTTCTTTTTAAGTCTCAGCGGTATGCCTTTATCATCCACAAAGCAATGTCCGCTCTCGCCCTCGCATATGAGTTCCCCGCCGAGGAACATCCTGTATCCTATCTTAAGCTTTACGCCGTTGAATTCGATCACCGAAACATCTATATCCACTTTATCGGAAAAGCGTGAAGGCTTTTTATAGCTTGCATTCACCGAGATGACCGGAGATATTATCCCCTCCTTCTCAAGTCTGTCAAAGGGCCAGCCCTTTTTCTCGAGAAAGTCCACTCTTGCTTCTTCCATCCATCTGATGTAGTTCGAATGGTGCGTCACGCCCATCTTGTCGGTCTCATAGTACTGCACCGTATGTCTGTACATTTTTAAGTCCCCCTTTTACCCCGGTATATCAGTCCGTGATGACTTCATCCATCATCACATCAAAAGCATCCGTCGGCAGATTTTCGTTTATAAGTTCTTTTCTGCATATGCAGATCTTGTATATTATGCGCCTGTTAAGGAAGCAGTCGTAATAGCCTCCGCCGTGACCGAGCCTCCGTCCGTCCGATGAAGCCGCAAGGCAGGGTACTATGGCTATGTCGATATTTCCGTCAAATCCTTCGTCCGATACGGGTTCCGGTATGCCGTAAAAACCCGGCTTGAGTTCGTCCCGCGAACCGATCCGCACCGCTTTCATATAAGGCTTCTTTTCGCATTTGGGCACATATACCGCTTTGCCGTCTTCAAGAGCCGCATCTATAAGCTTCAGGGTGTCGGGCTCTTTGTCCGTGCTCACATATACAAATATGCTCCGGGCATTGCGGAAATAGTAGTTTTCGAATATACCTTTGAGTATCTTTGCATCCGACTCCCTTATGCGTTCGTCGGTCAAACTTTCAAGTATCCTCTTTGCCTCTGCCCGGGCCTTTGTTTTTTCTTCTTTTGTATCCATTACTTGCTCATTACGGGAGCGATGGCTCTTTCAAGGAAATCCATCTGCTTGCTGTAAACATCGATGAAGAAATCGCGTTCTTCAACGGAGAGGAAGTTTAAGGATGCGCGCTCCGCAAATATCATCGGATAAACGACCGCTTCGGCAAATTTCTCGCCGGACTCGGTAAGCTCCAGCATTTTCTTTCTTCTCTTTGTGCCGGCGTCTGTGGCGGTTATATAACCCTCTTCCACAAGCTTCATCGTGGCCGAGTTAACCGTCTGCTTCGAATAGCCCCAGTCGCGCACCAGTTCATACTGTGTGATCGGTCTTTTATATGAGCATATCGCATATAAGACCCAGAAGCTCATTTCCGCAAAACCCATTTTGGTGGCATAATTCCTGTAGATGGTCTCATGTCTCTTATGCAGGCTGTTTATGATTGCCATTTGTTCGCCGACTGTCTTTGCCATAATCTTCCTCCTGTATTAACGGGAAACATTATCCGATTTCATACCATTTTAGCAAAGAATTCGAAAAAGTGCAACTATTTACCCGGTTGCACTACAATATTTTATAAATTTATAATTTTTTCGGCAGCCTCCGAAGGCGTCGAGACTATATATGCCGCGCCCTCTTTTTCAAGGCTCTCGCGGCTTCCGAAGCCCCAGAGCACGCCCATTGTCTTTATCCCGCTGATATTTGCGCCTTCAACGTCAAAGCGTGTGTCTCCGAGCATCAGTGCTTCGGATTTGTCGGTAATATTATGTTTCTCAAGTATATGATCTATGACGGCCGTTTTTGTGTTTCTGTTGGTATCGGAATCCGCTCCGCAGAGGTCATCCATAAGAACGTCCATGCCGAAATGCTTCATTATCTTTTCCGCAAAGCCTAAAGGCTTCGATGTTGCAAGGATCAGGACCTTCCCCGCATCACGGAGTTTTTTCAGCATTTCGGGGACTCCGTCGTATACCTTCGCCTCAAACATACCTTCTCTGTTATATCTCTCGCGGTATACCCGTATGCCCTCTGCCACCTTTTCCGAAGGCAGGCCGGCATCCGCAAAAGACCAGGTTATTGGAGGTCCGATATATTTACGCAGATCTTTAAGGTTTTCGGTCTTTATCCCAAAATGATCGAGGGCATATGCGATCGATCTCGTAATGCCCTCTTCAGAATCGGTTATTGTTCCGTCAAGATCCACCAGAACATATTTGATCATAAGTTCTCTCCTACATGGATTCAAGCAGCGCCTTTACTTCGGCGCCCATCTTTTTGGATCTTGCCTCGGCGTCCTCAAGCGATGTGCCCTTTACTCCGAAATAGAGCTTGATCTTGGGCTCGGTGCCGGAAGGACGAACGCAGAGATAGGAATTGTTTTCAAGTTCGTAATACAATACGTTTGAAGAAGGAAGTCCGGTCTTTGTAACGGCTCCGGTCTTAAGGTCGGTCCTTGTATCCTTCTTGTAGTCGCGAACGGCAAGGGTCTTCAGGCCGCTGATCTCCTTAACGGGATTCTGCCTGAGTTCCTCCATGATCTCACCGATCTTCTGCAGACCGGTAATGCCCTTCATGGTCACGGAGATGATGTCGTCTTTGTAATATCCGTAACGCTCGTAGAGCTCGAGCATAGCATCCCAGAGAGTCATATTTCTGGTCTTGTAATATGCCGCTGCCTCGCAGAGAGCCATTGTGGCAACAACCGCGTCCTTATCCCTTGCATGGTCTCCGATAAGGCAGCCATAGCTTTCCTCGAAGCCGAAGAGATATGTGCCTTTGCCGGTCTCTTCAAACTCTCTCATCTTTCCGCCGATGAACTTGAAGCCGGTGAGCACTTCGATATAATCCGTCTTATAATAATCCGCTATATCCTTAGCCATATTTGTGGAAACTATGGTTGTGATAAGCGTGCCGTCCTCGGGAAGCTTTCCGTTCTTTTCCTTCTTTGACATGATCTCATAATCCGCAAGAAGGCAGCCGGACATATTTCCGGTAAGGGAAATATACTCTCCGCTCTTTGTATCCTTCACATATACGCCCAGACGGTCTGCATCGGGGTCATTTGCAAGCACAAGGTCGGCATCAAGCTTTTTGGCAAGCGCAAGGCCGAGTGCAAATGCCTCCTTTGCTTCGGGGTTGGGATAGGAAACCGTGGGGAAATTGCCGTCGGGAAGTTCCTGCTCGGGAACGACCGTAACATTCTTAAAGCCCAGCTCCTTTAATACGCGGCGCACGGGAAGATTTCCGGTGCCGTGCAGAGGGGTGTAAACGATCTTAAGTTTGTCTCCCCATTCCTTTATCGCATCGGGTCTTAAAACGAGTTTTTTAAGGGTCTCGGTATATGCGTCATCGATCTCTTTGCCTATGACATTGTAAAAACCCTTCTTTACGGCTTCAGCCTTGTCCATGGTGAGAACATTATTGTAGTCCGTAACATTCTTTACTTCCTTAAGTATCTCAACGTCGTGAGGCGGGATGATCTGTGCGCCGTCCTCCCAGTAAACCTTATAGCCGTTGTATTCCGGAGGGTTGTGGCTTGCGGTGATATTGATGCCCGCAGTCGCTCCCAGATATCTTACAGCGAAGGAAAGAACGGGAGTGGGACGAAGTGACTCGAAAACATATGCCTTTATGCCGTTTGCATTGAGGCAGAGAGCCGCAACATCGGCAAATTCGGGAGACATACGTCTGGAATCGAAGGCGATGGCAACGCCCTTTTCGCAGGCATTCATTCTCTTTATGTAATTTGCGAGGCCCTGTGTCGCCTTACGCACCGTATATACGTTCATACGGTTTGTGCCGGCACCGATTATGCCTCTGAGACCGCCTGTACCGAACTCAAGGTCGGTATAGAAACGCTCCTTGATCTCATTGTCGTTTCCGGCTATGCTCCTTAACTCCTCCTTTGTTTTTTCGTCAAAGTAAGGATCGTTCAGCCATTCTTCGTAAACTGCTCTGTAATCACTCATTGTCACATCTCCTTATTCATTTTCCGCGAAGTCCGCCGTATAGTCGAGGATAACATCCCCTTCATAGTCAGCTCCGTCATACACATATGATATTGCAACCGAATCCCAGATTATCGTGATATCGGCTTCATCCGTAAGTTTTTCGAATTCACAGGGAAGAATACCGAATAGATAGCCGTCGATAAACAGCTCGCCTCCGGAAGGACCGAGTATGTAGATACTGTGATCCGGGTCTGTCCCGTGTTCGATCTGGTCGAGATCTTTTATGCTCAGGGAATTGAGTTTCTCCTGAGGAAGAGCAGGCGTCGGTGTCGGCGTCTGCGTCGGTGCCTGCGTCGGAGCAGGTGTTGCCGTCGGTTCGTTATAATATGATAGATCAAAATAAATATTGGAATTTCTTCCGATCTCTATGGTCTGTGAAGCGGACAGCCGTTTAAGCGATGCATTTACCCTGTATGTGCCTTCGCGCACCACGTATTCCGCAGGATCAGCGATATCAAAGGCATATCTCTCACCGAGCGATATCTGACCTCCGATAAACCTGTCATAGTTCAGCAGGGTTATCTTTCCGTGGCCTATGTCCACGATGATCTCATATATCACCGAGCCCTCTCCGCGTATCGTATATCTGTCCGCGGAAGGGACAAGGTTTTCGATATCCGACATTGCTCCGTCGTCTATTATGCAAAGCTTGTCGGAATAGGTATAGTTCTGATTGCGTATGACCATCCGGTGCTCTTCCGGGAAGATCTCAAGCTCGTCGATCTTTGATTTCTCCCAGATCCTATCGTCCCATACGGCTTCGGCGAGCATTTCGTCGTCACCCGCCGTACATACGAGATGCAGAAGATCGCCGGCGCTCAGCACCCCCGCCGTTATGAGAGAGCCCTCGCGTCCGTAAAATCTGGTTGCTCCGTTGTAGTCAAGAATGACCTCTTCATCGGTCTTTACGTCATAAAACCTGATCCGCTTCCCGCTCTTGTCCAGTTCGAGAAATACGGCGTTCAGTTCCTTAGGCGCAGGCGTCGGCTCGGTTATTTCGGTCCCGTTCTTGCCCCCGGCAGGCTTTTTCTGCGGCTGCCTGAACATATTGACTATTCCCACGGTTATCGCTACCGCAAAGACTGCCATCAGCGTCACTGCCAATATGCCGATAAGCCTGTTCTTAAGCTCTTCACGGTCGACGGCAGGTTTCGTTTCGCCGTTTAATGCGGCTTTCTGTTTTGCCGTGCCGTAGACCCTGCTTTTCTCGTACAGATCGCTATTCTTTTTTGGATCCTGCAGATCGCTCATCTATGATTGCCGTCTCCGCTAATAATTCATGCAGGCAAGATCCAGAAGCTTCTGCTTTTCGTTAAGGGACTGGTCCACCAGCACCTTGCCCAAAAGGAACTCCAGCATCTTTCCGATCTCGGGGCCCTTGTCGAAGCCCACTTCTATGAGATCCGTTCCCGTAACGGCAAGCTGCCCTATGGTAACGCAATCTCCTCTTTCAGTTATCTTATTATACAGTTCTTTTGCTTTTTTTATCATGGGCAGAGCCCTTGCCACCGCAACGGTGCGGCTGCCCTCAAGATCCACGAAGCCATCCGCGAGAAGGAGCGCCGTCTGAAGTTCGAACAGCAGCGGGCATACCGAAGGCTTTACCTTTTTCATAAAGCTTCTGACCGCCACATCGTTTATAAGCACAAGTCTCTGTTTATGGAAAGCCACGAGCCTCGTGACAAGGTCCTTTGTTTCGTTGTCGAATCTGAGCCTCGACATAACGCCTCTGACCTTTTCGATCTTAAGACTTTCTTTCGCATCTGTCATCTCTGACATCGAAACCGCTTCATATCTTTCCGTGGGATCGTCTTCGCCCCTTATTTCCGTATATGCGCCCGGATCCACGTTGAATATGTCGGTGTCCGCATATTCCGAGAGCAGAGCTGCCCATTTAAGGATGAGAAGGTTCTTCTCGTCATAATCGTTGTTTAAGTCCGTTGCTGCGCTTCCGATCATCGAAACCGCTTTTACCGCCTTCATTCCCGACATGGCATGACCGTTCTTTATGCCCTTTAAGCCGCCTGCATCGACGCCTCCCGCGAGTATTGCATCGAATTCGGGAAGCACGATTTTTGTAACGCCTGCTTCCTGAGCCTCAAACAGCCTGTCAGGGCCCTTCGAGAGAAGGATCTTGTTTAATTCCTCCCTCACACGCTCGGCACTGACCTTGGAAAGGTTCGGTGCGAGCTGCTTTGCGGCTTTCAGTGTTTCGGCGTCTATCTCGAAGCCCAGCTGCGCGGCAAAACGAAAAGCGCGGAGGATACGAAGTGCATCCTCCCCGAAGCGCTCCTCAGGCACTCCGACACAGCGGATCACGCCGTTTTCAATGTCCTCCCGACCCCCGAAAAGATCCACAAGGCCTTCCTTTTCGTTATATGCCATGGCATTTATCGTGAAGTCCCTGCGAAGCAGATCTTCGGACAGTTTGGATGTGAAGGTCACCTCTTTCGGATGGCGGCAGTCTTCGTATTCGCCGTCGATCCTGTAGGTGGTGACTTCATAGCCTTCGTGCTTTATCATTACGGTGACTGTTCCGTGTTTTATGCCGGTGTCTACCGTCCTCGGAAAAAGGCCTTTCACGACCTCCGGTTTTGCGGAGGTCGTAATGTCCCAGTCTTTGGGCACACGGTCGATCAGCGCATCCCTTACGCAGCCGCCGACGGCATATGCCTCATAGCCGGCGTCCTGAAGGGTTCCGATTATTTTTTTTACTTCTTCCGGAAGTTTTATATCCATTAATATGCCTTACCCCAGTAAACAAGTTTCTTTGCGGGCTTTCCGCAGCATACGCAGGTCTCCGCTATTCTTTCCTGATCCTTGAAAGGCATGCATCTCGAAGATACGGCAAGCTCGTCCTTGATCTTCTCTTCACAGGCACGGTCGCCGCACCACATAGCGCGGATAAAGCCGGGCTTGTTTGCCGCAACATCCTTAAGCTCTTCGTAATCGTGAGCATCCCAGATATGGCTGTTTCTGTGAGCCTTTGCTCTCTCGAACATCTCCTTCTGGATCGTCTCAAGGATCTCGGGGATCTTTGTCTCTATCTCATCGAGGTTAACGATAGTCTTTTCTCTTGTATCACGTCTTACAACAACGCAGTGACCCGCTTCGATATCCTTGGGTCCCAGCTCGACTCTTACGGGTATGCCGCGCATCTCGCAATCAGCAAACTTCCAGCCGGGTGTCTTGTCGGAATCGTCGATCTTTGTTCTTGCAACCTTTGCGATCCTCTCGTAAAGTTCGGTTGCCTTCTCAAGAACGCCTTCCTTCTGCTGCTGTACGGGAATGACCATAACCTGAGTGGGAGCAACTCTGGGAGGAAGCACAAGACCTGAATCGTCGCCGTGAACCATTATGATCGCGCCGATGATACGGGTCGAAACGCCCCATGAAGTCTGGTGCGCATACTGAAGCTGGTTGTTCTTGTCGGCATACTGTATGCCGAATGCCTTTGCAAAGCCGTCACCGAAGTTGTGGCTCGTGCCGGACTGCAGTGCCTTTCCGTCGTGCATAAGCGCTTCGATGGTATAGGTTGCCTCCGCGCCCGCAAATTTCTCCTTTTCGGTCTTCTGACCACGTACAACGGGGATGGCAAGGAAGTCCTCGCAGAAATCCGCATAGAGGTTCAGCATCTGTATTGTACGTGCCTCTGCCTCTTCAGCCGTTGCATGGATGGTATGGCCTTCCTGCCATAAGAATTCCCTCGAACGGAGGAAGGGTCTGGTCTCCTTCTCCCAGCGTACTACGGAGCACCACTGGTTATATACCTTCGGAAGATCTCTGTAGGACTGGATGAGATTTTTATAAAAATCACAGAAAAGTGTTTCGGAAGTAGGTCGAACGCACAGTTTCTCCTGTAACGGCTGTAATCCGCCCTGGGTTACCCACGCTACTTCGGGAGCAAAGCCTTCAACATGATCCTTTTCCTTCTCAAGAAGGCTCTCGGGAATGAAGAGAGGCATATAGACGTTTTCAACGCCTGTTTCCTTGAAACGTCTGTCAAGCTCTCTCTGAATGTTCTCCCAGATGGCATAGCCATAGGGCTTGATGATGAGGTATCCCTTAACGGATGAATAGTCGATGAGCTCGGCCTTCTTGACGACGTCGGTGTACCACTGTGCGAAATCCTCACCCATTGAGGTGATCGCTTCCACCATTTTCTTGTTGTTTGTGTTGTTATCTTTAGCCATAAGATTATTTACGTGCACCCTTTGCACGCGTCCTCCTTCTGATTTTCTCGGCTTAACCCTTTTTCCGACCGTCTTTTCGGAAAATAAAGTTATTCAGAGTAACTTTAATGTAGAAACCCTGTTTTGTCAAGACATCAGAATTATTCGATCACGCCCGCGTACTCGTATCCGGCTTCGGATACGGCTGCCTTGATAAGAGCCTCGTCAACATCCTTTGTGACTGTGAGTGTCACAGTGTCATCCTTATGGGATGCAGCAGCGCTCTCTATGCCTTCCACAGCCTCAAGAGCCTTCTTTACATGAGCCTCGCAATGTGCGCACATCATTCCGTTAACCTTAATTTTCATTTCTTTGTTCTCCTTTTCCTTTGAACTGATCGTTTCGGAAATCAAAAGATTTCCGTTAATTGTGTTTTTATGCTTTTTATCTTTATTTGCATCATATACTTTGAGGCGGTTGAGTCTCAAAGCATTTGAAACCACACAGAAACTTGACAGGCCCATGGCCGCCGCTCCGAACATCGGATTCAGCGTAAGGCCGAGCGCCGCATAGCAGCCCGCTGCCAGCGGAATACCAATGACATTGTAGAAGAATGCCCAGAACAGGTTTTCATGGATATTGGTTATGGCTGCCCTCGATATCCTCACGGCCGCCGCCACATCCTTTATGCTGCCTTTCATAAGCACGACATCGGCCGCATCTATCGCGATATCCGTACCTGCTCCGACCGCTATGCCTATGTCGGCGCGGGTCAGCGCGGGCGCATCGTTTATGCCGTCGCCGACCATTGCTACTTTGCCGTGCTCCATAAGCTGTCTTATGACCGCTTCCTTTCCGTCGGGAAGCACTCCGGCCACGACTTCGTCAACTCCTGCCTGAGCGGCTATACCGCGGGCGGTGATCTCGTTGTCTCCGGTCAGCAATACCACATGTATGCCCATATCCTTTAATTCACGTACGGCTTCGGGAGTATCATCTTTTATCGTATCGGCCACGGCTATGATGCCGATCGGACGGTCATCTTCAGCGAAGAGAACAGGTGTCTTACCCTCTCCCGCCAGTTTTTTAACCGGCTCTCCGTCTTTTTCCCCGATCACTGTGCCGTTTTGGGCGATAAACTCCTGTTTTCCGCCCCTGACCTGCTTTCCGGAAAGCCTTGCCCTGAGGCCGTTTCCCGAGAGTACCTCGAAATCTTCGGTCTCCTTAAGGCTTATGCCGTTTTCTTTTGCATATTCAACTATCGCTTTCGATATCGGATGTTCGCTCTTTGCCTCAAGCGCATATGCAACCTCCGCGAGCTCAGTCTGACTTACACCGTTCAACGGGATAACATCGGTCACTTTCATAATGCCGGTTGTTACGGTGCCCGTTTTATCCAGCGCGATTATCTGCGTCCTTCCGGTCATTTCCATCGCCGCCGCAGTTTTAAACAGGATGCCGTTTTTGGCGCCTAT
>JAEEGL016504627.1_pt1 | contig 38906 bp, 35 predicted proteins | sample 9134231 | NCBI WGS metagenome assembly JAEEGL01 (sample SAMN16246548, study PRJNA631951) | gut metagenome | biome: gut microbiome; feature: rumen; material: fiber-attached | host: Bos | place: Iran: Karaj | collected 2018-10 | reverse complement strand
TGGCCTTAATGCCGTGGTACTCCTCGGTGGGAGCCTGTGTCTTCAGATACTCGAAGATGGGCTCTGCGGCAGGGCCGTTCACATCGATTTTCTTCATGATCTGGAAGGTCACGCCGTAGTTCAACTGGCAGAATTCCTCAATCTCTCCGTCAGAGCCAGGATCCTGCTCCTTAAACTGGTTGCAGGGGAAACCGATGATGACCAGCCCCTTGTCCTTATACTTCTGGTTGAGTTCCTCCAGTCCTGCGAATTGAGGCGTAAAACCACACTTGCTGGCGGTGTTGACAATCAACAGCACTTTGCCCTCAAAATCCTTGAAGTCAATCTCTTTACTTCTGCTCGTCAGAGCCTTAAAATCATAAATCTTTGCCATTTTTGTCTCTTTTTATTACTGTTTTATCGTTTACGACGCTAAATTACTACAAATGTTTTATATCGCAAGCGATTTTGTCATAAACTTTAAGATAGTTTAACAATATATCGCACACGATATTATTTTTATCATCGAGGTGAATGGATTTTCCGTGCTTTTTCATATTTTTTCGCATTTTTAATGCGATTATTGAGTTTAAGTGGTATCTTTGCGTCAAAATCACCCCAGAATCAATAATACAAATACAACCGTCTCTATTTTTTGTTCAATGAAATTATCTCAAGATAAGAAAAGGAAATATCAGATAGTCACGTTACTTTTTTCACTACTGCTGGGGCTGGGTGTTGCAGCCTTTTACACACATGTGATGAAGTTAGTTGATTTTGATGATGCGATCGGGATGATCATCCTTACGTTGGTCCCAGCGGGATTATCATGGTTGAGTATCCGTTTGGCTTTTGCCCAATGGAAAAATAGCCACTGGATGTTATTGGCGATGAAGATGGTGCTCTATTTTTGTGGGATGATAACTGTATCCTTTTTGGTTTTGATGTTGATTTCTTCAGGATTCTACCAAGATATTGAGACTTATCCTCTGGTGGTGGTACATTTCATTTGGTTTGCAGGAGTGTTCCTGTTGGCTATTGTTCTGATGATTCCCTTCGGTTTTCTCTCTCATTGGCTATCACGCCTGTCATCAACCGAGAGTCAGGAAAACCAGTTGATAGAACAAAACGACATCACAGGGACGGGTCTTAACGAAAATTAGGAGGAATAGTTCATTCAACTGCGCTGCGTTTAGTTGGTGTTTATATCATCTCTAGTGGTTTTTCTTTTAAAAATTTCAGTTCAGTGGTATAAACTGCTGAATTGTTGCTATATTTGTTCCCATAAAGTTATTATCAAATGCCATAATGGGAATGAATTTTAAAGATAAAATAGCGGTCGTGACTGGGGGCGCACAGGGCATTGGGCGCTGCATAGCCGAGGAGTTCCTCAAGGCAGGTGCGCACGTCTGCGTGATTGACAAGCAGCCTGGAAATCACTTTGTGGGTGATATCGCTGACAAACAAGTGCTGGAGCGTTTTGCCTGCGAGGTCATCCAGAAATATGGTCGGGTGGACTATCTCATCAACAATGCCCTGCCGCTGATGAAGGGCATTGACGAGTGCAGCTACGAGGACTTCCAGTATGCGATGAGCGTTGGTGTCACTGCACCGTTCTACCTTTCCAAACTCTTCTCTCCTTACTTTGCCGAGGGGGCTGCCATCGTGAACATCTCCTCTTCCCGTGACCGCATGAGCCAGCCTCAAACCGAAAGCTACACCGCTGCCAAAGGCGGAATTGCGGCGCTGACGCATGCAATGGCCGTCAGTCTTGCCGGCCGTGTCCGCATCAATTCCATTTCCCCGGGTTGGATTGACACAACCGGTACCGTTTATGAAGGACCTGACGCCACTCAACAGCCCGTCGGCAGGGTAGGTAACCCCATGGATATCGCCAACATGGTACTGTTCCTGTGCTCAGACAATGCGACCTTCATCACGGGCGAGAACATCTGCATTGACGGTGGCATGACTCGCCTAATGATTTATCATGGCGACCATGGTTGGAAATTAAATAAATGAATGATGAAACAGAAATATATCATAGCACTTGTTTTGGGGTTATTTTCGCTGATGTCGTTTACCGCATTGGCTCAGTTTAATTGGCCTTATACCATTAAGGACGGGACGATAGTGACCGAGGTGCCTGAGCGACCTGGTGGTCAGCGGTCGGCGTTGGGACTCGCCGTGGAAAAGATTCCCGTTGTACGTGTGGCATTTGTGGGGTTGGGAATGCGCGGCCCTGATGCGGTGGAGCGCTGGACACATATCCCCGGCATTGAAGTCAAGGCGCTGTGTGACCATGAGCGGGACCGTGCCGAAGCCTGCCAAGACATCTTGCGCAAAGCCTCCATGCCCCCTGCAGACATCTATTCTGGCGAAGATGGATACAAGGACCTGTGCCGCCGCACCGACATCGACCTGGTGTATATTGCCACCGACTGGCTTCACCACTATCTGGTAGCGCGCGAGGCGCTGGAGCATGGCCATCATGTGGCCATTGAAGTGCCTTCGGCAATGAACCTGAACGAAATTTGGTCGCTGATCAACCTGAGCGAAAGCAAGCGCCTGCACGTGATGATGCTCGAGAACTGTTGCTATGACTTCTTTGAGCTCAATTCGCTCTACATGGCTCAGAGGCGTTTGCTGGGCGAAGTGATCTATGTTCAAGGGGCCTATCGTCACGAGTTGTCGCCGTATTGGGACGAATATTGGAAAAACGGTGACGATGACAAGTTGGGCTGGCGCCTGGACTACAACAGCAAGTTCCGCGGCGATGTTTATCCCACCCACGGCCTCGGACCCATTGCCCAGGTGCTGAACCTCCACCGCGGCGACCGCATGAAAACGTTGGTGGCCATGGACACCCGCTCCTTCAACGGACAGGAACTGTTCAAGGCTCGCACAGGCGAGTATTGCACCGACTTCAAGAACGGTGACCACACCACTACACTCATCTCAACCGAGCGCGGCAAGGTCATCGAGATTCACCACAATGTGATGACGCCGCAACCCTATAACCGAATGTATCAACTCACAGGCACCAAGGGCTTCATCAACAAATACCCCGTTGAGGGTTTTGCGCTGACCTCCGAAGTGATGAAAAAGGCCGGAGTCTACGTCAGCAAAGAATATACAGGTCATTCCTACTTGAGCAAAGAGGACACCGAGGTGCTGTTGCAGTCGTTCACCTCGCCGCTCGTGAAACTCTACGGTGAGGAAGCCAAAGAGGTTGGCGGACACGGCGGCATGGATTTCATCATGGACTCGCGACTGGTGTATTGCCTGCAAAACGGGCTACCGCTCGACATCGACGTGTATGACCTGGCCGAATGGTGCTGCCTGGCCGAACTGGGCAGCCTCTCGATGGACAACGGCAACAAGCCTGTGCAGGTGCCCGATTTCACCCGAGGCGAGTGGAGCAGGTTCCGTGGTTACCGCCATGCCTGGGCCAAGCCCGAGGACGAGGCCGCCACACGTGCCGCGGCTATGGAATTCACCAAGCAACTGAAAGCCAAAGGCGCCAAGTATTGGAAAAAAGCATCTAAAGATGCTGATTAGAGGTTAGTGATTAGAGATTAGTGAATATGGAATCAATCGATACAGCCGGCATATTGGCGCAATTTGAGATATCAGGCTCGGTCAAGGAGGTCATGCCGCTGGGTAATGGCCTCATCAACGACACTTATCACGTTGTGACTGTCGGTGATGCGCCCGACTATGTGCTCCAACGCATCAACAATGCCATCTTCCAGGACGTGGACCTGCTGCAGCACAACATCGAGATGGTAACGGCACATATCCGCAGCAAACTCGAGGCCAAAGGCACGCCCGACATCGACCGCCGTGTGCTACAATTCGTCAGGACCCGTAGTGGCAAGACCTACTACCGCGACGAGGCCGACCGCTATTGGCGCGTGATGGTGTACATCCCTGACACCATCACCCGTGAAGCCGTCACGCCCGAGAGTGCCTATGATTGCGGCAAGGCTTTCGGCAACTTTGAGAAAATGCTGGTGGATGTGCCCGAGCCATTGGGCGAAACCATCCCTGACTTCCACAATATGGAACTGCGCATGAGCCAGTTGCGCGAGGCCGTCAAGAACGATGCCGCTGGCCGTCTAGACGAGGTGCGTGACATCATCGATGAATTGGAGTGTGATGCCGATGAGATGTGCCAGGCCGAGCGCCTTTATCGCGAGGACCGTCTGCCCAAGCGCGTCTGCCACTGCGACACCAAGGTCAACAACATGCTCTTTGACCGTGATGGCCAAGTACTCTGCGTCATCGACCTCGACACCGTGATGCCCTCGTTTATTTTTTCTGATTACGGCGACTTCCTGCGCACTGGTGCCAACTTTACCGCCGAGGACGACCCAGACCTCTCCCGTGTGGGTTTCAACGAGGCCATCTTCAAGGCCTTCACGACAGGCTATCTGGGATCGGCGCGCGACTTTCTCACGCCCATCGAGATTGAACTTCTGCCCTATGCAGTGGCGCTGTTCCCCTTCATGCAATGCGTCCGCTTCCTTGCCGACTATATCAATGGCGACACCTACTATAAAATCAAGTACCCAACCCACAACCTGGACCGAGCCCGCAACCAATTAGCCCTCTACCGCGTCGTCCGTCGCCACGACGAGATGATGGCCACCTTCATCAACACCCTGCTGTAGAGGTGTTTTGAAAATATTTGCAAAAAAATCAGGCATGGATGTCACCTTTTGTCGTCTTAAACTGTTTTAAATATGAATCGGTTCAAGAAAACAGAAGTATAACAAATAAAAATATAAAAGAATTATGGAGAACTTAGTTGATATTTTAGTACCCATTGCCTGTGGATGCATACTTCCCATCGTGATCATTCTGCTGGGTGTCCGTCAGAAGATGAATGAGACCAACAAACGAACTGAAATCATGTTGGCTGCTATCGAGAAGAATCCTGAAATGGATATCGAGGAATTAATGAAGAAGATTTCGCACAAGCCCAAGCTACTGAAAGAGAAACTGCTCAGGAAACTGCTGTGGGGATGCCTCACCACGCTGGTCGGTATCGTATTGATAGGTTTTGGTATCTATCTGGATGCCAACCATCTCGGTGGCACCGATGATCCCTTGACAGCCGTCGGCTTCGGCGCTATTTCATTTGTAGTGGGCATCGCCTTCCTCTTCACTTATTTCGCGGGCAAGAAGATGCTCGCCAAGGAAATTGAAGCCGAAGAGAAAAGAGTGACGACACAAGAATAAATCCGTGACCCGCGAAGTATTCATATCGCATGTTGAGCGTGAGCAAGAGGCCCTGCGAGGTTTCTTGCTCGCCCTGTGCTGCGGTAAGAAGGACGATGCCGATGACCTGGCACAAGATGCACTGGTCAAAGCATACCTCTCGCTTGCGGGCTACCAGAATAAGGGGAAATTCCGCTCGTGGCTTTTCAAGATTGCCTATAATACTTTCCTCAGCCACAAGGCGAGTTGCAGGACTATGGAAAGCATTGACGAAGCGCGGACGCTCATCGGCGGCACTGAGGCCGATACTTCCTTTGAATACCAGGACCTCTACCTCGCCTTGCGCACCCTGCCGCCCAAGGAACGCTCGGCTATCACGCTGTTTTACCTGAACGGCTACAGCATCAAGGAAATCGCCACCATTACCGACGCATCTGAAGGTGCTGTCAAGCAACAACTCTCCCGAGGACGTGATAAACTTAAAGCAAAATTACAGTTATGACAGTTATGAACAATGATAAAGCCCTTGAGGATCTCTTCTTCGCACATAAGCCACATTTCTACGACAGCGATGATTTTATGGCATCACTCACCAAACGGCTGGATGCCGTGGAGTATATCAAGCAGCATCAGGAAGCGACCCTCCGTCGTTACATGATGGCTATGGTAGTCGCGTTTTTTGCTGGACTTATTGTTGGTGGTGGAGCCATCTCTTATCTCCTCTTGTCGCCCACCAGTGTTCCAGTCTTTAATTTCGATACTCATCACATCTTTTTCCTGGAATGGCTATGCGACAACTCCCGACTGTTCACCGTCACTGTCATCTCGTTGCTGATGACCGTTGGCATCATTTCATTCATCGGCAATATCCAAGAACTCATGACCATGCGCCAATCACTCCATAATCAACGCACATCCCTGTAACCACCACCACAACAACGTACTAAAAAGAAAACAATAAGTACAAACCAAGCGGATGCCATGATTAAAGACAACTCAAACAACATGATAAGAAGTTGTGATAGTTGTTTGAGTTGTCTTTAATATCAAGGGGGCGGATGCCTTTGTATTTATTGTATTTATTGTTTTCCTTTTTTTGTTGTAGTATTATGCCCAGCGGAAGTTTTCAGTGCCGGCGCCGAGTTCGAAATGGTATTTGGCGATGCCCAGGTCCATCTGGGTGTAGCCGACGAGCGAGAAATGGCGCTTGGCGAGGACGCGGGGCAGTTGCCCGTCTTCGGTGGGCAGCAACTCAAACGAGAACTTCTGCTGATTGATGGCGGTGGGGGCGAGTAGGGCGGCTTCTACACCGCGGCGGAACCACTCGGGACTATCATCACTGACGTTGCTCACCTGGTCGATGCGCTTGATTCTGTGTGTCACGCCCTGAGTTGCGCCATAGCCGATAGAGATATAGGCCTGGATGACCTCGCCCTCTTTAAGCACGTAGGTCCCTGGAATCTTGGTGTAACTGAGGCCCACCCAGCAGGTATTCAGTCCGATAGTTTGAGCATACAACACAAGTTGCTCGCCATAGTAGCCGATACGGTCATCCAGGTCGTCGGCCTTCACGCCAGCCATGACAAGATAGTCGGTTACATTGCTGAATTTGCCATAACGGGCAAATGGTCCCAAAAACGCCTTGGGTTCGTTACGTATCAACTGGATGTGCAACCGCCCCTCTTGGTTGAGCTTTGCAATTATAACTTCTAGCGCACGTGCATCCGCATCACTCAGCGGTTGCTCCTTGTATGCCCTCACACTATGGCGGGCTTTGATGGCTTCTTGTAGTGTCATAATTCTTCTTGATTTTGGTATTTTTCTCTTAGCCTCTTGGGCAGTTTGTTCAACACGATGTGGTAGGATTCCACAATCCACTCCTCGATTTGCTCTCGGGTGAAAGTGTGTTCGATGAGGATGTCGTTCCAATGCGTCTTGTTCATGTGAAATGAACCACGGATGGTATCATAACGCTCACGCAGTTCCAAACCTTTTTCGGGCGGCAACTTGATGGAAATGCGCGGATCGGCATACTCCAGCGGCAGATGCAGGAATATCTTCCCTTCAATCCTGAACACAATCATGTCCGGCCCGTAAGGCGAATCCTCCGTCACCCCCGGCAATCCCAGACAAAACTCTCTCACCTCCTCAATATTCATAACATCTTATCAAAATATGAAAAACTTATGTTCTTACACGCTGGGCTGTTATCGCGAATTATTTCTCCAGATAGTGTTGGTAGGCCTGCCATTCTGCTTGCAGGTCGGTAGAGTGATTGCCTTCAAAGAAAATGGGTTGGCTATCGGACTTGAAAGGTGCCCAGTTGCCGCAGATGATGCCGTCGTGGGCGATAATGGGCTGGAAGATGCCGCTGTTATTATGGGCGTGGTGCCTGTGCTCTTGTGGGAGCACGATGTCGCGACTCTTGTAACCAATGAGGTATTCATCGTAGGGAGGAATCAGCAGAAACTTGCCTTTCCTGAAACCTCGTGTGCGGCAATCATCTGTCAAGTAGAATTCACGGCCTTTCCATTTCTCCACATGGATGCTGTCAACCAATAGCGCAATGCCCTTGCGGCAGTCGCTGATATTCAGCCCTGACCACCATACGAAGTCTTCGAGCGTCGCGGGTTGGTGGCTTTGGAAATATTTGCGGGCAAAGCGGCTCAAGGCCTCGTCACGGTCGATAGCGTTTCTTGGTCCCACTTTCTGGGTCGTGAGTGTGTACGTGGCTTGCATGGGCAACAGGTCTCCACTGCACAGTGTTCCTGACATTTCGGCCATGCGAATGTGGTATGACAACCGATGGGCATCCATACGGATGTTCCGCTCAGCTAATGCGGTAACAAAGTCTTCTTTGGTTACACTTCTCTTGTCGGCTGCCGTTTGTGCAAAGATATCACGGATGCTCATGTGCTCCTCCTCAGGTATGGAGATTTTGTTGCTGCTCATCCACCCTCGGGTAACAGCGATGGCTTTAGGGGCACACAGGTCGACCATCCACCAATAATTATCGCGTGAAACCAGTTGCCATGTGCCGCGCATCAGGTGCAGACGGATAATCTCCCCACTGTCAAATGCTGCCTTAAAAGCCCGTGCCGACGGCTTGCGGGTGCGCATAGCCACCGCCCAACGCATCATACGGTATTCCTGAGCCTGCATGGCGCCAAAATGACTGACCACCTCAGCAGGATTACCAAACTGAGGCGCAACCAATTGCTGGTTAAGCAGTCTAATGGCTACAGCATTCATGATTTTCTTTTTTAGTCGCTAGTCGCTGGCCTTAAGTCGTTAGTATGCGGATGCCAACTCCTAACTTCTAACTCCTAACTCACAACTCCCTCATTCGTTCGTTCACTTCCTTGCAGTCGGTGAGCAGGTTCCAAATGCCGTCCTCGCTCAAGACGCCGCGCTTGAGGTCGGCGGGCAGGAGGCCAGCTTCATCATCGGCAAGGTCCTGTTTCCACACATCGCTACCATAGTATTCATTCAGGGCGGCGATGTCAGCCTCAACTTCCTGCCATTTGTCCAGGGCGGTCGAGAGTCGCTTCACGGCTGCCAGTGCGCGATTAAGGCGCCGTTCCATCTGGCGTATGCGCGTAATCTGTTGTTTGCTATCACTCATCATCAAGAATTAGTTGGTGAACATTCAAATAATAGTTGGACTCAGGGAGTACCAGTTGGCAAAAATAGTATTTTTTCTTTGTGTGCAGGCGATGAAGGTGATAAAAGTTTCCACAATTGAAGGTTGTAGCGGAATAATGGAGTATCTTTGCAACTATGATGACGGCTAAGGAAATAATCTCTTATATGGAGTCGCTGCGCAACGAGAAGCAGCGGCAGGTGTTGATGAGCTTCTTCAAGACGGGACCAGGACAGTATGGCGAGGGTGACAAGTTCCTGGGGCTGAAAGTGCCCCAGACGCGCGAGGTCGTGAAACTGACAGTGAAGGACACGCCGCTTGAAGAGATCCCCGAACTGCTGATGTCGTGCTGGCATGAGGTGCGCCTGTGTGGACTGCTGATGCTGGTCGATAAGTTCTCCAAGCTAGCAACTAAGCGTTTGGCTAATGATGACCAAGCCATCAGTGGGCGCGATGATATTGTGAAAATGTATCTGCAATATGCCGAGCAGGCCAACAACTGGGACCTGGTAGATTTGTCGGCACCCAAAATCTTGGGTCAATGGCTACTGTTGCCCACCCGTTTGGGCGATAAGCACGAAATCATGGACGCTTTGGCGGCAAGCCCATGCCTGTGGAAGCAGCGCATGAGCATGGTGAGCACCTGGAAAACTACGCAACAGGGCGACCCCTCATGGTGCCTACGCTACGCCGAAGTCCACCTGCACCATCCGCATGACCTGATGCACAAGGCCGTCGGCTGGATGTTACGTGAGGTGGGTAAGCGGTGCAGCATGGATCTGCTGTGTCAATTCCTGGAACGTCATGCCCATGAGATGCCCCGCACAGCCCTGCGCTACGCCATCGAACAGATGTCCGACGACGACCGCAAGTACTGGATGAACTACTAACCCGTTTTGACAACAACTTCTATAATGGAAAAACAATAAGCACAATAAATACAAGATATTGATTAACAACGAATTCTTGTATTTCTTGTACTTATTGTTTTCCTTTTATCAAGAATGCGAAGCCCAAATTATTGTTTTCTTTTTTGTACTTGGTCAGGTAATTGTGTATTGGTGTGAATATTACTCTTTTGCGCGGTTGGCTTGGTCTAGCAGCGGCTTGATTTCCCGCTCAAAGATGTTGCGCTCCACAATCCTGTAATGGGGATGGTAGGCCTCGCGGTATTCGGGTGAGTGGCTGATGGCATATTTCCCCTCGGCAAGCACGCTGTCGATAAACTCACGGTCCTGTTCATAGTTTTTCAGTCCGAGCCCCATTTTGTCGATGGCACGAATGATTTTGCGCCACCGTTTTTTCCACGATTTCACCGATGGCCGTTTGACGGCGTTTGCGCTCTTGATAAACGCCTCTAGCAACACATCTTCGGTGATAAGCCCATCTTGAATGGCTCTGATGCTCACGCGCACGTGCTTGCCGTCCACTCCGCAGGACTCATAGTACCACGGCAGTAGATCGTCAAGGCTGGTGCTGGCGAGTTCCTCGTCCAGGTAAGCCTTCATCCGCTCACTGTCCACCATCAGGTGCTCGGCTCCCATGTAGTCCTGGAAACAGGACTTGTACAGGTCAAGCAGTCGTCCCTGAGGGTACATCTCCATTTGTTGTCGAACAAAACCCTCAATTCCCTGTGCCGACAGGCCCATCGCCCACATCACAGCGACAACCACCATCGTTCCTCTCAAAATGTCTATTATCTTCATCTTCATGTCCTCCATCCCCACAAAGATACACCATATATAAATGCTTTCTTTCAGGATTTATTTATTATTTTTCAAGAAAGTGCAGTATTCCTCTAACGATTTCTTCATCACTTCTTGAGGAATCAATTTGCGTTGATATTCAGCTATCATCGTCGGACTTAATGATCGATTTAATGTGTATTCTACCATGCTCCTGTCAGCCGAGGGACATAAAATGATGCCAATACTAGGATTCTCATTGTCACGCTTTACATCACGATCTAATGCTTCAAGATACATATCCATCTTACCCACAAATTCGGGTTGGAAATCAACCGCTTTTAGCTCTATCGCTACCAAGCATTGCAAAGCTCGATGGAAAAACAAGAGATCGATGCGTTTCGTCGAGCCACCCACCTGTACACCAAATTCGCTTTCAACGAACAGGAAATCTTTACCTAGCTCGAGAATAAATGCTTTCATGTGTTCAAGAAGCCCTTGATGTAGATGATGCTAATTATGAACTTTGGGAAGATTTAGAAAGTCAATAACCGCCTTGTCTTTGAGCATAAACTCTGCTTGGGGATATTCTGCGAGCAAATTGGGCGACATCATCTTTTCTTTGTCCATTAGTGATGCGAACGTTTGATTGATGATGCAACGACGCAATTCCTCGGTCTTTAATCCTTGATGGCGGGCATAAAGCATATAGAAAATACGTTCCTCGTCAGTGTGACAACGATTCATAATCTCAACATGATTGGTAAAGGTTGTGAATGTCAGCAATGCGGGAATTTGTTGACTACGAGTGGTTTCTAATTGTGCAGTTCCCAACTGCACAATTGCATTTTCGTTTATTTGTGCAGTCGGTAACTGCACGAATTCACTAACGTTTAATTGTGATATTCTATCGATAAATAGTGGCCGGCTATATGTGTCATAAAACTTGACCATATTATAAAGATTCCTTTTGCTGAACCCTCTCCGTTTTGGATTCTGCCGTTTCAGGTAGCCCGCCAAATCACTGACCACTTTTGTACCCCAATGGGCTGATTTAAGCTGCGACGAAATATATTGACCAATATCCCAATACATTTGCATCGCTTCATTATTCACCAGAGCGATAGCCGATGAACGATGTTGTTCAATAAGTGAGTTGATAAATTCAAATTGTTTCTCCAACTCATTCCCACTCGGAACTATCTGGATGTCGTTTCCCATAATCTTCACCTTTAATCGTGCAAAAATACGAAAAAACAATTTAGTTCGAATGAATGAACGAATGAAATTATGAAAACTAGAAAGTTTTAAAATTGAGCATGGGATGTCGTGAGTGGGGTGGTTGAGGTTGTGGTTTGACTTTTTTGTGTTGGGGCGGTGGTATTACGGGAATTCTATGTAAATTTGCAAAAAAATCATTTTAATATTACCAGATATGAATATCACGAGAAAATTGACCTTGATGGTCGCTGTGATGATGACCATCGGTGCTGCGGCACAGACTAACCCGTTGTGGATGCGCTTCTGCGCCATCTCGCCCGATGGGCAGACTATCGCTTTTTCCTATAAGGGCGACCTGTTTACTGTGTCAACTCAGGGTGGAACCGCCCATCAGTTAACAAGTAATGCGGCCTATGACGCTTATCCCGTGTGGAGCACCGACGGGCAGCGCATCGCCTTCGCCTCAGCGCGCGAGGGCAGCCTCGACGTGTTTGTCATTAACAAGGATGGTGGCACACCCATGCGCCTGACCACCGACAGCGGCAACGAAACTCCGTTGTGTTTCCTCGATGACGCCACGGTGCTGTTCGAGGCAACCGATATGCCTACGGCTCAATCAATCCTGTTTGTCAGCCGTTCGTTCCCGCAGGTCTATCAGGTGAGCACCAGTGGCGGCAGCAGGCCTCGCCTGTTCTCGGCCTTGCCCATGCAGGACCTGAGTATCAACGCCCGCGGTGACATCCTCTACCACGACATCAAGGGCTATGAGGATCCCTTCCGCAAGCATCACACCAGCTCCATCACGCGTGACATCTGGCTGAAGCAGGACGGACAGTTCACCAAACTGACCTCGTTCAACGGTGAGGACCGTACGCCCCGCTGGGCACCCGATGGCAACGCGTATTATTATCTGAGTGAGCAGGACGGCACGTTCAATGTATATAAGAATACCATTGGCGGCGCTCCGCAGCAACTCACCCACCACAAGGACAATCCCGTAAGGTTCCTGACAGTGGCTGGCAACGGCACCCTGTGCTACGGCTATAACGGCGAGATTTATACCCTGCGTGAAGGTGGTAGTCCCCAGCGTGTCAATATCACCATCGCCGCCGATCGCACCGAGAAGGAACTGATACGCCAAATCAAGAAAGACGGCGCGACATCCATCAGCGTTTCGTCCGGTGGCAAGGAAATCGCCTTTGTGATGCACGGCGACGTGTATGTCACTTCGGTGGACTACAATACCACCAAGCAGATTACCAACACGCCCGAGCAGGAGCGCACCATCGATTTCTCACCCGACGGCCGCAGCATCGTCTATGACAGCGAGCGCAACGGCATGTGGCAGATCTACCAGACCTCCATCAAGAATAAGGATGAGAAACTCTTCACCTATGCCACCGACCTCGTAGAGGAGCAGCTCACCAATACTGGCCACACCTCCATCCAGCCCACCTATAGCCCCGACGGCAAGAGTGTCGCCTTCCTGCAAGACCGTGCTACGCTCCGAGCCGTTGACGTGAAGAGCAAGGCCGTGCGCACCCTCATGGATGGCAAGTACATCTATTCTTACAGTGATGGCGACGTGTGGTATGAGTGGAGTCCCGATAGCCGTTGGCTGCTTTCGTCCTATATCGGCACGGGAGGATGGAACAGCCAGGATGTTGCACTGGTCAATGCCAGTGGTAACGGCGAAATCCACAACCTCACTGAGAGCGGTTACAACGAGGGTAACGCCAAGTGGGTGCTCGGTGGCAAGGCGATGATTTTCACCAGCGACCGCGCGGGTTACCGCAGCCACGGTAGCTGGGGCGCCGAAGATGATGTGTATATCATGTTCTTCGACCTGGACGCCTACGAGCACTTCAGGATGACCAAGGAGGAGAAGGTGCTGCGTGAAGAGGCCGAGAAAGAGAAGAAAAAAGAAGCCGAGAAAGAAAAGAACGACAAGGCTGACAAGAAGAAAAACGATAAAAAGAAAAAAGCCGCAGCCGACGAAAAGCCTGCCGTGCCTGCGCTGCAGTTTGACCTGGAGAATTGCCGTGACCGCATCGTGCGCCTGACGGTGAACTCTTCCCGCCTGGGCGACTACGTCCTGTCCCGCGGTGGCGACACGCTCTACTATCAGGCGGCCTTCGAGGGCGGCATGGACCTGTGGAAACATGACATGCGCGAGAACAAGACCGAAATCGTGCTCAAGGGCGTGGGCGGTGGCGTCATGCAGATGGACAAGGACGGCAAGAACCTCTTTGTCTGCACGGGCAGTGGCATCAAGAAGATAGACCTGGCAAAGGGTAAACCCGAGCCTGTCAACTTCGAGGCCAACTTCAACTATCGCCCCTATCAGGAACGCGAGTACATCTTCAACCACATCTGGCAGCAAGTCAAGGACAAATTCTACGTTGAGGATATCCACGGCGTGGACTGGGAAGGCTATCGTGACAATTACAAGCGTTTCCTGCCCTACATCAATAACAACTACGACTTCCGCGACATGCTCAGTGAGATGCTTGGCGAGTTGAACGGCTCCCACACGGGTGCCCGCTACAACCCAGAGGGTGCCTCTCTCAAGACGGCCGCCCTGGGCCTCTTCCTGGACGACACCTATCAGAGTGACGGCCTGCGTATTCAGGAGGTCATTAAGCGTGGCCCGTTTGACGTGAAGAAGACGGGTGTCACGGCTGGGTGCATTATCGAGGAAATCGATGGCAACAGCATCGCTGCTGGAGAGGATTATAATTGGATGCTCGATGGCAAGGCAGGCAAGCCCATCCACGTGACCGTCTTCAACCCTTCGACCAAGAAACGCTTCGACGTCACCGTCAAGGCCATCAGTAAGGGCGAGCAGCAGGAATTGCTCTACAAGCGCTGGGTGGATCGCAACCGTGCGCTTGTGGATAGCCTCTCGGGCGGCCAGTTGGCCTATGTTCACGTCAAGGAGATGAACAGCGAGAGTTACCGCACCGTATATCGTGAGTTGCTCAGTGACAAGAACCGCAACCGCAAGGCCGTTATCGTCGATGAGCGTCACAATGGCGGTGGCTGGCTGCACGACGACCTGTGCACCCTGCTCAGTGGCAAGCAGTATCAGGACTTTGTGCCTCACGGCAAGGTAGTCGGTGCCGACCCATTCAATAAGTGGACTAAGCCCTCTTGCGTGCTCATGTGCGAGGATGACTACAGCAACGGCCACGGCTTCCCCTTCGTCTATAAGGAATTGGGAATCGGCAAACTCATCGGCACGCCTGTGCCTGGCACGATGACCGCCGTGTGGTGGGAGACCCTGATCGACCGTTCCCTGATATTCGGTATCCCCCAGGTGGGTTGCCGTGACATGCGTGGTAACTTCTGCGAGAACACTCCGCTGTTGCCCGATATTGAGGTCTATAACACCCCTGAGGACTACCTCACCGGCCACGACCGCCAACTCGAACGCGCCGTTCAGGAAATGCTCAAGTAATCACTGGAACACAGCAAACTTAAAGGTCGAGTCTCTTTCCCGAGGCTCGACCTTTTCTTTCCCACCATGACAACCACTATTTCAATATAGCGCACTTCAAGAAAAGAGACGCAAAATTTTGCGTCTCTATATATCGAATCCGTTGGATATCAGTGATTACTTGGTATAGTTGTCGACGATTTTGTTTTTGTCAGGACCCCATTCGCGGTAGCGTACCCACACATGGATCCAAGCGCGGGCGATGGAATCCACGGCATCGGCGAGCAGCTTGGCACTGTAATCGTAGAAATTCTCAAAGGCGGGCGTTTGTTTGTAGTCTGATACCGACATGTCTTTGGAGCCACTGGGAATCATCTCATAGGCCAACATGTAGGAGTTTTCGGTCACTGCGCTCACATAGTCCCAAGCGCTGTACTTGCTGTCACCCCAGGCATAGATAAACGGACGGGAAATGATTTTCTCTTCGACGGTCTTCATGAGGTCGGTCATCTTTTCGGTAGCAAGGGGATAGCCCTTGGGGTCATAGAAGAATCGGTCATTGTCCTTGTCAATTTCGTAAGACTTGTTGACCTCGTCTTCCCAGATTTTTTCTATCGCTGCATGCACCTTGTCGAGTTTGCGCGCGTCGCAGTGGAGCGGCATGTGAGAGTCAGCAATGTAGTGGCTCAAGATAAAAAACCTCATGGCCATATGTGTAGATGACGGGCCGATTGGATTACCTTTTTCCTCGCGGAACTGAATTTTGAAGTTATCCACGATGGTGTGGCACATGGCATTGACACGGTCACACACGTTACCGCCCTCGATGATGAAGGGTTGATTGTAGAGCGAGGATTTCTTCTTCATCACTTGGTAAATCTCCATGGTCTTGGGGAGTTTCTTGAATGTGGGAGCAGGGAGATTGGGATCGGCAGGCGAATACTTTGCACCATGGCTTGAGCCTTGGTCACAGAGTACCTCATCGGGGTACCAGGCACCTTGCACAACAAAATCGCGATAGTTCTTGAACCAACGCACCAGGCTTCTGGCATATCTCTGAACCTCTTTAGGATTCTTTCCAGTTCCTTCGGTCTCTGGGATATTGCCCATATCCAAGCGTTTAATGGCCATCATGGCCAACCATGCATGAGTATATTTTTTCATAGCGGTATAATATTAATGGTTTTACATTAGGCCATGGGGCATGGCCATTCTTAATTCATGATGACAAAGATAAAATAAATAATTCAAAAAGAGATGCCCACTTGCATAAAAATTTTGAGAAATGATAAAAATGATGAAAAAATCACCTTTCCATTATTCCAGATAACGGGAGAAGAAGTGCCAAATTTCCTCTCCAGTGTCGATGTCACCGTTGTGCCAACTGTGGACGCCGCTCACGACCTCATACAGCCACACGTCGCAGCCGGTTGGGCCTCCAGTGTAACGGTGCTTGATGATGGGATGCCCCTCGGCGCCTTGAAGGCTCTCGACACGTTCGGTAGTCTCGTGGGTGCAACGGTTACGCGCCACCCAATAGCCGATGGCTATAGGGACAGGCAGGTAGGCACCCCAGCCGCCCACGTTCTCCATGTCACCAGTCCACTCCGACACGCGGTCCTCAGTGCCGTGTATTTCCATCAACGGGATGGGGTGGGGAGCCTCCATCGTTTCATATATCCATGCCATTGTCAAGCCCGCGATGGGTGCGACGGCCTTGAAGGTCGATTGCTTGCTGTAGGCCATGAGGTAGCACATCTCGCCGCCATTGGACATGCCGGTCAAGAACGTGTTCTTTCGACTCAAATGATATCTTTTTTGCACATGGCGCGCGATGCGGCACAGGGCTTTCACGTCATCGACTTTCCACCCCTGCTGGAAGGGATAGCCCACGTTCCAGCTAGGCTCCCCTTGAGGGTCTTTCAGCCCTTGGGGAAGACAAACGGCAAAGCCATGACGGTCGGCAGCAGCCAGCATGGGATTCTCTCGCCAGACGCCTGCGCCATAGCCATGCAAGATGAACTCCAGCGGAGCGTCATCCCGCAAGCCGTCGGGCAGATACATGGTGAAATGCCGCATGTGACCATCCACCTTGAGTGAATCATCGACAAAGCGGCCCGCTTGACACGGCAGCGCCGCCAAGGTCAGCGCTAGCGTCGTCATGACATATTTAAGGAGTCGTTTCATCATCCTTTGGTCAAGGTTCAAGCAAGACTTTACGGGCCTGGACGGTACCGTCGCTCAAGTGGCTTACGCTGATGCAGATGCCACCGGCTGCAAGGTCTCTCGCAATGCTCATGCCTGTCATCGGGCTGTAATACTCAGTGGCGTTGACCGTTGGGATGTCACCGCATGGTTCCTGCAGTGCCTCGGTACCCCAATCGATGTCGTCAAGATCGGGCATCTCGCTGGGATTGAGTGAGTTGCAAGTCATCATATAGACACCCATATTGCCATATTTCAAGTAATTAGCCTTGGTATCAACTGTCCACATGGCTACGTTCAGCCCCATCTGGTGGAAAGACTTGACGGTATTGGCATCGAAGTTGTTGATGGAAATGCTGGGAATGAGGCCGTACTGGCGGCACCACTCCTCATTGCCCTCCCAGTTGGCGTTGCACAGCCACTGGCGGGTGAACTGCGGGTAATTTTCGGCAATGAATTCCTGGGACTTTTTCATCGATGTGAGGAAGATGGCTTTTTCGGCCAGCCCTCGGTCAATGACCAGATGAGCCAGTCCCTCGAAATTGCTCATGTCATTATTGTTAATGCCAGTGGTCCACTTGAGTTCTATGACAGGAAATACACCCTTCTCGACACATATGGCCAAATACTCGTCCACGGTGCAGATCCGCCCCGTATAGGTGACGCCGCCACGGGTCTGGGTGTATAGTTCAGCCTGCAGCTCGGCCAGGGTGGCATCGGCCACAGTGAGATTGCCGCCCAGGCGGTTGGTGGTCTCGTCGTGGCTGATGACGTAAAATCCGTCTTTAGTCACGCGCACGTCACACTCTAGTCCGTCGTAGCCATACACGTCAACGCCGTTGCGATAGGCCTCGACAGTGTTCTCCACGCCGATGTTGCAGCCACGATGGCCCACAAACAGCGGCTTCCACGCCCAGGCATCCACCACCACCGCAATCACTATCAATAAAGTAAAAACTCGTCTCATCATCATAGCCCTTTTATTTACCAACGGCAAATATACAAATAATAATCATTCAACCCAAATCCCAAAACACCAATAATAAACACAAATTCCCATCAATGTCCACGAATAAAAAAATTATGGCTCATTCATGTCCCCATTCTTGGCCACCCACTAGCCGATGGCAACAGGAACTAGCAGATACACTTCCTAGTGGCGCATGTAGCCACCCACCTTGGCCGAGTCGGCGACAAACGTCCCCGCCCGGCACGGCAGGCAGCAACAAACCAGTGCCAGGGCTGTAACGAAATGTTTAATGCTATTTCTTATGCCTGTTTGGTTTGTGGAATGACGAGATTGAGGATAACACCAGCAAGGGCTGAGAGGCCGATGCCGCTCAATGAAAACGAGCCCACCGGGATAATGGCGCCACCGATGCCCAGTGTCAAGACAACGCTCACGATGATGATGTTGCGTGTCTGGTCCAAATCTACCTTGTTGTTGACAAGATTCTGGATGCCCACGGCAGCGATGGAGCCAAACAGCAGAAGCATGATGCCGCCAAGCACTGCGCTAGGAATACTCTGCAGCACCGCGCTCAATTTGCCGATGATGGAGAACACGATGGCGGTACCCGCCGCGATGCGGATGACCGCAGGCCTGGTGATGCGGGTAATCTGCATGGCGCCTGTCACCTCGCTGTAGGTGGTCACGGGAGGGCCGCCAAAGAGTGAAGCCACCATACATGCCAGACCATCGCCCAGCATGGTGCGGTGCAGGCCAGGATCCTTGACAAAATCCTTGCCGGCCACAGCCCCCACCACATATACATCGCCGATGTGTTCAATCACAGGCGCAACGGCAACGGGTATCATGAACAGGAACGGTTCCCAGGCGAAATGCGGCAGTTCAAAGTGGGTGATGCTGTGGGGTAGGGCAAACCACGGGGCACTGCCCACGGCCGACACATCTACCAGCCCCATTAGCCAGGCGGCAAAATATCCGACAATAATACCGCACACGACAGGCACCAATTTGACCAATCCGCGCCCCAGCACCAGCACGAGCACAGCCGTCAAGAGGGCAATGAACGCCAGCAGCCAATTCTCCTGCGCCATATTGACGGCGGCTGGAGCAAGCGATAGGCCGATGCAGATAATGACGGGTCCGATGACAACGGGCGGGAATAGGCGTTCCAGCAGTCGTCGACCCTGCCACTTGATGAGCGCCGACATGACGAAATAGACTAGCGCAACTCCCATGATGCCCGCTAATGTGCCTGGCATGCCCCATTGCTTGGAGGCGGAGATGATGGGTGCAATAAAGGCAAAACTGGAGCCTAAAAAAATGGGCACCTTACCCTTGGTGACCATGTGAAAGATAAAAGTGCCGATTCCGGCTGTAAATAGGGCAGTGGCGGGGTCCAGTCCTACAAGCAAGGGAACTAGGACGGTAGAACCAAAGGCCACAAAAAGAAATTGGATACCCACGATTGTCTTTCTTGCCGAAGACAACGCGGGAGCATCCATCGTTGTTTTTTCCATGCCGAACACGTTTTTTTGAAAGTTTTACAAAAGTACTACTTTTTAGTATAATGAAGAAAACTGCTTGTAAAAAAATATTTATTTTTTTGCCTATTATCTCGGTTGTAAGGCGATTAAACGAATAGGAGCGAATGATGATACAATCAATAATATTTGCAGATTACAATTTTTTGTGGTAATTTTGCCGTGTCAAAAACACATATAATGCAATTTAGACCAATGGAACCAGAAAAGAATGCTGAAATCATCGCGAGAATCAAGTACCTCATGCGCGAACTGGGCGTGAAACAGGTGCAGTTTGCCGAGCGCATCGGGGTGGATACCTCCAATCTTTCCAAATATCTCAATGCCCACATGCCCTTGAGCGACTCCTTCCTCAACCGCATTGTCGTCAACTTGGGCGTCTCCAAGGAATGGCTGCTCGACGGCACCGACTTGCCCTTTGCCAAATCGACGGTGCGTATCGAGAGCCCCGACTCCCGCATGGCACTGCCCTCTGACCCCAACGCGCCCAGCGCTGGCATACCCGTCTATGACGTGGATGCTACTGCCGGAAGTGTTTCAGGCAGGAATGAGTTGTTTTCCAGCGAGAATATCGTGGGTTGGGTCAATCTGCCCAATATGAGCCCCAATTGCCGCATCGTCCGCGTCAGTGGTGATTCGATGGCACCTGTCATCATGGACGGTGACTTTGTGGCTGTGCGTGAATTGAGCAATCTTAGCCAGATTTACTGGGGGCAGATTTATGTCGTCCAGCTTGACGACTTCAGGTTGGTAAAATACCTACGTCGCCACACCGACCCCAACATGGTTGTCTTGCGTAGCGAGAACCCCAACTACGACGACATGGACGTGCGCCGCAGCGACATCCACGAGTTGCTGCTTGTACAGCACATCCTCCACATCAACTCCCGTCTCTAAGTCCCAAAACCTGTTCAGAATGACCATCTATTATCATACCCTTCCTAACGGCCTGCGCATGGTCCACGTCAATACTCCGGCCCAGGTCGCCTGGTGTGGACTTGCCATCAATGCGGGCAGCCGTGACGAGATTGAAGGTCACTATGGCCTGGCCCACTTTGTCGAGCACACCATCTTTAAGGGAACCAAGAACCGTCGTGCCTGGCACATCCTTAACCGCATGGAACGCGTGGGTGGCGAATTGAACGCCTATACCACTAAGGAAGGCACGATGCTTTACTCGGTCTTCCCCGAGCAATATCTCACACGTGCGGTGGATTTGCTGGCCGACCTGGTGCAGTGGTCGGTTTTCCCGCAGGAGGAACTCGACCGCGAACGCGATGTCGTACTCGAAGAGGCCGCCAGTTATCGCGACACGCCCAGCGATGCTGTCTATGACGATTTCGAGGATCTCTTGTTCGCTGGCTCTGAATTGGGACACAACATCTTGGGCAAGAAAGAGGATTTGGAAAACCTCACCCAGGATGATTGCCTGCGTTACCTCAAGACGCTGTATGTCCCCACCAATATGGCCTTCTTCTCAGTGGGACCTGAGAAGCACGACCGCGTATTCCGCATCGCCGAGAAATGCTTTGGTCCCATGAGCCACACGATGGCACCGCGCCACCGTATGGTGCCCCATGAAGTGTCGCCGTTCAGGCAAGTCATCAAGATCGGGACCCACCAGGCCCACACCATCGTCGGTGCCCGCGTGCCCGACATGAACCACCCGTTGCGCTATGCCTTGATGCTGCTGAACAACATCCTGGGCGGCCCGGGCATGAACTCGTTGCTCAACGTCGAGTTACGGGAACGCCGTGGCTATGTCTATACCGTTGAGTCCACCTTGAGCATGCTCAGCGATTGCGGATGGATGGAAATCTACCTGGGCTGTGACCCCGATGACGTGCGCTCCAGCCTGCGGGTGATTGACCGCATCACGGCACGGCTCGCCCATGAGATATTGCCGGAACGCAAACTGGAAGCCTACAAGAAGCAGTATTGCGGACAACTCGTTGTCGCGGCCGACAGCACCGAGTTCATGGCAATGCGCGCGGGACGTGGACTGCTCTATCATGGCAAGATGGCGACCATCGACGAGACCATCGCCAACATTCAAGCCGTCACTCCCGAGCAGATCGTCCAGGCTGCCGCCTACTTGCAGACCGACCGCCTGTCATCACTCACTTTCCAGTAACTTTTACCGGATAATGCTTGCACATTCGGGCAAGATGAACTACTTTCGTAACCCAATTGATAATTGAATAAGCAATGAAGAAGATATCCATTCTCATCCCCTGCTATAATGAGGAGAAATCGCTGCCGCTGCTCTATCCCGAACTGGTGAAACTCATGGAAAGCCAGCCCGGTTATGAGTGGGAGCTGATGTTTGTCAACGACGGCAGTCGCGATGGCACGATTGATGAACTCAAGCGCCTGCGCGCTCAGGACAGCCGTGTCAACTATGTGGACTTGTCACGCAACTTCGGCAAGGAAGCGGCGATGCTCGCGGGTTTTGATTATGTGACGGGCGACTGCATGGTCATCATCGATGCCGACCTGCAGCATCCACCGACGCTTATCCCCGAGATGGTCCAGTGGTGGGAGAAGGGATATGACGATGTGTATGCCAAGCGCAAGTCACGCGGCAAGGAGAGCTGGCTGCGCAAGCACCTGTCACTGCAGTTCTACAAGATTTTGCAACGCTCCTCTCGCTTTGACGTGCTCCAGAATGTGGGAGACTTCCGCCTGCTGGACCGCAGTTGCATCAACGCACTGAAGAAATTGCGTGAGAGCGAGCGTTACACCAAGGGGATGTACAGCTGGATCGGTTTCAAGAAGAAGGATGTGGAGTTTGTGCAGGGCGACCGCGTTGCCGGCGAATCCTCATGGAACTATAAACAGCTCTTCGCGTTTGCCATCGACGGCATCACCTCGTTCACCAATGCCCCATTGCGCATCTCCACAGTGGTGGGCTTTGTGGTGTCATTGTTAGCCTTCCTCTACATGATTTATGTGTTCATCAAGGCGCTGATTTGGGGTGACCCTGTTCAGGGCTATCCCACGCTGGTGATCCTGATTCTTTTCTTGGGGGGCATCCAATTGTTGTCCCTCGGTGTCATCGGTGAATACATCGGTCGCATCTATAACGAAACCAAGAACCGTCCCGACTACATCGTGCGCGAGTTTAACGACGAGAAAGTGTTATGACCTTATTTGGCGGTACATCATCAGGCATCAATCGCCACCCGTTGCACGGCGTGGCCTACTGGCTCCTGCTAGCAGTGGGCTGTGTGGCGTTTTATCTGATGAACATCTATACCGTCTTGATGGAAGAGGACATGTTCCATGCCACCATCGAGGGCACACACGGCCAACCCATCAATAACCTGATGGATGTGCTGCGCTCCTGGTGGAACCACTATCTGGACTGCAATGGCCGCACCGCCAATCTGACGGACTACCTCTTCAACGGTCTGTTGGGCAAGTCTGTATTCAACGTCTTCAACACGCTGGTGTTTGGCTTGTTGGCACACTTGTTGTCCCGCTTGGGCACTGGACGTAACTCGCTCACTGCGTTGGCCGTGTTCTACGTCTTCGTCATTGCCGCCATGCCATTGCCAGGCGAGACGATGCTTTGGCTGGCAGGTAGTTGCAACTACATGTGGGCTGTGACCGCTTCATTGGCTTTTACGGCCTATCTGCTTTGGCACCGCAATCCCTCTCCGGGATGGCTCATGGGTTCTATCGTACTGCTGCTGTCGTTCCTCACGGGAGCCAGCAACGAGGGCACGACTTTGGGTTTTACGTCGGGTCTGGTGGTTTATTATTTGTTCCATCGCGACCGTGTGGACTGTGCTGTGGTGATTGCCATGGCGGGTTTCATGCTGGGCAATGTGCTCTTGTTGTCCAGCCCTGGCACATGGGGTCGGGCATCACTGGAGGTCGGTGGTGACTTGGGAGCGACCATTTCACTGGGCGGTCACTTCAAGCTGCTCTTGTCCCAGTCCATCAAGTATGTGGCTCCTGCGCTTGCGGTTGTGGCATGTCTGGGCGCTCTGTTCATCCCCAAGTTGCGTGAACGGTTGTTTTCCAAGCCTTGGCCATGGGTGTTCTTATGCCTGATGGCATTTGTGCTGGTGTTGGGCAAGGCGCAGGAGCGCCCCTATACGGCCTTTGCCGTGGTGGCATTCCTCGTCATGCTCATGGCATTGGAGTGGCTGCTGGGCCGTCAGCGTTGGCTGCGAGTGTTGATGATTGTGGCATGTTTGGCACTCTGTGCTTACAAGTGCCCTTATCACCTCAATTCCATCAAGGCCTTCAAAAGCCATTTCCAGAAGATAGAAGCCGACATCAGCCAGACCGATGCCCGCCAGGTTATCCTCAAGGAACGCAAGTTCAACGGCTTTACCCGTTTCATGAAGTATTATTGGCTTGACTCATGGGGTTATTTCATCTATGAGGAGCCATGGTGCATCCACTTCGACAAGGACAACGTCCAGTTCGTCAATGATTCCATTTATAACCGCTACCATGAGAACCGGCTGCTTGACGGAGCCCGCCCAATGGCGTTTACCACTTCCCATCCTGCCGATGTAGAGGCCTTACTCGAAGTTCCTGATCAGGAATATTGCGCCGTCAAGATGCGCAACGATAGCATCCACCACACCCATCAGTTTGCTCAGGCGACCGATGCCCGGGGCAATGCCTTAACACCCATCTTCTATTTCCCCCTGCGCTATCAAGACCATCTCTATTACATCTTCCCCGCCTTCAACGACACCATCGCCCGCATCGACTTCCCCGCCCTTGGCCTCGACCACCCCTCCATCTCCCTCAACCTCCCGAAGTAATCGCAAGCTACAATTTTTGGCAAAAAATTTGCAGGGTTGTGGCAAATGGTGTAATTTCGTGACCAATAAAAAACAATTTAACAAAATAACGATTAAACTGAACATTATGAACGACGTGAAATTCTATCTCGACGCAGCCGAGAAAAAGATGCAGGAAGCCGTGGATTTCCTCGATGACACCCTGGCACACATCCGTGCAGGTAAGGCCAACGTGAAGATCCTGGATGGCATCCGTGTGAACTACTATGGCAGCCCCGTGCCCATCGACAATGTGGCCAACGTGAGCACCCCTGACCAGCGTACCATTGCCATCATGCCCTGGGAACGCAACATGATCGGCACAATCGAGAAGGCCATTATCGACAGCAATGTGGGCATCATGCCCGTCAACAACGGTGAGGTGATTCGCCTCAACATCCCGCCCCTGACCGAGGAGCGCCGCAAACTGCTCGTTAAGGACTCCAAGGCCGAGAGCGAGAAGGCTCGCGTGAGCATCCGCAATGCCCGCCGCGAGGCTATCGAGGGTCTCAAGAAGGCCGTTAAGGAAGGCATGAGCGAGGACGTCAGCAAGGACGGCGAGGAGAAGGTGCAGAAGATTCATGACAAGTTCATGAAGAAGATTGACGAAATCTTTGCTGCCAAGGAGAAAGAGATTCTCACGGTATAGGCATTAGGCTTTAGGTTTTAAGAGTTAGGCTTTAGGTATTTGTGGGATTCCGCTACCCAAAGCCTAATTGTTGATGTGAATATGAAATCCTCCGAATTCTTGAGTTCGCGTGCGGGTAAGCGCTGGCATGAGGTGGCCTATTGGGCACTCCTGCTGGTGGCTTGTGTCACGTTCTACGTGATGAACTGCTTGACGCCCTTCAAGGAGGATGACATGCTTCACTCACTTGTCATCGGCGACCTGACCCATGTCAATACCGTTGGCGACCTGTTGCGGTCCTATTATAACAAGTATTTGATTCTGAATGGCCGCTCGTCCGACATGCTGGCCGAGCTTTTCTGTGGCCTGCTGGGCAAACCGTTGTTCAACGTGTGCAATGCCGTAATGTTTGGCTTGCTTGCCCATGTGATTAGCCTCTTGGCGACAAGGCGCCACTCGCTGCTGGCCCAGGTGATGCTTTATACCTGCATCGGCACTTGTTACCCTGTTCCAGGAGAGACGTTGCTGTGGCTGGCTGGCAGCTGTAATTACCTGTGGACCATCACGGGAACGCTGCTTGTGCTGCGTTTCCTGCAACGTCACCGCCAATTGCAGGTAAAAAGTTGGCAGTTGGGACTCATTCTGTTGGGCGCTTTTCTTGCAGGTGCGGGCAATGAGGCCATGTCATTTGCCTTTATTGCTACCTGTGTCGTGTACTATCTGTTCCATCGCGGGCAAGTGGACCGTCAGGTGGTGCTGGTCTTGGTTTTCTATGGCTTGGGAGCGCTGTTGATTCTTGCTTCTCCTGCCGCTTGGGAACGTGCGGCCGATGGCGGCATCGTCGTGGACTTGCCGTTTAAAGAATTGCTCATGAGCCGCTTCCACATCGTTGGCGAGAAGATGATGCGCTATGTCGTTCCGGTGGCAGCATGGGGCATCGGCTTGGGTTATCTGATTTGGAAGGGCTACAAAGCCGTGGGCTCAAGCATTTGGTCCTACCTGCTGTTTTTCTCAACCTTGTTGATGTTGGCCCTGGGCATGATGACCGACCGGCCCTATGCTCCGTTAGCCACTGTTTCGCTGGTCATCGTCATCATTGCTGTCCATGCTCTGACGAACCGTTCTTGGCCATTGCGTTTGCTGGCGGTGGTTTTTGGACTGTTGCTTTCTGCTTACACCAGTTCACGCGGCATCGGTGTGCTGCGCGAGTACAAGGCGTATGAGGAGCAGGTGATCAGTGCGGTACGCGCCGCACCGTCACAGGCTGTTCTGCACGAGGGACAGTTCTGTACCTATAGCCGTTTCCTCTATCCCTTGAGATTTGAATCTACGGCCTTTTTCACCAATGAGTATATCTGGAAGGCCTATTTTGATAAAGAGAATGTGCAGTTCGTCAGCGGTTCGATTTATCACCGTTTCCACGAGAATCGTCTGCTCGATGGTGCCGTGACGATGCCTTTCAAGAGTGACCATCCGTCAATCGCGGGTGAGTTCATGGCCGTCCCAGGGCAGGATTATATGGTAGTGCCCCTCAAGGAGGACACCGTGCCCACGACCTATCAAACGGGAATTGCCATCTGGAGTGCCTCTCCCGACAATCTGACGGAACAAGAATTGGAATACCGCCGCAATCACGCCTTGCAGAGCGGTGGCGACCCCTTCGGCTACTATCCGCTGCGCTATCGAGGCCAGGTCATGCTGGTGTTGCCTTTGCCCAGTGACAGGGATTCGTGTCTGGTCGTTCCCATGCATTACCGTGATGAAAACAAGATGCACATCTACCGGACAGCCCCCAATCCGCCGTCTTTCAATACAGGTTATACATCGAATCATAGTTTGGAGTAGTGAAAAGTCGCCATCCATATTCACAATCAGCGTTAACAGGTAACCGCTGGCATGATGTGGCCTATTGGTCAGTGTTGCTGCTCGCGTGCGTTGTCTTCCTGGTGATGAATGTGTTAACCACCTTGAAGGAGGATGACATGGCGTTCTCTCTCGTTGAGGGAGTGTGGACTCCTGTTCGCTCTCTTCTTGATGTGGTGCGATCGCACGCCAACTTGTTTGTCGATGCCAACGGCCGCACAGCCAATCTGGTGGCTGCGCTGTTCTGCGGCTTGCTCGGTAAAGGATTTTTCAATGTCTGCAATGCGTTGGTATTTGGTGCGCTGGCTCATCTGTTAAGTCTCTTGGCAACAGGCCGCCGCTCGCTGCTGGCATTGTCGATGTTCCTGGTGGCAGTGGGTACTTGCTATCCCGTGCCAGGCGAGACCATGCTGTGGCTCGACGGCAGTTGCAACTATATGTGGGCGATTACCCTGTCGATGGCTTTGGTTTGTTATCTTCTGCGTGTTCATCGCGGTCCGTTGGGGTGGGGTAAAGCGCTTGCCCTGCTGCTGTTCTCGATTGTGGCTGGCAGTTTCAACGAGGCGACCTCATTTGGTTTCCTCCTGGGAATGGCCGCCTGTGTGCTCGTGAATCGTGGACGTTGGAATCGTCGAACCGCCGTGGCCGTGGCGGGTTATCTGCTGGGTGTAGTGATTATCGTCGCGTCGCCAGGCGCATGGCATCGGGCCGCTACTGGCGACATCTCCGTCAATATGGGTATGGCAGAACTGCTTAACAGCCGCTGGTATATCTTCAGTGAGAAGATGATGCGTTTCTATCTGCCTATTGCAGCGGCTATCGTGGGGCTCGCGGCACTATTGCTCAAGCGTGGAAAGGCCGTCAAACAAAGTGTCTGGACCTATATCTTCCTGGGACTCGCCCTTGTGATGTTTGTCCTCGGTCAGACCGCCGAACGTGCCTATGCACCATTGTGCACCGTAGCATTGCTCATCCTCATGATGGCTGCCGACAGGATTCTGCGGCGCTGGAACTGGAGACGCATGGCCGCAATTGCCGTGTGTCTGGGCTTGGCAGGATTTACTGCAGCTCGCGGCGTGGTGGAGTTAAAGCGCTATAAGGCTTATAACGACCAAACGATGAGTGAAATTGTTACAGCCCCCGATCAGGCAGTACTGCGGGAACGCATCTATGACGGTTATAGCCGCTTCATCAAACCCATGAACTTCATCTCATCCAGTTTCTTTGCCCACGAGGGCATCTATCGGGCATACTTCGGCAAGAAGAATGTGCAGTTCGTCAGCGACTCGGTCTATGTGCGTTTCCACGAGGGACGCTTGCTTGATGGGGCTAATTTGCATGGTAATGGCGCTCAAGATTCCAACCATCCTGAACTCATTGGTGATGTGTATTTCTTTGATAATCAGGATTATATAGCCATTGAATTTAAGGCGGATTCATTGCCAGACAGTTTCCAGACCGCAGAGTTCCATAAGAACAAGGATGCCATGGTCAAGTGTGGTGACCCCGAAGAAGTGAAAGAACAGCAGCGTCGCCGCAACTACGGCATTACCATCGACTATGACCCGGCCGGTTTCTATCCTTTGGAAAACCAAGGAAAATGCTATCTCATCTGCAAGGCGCCTGATAGCCTGGTAGGGAGTATCGTTTTCCCCATGTGGCTCACACCTGGTGGTGAAGTGCTGGATATCGAGGTAAAGCTGTAGCCCTCAGCGTGCTTTGATGGTATATCATGGACTATTTCAAGCGGATTTTATCGGACAAATCTTTAAAAACCTAAGAAAAATTTGGCGGGTATAGAAAAAAGCTATACCTTTGCACCACTTTTTGGGAGATTCGCTAGCTCAGCAGGTAGAGCACATCCCTTTTAAGGATGGGGTCGTGGGTTCGAGCCCCACGCGAATCACTCAACAGCGCAGCCGCCTTCATCGGATCATGGCTGCGTTTTTTATTATGGCAATGTGGAGATGGGCTTCTCATAGGCAAAAAAGATGGGACCTTTGCATCGATGTGCAAGGGTCCCATTGTATGATTGATAATCTGCTCGTTCTAGTGCAGTATCAATGGGTCAGGATGTATTCGATTACGGCGTTGATGTCGGCAATGTTTACCTCGTCGTCGGCATTGGCGTCACCGGTAATGTAGTCGTCCTCATTATAGATGATGGTGTCGTTCAAGATAAGGTCGAGCAATGCGTTGTTATCGGCGATATTCACCTCACCATCCCTGTTCACATCCTCTCTGATGTATTTTATGATGGGGACGGGCTTAAAGTGGTTGTCGAGGAACTCCATGCGTTGACGTATCCAATTCTCCACATTGTCCATTTCCTTAACAAGGTTGAGTTCCTTATAGGCAAGGTCTATTTTTCTGCTCCATCGGTTCTGCTCACGTGCGCCAGCGCCACAATTCATCAGGTCATTGATGACACTACGGTAGCGGTTGACCAGACTGTCAGTATTAAGCACGGTCTCGCGCAGTTCCAAATAACGGTCCACTACCTCGTTGTGGTAGGTGGGGACACCCCACATGTCAACCATGGGCAGGTGGCTGATCCAGTTGACGGGACGAGTGGGGCTGAGATTGCTATCAGTTGCAGAATCCCATGGTGAGACGGGTGCACCCAAACTGATTCGGGTAACAGGCGACGGGAACATGGTTAACCTGTTGTCTACTTCAGTATCGTAGCAAGCGTAGTAGATGTTTTTGCTCTCGTGGTCTAAGGCTTGGAGGCAAGTGATAAAGATGTAATAATCCTGCATGACGGGAAGGTCAAAGTAATTGCCCATTTCGGCACGCAGCGGGTAGAACTCATCAGCTTGTGGGGCAAAGGTCACAGCATTCTCAAGCGGTTCCCAAAAGACGGTACTGATTATATTGTAGTCTGGGTATTCTACTCTGAAACCGTCCCATGCTGCCATACCTGTATCTCGTTTTTTGGGATTACTCATGGTGACTGTGCGGGACCATTCGTAGGAATACCACATTCCGCCATGGAACTTCTTGCGGTCAAAGTCGTAGGGCACGATGCCGGTCTGCTTGCGGTCAAGGGGCTCATACATGTTATAAATACCCATGTAATTTCCATTAACAATCAGCTCGACCAGTTTGCCACGTGAGCCCTTCTGGGCATCGGGCAGTGTGTCGGCGTACCATGCTTTACGTGCCATGTCAAGCCACAGGTCAGCATTCACACGGCTGCGAACGCGCAGGAAATCCTGTTGTGCTGCATCCATTATCCATGTGCTATCGTTGCGCAAACCAAAGAGGCTGCGGTCTTGCTTGGTGCTGTCTTCTTCGTTCAGGAACTTGATCGTGAAGTTGTGCTTGTTGTTGCCGCCGGATGTTTCGTTCCATTTGATTTTGGCAAACATCGGCTCAGTTTCGGTCGATTCGGGATAGTTGACGATCACTGAACTATAGCGGAAGTATTCGTTGAGGTTACCAGAGAACTCAACAACCGGAAGCCAAGTGAAAGTGATATAGCCAGCGATTGTGGTGTCATTCATTGCGGCAGTAACATTGTATTTCTTGCCGCCCTCGATGCCCTCAAACACAAATTCCTCGCCACTGGCAACATTGATGCTATCGATAGCGAAGTCACTGATGGAATCTCCATAGTTGACCGTTGCGGTGTAGTCGTTCCCAAAGGTTGACTGTGGGATACAGAACAACCACATTTTGTTAATTTCATCAAACACAGCACGATGCCCACCGATGTATAACGTTTGTCCCCAAGAACTTAACGATATCAGCATGAGCGTCAATGCCAATAATAACTTTTTTCTCATATTTAATAATTAATTGAATTGATGTTAGCTAATTTGGCCGCAAAGATAGTAAAAAAGTCGTTATGCAGTTAGAGTGGTTCATTTTTTTATTGGTTTTAATCAATAAAAACCCCCGTCAGTGGGGTTTAAACAATGCTTGATGCTGAATAAGCATTTTTTAAGAAAAATATTTCAATAGATTTTTGGTTTTTTATATCTCTTGTCAGCCAAAAAATAAGTAATTTTGCTACCTCATTTTTACCAACTGGAAAAACAATCATCATCAATGAAAATATTTACCAACGATGGGTTGCGTCGAATCGGCGACCGCACCTTGGAAAAAGAAAATATCATGATGCTCGACCTCATCGAGCGGGCTGCTTCGGCGGTCTCCTACGAGCTGATCTCTCGATGGAGGACATCCAAGCGCTTTGTCTTTTTTGCCGGCCCTGGTGATAACGGTGCCGACGCCCTGGCTGTTGCCAGAATGATGTATGAGCAAGGCTATCGCCCCGAGGTTTACCTGTTCAATATCAAGTCGGCTCAATTGTCCGATTGCTGTCTGGCTAACCGCGACCGCCTGATAGAAACCGCTGGCGATGATATCGAGTTTATCGAGGTCATCCAGAATTTCACGCCACCTGCTCTTGACGAGAACGATGTGGTGGTCGATGGCTTGTTTGGCAATGGCCTGCGCACTCCGCTCAAGGGCGGTTACACGGCACTGGTTCAGTACATTAACACCAGTGGCGCCTATGTGGTATCGATCGATATCCCCTCGGGCATGTTCGGCGAGTGGAACATGGGTAATGACCGTCGCAATATCATCCGTGCTAACTTGACATTGACTTACCAGAGCAAGCGACTCGCCTTCTACTTTGCCGAGAATGCCGAGTTTGTGGGCGACTGCAAGGTGCTTGATTTGGAGCTGGATCGCGAGAGTCTGGCCCGCACCCCGACCGATTTCTATCTGATTGAGCGTGAGGATGTGCATGACGTGATGCGTCCCCGCAATCCTTTCATCAACAAGTATGATAACGGCACCGTGCTGCTCATTGCCGGCAGCTATGGCATGATGGGTGCGGCAGTGCTTGCTGCCCGTGGTGCCCTGCGTGCCGGAGCGGGACTGGTAACAGTTCATGCCCCACGTTGTGGCCATCAGATATTGCAGACGGCTGTCCCCGAGGCGCTTTTCGAGCCTGACCGCAATGAGATATTGACGACGTCAATCGACATGCGCCACACCTATAGCGTTGTGGCTCTTGGCCCCGGCTTGCATGTTACCGACGAGACGCTTGAAGCCGTACATCAGTTCATCATGAACTTCAGGAGGCCTTGCCTGCTGGATGCTGACGCCCTGAACTGCATTGCCCGCAGACCTATGCTACTCAAGAGCATTCCTCCGCGGTCGGTCATCACGCCTCATGCCATCGAGTTTGACCGCTTGTTTGGCGAGCACCACACCGATGAGGAACGCCTCAAGAAGGCCATTGATGTATCCAAACTTTACAACATCACCATTGTGCTCAAGGGCCACTACACTATGACTGTTCGACCTGACAGCAAGGTGTATGTCAACAGCAGTGGCAACCCCGGTATGGCGACGCCTGGCAGTGGCGATGTGCTCACGGGTGTGATTTCTGCCCTTATCGCGCAGAATTACCAGCCTGACTGGTCGGTTGTGTTGGGTGTATTTCTGCATGGTTTGGCTGGCGACTTGGCAGCTCAGGAGCACGGCACTTACGGCATGTTGGCCAGCGACATCGTCGAAAACATCGGTAAAGCCATTGCCGAGGTGATGAAGTAAGTCCAAGATTGTTGCTTGATTGCTTACTAGTAAAACAAAAATGACTGATAATCAATCGATTGTCAGTCATTTTTGGTACCTGAAGTGGGACTTGAACCCACACGGCCGCAATGGCCAAGGGATTTTAAGTCCCTCGTGTCTACCGATTCCACCATTCAGGCATCCGGTAAGGATTCGGCTGCAAAGATAGTACTTTTTAATGATATTGCTGCCTTTTCCTCGATTTTTTTGGCATTTGGCCCATGTTCAATGAGTCAAGGAGGGCAAAGCTCCTTGACTCAAAGTGATGGAGATCAGGCGTCAAGTGCTTCCTTGATCAGTTCAAAGATGCCGTCGATGCTGCCCAGACCGTTAATGGCGCGGTACAGGCCACGCTCCTCGTAGTAGGCCTTCAAGGGAGAAGTCTGGTTGTGGTAGGTCTCCAGACGCTTGCGGGCTGTCTCCTCGTTGTCGTCGGAGCGGCCACTCATCTGTCCGCGCAACAGGATGCGCTTGATGAGTTCTTCCTCGGGGACTTCAAGACCCACAACAGCATCGATTTGGGTGCCGCGGTCAGCGAGCATCTGTTCTAGTGCTATGGCCTGAGGGATGGTACGGGGAAAACCGTCAAAGATGACGCCTTCGCTGGTCTTGTCCTTGTTGTCGTCGAGAACCTTGGCCAGAATATCGATGATGAGTTCATCAGGAACCAGTTTGCCCTGGTCCATGTAGCCTTTTGCAATCTTTCCCAGTTCGGTGTCGCGCTTGATGTTGTCGCGCAGCACGTCGCCAGTCGAGATGTGATACAGCTTGTAGTGCTCGATGAGTTTATCGCTCTGGGTGCCTTTGCCCGATCCGGGCGCACCAAAAATGACAATGTTCAACATAATCTTGAATTTTTATCGTTAAGTGTTCTTTAAATGTATCAAATCTCTCTCATTCTCTCAAGAAGCTCTAAACTTGATCAGTGCTCTTTCAATACGTAGATGTCGGGTAAGTTGCGTGCCAGTCCGTCAAGATCCAACCCGTAGCCCAGAATGAACTTGGAGGGGATTTCAAAGCCCACATACTCTGGCGCTTTACCCACAGTGAGCGCATCGGGCTTAAACAGCAGCGAAACCATTTTCACCGACTTGGGGTTGTGTTTGGCCAGTTCCTTACGCAGCTGTGCGGCTGTCACACCGCTGTCGATGATATCCTCGACGATGAGCACATTGCGGCCTGTGATGTCCTCATTCAGGCCCATGATCTCTTTAACATTGCCGGTAGATTCCATACCCTCATAGGACTTGAAGCGGATGAATGAAATCTCGGAATCATGCAGGTTGCAGGCACGGAACAGGTCGGCAGCAAAAATGAAGGAACCATTGAGGACGCACAAGAATAGGGGATTCTCATTGGCATAGTCGCGTTTGATTTCCTGGGCAAGGCGATGCACTTGCTTGGCAATCTCTTCACGTCTGATGTAGGGTTCAAACGTAAGACCCTGATAAGTTACTTCTTCCATGAGACTATAGTTTTAAACCGCAAAGATACAAAGAAGTTTTCACTTTTTTCATGAGAATAAGAAAAAAAGCGAGCAACAATCTCGCAATATTCCAACGGGCAGCCACCGCGACCGCCGCGCTCGCCGTGGCCACGGTGGCCGTTAGCTTGTCGTGGCTGTTAGTTTGTCGTGGTTGTCTTGACCGTCAGTTTGTCTTGACCGTCAGTTTGTCGTGGCCGTTAGTTTGTCGGAGTTTTGCGAGCCTATGGCTCGCAGTATGGCCCTTGCGTCTCGCAGTTGCCTCCCCTTCATTGGCGTGTGGCAATGGCCCTGGCCAGAGCATTCATCTGGCGGCAACATTCAGCAGTCAAGGGATGGTAATCGTTGTGGTGCTCAAATGGGGAAACAAGTAGCACTTTACCGCTAGCACAGGCATCAAAAAGTTTCCCGCCAGGCTTGGATATTTCAGCAAAGCCATTGTTGCATATGAGAATTACAGGGGTGCCGGTCTCAAGCGCCCTGTCAATAATGGTTCTCTCACCTGGACTGATAGCAGGAGAGACAAGTACTGCTCCCAGGGCGAGCAAACGGTCACCCTCGCGCGCTATTTCCTCCTTGCTCATGCGCCGTGAACAGTAAACCTGCAGGATTGATGGGTGTTGCAACAGCTGATGGTTGCCCATGGTGCTCACTGTAGAACCTGCAATCGTGAGATTGTGAGAAACTTTGAAAAACTCCTGATTATGTCGCTTTAACCAGAGACGACGCGGGTTGTCGTTGAGGTAATTTATCCAGCGGTCAAGTTGTCCCTTACCTTGAAGCACTCCATCGGTGTAGCCCTGTTCCCACAAGGGCATGGACAGCCCCAGCTCCCTTGCCGCCCAGTTGCAACCAGTTTTGAAACCATTGATGACTTTTCCCAAATGGACAGGCAGCGGTTCAGTGACAAACAGGATGCCATGTATATGGTCTGGCATGAGGGTAATTGCCAGCATCCTGATTTGAGGATAATAACGAGGGATTCCCAACCATTCTGCTTTCACTCTTTCGCCAAGCGGTGAGAGACTTACCCAGGGCAGAGGGTGGCTGTCGTCAGGACCCTGCAGAGCCCCAAGCCGTGGAAGACGTCCCTCCACGCACAGTGTGATCATGTAGATGGCCCTTCCCTGATAGTTGTGGCTAACCATACGGCGTTTCATCGATGCCGTGGCGGGGACTTCAGGATGTTTCTGAGCCCATTGCTTGCGCCCCTCATTGCGCTTGTCATCCATGCCTTGATTTATTAAGCGAGCTACAAGCTCGCAATACACCAACGGGTTGCCACCGTGGCCACCGCGCTTGTCGTGGCCATTAGTTTGTTGTGGTTGCAGTGGACGTCAGTTTGTCGGAGTATTGCGAGCCTGTGGCTCGCAGCAGTGTTGGTTACTTGGCGACTTTTTCTAGGCGTTTCATCATGGCGAACATGAAGATGGCGGCCACGAGGCATACACCCAGGAATACGCTCCAGCATACCCACAGGGGCACCTTACCCCACAGGGCACCACCCACGAGCACCAGCTGGTTACCCAGGGCGGTCGATACAAACCAGCCACCCATCATCGCTCCCTTGTACTTGGGAGGAGCCACCTTGCTGACGAACGAGATGCCCATCGGTGAGAGCAACAACTCACCGAAGGTCAGCACCAGATATACGCTGATCAACAGGTTGGGTGTCACGTCGGCTACGTGCTGGCCCACAAGATTGCCGCTGGCATCGGGTGCCTGCTGCGGCATGGGCAGACCCACCGAGGCAAACGCCATGATGGCATAAGCGATGGCGGCAACAACCATACCGTAAGCAATTTTGCGAGGTGCCGAGGGCTCCTTGCCCTTGCTGGCCAGCCAACTGAATATAGCCATCGACACGGGCGTCAATGCCACAACATAGAAGGGGTTGAACTGCTGGAAAATAGGTGCAGCGATATCGATGCTACCGGTGGTGCGGGTATACTTGTAGTACAGGATGCCCAGCGCTGCCAGAATGATGGCACCCGAGATGCCCTTGGCCTTGGCAGTCTTGCTCTGGAACAGCGAAAAACCGGCATAGACAATAAAGATAATCAGCACCAGGTTCCACACGTCAAAGGCCATACTTTCCAGGCCGCTCGATGTGTTGGCGGTAAACTCGTCGGCAAAGAATGTGAGCGACAAACCGTTCTGGTGGAACGCCATCCAGAAGAATACGACCACAGCAAATACGAGACACAAGGCAATGATGCGGGCTTTAGTGTCCTCTTTGCTCAATTCGGGCTCCTTAACGGTGTTGGCTTCATCCTTAACGGCTACCTTCTTGCCGCCCTCAGCGTGCTTGAACGTGCTGCGGAAGGCGTAGTAGATGGCAATCGAGAGAACCAGTGAAACGCAGGCCACGGCAAACGAGAAGTGGTAGGCGTCATTAGACGAGAAACCCCATGCGGTCTCGGCATACTCCTTAATCTTGACTGCTGCCGTCGGTGCGAACAAGGCGCCGATGTTGATGGCCATGTAGAAAATCGAGAAACCGGCGTCACGCTTGGCGGCATAGCGGGTGTCGTCATACAGATTGCCCACCATCACCTGCAGGTTGCCCTTGAAAAGGCCTGTACCCAGGCCAATGAGCAGTAGGGCGCCAATCATCACGATCAGAGCAAAGGTGTTGCCACCCAGTGGAACGGCCAGGAGCAGATAGCCCAGGAACATGATGATGATACCGATGGTCACCATCTTACCAAATCCGAATTTGTCGGCCATCCAACCGCCAATCAACGGGAGGAAATACACTACCATCAGGAACGAACTGTAGATGGTGCCTGCAACGGCTGGCGACAAACCATAGTTGGCCCTGAGGAAGAGTGCGAACACGGCAATCATCGTGTAGTAGCCAAAGCGCTCGCCCGTGTTGGCCAATGCCAACGCGAATAGTCCTTTAGGTTGTCCTTCAAACATAGTTTAATGTCTTTTTTATTAGAGAATCTAGAAAATCTAGATATGCTAGATCTCCTAGATTCCCCTATTATTAATTAATAATGTGTATTGCGGTGTGAAGATTACTCCTTCTCGCCGGTGACCCGCTCCAGCCAGCTAACCATACCCCACATGACGCCCATGGCGACAAGGCAGATAACCAGGAAGACGGCCCAGCACATCCACAGCTTGGGCAGCTTGTTGAGCATTTCCGGACCAATCCAGATCAGCAGGTTGCCCAGTGCGGTGGCACCCAGCCACAGACCCTGGCAGATACCCTGCAGGTGCTTGGGAGCAATCTTGGAAACGAACGACAGACCAAGCGGTGAGATGAAGAGCTCGGCAACCGTCAGGAAGAAGTAGGTGGCGATAAGTACCCACCAGTGGGACTTCATGGCGATCTGCTGGTCAATACCCATAGCGCGGAAGTCATTACCGTTAGGATAATTGTAGCTCATGCTCAGCACAACCAGGAACAGATAAGCCAGACCGGTAATAGCCATACCGATGACAATCTTGCGCGGTGTGGAGATGGCATGGCCTTTTCTTGCCAATGCGGCAAAGATAGCCATGATGATGGGAGTGAGCACAATCACGAAGAACGGGTTCACGGCCTGCCAGATTTCGGGAGCGACCTTGTCGGTAACGACATAGTCACGAGCGAATACCGACAGCGACTGACCGTTCTGGTGGAATGACAACCAGAAGAAGACGCAGACACCCAGCACAGCGAACAAAGCAAGCATGCGCTGCTTGATCTCCTTGGCCATTGCTCTCTTCTCCTCCTCGGTGTAGCCAGCAACTTCGGCGGCCTCCTTCTTGGCGGGAGTCGGGAAGATCTTCTTGAACGCGATGAAGATAATCAGCGAGATGAACATGGCGATAACCGAAGCGATGAAGCTATAGTGAACACCAGTGTTGAACACCTCAAGATAGCTGTTGCAAGCAGCAGTCATGTCGGTCAGGTTCAAGCCACCCTGGTTCACCTTCTCCATCAGAGAGGTCAGGTTGGTCATCTGCTCAGAGGTCATGCTGGCAGCATCGCTCAGGTACTGGTGACACAATGCGGGCAGACCTGCATCATATACCATGCCCTTGACACCGAGCCACCACTGGCGCAGCAACGGGGCAACGAACGGGGCAACCAGACCACCGATGTTGATGAACACGTAGAAAATCTGGAAACCTGAGTCGCGGCGCTCCTTGATGGCCTTGATCTCTTCGTCAGACTTACCTTGTGCAACGGCGTCGGCCTCCATGTTATCATACATCTGACCCACGATGGCCTGCAGGTTACCCTTGAACAGACCGTTACCGAAGGCAATCAGGAACAGTGCCACACAGGTGAACACGAGCAGCCACATGTGGTTGCCGGCCGAGTGGACGATGGGAATAGACAGCAGCACGTAGCCGACGGCCATGATTACAAGACCCCACTGGATGGTGCTCTTGTAGTTCTGGGTGCGGTCGGCAATGAAACCGCCGACAAGACTCAATACATAGATACCAGCGTAGAATACGCTGTAAATCCTGCCTGACGTACCCTCGTCAAGGCCGAACTTGGAGCACAGGAACAACAGCAGCACGGCGTTCATGATGTAGTAGCCGAAGCGCTCGCCCATGTTGCTCAACGCGGCAGGGATTAGACCCTTGGGATGGTTTTTAAACATAATT
>JAEEGL010000111.1_pt1 | contig 38906 bp, 27 predicted proteins | sample 9134231 | NCBI WGS metagenome assembly JAEEGL01 (sample SAMN16246548, study PRJNA631951) | gut metagenome | biome: gut microbiome; feature: rumen; material: fiber-attached | host: Bos | place: Iran: Karaj | collected 2018-10 | reverse complement strand
CCTTAACTAAGGGTGAGAATTCCATAAGGGTCTGTCTAATGGAACGGCTTCCACTCAAATTTGTGAATTAATAGATGTTCCCTATAATCAATCTAACATGCTTGTTGGCAAGATTGAGCAGAACGGAACAGTCAGGGACTCAAACAACAAGATGATTGGAAAATTTGAGTCTGACGGGAATGTGAGAAATCAAAACAACATGAAGGTTGGTGAGATAGAACATGATGGTACCATCCGAGACGGAAACAACATGATGTTGGGAAAGGTGGAAAAGAGCGGAACCATTAGGGACAAGAACAATATGATGATCGGAAAAGTGAAATCGGATGGAACGGTGGTTGACCGCACGAATAAGACGATTGGCTATGCAAAAGACATACCTTCAACATATACCGCCGTGTTTTTCTTCTTTAAAATCTTTGAGTGAGGTATGCGACGATTGAAGATAATGTCTGACGACGTGCCAATGGCATGCGGGGATGTGTTTGGGATGAGTGACATAAACGATGGCTGATGGAAGATGGCTGATGGATGAGGAGACCAAAATCGTTGGCGGAGAACTTAAATTTTAGGTTAATTATTTGGAAGTTTCACAAATAGTTCTTATCTTTGCAGCGAAATAACTTAAAAGTTAAGAAATGGCTGAGCAACATTATAGGATTGAACTTGTTGAGGAGTACGATAAAGTGAACTTTTACAGCATTCATATAGATGGCAATGAGTTGACAGAATTGGAATCGTTCTTTGAGAAATTCCCTATTGGATGTGAATACGATGAGGATATTGATGTCATCATTGCTTGGATGGATAAGATTGCTGAGACTGGGGCTTTGGAAAGGTATTTCCGTCCAGAAGGCAGATATGGCGATGGTGTAGGAGTAATTCCCATTGACGTAGGTAACAAGGTGCGTCTGTATTGCTTGCGATTGTCGGACAAAATTTTGGTGTTCGGGAACGGGGGCATTAAGGATACTGCCAAGTGGCAGGAAAGCGAAGAACTCGCTCCCTATGTGAAACTTTTGATTGATACGAGTCGTTTTATATCATCGCGTATGAGTGATGGCTCGTTGGTTTTGGTTGACAAAGAAATAATAGGAAATTTAAACTTTACACGTAATGAAAAGGAGTAGTATTTTGGAGGCTCGCCGCAAGGAGGTGAATCCAGAGGTGAGAGAAAGAGTAGAACTATCATTCCAAATAGTGGACCGTATTCATGAGATATTGACGGAAAAGGGTCTAAAACAGAAAGACTTGGCCTTACAGCTGGGTAAGAAAGAGGCAGAAATTAGTAAATGGATGCGAGGCACGCACAATTTTACTATTGACACGCTTGTGTCTATTGAACAGGCTCTGGATGCTCCAATATTAGAAGTGGTTCATAAAGAAGAAGAGATTTATGCATAGTCACCTCAGATGTCAGACAGGAGGAGGGCTTACATCGTTTGCTACCATGTTATTTATGATATGTCAAACGATTAGCGGACAGTCATTGTATGACCGTTCAAATATGTCCATCGGGAAGATTGGTTCGGATGCGTAAAGGGCAAACTAGAGATGGGTGGCTTCGTGAATCTGATGGAGCGGGTGGAGTATATAGGAAAAGAGATAGTTTATAGGTAAGGAAGAATACAGACTCAGTGAAGAATAACTACGAAAAGTATATATTTTCGGCAATAAATTTGGTTTGTTGCCGAATTTATGTTAATTTTGCACCCCAAAAGGAGAGTATATGAACATTGGTAGGACTCAAATTTTGGATTATGCCACGAATCACGGAAGCGTCAACGTGACGATTCTGATGAATACTTATGGCATGAAGCCGACAACAGCCAGGCAATATCTCAGTACATTATCAAAGGAGAAAATTCTGGTACGTGTTGGCCAGGGCGAATATGTCCTGCCCCAAAAGCAAGTGTTCACATATTCACCTTCAGAAAAGGTCAAGAGCATATACGATGAATTAAAGTCAGAACTGCAATTCACAGACTTTTGTGTCTATGACGGCAGTATCATCTCTTCCATCCAACACCACCTCTCCATCAACAATGCCATCTATGTGGAAACCAACAGAGATGCTGTTGATTCGGTATTCTCACGACTTAGAGAGCAGCAGAAGGATGTCTTTAAACAGCCTGATGCTACTTTCGTAGCTGATTACATCGACCTTCGGGAACCATGCATTATCGTAAAGCCGCTGGTTACAGAGTCGCCTCTGATGGAGGTTGAAGGTATTCGGGTGCCAACATTGGAGAAACTTCTGGTAGATACACAGAAGGATGCAGACTTCGACTACTTGCAGGGAGCTGAAAGCCTGTATATGTTCCAGATGGCTTTTGAACTTTATACTATTAACACCCAAAGACTGATGCGCTACGCCAAACGCAGAGGAATCAGTCAGGAAATCAATGAACTTATCCACTCTGCTAAGTAAGGAAATCCCATGTCCATTGCACCGCTCGAAATCCTTCACTTCCAAATCGTCTGAACCGATTGAAGCGACAGTCACCCGAAGCATACTTCTACTGGGCAAAGGCAAGTGAATTGCTAAACAGTTAATAGGTAATGATTATGAATTCGTTTGAGGAACTGAGCCAGGCCATGGATGGACTGGTGAAACGCGACAGGATGGAGAATCCATGTGAGGACTACCTGCAGTTTGAGAACATCGTTGACGGACGGTTTGAATGGGTTCGGGTTCTGTGTCGCTCTATGGAGTGTTGGCGCGAGGATGATGGTGCGGTCTATGCCGAGGGCGACGGAGAGTTGTGGCTGGTACGGACACCCAACGTGGAACATTACAGGGCGAAGCGAGGCACATTGTTTATCGCAAATAGCGTGCTTAATGACAGCCCCGACCTGAAGGTGCTGGAGATACCCAGCACAGTGAAGGACGTGAGGTTCCTGCGACAACGTCTGCGTGGCAGGGTCAAGGTATATGTCTATATCAACGGAAACAATGGGCGGCGGTCGTCCCGCAAAGAACCAAAGCTACCTATACGCCTTGTCAAAACGTGAAATGTCTCATTCGGAAATAGTAGGTTCTAAGTAATATGTGTTGATAACCGATGAACACGGTGTAGCCTACTCTGACAGCAAGAAACGACTGCTATGGAGCAACCAAACATTCGATAAAGCAGAATACCGAGTGCCTGATGGGATTGTTGTCGAAGGCTATGAAAGAACTGCGTATGGCCGTATTTCATTAAATTTGTTGTTTTTTCCAAAGAATTGCTACGAATGTACGGAATTATTCGTATCTTTGTCGGCAAATTGAGAACGAATTGTAACAAGCGAGAGTATGATGCGCCACCGAGACGTACATATCGTAAATTAAGAATCAGCAATATTGAAATATGAATAAATTGAAACAATGGGTGCTTGCCGCCACCCGACCATTGGTGCTCACCAAGAGACCATTGGTACTCACCATGGGACCATTGGTACTCACCATGGGACCATTGGTGCTCACCATGGGACCATTGGTGCTCACCATGGTCTTCTGCTGTATTATGATGCAGGTCTCATGCTCGAGCAAGGATGAGACTGCGACACAGGACAAAGCGTACACGGACGTACCGTTTGTCATTCTTGATACCGACATCGGTTCATCGACAGACGACCTCTTCGCATTAGAGATGCTCTACCACTATGACGAACAGCAGTTATGCCAGTTGCTGGGTGTGGTGGTGGACCGCGAGGGCGAAGCGAATGCTGATTTTGCCGATGTGATGAACACGTATTTCGGTCATCCGGATGTTCCTATCGGACTGGTGCAGAATGGCATCAAGAATCCGACGGTGTGGATAGACTATGCAAAGGTGGCCTATATGACTGAGGCAGATGGCACCACGCCGATGTTCCTGCGCACCATCAACCAACCCGGAATGCGCCCCGACGGCCATCAACTCTATCGCCGTCTGCTTGCTCAGCAGCCCGACCACTCGGTGAGCATCGTGACAACAGGCTTCGTAACCAGTCTGGCGCAGTTGCTACAGTCGGAAGCAGATGAATACTCTGCCCTGAGTGGTGTGGAACTGGTGCGCCAGAAGGTGAAGTGCATCTACTTGCAGGGCGGTGTCTTCGGTGATGCCGAAGAATCCGACTTCAACTTTGCCCAGGGCATCACGTTTGCTCAAACTTTCTTCGACTTATGGCCGAAGGATGTGGACATGGTCTTTTCGCCTATGGAGGTTGGACAAGCCATGGAATACACCCCTGAGCAGGTCATCGCCGACGTGTCGTGGACTGACCGCCACCCCATCAAACAGGTGTATATGACATGCGACTGCGATACGGGTCAGAGGATGTGGGACCCTATGTGCGTCATCCAGGCCGTGGAGGGTGATTCGCTCTTCTCCCTCAGCCAGCGTGGCACCATCAGCATTACGCCGCAGGCTCACACCATCTTTACCCCGTCAGCCACAGGAAACGTGCGCTACCAACTGCCAGGCAATGCCCAGTGGGCCGCCATGATGCTGGAGAAAATCAGGACAATGAACAAGGTGCGTTCAACAATGTAGATAATTGACAATGAACGAATCTTTCAAAATCGCTTTTTAGTTACAAGCTTATTTCATATCTTTGCAGAAAATTAAATTATATTGTGTCATGAAGAAAGTAGTGTTGATAACAGGTGCGACAAGCGGCATAGGACTCGCTTGCGCCAGGAAGTTCGCTGAGAACGGCGACAAACTGATTCTCACGGGAAGGAACGAGGCCCTCCTGTCAGATGTTAAAAAGGAGTTGGCAGAGAAGGGAACTCAAGTGTTGACGCTGGCTTTCGATGTGAGAGACAGGAACAAGGCCGAGATGCTTTTGAGCGCGTTGCCCAAGGAATGGCAGGAGATTGATGTGCTTGTCAACAATGCGGGCCTTGCCTTAGGGTTGGAACCCGAGTACGAAGGCAGTTTGGATGACTGGGATACGATGATTGATACCAACATCAAGGGCTTGCTGACGATGACACGGTTGATAGTGCCCGGCATGGTGGAGCGCAACCGTGGACACATCATCAATGTGGGTTCGGTGGCTGGCGATGCTGCCTATGCCGGAGGCAATGTCTATTGTGCGACAAAGGCTGCCGTCAAGGCTATCACCGACGGCCTGCGTATCGACGTGGCAAACACCGCCATCCGAGTGACAAACCTGAAGCCGGGACTCGTGGAGACCAACTTCAGCAACGTCCGTTTCCACGGTGACAATGAGCGTGCCGCCAATGTCTATAAAGGCATCAAGCCGCTGACAGGCGACGACATAGCCGATGTGGCTGTCTATGCGGCCAACGCACCCGAGCATGTCCAGATAGCTGAAGTGCTGATACTGGCCACCCATCAGGCCAGCGGCAGCGTCATAGTGAGGAAGTGAAGTTACTTGTACTCGGAAATGAATCTCGGAAATGAAAAGAAAAATAGTTTTCTTTTTGCATTTCCCTCGTTTTTTCGTAACTTTGCACCGATGAAAGAAAAATGACGATGAAAATACAGATTATCAACGGACCGAACCTGAACCTGCTGGGTGTGCGCGAGCCGGGCATCTATGGCAGTGAGTCGTTCGAGACCTACCTGCCACAGTTGCAGGCCAGATACCCCGACGTGCAGATAGACTATTACCAGAGCAACGTGGAGGGCGAACTCATCAACAAGATGCAGGAGGTGGGCTTCTCTTGCGACGGCATCGTGCTGAATGCAGGAGCCTATACCCACACGTCGATAGCGCTGCACGACTGTATCCGCTCGCTGCGGTGCCCTGTCATTGAGGTACATATCTCAAATGTTCACCAGCGCGAGGAGTTCCGCCATAAGTCCATGATCTCTGCCGCCTGCAAGGGCGTGATCTGCGGCTTCGGACTGGATTCTTACAGGCTGGCTATCGAGGCACTAAGACCCACCCCCTACCCCTCCCTTAATGGAGGGGAGTAATTACCTTTACCGTTGGAAATGGAGTCTTATATCCTCGCCCACACAGAGCCGGAGCCGGAATATCTGTACAGGCTATGGCGCGCCACCAATATTTATATGTTGCACGGGCGCATGGCCAGCGGACACCTGCAGGGCCGGCTATTGAAGATGCTGGTGCAGATGATGAGGCCAAAGAACATCCTGGAGGTAGGGACCTTCAGCGGCTATAGTGCCATCTGCTTGGCCGAGGGGCTGGACAACGGCGGGCGGGTGTACACCTTCGAGATCAACGACGAGCAGGAGGACTTTACACGGCCGTGGATTGAGAACTCGCCCGAAGCCGACAAAATAGAGTTCATCATCGGCAATGCCATCAGCGAGGCTCCAAAGTTGGGCATCGAGTTCGACATGGCCTTCATCGACGGCGACAAGCGCACCTACGTTGAGACCTACGAGATGGTGCTCTCCGTGCTGAAGCCCGGCGGCTTTATCCTGGCCGACAATACGCTGTGGGACGGCCACGTCACCGACCCAGCCTACGACCACGACCAGCAGACGCTGGGCATCCGCCGGTTTAACGACTACGTTGCGGCCGACAGCCGCGTAGAGCAGGTGATACTGCCCCTGCGCGACGGACTGACAATAATTAAAAGGAGAGAAGGAGGGAAAGGAGTAAAGGAGATAAAGAAGTAGAGGAGGTAAAGTAGGATAGTTTTGCTGGTAGAAAGTAACAAATCGTAAATCGTAAATTCGTAAATCGTAAATAAATATCAAGATGCAAGAGACAAGACAGAATAAGATTTCACGCCTGCTTCAGAAGGAACTGAGCGTGATTTTCCAGGAACAGACACGCGGCATGCACGGCGTGATGGTCAGCGTAACGAGAGTAAAGATTTCGCCCGACCTGAGCATCTGCACAGCCTACCTGAGCATCTTCCCCTCGGAGAAGAGCGAGGAACTGCTGCAGAACATCGAGAAAAGCAACCAGCAGATACGCTATGCCCTGGGGCAGCGCGTGCGCTATCAGTTGCGCATCGTGCCCGAACTGCGTTTCTTCGTAGACGACTCGCTCGACTATATCGACCGCATCGACGAACTGCTGAAAAAGTAAAGTAATCTTAACTCGTTTCCGAATCAATGCTGTATTGCGCGGTTGGACATTAAACGTACTATAAAATAAATTTTGGCCAAAATTATAATAATTCTGGCCAAAATTTTGAAATAGCAAGTAGATGTTTACAATTAGTTAATATGTTGTTTGTCTTTAGTAAAAACTGTTTACTCTTTATTCCCCTATGAGTTTCCCGTTTTACATAGCCCGCAGATACCTCTTCTCCAAGAAATCGACCAACGCCATCAACGTCATCAGCGGCATTTCCGTGCTCGGCGTGGCGGTGGCCACCATGGCTCTGGTGGTCACATTGAGCGTGTTCAACGGCTTCAGCGACCTGGTGGCCTCGTTCTTTACCGCCTTCGACCCGCAACTGAAGATTGTGCCGGTGGAAGGCAAGACGGCACCGGCCGACGACCCCGTGCTCACGCAGATAAAGGCCATGCCCGAGGTGGCCGTGGCCACCGAATGTGTGGAAGACCAAGCACTGGCCATGTATGGCGGCCGGCAGGCGATGGTAACGGTGAAGGGCGTGGACGACAACTTCGACCAACTGACGCATATCCGCGAGATACTCTATGGTGAAGGCACCTTTGAGTTGCATGCCGCCGACCTGCACTACGGCATTCTGGGCATACGGCTGGCCGAGCAACTGGGCACCGGCGTGTACTACGACCAGCCGCTGAAGATCTATGCGCCGCGCCGAGAGGGACAACTGGACATGAGCGACCCCGCCGACGGCTTCGTTGAGGACGAACTCTTCTCGCCCAACGTGGTGTTCGAGGTGATGCAGAGCAAATACGACCTCAACTACATCCTGACCAGCGTGGGTTTTGCCCGTCGTATTTTCGACCAGCAGGGCATGCTCTCCTCGCTCGAACTGCGGCTGAAGCCAGGGTGCAACTTCGAGTCGGTGAAGGACAATATCAAACAGGTGGCAGGCGACAAATATCGCGTGCTGGACCGCTACGAACAGCAGGACGAGACCTTCCGCATTATGAAGATCGAGAAACTCATTGCCTATATCTTCCTCACCTTCATCCTCATGGTGGCCTGCTTCAACATCATCGGCTCGCTGTCGATGCTGATTATCGACAAGAAAGAGGATGTCGTCACACTGCGTAACCTGGGAGCCACCGACCGCCAGATTACGCAGATATTCCTGTTCGAAGGACGCATGATCTCGGCCATAGGTGCCGTCATCGGCATCGTGATAGGTCTGCTGCTCTGCTGGTTGCAGCAAACCTTCGGTATTATCTCATTAGGCAACAGCGAGGGAGCGTTTGTTATCAATGCCTATCCCGTCAGCGTGCATCCTACCGACGTACTTCTTATCTTCGTCACCGTTCTTGCCGTAGGCTTCCTCAGCGTATGGTATCCGGTGCATTATTTCTCCAAACGACTCTATTAGAAACGGTCATGGAACAACTGCTTCACTACGTATGGAAACACAAGATGTTGCCCCTCGGCGACTTAGAGACCACCGACGGGCGGCTCATTGAGGTGGTGGATCCCGGTTTGCACAACCGCAATGCCGGCCCAGACTTCTTCAACGCGAAGGTGAAGATTGGCGGCACGCTATGGGTGGGCAACGTGGAGATACACCTGAAGGCCAGCGACTGGTACCACCATGGCCACGACCGCGACCCACGATATAATAATGTGGTGCTGCATGTGGTGGGCGTGGCCGACATAGACGTGCAGACGCAGGACGGCAACTACCTGCCGCAAATGGAACTCAAGATACCCGACACGCTGAAGGACAACTATGAAGAACTGCTCCACACCGACCAGTACCCGCCCTGCTACCGCATCATACCCAGCCTGACGCGGCTCACCGTCCACTCATGGATGGCCGCCCTGCAGACCGAGCGGCTGGAGCAGAAGACCGAAGCCATCCGGCGGCGCGTAGAGCAGTGCAACGGCTCATGGGAGGATGCCTATTTCGTTACCCTGGCCCGCAACTACGGCTTCGGCATCAATGGCGATGCCTTTGAGCAGTGGGCACAAAACGTGCCGCTACATGCCGTTGACAAGCACCGCGACGACCTCTTTCAGGTAGAGGCCATCTTCATGGGGCAGGCCGGGCTGCTGCAGTTGGAGAGTATTCCCGAGCGCTATCAGAAGGATGCACTCAACGAGGGCTATTTTGCCCGCCTGCGTAACGAGTACCAGTATCTGGCCCATAAGTTCTCGCTGACGCCAATGGATTTCACACCGTGGCGCTTTCTCAGGCTGCGCCCGCAAAACTTCCCACATATCCGCATCGCCCAACTGGCCAACCTCTACTATGAGCGCAAGGCCGGACTGAGCGCGCTGCTGGAGTGTGAGACCATCGACCAACTGCGCCAACTGCTGCAGACCCGCGTCACGCCCTACTGGGAGACCCACTTCCTTTTCGGCGCAGAGAGTCCGCGAAGCACAAAAAAAACCTCGATTTCATCGGCCAATTTGATGATTATCAACACAGCCATACCCGTGCTCTTTGCCGTGGGCCGCCACCGGCAGCGGGAGGAACTTTGCGACCGTGCCTTCGACTTCTTGGAGCAACTCAAGGCCGAGCAAAACCATATCATCCGTATGTGGCAGGACTGCGGACTGGAGGTGCAGACGGCCGGCGACAGTCAGGCCCTCATCCAACTCAAGAAAGAATACTGCGATCGCAAGGACTGCCTGCGCTGTCGCATCGGCTACGAATATCTCACCCACCATTAAGCAGATTATGGACTATATATTTGAAACGCGCATGGAAGTGCGCGACTATGAATGTGACATCGAAGGCATTGTGAACAATGCCCAGTATATACACTACTGCGAGCACACGCGGCACCTCTTCCTGAAGGCGTGCGGGCTCTCGTTTGCCGAGATGCACCGCAAGGGCGTCGACGCCGTGGTGGCACGCATGCAACTGCAGTATAAGGCACCCCTGCGGCCTGACGATGAGTTTATCTCGCGGTTGAACCTCACCAAGGAGGGCATCAAGTATGTGTTTCATCAGGACATCTACCGTGTCAGCGACGAGCCGGGAGAAGGCGGGGGAGGATCTGCCGAGCAACTGTGCTTCCGCGGAAAGATAGAATTGGTGTGCCTGGTCAACGGACGGCTGGGCAACAGCCCAGACTATGATGCCGCCTTTGAAAAGTATATCCAGAATGCATAACCGTATAACCGCTGTCTGATGAACGAACAGGAAGTATACTACACCATAGCCCTAACACGCATGACGGGCTTCAACTTCCAGACCGCACTCTACCTCTATCAGGAACTGGGAAGCGGCCAGGCTGTCTACGAACACCGCAACGACATCAAGGACGTGCTGCCTGAATGTAGCAGCCGGCTGGCAGAAAGCCTGAGAGACTGGGCGCTGCCTCTGGCACGTGCTGCCCAGGAGATGGAGTTTATTACCAAACATGGCATCCGCCCCCTGCTGATGGGCACCGACGACTATCCCCAGCGGCTCAACGAATGTCCCGACGCCCCTATCCTCCTATATTATATGGGCACGGCCGACCTGAACCAGCGCCGCGTTATCAACATCGTGGGCACACGCCATTGCACCACCTACGGGCAAGACCTCGTGCGGCGCTTCATCACCGACCTGAAACGCCTCTGCCCCGAGGTGCTCATCGTCAGTGGACTGGCCTACGGCATTGATATATCCGCTCATCGGCAGGCGTTGGCAAACGGTTACGAGACGGTGGGCGTGCTGGCTCACGGACTGGACGAAATCTATCCCAACTGTCACCGCGACACGGCGAAACAGATGCTCATGCAAGGCGGCCTGCTGACGGAATACATGACTGAGACACGGTCGGACAAACTCAATTTCGTCAGGCGTAACCGCATCGTGGCAGGCATAAGCGATGCTACCATCCTCGTGGAGAGTGCTGCCAAGGGCGGCGGTCTTATCACTACGCGCATAGCCATGGACTACAACCGTCCGGTCTTTGCCTTCCCCGGTCCGGTGGGTGCGCCCTACAGCGAGGGCTGCAACCAGTTGATTCGCAGCAACGGTGCCTCGCTCCTGACCTGTGCCGACGAGTTTGTCAAGGACATGGGATGGCAGACCGATGCTCAATTACAGCAGGCTCAGGCCGAAGGCATAGAGCGCGACTGCTTCCCCAACCTGACAGATGAGGAACAAAAAATCGCCAAAATTCTCGATGAATTCGGCGATTTTCAACTCAACCAACTATCGGTGAAATCGAATATTCCCATTGGCCAACTCACTGCACTGCTCTTCCAGATGGAGATGAAAGGTATCATCCGTTCGTTAGCGGGCGGCACCTATCATCTCATGAAATAAGATTACTTCTGAAACAGTTCTTTCTGACATGGGTAAAGAGAACAATAACCATACAACTGAGAAGTTGTGGAATGCCAACTACTGTAAGGTAATGGCTGCAAACTTCTCGCTGTTCTTCGCTTTCTATGTGCTCACACCACTGCTACCACTTTATATGAGCGAGCATTTCGGTGCAGCAAAGGACGTGATAGGAATGGTACTCTCAGGCTACACCATTACGGCCCTGATAATGCGTCCATTCTCGGGATACCTGGTCGACTCGTTTCCACGAAAGTTGGTGCTAATGGTCAGTTTCACGGCCTTTGCCGTATTCTTTGCAGGCTACTTGGCAGCATCAACGCTTCTGCTCTTCACCATCGTCCGCACACTGCACGGCGCACCCTTCGGTACATTGACGGTGGCCAACTCGACAGTGGCCATCGACGTACTGCCATCGTCGCGGCGCACAGAGGGCATCGGCTACTACGGACTGTCGAACAATCTGGCCATGGCCATGGCACCCTCTATTGGCATCTTCGTATATCGCTACACCCACAGTTTCGAACTGCTGTTTTGGATAGCACTGCTTGTGGCATTTGCCGGGCTGATGGTCGATGCTTCCATCAAGATGCCGGCGAAGATGCATAGTGGCAGTAGGACGGCCTTGTCGCTCGACCGTTTCTTCCTGACGCGCGGATGGCTGTTGGGGCTCAACATGGTGGCGTTCGGCTTCTGCTTCGGCGTACTGAGCAACTATCTGGCCATCTACGGCAAAGAGGTGATGGGCATAACCGGCGGCACGGGCACCTACTTCATGCTATGCTCCGTGGGCCTGATACTGAGCAGACTCCAGGGCAGCAAGGCACTGCGTCAGGGGCGGGTCACCCACAATGCGGCTACGGGAATGGTCATATCGCTCGTGGGCTACACCTTATTTATACTAATGCCGAATATGGTGGGCTACTACACATCGGCATTGCTCATAGGACTGGGTAACGGACACATGTGGCCAGCATTCCAGAACATGACCATCAGCGTGGCACCTAACAGTCAGCGAGGCACAGCCAACTCTACGATACTCGTTTCATGGGATGTTGGCATGGGACTGGGCATCCTCATCGGAGGTATCATCAGCGAGCGGGTGGGCTATGCCGCTGCATTCTGGACGGTTGTAGCCATCAATGCCATTGGCGTAATGACCTACTTTGCATCTACCCGCCAGTTCTTCCTAAAGAGAAACCTAAACGCGAGCGTTAAGTAATTACTCTGACATATTCTTGATATAGGGCAGGTCGGGCAGGCTTCTGAAGCCATAGAAGCGCTGGGCGTTGAGACCCAGGAAGGCGGACTTTTCTGCTTCCGATAGTTCTGATGATTTTTCCACGAAGTCGTAGGACATGCGATAAGTGATGGCAGTGATGGTGCGCGGATAGTCGCTGCCCCACATCAGCCGGTCCATGCCCACCCAGTCGGCAGCCTCGCGGATGCGTCGTATGGCCGTAGGATAGGGATAGAATTCAGAGTTATAGAGCCACGTGATGCCTCCCGACTCTATCATAACGTTGTCGCCCTGGCGCGCCAGCATGACCTGACTGCGGAACGAGGCCGTCGTGGGCATGCCGAAATGACCGATGGCTACCTTCAGCCGAGGGCATTCCTGTATGACTTCTGCCATCTGGGCTATCTGCTGCTCATCGTCGGCCAGGCACATCGAGAGAATCAGCCCATGCTCTTCCATAAACTTGAACACTGGCATCAGGCCGGTCAGCGGCTCGTGGATGCGGTGGCCGGGGAAGGCGATGCCCTTCAGTCCGGCATTAATGACGGCTTGCGCCTCGGCTACATTCCATGCCATGCCCATGCAGAGGAAGCGGTCTGGGTAATGCTGTTGTACCTGAGTCAAATACGCGTTCTGACAGCCGTCAATCACTTCCTGAACCACCACGGCAGCACCTACCTGGGCGTAGTTCATATTCGAGAGGAACACCTCGGCCGTGTTCTGGCTGTCAATCATAAACGGAGGCAGCATCTGCACCTCTTCGTCCATGAAGATGCTGCGGCCGTTTTTCATCGAGAGGATGCGTTTGCCGTCTACCGTCGTATCCTGTTTCAGCCACAAATGGCTGTGTGCATCAATCCGAATCATTTTAGATTTTAGTGAAGATTTAAGAACAACTTTGGGACGTTTTTAAGTTTCTTACCATTACGAATTAGCCCAGGTTACACGCTGCTGGTCGCCTATGATTTCCTTCACTTCGGCAACCAGTTCCCAGTCGGGCTCTTCATTGGCCCACTGTATGTTTCGACGCACATTCTCGGGGTTGGCCGATGAGAAGAGGGTAGAGGCGATGCGCGGGAAACTCACGGCATACTGCACGGCCAGTTTCTCAATGGGATAGCCCTTGGCCTTGCAGTGCTCGGCAGCCTTCTCGCATGCCTGCACCAATGACTTCGGAGCCGGGTGCCAAGTCGGTACACCGCGTTGGGAGAGGAGCCCCATGCTGAGTGGTGAGGCATTGATAATACCTACGCCGTGCTGCTCAAAGAATCCCACGTAGTCGGCCAGTGCATCGTCATTGAGCGTGTAGTGGCAGAAGTTCAGGATGCTCTCCACCCGCCATTCTTCTTTCTTGCTTCTCGTTTCGAAGCGTTCCACAACCCATCTCAGGTTCTGCAGTTGCAGGTCGGTGATGCCCACGTGGCCCACCACGCCCTTTTCGCGCAGTTCAAACAGTGCGGGCAACGTTTCGTCAACCACCTTCTGCAGTCCGCCAGGCAGTGAAGCCTGAAACTCAATGTCGTGTACGTTGATCAGGTCGATGAAGTCGACACCCAGTCGCTCCATACTCTCATAAACGCTGTCGGTGACGCGCTTGGCCGAGTAGTCCCAGGTGTTGACGCCGTCCTTGCCGTAGCGTCCTACCTTCGTGCTCAGGAAGTATTTGTCGCGCGGAATACGGCGCAACGCCTTGCCCAGCACGGTCTCAGCCTTGTAGTGGCCGTAGTACGGGCTCACGTCGATAAAGTTAATACCGCCTTCGACAGCCGTCTCAACGGCCTCGAAACTTTCTTTCTCGTTCGTCTCGCGAAAGACGCTGCCCAGCGACGAAGCGCCGAAACTCAGGTGGGAAATCTTCATCCCTGTCCTGCCAAGTTCTGTGTAACGCATATTGTAATAATTGAGAGTTAAAATCGGGAGTATAATTGGGAGTTAAATCTGGAGTTAAATTTGGATTTAAATTGGAGTTGTAATTTGGAGTTACAGTATTTCGACACCTACTACCTCGGAGTCCTTACCCTTGTAAACGACGTTGATGCGGAAGTTGGCAGCCTCGCTGTAGATATACAGCGGCAGTTGCTCTTCATAGGCCGGCACGTAGTTGAAATGCAGACGGATGGTAGTGCCCACGAGGTCGTTGTCTACGGGCGTGAGCGCATCCTCGGCATCGAGGGGCCGGAGTGAGAAGACGGGGTCGGCCATGGCCAGCACGCGAGGCAATTCGATGCGCAGGTCGTTGTCGGGACTGGTAAACCAGCCGGAGAACTTGTCCCACCAATTCTTTTCTACGGCGGGGTCTTCCTCGGGTGCCATCACGGTGATGCCGTCGCGCAGGGTACGCTGCAGGCGTTGCGGGTCGAGCGAGTAGTTGCTCAGGTATTCCTGGCGGGCCTGCTCCTGCTGCTCGCTCATGCTGCGGCGCCCGTTGCGCAGGAAGGCCAGCGCATGGGCCTGCTTGTAGTCTACGTCGTCGACCCAGCAGATGCGATCCTCGAACATGGCGATGGCTCTGACGCGCGTGATGTCATCGTAAGTCTTGCCGGGATAGGCGATGCTCACGGTATCGAAGTCGGCCGTGGAGTGCTTGTTGACGATGTTCACTTCCTTAGGTACTTTCACCACGTCATACTCGTCCTTGTACATGCCTGTATAATGAATGCAAAGGAAGATGCGCACGTTTTCGAAGTCAAGGTCGGAGCGGTTCTTCAGCGTCACGTGCATCACGTCGTCGCTATGCCAGAAGAACCACTGCGTCTCCGGCTCAACGGAGATGTCGATATACGACTGTTCGAGCAGCAGGCTGCGGAAGGGACCGTAGAGGTTTTCCTCGCAGAACTGCATGTCGGAGAGCAGTTCGTCGTAGATACCCTGGTTGCCGCGACGGAAGAAATGATTGTATATCTCCTCGCGGCTCTTGTCTGTCTGTCCCTGGTCGGCATAGTATTTGGCCTTGAGCAGGTTGGGGCTGAACAGGCCGTAGCCCTCCATGGTGGAGGCATAGAGCCGGCGCAGATACTGGCCCTCAGGCGTCTTGTTGAGGTAGGTGCGGGTGTTATAGGCATCGAGCATGTCAGTGAGTTGTGCTGCCTGTCGCGGATATTCCACGCTGGCCTGATGGAAACGGCTCATAGCCACCTGCTCATTACCCATTTGCTGCTGCAGCAGGCCTTCGAGCACGAGGGCAGGAGCGGTGCGGTCGGGGTAGAGGGCGGCATAGCGGTCAAGGAGTGCCTGGGCCTGATAGAGGTGAGGGGGCTCCGGAGTTTCCGGGGCTTCCGGGGCATCCGGAGCGTCCGGATGTTCCAGGTTTACGGGGATTAGCGTCGGGGCTGGCGTGCGCTCGGTGGCACCCTTCATGATAAGGATCATGGATTGCAGGAGCATGGTCTCGGCATTGTCGGGATAATGGCGCAGGATGTCCTGTGTCTGGGTCAGCGCCTCGTCTATGCGTCCGGCGTAGATGTCGAGATAGGCCTTGTCCTTTTTCACGCAGAGGGCATCATACTCCTGCATATACTTCTTATAGATGGGGGCGTAGTCCTCAAGGTATTTGCGATAGGACACCTTGAGTTTCTGCAGGTCCTGCTGAATCTTCGACTTCAGTTCCTTGTCTTTCTCGTACTGGGCAAAGGCCTCGTTGGTGGAGCGGTCGGCATCCTCGCCGTTGATGATGCCAAGGAGGGCGAAGATATCGCCGTGGGCCAGACGGAAGAGTTCGCTGGCTGAAGTATTGGCCACGAGGCTCTCGCCGCCGCGTGCCGCGCCGCGCACCAGCATCCAGGCATCGCTGAGTTGCTCGTCCTTCTGCTGCAGGTTATAGGTGTATTCGAGCACGGGGAAGAGTTTGCGCTTGGCGTCCAGCACGTCGGGAGCCACGCCGGTATAGTCCTGACGGGCCATATAGTCGAGAAACTCGTCGAAATTCTTGGAGCGTACCTGCGCCAGTTCCAGGGCGTTGATGACGCGCACGGTCTTCTCCAGGTCGTAGTCCTGGCCGGAGCGCAGGCCCTGCTGGTTGGAGATGGCTTCGTAGGCATCAACGAATTCCTCCATGGGCTGATAGTTGTCGATGCTGAGCGAGAGAAGATCTATAGGATGGTCGCCCTTGCAGGCAGCCAGGGTGAGTGCTGAGAGCAGGAACAGGTGATGTATGTTGCGATGGCATCGCAACATACGGAACAAACAACAGATACTATTACCCATCTCTTTTTTATTTAATCGTTTGCTTTCGTTTGTTCGAAAAGTTGGCTACAAAGGTAAGCAATAAAAAAGAAATAGCGCAAAGCGTTTAAAATCTTTAACGCTTTGCGCTATTAATTGTATTTTCAAGGCAGGAAAACCACCTTGCACAGGAGCCGCTTTCAAGGCAGGGAAACCGCCTTACACGGACTTAGTATCCTATCTGACCGTTCCAGTGCAGGTACCAGTTAGACATGGAACTCAGTTTCTGGAACTGTCCCTTCAGAGCATCACGGTTGGGGTTGGCCTCGCCCATACGGCTGCTAATCTGGTTGACCATGAACTCGCCGGGATTAGCCTGACGCTTGGCAAAGCGCATGAGGTCGTAGTAGCGGGTTCCCTCGAAGGCAAACTCCAGTGCACCCTCGTTGAGGATAAGGCTATCAACAAAGACCTGCTGGCGGGCGTTGAGAGCCTCAGCCGTGATGGTGCTGTCCTCGGGCAGTTGGTAGGACTCGTTCATGGGTGTCCATCCAGAGCCGCGACTGTGCATGCCCATGGTGTTGTGAGTTGCCAGTTTTGCCCCGTTAATCAGGTCATCCGATGTAAAGAGGGCATAGCGGTTGGCCGGGAAGTCGAACTGTGCAATATAGGCAGAGTCGCTCTGGGTGTAATAGGGATAGACGTCCGATGTAAGTGTCTGATTGTTAAGACCCTTCGACAGAACGAGGAATGCCATACGTGGATAGCCCGCCTGGTTGAGAGCCTCGGCCATGCGCAGATAGAGCATCTGTCGACGGTAGATATGCACATTGCGCGTAGAGAACTTACTGATGGTCTGTGTCTCAATGCGCTCACCATTATTATACCGATAGCCCTCATTCCATGCAGCAAAGAGGCGGAGGTCGCCATCACGGTGCTCGTCAAAACCTTTAGGTGCATACATAGCGGTTGTACCCGCTGAGTTAAGAGCGCAGAAGTTCTGTGCAGAGGAAATCTCCTCCATACGCTTCGACGGCTCTATGCTCACCTTGTATGAATTCTCGTCTCTTGAATTAAACAGGTTGCGCAATTCACTGTAGTTACCCTCGGCCTTGATGGAGTCGCCCGGAATCATTGTAATAAGTTCCGTCTCGAGGCCGTAAGATTCGCTGGCGAGAGAAAGGCCCCACGAGTTGATAATTATCTGCCAACTGGACGAGCCTGGTTCCCACGATATATAACTGGTACCTACGGGATAGGTGGAGTTATCGCCATTACGCTGGCTGATATAGTTGTAATAGCAGCGGGCTGCACTCTTGTAGTCGTTCACGCTCTTGGTTTCAGAGGCTTTCCACAGATAAAGGTCACCAAGCACCACATAGAGCGGGAAATAGAAGAAGCGCGAATCGGTATTGCGGATAGAACCGTAATCAGGATAAGCGTTGGCCACGTCGATATCTGCATTGGTGTTCTCCTGGATGAGTTTCTCCAAGTCATCAATGAAATAAGTGCACACAGCCTGCAAGTCGTACATGTCGTAGGTCTGCTCCGATTCTTCCTTGGTGAGAACTGGCTTGGTAACAAATGGCACACGACCGTAGTTGAGAGCCAGTTGCAGGTACGTCCAGGCACGTATGCCTTTCACGGCTGCATACTCTCTAAGGAAGATAAACTGCTTGCGGTTATTGCGCAGGTCGATATTGGCATGCTCAATAAAGTAGTTGCAGTTGTTGATAACGGCATAGTAGTCGCGGGGCTGGTTATACTTGTTGTCATCACTCATATTGAACAGAGCCATCTCACGAAGGTCGGCACTGGCTTCCTTGGTCAGGCTTACCAGATCGCCGCGCACCTCTCCGAGCAGGATGGTACGGTCGGCAATGGCTTGCAGTTTGCTCAGGATACCCGTCATAGAATAGATGGTATCGACGGCACTGTTCAGATGCTCATCATCAGCATAGATAACGTGATCGGACTCCTGGTCGAAGAAGTCGGCACAGGAAGAAAAAGATAAAGGTAAAAGGGTAAAAAGGTAAAAGGGTAAAAAGCCTTTAGCCATTTTCCTTACCTTATATAATATTGTTGCATTCATATTCTTATATTTTTATTTTTTTACTTTTTTACTTTTTTACCTTTATATTACAGGTTAATCTTTACACCAGCCACAATACTGGGACTCTGACCCAGATGGCCCAGGTCGATGCCCTGACCGATGACACTACTGGTCATGGTAAACTCGGGATCGCTGCCCAGATACTTCGTGAAGGTCAGCAGGTTGTTGCCCTGGATCCAGAACTGCAGGCCCTGGATATATTCAGAATTCAGAGGCAAGTCATACGACAATGTCACCTGCTTCAGGCGCAGATAAGAACCATCCTCAATCCAGCGGTCGCTGAAACGTGAGTTGCCCATGGGATCCTGGAAGGTGATGCGCGGCATGTCGGTCTGCTGTCCTTCCACCTGCCAGCGGCGCAGCATGGCCGTTGTCTGGTTCATAAAGCGGCTGCCGCCCTCTAACTGCGAGCGCATGTAGTTGTACACATCGTTGCCCAGCGAGTAGTTGAACCTCACGTCAAGGCGGAACTGCTTCCAATTCAGTGTGGTGAAGATATTACCATAGATGTCGGGATTGGGATCGCCAATGACCACGCGGTCTTTCTCATTAATCTCATGGTCAGCATTCTGATCGACAAAGTGCATGTCGCCGGCACCAAATTTCAGATGATCCTCGCCGTTATCAGCCAGAATATAGAGCCCTGCATTATCGGCCTCCTCCGTCGTAGCGAAGACACCTGCCGTTTGATAGCCGTAGAACAGGTTGGCGGCCTGACCTACCTTCGAGATAATGGTGGCGCCATAGACTTCAGTTTCAATGCCATTGGCACCGGCGCTTGCGGGCAGTTCGGTAATCTCGTTCTTGTAGTGGCCTACGCTGACACCCACCTGCCATTTCCAATCCTTCAGGTTGAGCACCTTAGCACACGCAGAGGCATCAAAGCCCGTGTTCTTCAGTTTACCGCCATTAGACCAGTTCTGATCCAGACCGCTGAGGAATCCCAGCGATTGCTTGGTCAGCAGGTTGTCGGTCGTGGAACGGAAGAAATTGAAGGTCAGTGCCAAATGGTTGTTAAGGAAACTCGACTCAAAGCCGGCGTTCAGTCGGCGTGTAGTCTCCCACTGTATCTCCGTGTTGCCAATGCCGTCGAACGACAAAGCCGAGATAGAGTGGAGATACTGCTGTGCACGGAAATAACTGCGGGCAGCGTAGTAGTCGATGTCATCATTACCGCTGATGTCGTAACCGGCGGTCAGACGCAGGTAGTCGATACCCTTGATCTTAGCCATCCATGGCTCGTTGGTCATCACCCATGAGGCCTGCACCGAGGGGAACAGTCCCCAAGCAGCCTTGAACATACGCACATCACCGCCATCCTGTCCGAAGCGCGACGAACCTTCCATAGTCATGTTAGCCTGCAGATAGTAGCGGTTCTTGAAGTTGTATTCTGCTTGTAAATACCACGCCAAGTTGTTCCAGTCGTCGCTGGTACCCACAACCGTAAGGTCATCAGAAGCATTAAACGGTGTCTTATCGTTGCCGCTGTTATAGGCCAGTTGCGAGTTCATGGTGTAATTCTCCCAGTTGATGCGAGCGCCACCGAAAGCATGAATATAATGTGCTCCGAAGCGGTCGCTCCAATCCAGACGGGTATCGCTCATCACAGAGTTCTGCTTAGATGCCAGAGAACGCTTCTCGTTGTCACGGTAACCGCCAACGCTGCTCACATAATAACTGGGTGTACCGTTGATGGGGATGTAGTACATCTCATTGGTGTTCACCAAATTATAACTGAAATGCTCACTAAGGGTGAGGTTGGCATTGAAATGATACTTTGGTGTCACCGTCAGGTTGAGCATCGAACTCTCGAAGCGGTTTTTGTTCTCTGCTTCGGCATACTCGTTCAAGGCAGCGGGGTTGCCCAGTCGCCAGTTGTAGTTCTTGTAATTGGCCAAAGCCTCGTCCAGATAGTCTTCCTCCAAAATGTCGTAGTGGCTGGCACTGAATCCGCTCTTCGGTCCACCATAACTATAGGCATTAAGGAAGGGACTCTTGGCGTAGGCCAGGAAGGTCGGCGACGTAGGTGTGCCCTCGTCATAGCCTTCGGGTGCACCGTCATTACGAATATTACGGGTAGTGTTGGCAAACGAGGCATCGAAACGCACATCGAGTTGCTTCAGGAGCGAGATGTCGGTATTGAAGCGTATGTTCAGGCGATCCATGTCGTTGTATTCCAACGTGCTCTGTGCATTGGTGTAGCCCACGGAGAGGTTGTAGTTAGCCACCTCGTCACCACCCTCAACATTAATACCATAATTTTGTGTGAAGGCCGTGCGGTAAACATAGTCTTTCCAGTCGGTATTATTGTGATAGAGGTTGTAGTAATAGTTGTCCTGTCCGTTCTGCAGTGTCTGTCGTTCATCCAGGAACTTGAACTTGTTCAATCGCGTGTTGGTCGACTTCAACAGTTCCGAGGCATAGCCTCTGTACTGCTCAGCATCCATCACCGACAGATACTTAGGCTCCAGCGTCACACCGCCTGATACACTGGCTGTGATGCGTGTAGCCATCGACTTATTGCGGCGAGTGTCAATCAGGATGACGCCATTGCCGCCCTTGGCACCGTAGAGAGCCGTACCATTGCGAACCACCGTTACTTTCTCTATGTCGGCTGGATTCAGACACGTCAGGATGTCATTGTAGAACCCATCGTGCAACAGTGTGCGACTATACTGCTGGTCTACGATGACACCGTCGATGACGATGAGCGGCTGTGCGTTGACATTCAGCGAGTTAAGACCTTGCATGAACATCACGCTACCCACGCCGGGCATGCCGCTGCGACCAATGGTGTACACCTGACCACCCAAGCGGTTCTGCACCTCATCCTTGATATTGATGGCAGAACTGTACTTGAAGTCAGTGGCCTGATAGTCGTTGCGGTTGTTGGTCTGCGTACCGTATTCGGCCTTGAACATGGCCGAATAGAGGCATGCAGTCTTCTGGCTTTCACCTTCTATGAGTCCCAGTCTAACTGGGTTGTAGTCGGGACTGCTCACAATGATGCCCGAGGCGAAGAGGGGCACCTTCAGTTCGTAAGTACCGTCGTCCTCGGTCAGCACGCTATAGCCGTCAATCTCCACCGCCTTGACAATGGCGCCGCTGATAGGCTTCTTCGTGGCGGCATCAAGCACCAGGCCCTTCACCGTGCGTGTTTCATATTGCTTCTGCTTGGGCGTGAAGGCACGTACGGCCGTCACTTCCTCTTCCTCTCCGTCGTCGGAGTCGTCGTCCTGCGCCATCATGGTCTGTGGCAGAGCCATCAAGCCAAAGAACAATGCACAATGTACTATGCATAAATGGCTGCGCAGTATCTCAATGGGATTTATATTCTTTAATTTCATATTCATACCATTATTAGTTGTTCATTACTCTTTGTGGCTATCACTCTTCATGGGGCTTCAGGATGATGGCATCGATATACATGGTGCGGGTAAACGTACCGCGACGCACCTCGGCTGGTGCTACATCCGTTTGAAGACGCAGACGTACCTGAGCCTCCTCGCTCTCTTTCTTCAGCCCATAACTGCAGACATCGAACTTATAGTCACTGGCAATCTGGAAGCACTCAACAGCATCAATGGTAGTGGTATAAGTGCCAAGTAAAACACCTGTGACTTTGTTTTTTCCTACCATACTTGTTATATCATTACCCGATTGATCCTTATAAAGCAGATAACATTCAAATTTTGTGGGCAGGCGCTGCGCATCGGAAGCGGTCGTGTCGTTGGCTGCAACAGGGGCTGTGAGCAGGTAGATGTCGTAGCCCACGTTGGAGAGCACCTCGGGGATATTGAAAGTGAGATTTGTCTGCTCGCCGTTGATAATAGGCTCAGCCTTGACGAATCCGTGATTAGATACCTGGTCATAGTAGGGATTGTCGTTTGATGACGAGAGCGTCACCACACTTGTAGCATCAACATATTCTCCAGAAGGATTTTCTTTGGTTGCTTTGCTCGCATCCAGCCACTGGCCTACCTCTCGCACGCTACCCGAACCCTCAGCCTCAATAATGAGGGTACGCATAAAGGTCTCAGTCGGCTTGATGTTCCATTTCGAGGCCTTCATAATCTGGCCGTTGCTACACACCACATTTTGCGTGCCTGAGAACACACGGGCAGGCTCGTTGTACTGATAGTAATGCAGCGAGTCAGCACCCCAGTAATACTTGCGTGAAGTGTAATATAAAACTGCATTGGTTGACATGGCCGAGTCCTGCAGCATCTTGTCGGTGTTGAGTGTGCGGCTGAACACTGTTCCGTTGACGATAGCCAGACGCGAGTTGGTATAGATCATGGAGTCGCGGTCCTCGGCAATGGAGTCGTGATAGTTGAAATAGGTCTCATACTTCTCAATGAGATTCTTCCATACCTCGTTGGTGGGAGCCACCATCCAGTAGGTGCTGTCCTCAGAGTTGATACGAGCCTCTATTTCGTTGAACAATTCGTTGCGCTGGGTAAACACCGAGTCCTGATAGGTAATACGTCCGTCAACCACTTCACCCTTGACGCTCTCGTCGGGCTGGAACTCCTTGTAGTAGAACTTCGAATTGTAGAGGAAACTCCTCAGACTATCCAAATCGGCATCTTTACGCACATATTCAAACACATTGGGGAAATAGTCCACCTTCTTGTCTATGGTGAAGAGCACGCCATTTCCATAATGACCGTTGCTTGTCATCAAGGAACTGCCACCAAATTCACCACTGTTCAGCGGCTGGTACTTGCCGTTCATCATCACGATAGAATCCTCATGCTGCGTAGAGACAGAATGATTGTAAAGCGCAATGTGGTTTTGCAAGAACTCCTTGATCACCGTATTGTCATCATCATTGACCTGTGCTTTTTCTGTCTTATACTGAGCAATGAGGGCATCGGCCTCTTGGGTGGTAAACGTGGCATTGACGGGTGCAAACACCGTAAAGACCTGACTGCTGGCCAGCGACTTGTCGTAGCCACATTCCTTCACCACCTTTGCAAAGTTGCTCAAGTCCTGGTTACTGTTGATAGCCTGCCACAGCGTGCCGCTGAGCACGTGATTGGATGTTTCCTCATAATGGTCATCCCATGTGTCAGTGCAAGAGACCCCCATCCAGCCTCCCCCTGCGAAGGGGAGGAGAATATAGACTAGGAAGCGGAACAATTCCTTTGTCTTATTATATATTCTTTGTTTCATATTCTATTAATTTAATAATGTTATTAAAACTGCTTTCTCCCCCTCCCTCGCAGGGAGGGGTCAGGGGCGGGTCTCTTTTTACAGGTCGTCCTCCATGGCTCCTTCTCCATTAACGCCATAGACGCTCTTAGGAACGATTTCCAAGTAGTCGAGCATAAACTCATTGTTATTACCTTGTTTACCGTCACTGGCTACACGGAAACGCAGATAGTGGTCTTTGGTGGCATCGATAGACACCTGACAGAGCACACGACGGAATGTACGGAAATTACCCACAAAGTAATACTTAGTAGAGCCATTGGTATGATAGGTGCTACGCGGAGCGCGGTAGGCTCCCAGGTTCTTCAGCAGTTTCTGCTCGGCAGCCTTGTCTTCATCGCTCATGGCATCATAATCGGCAGCGGTCTCATCATTGGTAAAACGGTCGCCAATAAATGCTTCCTCATTGAGATACTGTGTCATGTCTACAGGGATGCCTCGTGGCGTGCCATCAAAATAGACCTGAGCCACACCACGGGTCTTCAGACCGCAGAAACCAAGACGTATCTGGTAATCGCCCGACTTGGGTACCGGCGGCAGACGGAACTGGAAGTCGTAGTCACCGAAGAGGTTCCACTCGTCGCCTTGCCAAGACCAGAAGTTCTGGTGGGGACGGCGCAGCACCACATAGCAGTTGCTGAAGGTCACACCATCCAGATAGCCTTCGGGGAAATAGAAGTTTCGGCCGTTCTTGGGTACGGCAGCATCATCAGGTGTACCCGAGTCGTCATCTTGTGTGTAGTCGCCCACGAATCGCATATCGTTGGTCATCACCTCGGGGAAGACGGTGGAGAAGTCCATACGTATACGCATATTCTGAACCTTTTCACGAACATCCCACGAGAACGCCACCAGGTCATCCACATAGAAGTAATGTCCATTGACAGCATCGTGTACGGGTTTGCTTTCCACCGTGTCGTCGATCTTGGCACCTTCAAATTGCCACTCGGCATCGTAGCGACGGTTCACATAGCGCTGGCCTGTCTCGCCCTTTCCCTTATGGTCAACACCCTTCTTGTCGTTACCCATGGTCAGTTGTTCTATTTTCACCATGGTATGTGGCAGCATGGTATGGAACCACTCCACAGGGTTGGCCAATGTCTGATCAATACCGAAAGCCTCGTTGGTGGTCTTATGAATGAGTTGGGTGAGATTGTCAACACTCGGCACATAGCGGGTCATGATATGATACTGCACGAAGCGCTTTAGCGGGTTCACGCTGTCCGTCAGATTCTCGAAGGCATGGCCTGCTGCATTCACGTCGTCGGGATAGACAGGGTCGTAGATCTTACAAGCCAAATCGTAGAGTTGTTTCAGTTCCGACTGCGAGGTATCAATGCCGTATTCGGCAATCTTGGCTTTCAACACGTCGTTCTTCTCAACAAAAATGGTGTAGCCATACTTCTTTTCGTCGGGCACCCACGCCACCTCTCTCCAGAAGTCGGAGGTGTAGTAGTATTTCGGATACTTCGTATTGTCGTAGGAGTCGTCTTTCACATTGGCAATATCCTTGTTCACACCCGTTTGCACAAGGGCATTGTAGAACATGGACAGAAGCGGATTGTCGTTCAGAATGTCGCCAATGGTACTGTTCGATTTCTCCAGCACGCGGTCAATGGGCTGCATGATGCCGTTCTCCACCGAGTCGTCCTTCAGTTCGAAGTCAATATGTGCCAGACCCTCGATGAAAATGACCGAGCGTCCCTGATCGTCGAGTCCAGCCGACGTTCCCAGGTATCGGCCGTTCATATTGGCCGTGTTGATAGTCTTACCCGTCATCTCGATGGTGGAGTACATGTTAGACACCATGTGTGTGCGGGCAATGGTGTCGCAGTCGGCATCGCTCAGATCACCTACCGAGTTCAGTCCATGCTCCTCAAGATACGTCTTGACGGCCTCGTTCGATGGCACAAAGACGGTATAGTGTCCATAACTGGAGAGCATATCCATGAGGTTGGCACTCTGGTTAGCGCGCTCCACAATCTTGGTAAACTCACTGTATTCCGAACGGTTGCGCAGATAGTCGCTGGCCATCTCCCCCGTGAAGGTGTAGAAGTTCTCAGCATCCGGCTCGTCGGAACAACTGGTCAGTCCTGGAGTCATCACAGCCAGGAACGCCAGCATCGCCATGATATTATTCTTGATATTCATCATAATATTCCTTTCGTAAAAAGATTATTCTATGTTGCTGTTCTTACCACTGCCAAAGGCGGGATTATGGGTCGCCTGGAGGTTTTTGTTCACATTGTATTCCTCGTCATAGTTGTAGGGCCAGAACAGTTGTCCCGGGAACGTCTGCTCGTTGGAGAGGAAATTCTGTATCAATCCAGAGTTGGAGGTCACCTTCTTCAGAGCAGCAGTAGTAATAACGGTCGGATTGCCGTCGCGCAGCGAGCGGCGTACCAGGTCATACCAACGCTTGCCCTCGAACATCAGTTCACGCTGGCGCTCCTGCAGCACCAGTGTCTCCATCTGGGCCTTCGAGGTGTACTCGGAAAAGAGCAGCGTGTCGGTAAGGTTGGACGTTGACTCACAGATGGCACGCTTGTTTACTGCGTTAACCAGCGCAAAGGCCTGCTGTCTCAGTGGCAGGTTGTAGGCCACCACGTCAGCATCACTTCCTTCATGCATCTGCATAGCCAGTGCCTCAGCCTTGAGCAGCATGATATCGGTAAGGCGGTAAATTATCCAGTTGCTGCCATTCTGCCCGTCAGCATACTGTGAACCATAGGTGCAAGTAGGATCTGAAGAACCTGCAGAGGCCGTGATAGTCACCGAACGTGTAGTGAACTTGTTGATGGCACTCAGTTTCTGGTGACAGTTCTCAAAATTACGTGCATCAAACTTTTTGTTGCGCTTGGCATAGACGGCGAAGGAATTGGTGCTCACGTCATCGAGAACGTAGGTAGATGGTGCCACATAGCCTCGCTGCACACTGCCATGACCGTAGAGCACATTGACGGCTGAATTGGCCGGCATATTGTTGCCTCGTGGGTCGTCATCGAAGATCAGTTGGAAGATTATTTCCTGACTTCTGCCGTCAGTACCGAAATTAGTAGAGTAGGCATTGCCGTAATAACCACTAATACCTGTCGACTCGCTGGTCAGGGGGAAGCCGTTGTAGCGGCTGTCGTCTTCTGCCGTGCGGCCATACATGTTGTTGCGCTTGCGCTGTTCGTCCACGCGCTTCTTTATAGAGTCTATCACCTTGTCGGCATAGACGATGCAGTTGGCGTAGTCTTTCTTCCACAGATACATCTCGCAGAGCATGGCATTGACGACATCCAGAGTGATACGACCCGTCTGATAGAGAGGCTGCGTCTCCGGATAGGTCTCCATGGCCAATCGCTTGTCGCTGATGTTGCGCAGGTCAGAAATCAGGCTGTCGAGCACCACGTCGAAAGAGGTGGCAGGCAGATCCATCTTCTGGTCGTCATCGGTGAAGGCTTCCGTGGAGTAAGGCACGTTCTGGAAGGTGCGTATCAGGTAGAAGTAGCACAGGTCACGCAGGGCAGCCACCTCTGCCAGGTGTGCCTTGAGTTCACTGTCGGTGTAGGCGGGATCGCTGGCAGCCACTGCCGGAGCCTTCTTGATGACTGTGTTACAACGGTTGATGACGTTGTAGAAATCGCCCCAACTTGTATAGGCATTCAGTGCGTTGATATTTTCTTTGAGCACATTCATCAAGGCATTGTCGCGATCTACATTGTCGCCGCCCACAATATTGTCGCTGCGGAACTCGCCCCAGATCATCATACGCCTGACAACGGCATCTGACTGCATACCGGCATAGCATCCGGCGATGACGGCTTCCACGTCGGCCTTGTCGTTCCAGTACTTATCTTCGATGATTTCGTCCAAGGGCTCAATCTCAAGAAAGTCGGAGCAGGATGTTGTCAGGAGTCCTGTCGCTGCAAGGATGCAGACCTTGAAATATTTAAAAATTAAAAAATTATTTCGTTTCATAATATCCATATATTTATTGTTCTTCATTCTTTCATTCTTTCATTTTTTAATTTTTAAATGTTAGAATTCCACCGTTATACCCAGGGTATAAGACCTTGAGCGTGGTGTCTGCGCGTAGTCGATAGCGGGGTTGTAGCCGGAACTCGAGATATCCGGGTCTACACCTGTGTACTTAGTAATCACGAAGGGGTTGTTGACACTGGCATAGAGACTCACCCTGTTCAGGCCTACCCACTTCAGGTATTTCTTTTTGATGGCATACGACAACTGAGCGTAACTCATACGCAGGTAGGAGCCGTCTTCCACGAAGCGGTCGCTCACCAGCGTGTTATAGTTGGAACTGCTGCCATACATGGCACGTGGAATGCTAGTCTCATCGCCTTCCTTACGCCAGCGGTAGTTCACAGCCTGGCTCTGGTTGTCGTTGCCGGTCATGGATTCTGTATTGAGTCGTGCCATGTTTATGATCTTGTTGCCAAAACGATAGGTAAACTGCGTGCTCAAACGCCAGTCACCATAGTTGAACGTGAAGCCGAAGCCACCGGTGAGTTTAGGCAGCGACGAGCCGAGATATACAATATCAAGGGCATTGATCTGGCCGTCGTGGTTCACGTCCTCGTAAATGGCATCACCACCTTGGAACTTGTAATTTTTACCCGTTGCATCGTTGGTGTAGTTGAACATCATGCGTAGCGGTGCACCTGTAGCATCGCGCACGATTTCTCCCTTTTCATTGATGGCAATGGGAGCCGTCATGGGACGCTTAGTCCAGCCGCGCTCCTTGTAGAACTCGTCGGGCAGTGTACCGTTGAGCAAACCAACCTGCTCTTCCTCCGTCAGATTGGCAAAAGTGCTGTAGTTCACGTTATACACACCCTTGCTGCGGAAACCGTAGATGGCACCGAAGGGGTTGTCCAACTGCACACGGCGCAGCCACTCTGCATTATTGTAACCAAACACAGAGTTCAAGCCCGTGAGCACGTATTCGTCCATTTCAAGCACCACACTGCGGTTGTTACCGAAGTTAACATTGGCATCCATGGTAAACTTGCCGAACTTCAGCAGTTTGTTGGTGTTAATATGGAACTCCCAACCTACGTTGCGCATCTTACCGCTGTTGTGGTAAGGCACGGTATAGAAGCCAGAGTTAGAGGGAATGCGGTAGCCTTCCAGCAACATGTCGGTAGTGGTGGAGTGATAGCCCTCAATGCTAAGGGTGATACGGTCGTCGAGGAATCCGAGATCGATACCGCCGTTGTAACTGGTTATGATTTCCCATTTCAAATCGGTCAGGCGGATGTTCAGGGGAACGACCGAGGCCATGTCAAGATATTTCGACGATGTGCCATACTTCGAGGTATAGAGGTAATCGTAACGCGGCTGGTTGCCCACGCGTCCCCAACTGGGGCGTATGGCCAGCATGGAGAGCCATTTCTTCGTGGCCTGCATCCAGGGCTCGTCACTGATAATCCATTTCAGTGATACCGAGGGGAAGTAGCCCCAACGGTTACCCGGTCCGAACTTCGTGGTACCGTCGATACGCATACCGAAGTCGGCCACATAACGGCCTTTGTAGGCATAGTGTGACGAGACGGTGTAGTACATCGAACGCCACTGGTTGTAACTGGAGCCCATGCCAGTAATCATACCGCCGGCATCGGGGGTGCTCACACCAGTGGCCAATCCGTCGGCCTGCGTCCACTGTCCACTGGACGAGCCCGACGTGAGTTCGAAGCGCCCGAGGATCATCAGCGAGTGATCTTTGTTCTTGAAGGCCGGAATGAGTGTAAGAGCCTGCTTAGTGTTAAACGAGACGCTCTTTCCAGAACCAGAGTAAGCCTGGTTCACGTTCTCGTTCCATTTCACAGAGCGCAGTTCCTGAGGATAATAACGGTCGGTATAGCCGTTGTGGATATTCATATACACCGAACCGCGCCAGTTCAACTGCCAGTGGTCCTCGTCGGTACCTAACAACTGGTAGTTGATCACCAACTCAGGTGCCATGTCATAGTTGCGCTCCTGGTTCTTGGCCAAATTGGCCACAGCCACGGGGTTGGGATATTTTTTCTGGTCGTTGTTGAAGATTGACGAACCGTCCTGCAGCATCGTATAGTAGGCACCTGTGTCTGCACCAGTGTCGGGATCCTGTTCATAGATGCTCATGTTCGGCATCTTGCGCTGGGCCAGACCCAACAAACCGATACCGCTACTGTTGCCCTGATAACTCACCCAGTCGCTAGAGTTGAACTTCCAGTTCATGTCGTTCTTCGTATAGGTCAGGGCGAAGTTGGTACTCACACGGATGCGGTTACTGATGTTATAGTCCAAAGCCACACGCGTGGAGAAGCGGTTCAACTCCTGTTTGATGATGGTACCTGTCTCACGGTCGTAACCACCACCGATACGGAACGAGGCTTTCTCACCACCACCGCTGATGCTGATGTAGTGGTTCTGGCGCAGACCCCACTGTGTAATGGCATCGCGCCAGTCGGTGTTGTTGTTGTACTGCTCGTACTCAGGGTAGGAACCATCGTAGATATAGTTGATCTCCTTGACATCGGCCGATGCATTATCGTTCTGCGTGGGGTTAAAATAAGCCTCCTTCAACAGCATGGTGTAGTCGTCGCCGTTAAGCATGTCGTAGCCCTTGGGCTGGTAGGTACCGGTGAGTTTGAGCGAATAGGTCAATCTGGGTTTTCCTCGAGAACCGCGCTTGGTGGTCAACTCGATAACACCGTTACCACCCTGTGATCCATATACGGCCGTTGCGGCAGCATCCTTCAGCACAGTAATCGATGCGATGTCCTCGGGGTTAATGTTCAGCAGTTCGGCAAACTTCTCGTTGTTGGCACCAGCCATATCGAAATTGTCGAGACTCACCTCACGAATATTGCCATCAACCACGATGAGGGGGTTGGCATCGGTCAGCGTAGAGAGTGAAGAGGCACCGCGCAGACGCATGGTAGAACCGGAACCCAGGTCACCGCTGTTGCCGATGATGTCCAGACCGGCAATACGGCCCTGTAGGGCCTCATCGACAGAGGTGATACCCAGACCTTCGAACTCTTTCATCGAGAGGGTCTGTGTAGCATACGATACTTCGCGCTGCGGAATGGGCAGGTTGTTGCCCTGCATGCGCCTCTTAGACTTCACGGTCACCTCCTTCAACGTGGTAGCCGACGACATCATGATGTTGTACGTGGTTTTATTGATAGGCAGCAACTGCTGCTTCATGCCCACGTATGTAAAGCGGATCTTGTCTTTGTCGCTCTTCACTTTCATGGTGAAGTTACCGTTCAGGTCGGTCACGGCCGAGTTGATGATACGTCCGGTGGCATCTATTTCACACACCGTGGCACCCATCAGCGGACCCATATCGTCGCTCACGACGCCGTGCACCGATGTTATCTGTGCCCCGGCCAGCGTTGGCAGCATCAGGGCCAGCATCAATATGATAGATTTCAGTATTCTCATAGCCATTATTATCTAGTAGTCAATTTTTTAACTTCCTCTTTCCAATCGGGCAGGTCGCCATAGAGCAGGGGGGTGTCAATCTGGTGGAGCACGGCATCACTGGTCATGAAGATTTCGGCTTTGGCAGCCTTATCCGAGGATGACACGTCGCCCTTCCACCAGTATTCGCGACAGATGTTGTTGTAGAGACCTTCGGTCTTCACCACGTGAGCGGTATTACCTTCCTTAAAGCCGGAGACCGTCAGTTCGTTAGGATCGGTCATGTCAACGGAAATGGGGAAATAGCGGCCCGTTTCGGGATTGCGCAACATCGACTCATACTGTGGCGTCAAGTCGTGAATGTCCTCGGGCAGCATCTTCACAGCCACAGAGTGGTCGTGGATATGATAGCGCAGGAACTTCAGGATGCGCTCCTTGATGTAGATCTTGGCAGTGTCGGCCATAAGTTGTCCTATGGTGCCGCCGCCATACAGGTCGGCCGTCTGAGCCTCATAATCGTCCCATGTTGGCAGTTTGTTGCTGGCAATGAGGGCATCTATCGACTCATTGGTGGGCACGTAGATTGTGTAGTTATAATTGTCGAGCAGTGTCAGGTTCTTATTGTTCCTGGCATTGTTACCGCAATTGTATTTGACGCTGCCACCGCCATCCAGTTGATTGTTGAACAGGCCGCTCTTGTCGTAGGTCATCAGTTCGAAGAAACGCTCGTACTCCGGATGATCCTGCAGCGTGAGGTAAACGGTCTGCGTGGAGGCCATGGGCACCTGAGTGGGCAGTTCATACGATGTACCGTTCTGCTTGTCAAACTCAGCCGTAGGCTTGATGGGATGGTTCTGATGCTCTATCTGCCAGGCACCGCTCACGGCTAGTGAGTCGTCGGCAGTCTTATAGATACGCATCAGAGTGCCGCCCTTGCTCTTGAAATACTCGTATTTAGGCATATAGTCGGTCACCTTATCCCCCTTGTTAGGCAGTACGATGATGAGTTGGTTCATGATGTCGTCCAGACGGGTGTTCAGCGCTTTGGCGTCCAGTTCGTCTTCATCCTGGGTTTTGTAGCCACGGGTAATAACGCCGTCGTCGGTGATGGTGCTGCCATAGCGCTTTGCCTTCAGGCGATTGGTTTCCTCGGGCTCACCTTGATCAATATAGAATTCAAGAATAGCACAACTCTTGTTGCCGTAAGTAGCCGGATCCACAAATGTCATCATAGCCTGATTGGTGGGCAACATGAGGGCATACTGCGAGTCCATGGAGAGCATGTAGGGCAGGAAGGTGTTTTTCTTGTTGTTCTGGTCAGAGACGGAGAGCACCCAGTAGATGACGTTCATCAACGACTCGTGAGCCAGGGCGGGATAGGCCACCGATGCATACTCGGCCGGTGCGAACACCTTATTTAATATATATACCACACCGTTACAGCCCACGACAGTCTTCTGTACATTCTCCGGCTTGATGCCGAGCGTCTCCTTGGCATCGTCGAGCACGTTGTCGAACTTCGAGGGGAAGGAAGTGGTGAACTGCTCACTCTGGTTCACCCTGAGCAGTTTGGCCAACGTAGCCATGGGGATGCTGTCTAGTTCCTTGTACTCCTGCTGCAGGTCACGACCTTCGCCGTTCCACCAGGCCAGAAGGGCCGAGTCGGTAGGCACGAAGAGTGCTGCCGCATCATAGTGCAGGTCATAGTCCATGGTATTGCTGTACATATACTGGTTCCATCCCGGGTCGAACTTCAGGTAAGCCTTGACTGTGTCGTTGTTCTGGGTTGACTTGTTTGCTACGCCGCCAGCAGAGCGGTCGCTCAGATAGCGGAACACATAGACGGAATCTGTGGTGTTGTAAATACGGTTGTAGTTACGCGAAGCCGTGGCATCATAATAGGGTGCGGAGAAACGGTCCAGCATGCTCGACCACAGTTTGGTGTTGCTTTCCCCACGCACAATCTCGGCCATGTTGATAGAGGGTTCTATCACATCTTCTATCTTATGGATATAGCCGTTCTTACACACGATGTCGTGACCCTGATAATTGTCCTCGTTGGCTTTCACTTTGGAACCGCTCACCCACATCTCGCTGATGCTCGAGCCGCGGCCGTTAGTCAGCATAGACAAGTCGGAACCCGTCATGCCATAATATTTCATGAATGCGGGCAGGAAATGGATCATCGGTGCCTCGGTGGCATCCATCATTACAGGCACGGCCTTGCCTGCCTGACGCAGTTTGTTCCAGAACTTGCTTTTGGGCATGTCCTGCGGCGACATCACCATGACAGAGTCATAGAGGCTGGCGGCCGTCTCACGGCGCATGGCCAAGCCCTCCATGGGCGGTGTGCCGGTCACGTTGGTGAGCAGTTCCATCAGGTAGGCATTGTTGATCATCGTGCTGTTGAGCAATGCCTTCTTCTGCGACTCTGAGAGTTGCTCATAGGATTTCACACCCCATCTGTTGCTACTAAACCATTTGGCAAACGCCTCGTCGTTGGCAGCGAAGATGGTCTTCGAACCAGTGTGGCTCAGCACCTCGGTCTGTCCAAGGTCGTCGATGAGCCGTAGCAAGACGGTATAGCGGTCGCCGTTAGGGTCGTTCTGTAGCCGCTCGTAGATAGAGTTGCCCAGCCACGAAGGCTGTCCGGTAAGCAGAATGTCGTCGTCCTTGCACGACTGCATCACCGCGGCACCTATCAGCAGCGAACAGGCGGCCAGGGCCACGCGTCGTCCTTGCTTCAAGATAGTGTAACGTTTCATAGATTTGGTTTTATATTTATTGAATGAATTTCATATATCTTGTCGCCCTACAAGGGGCTAATTGTTTTCGATTTAGGGCCACCGCTATGCGGCTTTACAAAAACCAATAAAAACCACAAAAACCAATAAAAACATTTTTAGAGGTTTCGGTTTTCATTTGTTTTGTCTGTTTTTCTTTGTTTTGGCAAGACGCGAAGCGTTCATGCCGATTATATGAATTATAGTCTGTAGTCAAAATAGAAAAAAGGTGTCGGGGGCGGCCTTTCGGCCGTCTCCGATCACCTTTGATTAAAGATTATTATGCTTTATGTGCATGCTTACTTGATAGTCTTTTTCACAACGACGTTGCCATTGCTCATCGTCTGCTTCATAATAACAAGACCTTTGTGGGCTGCGTCGGCACGACGGCCGTCAACGGTGAAGTATTCAACCATCTTCACATTGTTGCCCAGGTTCATCTCGCTCACACCGGCGGCATCAGGAGTCTTGCTGCTGTTGGTACCGTAATAGAGCAGTTCCCAGTTGTCGAAGCAGGTCCAGTCTTTTTCAATCCAAGAAGACTTTCTCAGACCAAGGCGCAGAGCGCCGTCGTCGCCAACCTTCAGGATGATGCTGTTGTGATACTTGTCGGCATCAAACTCCTGGCTGGCAGTGCTGGTGTTGTTTGCCACCTCGAAGCCAAGCACTTCATCACTATCCTCGGTAGGTGCAACATACTGCTGTGCCCAAGCATAACCCTCGGTAACAGTCTCGGTGTCGTTGCTGTTGGGCTCGCTGCCCAGGCGTTTCAGAGCCTTGGCAAATGTGCCTTCCGCCGTAGCGGCATACAGGGAGGCGTTGTTCATCGAAGCGTCGTCAACGGTAGCATAGTCCTCATCGGCCAGACCGGCGCGATAGAAAGCCTGGACTTTCAGTTCGTATGTACCGGCGGGCAGACCGATAATCGACTGATAGTAGTCGAAGTTCTGGCTGAACACCTCGCCCACGTTGCTGGATGCAGTGTAGTTAGTGTCGCCATCGCCAACCTTCTCCAGTTCAGCCGTCCAGCCGTCCTGGTTGTTATCGCTGTAGGTGCCGTTCTTGATCAGACCGCTGAAGTCAGCAGGATTGCTGTCGCTGGCATTGCTGTAGTCCGGAGTGTTCAGGCGAACAATCAGGGCATCAACCTCTTCGACCAGAGCGTCAACATCATCGTCCTCGATAGTACCCTCGTTCAGGGCGCCGTTCAGCTTATCCATCATGGCTGCCACTTCGGCATCCAGATTCGTTACGGCATCCTGCTGTGCAATGGCCAGACGCTTCTGGGCATCAACCAGCACCTGGAACTTCTCGATAGAGGCATGGCAGTTGTCCTCGGCATCGAACAGAGCCTGCAGGGCATCGAACATGTCCTGACCGTTGCTGCCGTTGACGGCAGACTTGGCTGCGTTGATGGCATCGCGCAGGGCGTTCTTCTGAGTCTTACCCATGGGCTTTGCAAACAGGTCGTTGGCTGTCTCAATCTCCTCAACCAGCACAGGCTGTACCACCTCGACGGTGGGCTCCATACGCATCAGTTTGAAGTTGTCGAAGATCACCCAAGAGTCACCACCCTGGTTAGACTGACCCTTCACGCCAATACGCATCACATCGCCTTCGCGGGCAACGATACCCCAAGCCGTCTGTGTGTACATGTTGAACTCTTCCATACCCTCCATGGTAGAAGGCTGAGCAAAAGCATCAGCAGAAGAATCCATCTGGTCGGGGAACCAGAATTCTCCCTCATCATCATCAGTAATATGCAGTGTTCTACCAGTATTCCTATAGATAGAACTATCGGTAATCTTCTCGTCGAAGACGTTCATGAACGGGGTCGCCTTAGAATTCATATACACGAAGCAGGGAGCGCCACCGGGTTTAACATATTCTGAATTCTGAGCCTTGTACTCGTTCCAGGCATTCTGGCCACGCAGGTAGCGATAGAAGCCCTGAACCTGAATACGGTACACACCCACGGGAGCGTTCTGAACCTCCTGATAGATGTCGAAGTTAGCATTGTTCCAAGCCTCATAACAGTTTTCTCCGTATGCCACATTACCACCACCGGCAGCCTCTCTGGTCCAACCGTTAGCATTACCTGTAAAGGCCGGGTTCACCAGCAGACCAGTCACGTCAACATTACCAGAGGTATGAGTCAAGCAGTCAGTTATCATTTCGTTGATCGTGGCAATCTCCTCTTCGATTTCCTCATTGGTCTTGTCGTAGGATACCAGTCTGTCAAAGTCATACTTACCGTCCTCAAGCCAGATATACGAATCGCTGTTCTGGTCGAAGTCGTCAGCATGGTTCAGAATGTCGGCCTGAGCCTTGTTCCAGGCTGACTCGAGTTCCTTCCACAAAGACATGTTCTTCATCAAGGCAGCCTTGGCGCTCACCAGTTGCTCACGATACTGCAGAACGGCCTCTACGCTGTTGCCGGTAGGATTGGATTTCAGAGACTTGAAGCCTTCGACGTATTGTTCGGAAACCATCTCACCTTCGGTCTCAACATCGGCAATACAGTCGGCCACCATAGAAGGTATGCTGAAGTAACGGTCATCGCCATTACCGAAATACACCAGTCCGAAGTCGTCGAAGATGCTCCAGTCTGTGTCAATCGTCACATCCTTTCTCACGCCGATGCGCAAGGTCAGGTCGCCCGTCACCTCAACGGGGATAATGTTCTTATAGCGACCGTTCTGGTGCATGTACTTCTCGGTGTCGGCCATGCTGTTGGGAATCCAGTATCCGTTAGAACCCTCAAGGCCAGCGCCGTGCTCGGGCTTCTCCTTCTCTGCACCCTCATAGATAGATACGATGGGAACCTCGTTCTCCACACCGTCGGCACTAACGTAGATACGGCCATACTTCGACTCATCGTCGCAGGCAGTGTAGTGCTCGTAGGCAGCAGAGATAGAACCGGCACGATAGAAGGCATTCACCTTCACACCATACAGACCGGGATACCCCACTGTGATGTCCTGATACGTGTCATAAGTCTTGCTGTAATGCTCGGCATTAGTAGAGGTGGTACCACCGGCACCGAACGACGAACCCTCCCATCCGTGGAAGTCGCCAATGGTGTCAAACGTACCGTTGACAATCCATGAAGAAGCATCCTGTGGATTGTGGCCAGTTGCATTCTGGATGTTGTTGGCCATGGCATCCTTCAGAGCGGCAATGGCATCGTTGATTTGCTCCAGCGTGGAGTTCAGGTTGTTGTAGACAGCAACAGCAGAAGCCACGCTGATACCGGCAGACTCAGCCTCCAGAATCAGAGTCTTCAGCGACTCGGCAGCGTCGAACACATCAAAAATAGCGGCATCATAGAACACCCAGTCGATATTTTCATCCGTCTTCGGGCTGATGGGCACTACGGTACCATACTGGCGGTTGCTGTCAAGGTTGTCCGCGTCGGCTACGGCATCGTCAGGGCATCCCACATAGAGACCGTCACCGTGAATAGAAGGATTCAAACTGGCGGCCATCAGATGATAGTTCTGACCACCGGCAGACTCGATTTCCCAATAAAGATTTGCCTGGCTGGCACGGTCAACAAACATGGCCGTCTCGCTGTCGAAGAAGCACTCGTGCCAAGAATAACTGTTGTTACGGACGGTAGAGTAAATCTTGAAGATGTAGGTTACTCCATCCCACTCGCCGGCTTCATCCAGATACTTGGTGAAATACATGCGGTTAGCATACTCCTTCTCAGGGCAACTACAAGCCTTGGTACCCCAGGCACCACCCTGTGAAAAGAACTCACCCTTGCCGGTGTTGTAAAGCAGATACTGATGGTCTGCCTCAAACCCTACTGACACTTCAGCAACGTCAGCATTGGTAGGTGCTGTACGCTCAATCAGGTCAGCGGCATTAGCACTGAGGCCTACGAGCCACAATGCGCTCAAAACCAGAAGTCTTGAAATTTTCATAAGCATTAATTTTGTAAAGTTAGTAAATAAAAAATAGTTAAAAATATCTCGAAATTTCGTTTATATAGTTAGTCGTTTCAACAGCCTTTTTAGTTAGTGTTTGGATGGCATATTAGCATGCCATCTGATTGGTTCACACCAATTCCGCTGCAAATATAATCAAATTTTTCTTAACTCGTATCAAAAATCTAAGTTTTTTTTCTTTTTAACTAAAAAAAGAGTCCTTTTTCTTATGAATACTCATCGTTCCGACTCTCGGTAAAAACAAATTATGGCTATTATTTTCATAATAATGGCTATTATTTTCAAAATTATAGCCATAATTTATTATAACGCCTACGCCGTTGCAACAGAAAAGGGAGCGTATCAGCACCTGATACGCTCCCTTTACTTATTCACACAAGGGACTTAGAACTCATCGTCCTCGAAATCGCCCCAAGCATTGTAGCGGCGAGAGGTAAACTCATCGGGAGACGGCTCAGTGGCATCGGGAATGATGTTCTGGTCGCCAGATGCTGTTGAATTCAGGCTATAGGCCATAAGGGTTGACAACTCCATATCATCGATGAATGAGTCCACTCCGAAAACCTCGTTTCACACATAACTCGTCTGAAATTTGCCAGTTTCCTTGAAAAGTAGTACCTTTGCATCTCAATTTAGAAACGAGTTATGTCTTTCAAGAAGCAACATCCCTATCAGCCAGATATGT
>JAEEGL011457590.1_pt1 | contig 38917 bp, 35 predicted proteins | sample 9134231 | NCBI WGS metagenome assembly JAEEGL01 (sample SAMN16246548, study PRJNA631951) | gut metagenome | biome: gut microbiome; feature: rumen; material: fiber-attached | host: Bos | place: Iran: Karaj | collected 2018-10 | reverse complement strand
CGATGCCTTTGGTGACTACGAAGAGACTTTGAAGGATATGAAAGGCTGCGATAGTGTGATTGTGAAGTTGAACTTGAAACAATCGGATGTCAATCCAACCACCGAAACTGAGACCCTCTCTGTCTGTCAGTTCCCCTACACGTGGACTTACGACAAAAAGAAAAACCTTACTCGTGACCTTGATGCCTTTGGCGACTATGAGGAGACCTTACAGGATATGCAGGGTTGCGATAGTGTGATTGTGAAGTTGCACTTGAAACAATCGGATGTTAACCCAACCACTGAAACTGAGACCCTTTCGGTTTGTCAGTTCCCTTACACGTGGACTTACGACAAAAAGAAGAACCTTACTCGTGACCTTGATGCCTTTGGCGACTATGAAGAGACGTTGCAGGATATGCAAGGCTGCGATAGTGTGATTGTGAAGTTGCACCTGAAACAATCGGATGCCGACCCAACGCCAGATTTCGATACGGTGGCGATTTGTGGTAGCGGGCCTTATACGTGGACTTACGACAAAAAGAAGAACCTTACTCGCGAACTTGCGACTGCTGGCGACCACAAGGAGACCTTGCAGGATATGCAGGGTTGCGATAGTGCGATTATGAACTTGCATTTGATTTTCTCGGACATAGTCGCAGACGTGCGTCCGATTTCCGCTACAATAGAGCGTGGCGAAACGTACAAGTGGAAGATAACCGATGACAAAACGCTATACAAAGAAACGCAAGGCACTCATCGCGACACGGTGCGGAGCATGTACGGTTGCGATAGTATCATCTCGATTTTGCAACTGACGGTTACCTCCATCGAACCCTATGACGAGCCATTTTACGACACGATTTGCAACGAAAACGCCTACGAATGGAAACGCGAAGGGCAGAAACTCAAAGACATCACCCAAACCACTGAAAAAGGCACTTATCGCTACACTATTCCTAGGAAGAAAAATGGCAAAGATAGTATCTATTGCATCTTACACTTGACCCGTTTGGAAACGAAGACCAAGTCTACGAACGTGAGGGTTTGCCTTGGCGAACGCTACAACTGGTACACGACTGACGCGAAAAAGCCACAGAGCATACTTGTGGAAGGCGATTATAGCAATACGCAAGCGGTCCCGTTCAAGCATTATAGTGGTTGCGACAGCGTCATTTATACCTTGAATATCACAGCAAAGGATTGCCACACCTGTGTGCCACTGACAAAATTGGAATTGGTTTCGCCCAAAGATGTTTGTGCCGATAGCGTCAGTTTCAATTACATGTTCCAATACGTTGCAGGCCAACCTAATACGTATTCGGTGCAATTAGATGCAAGGGCACTTGCGGACGGATTTGTCAACATCGAAGGGCAATTTGAACCCGACAACATCTTCGACACCTATGTGCTTCTTCCTATTAATATCCCGCAAATAGAGCCATATATTCGTCCTTGGAGTTACGAAGTTCTGCTAAACATTACCGATACGTGTGGCGTGCAGCATAATTTTACCGATTCGTTGCATGTTTTCTACCCGAGTAAGATTGTTGGCCAGCATTGGAATGACGTTTTAGCGGTGTTAAATTCGGGTTACAATGGCGGTTATGAGTTTAGTGCTTATCAGTGGTATGAAAATGAAAAGCCGATTTATGGTGCCGTAAAAGACATTTATTACGTGCCTGCAAAATTGGCTTTGGAATCCAAATATCAAGTTTTGTTGACGCGTTCAGACGACGGTCATGCTACTTTCACTTGCCCTGTTAAGGTGGTTTCGGTGGAAGATAAGAATTTACTGAATGAACCCCATATTTACGTGCATCCAACTATGGTTACGCCTGAGAATCCAGATATTCAAATCCAAAGTAATTTGGACGGCAGTTATTGGGTTTATGATATGCCTGGTAAGTTGATTCGTTTCGGTGATTTTGCAGCATACAGCGACAAACACGGTGCTACGCGGGTTAGTTTGCCTCCAGTGCAGAGTGCGTATTTGATTTATTTGGTACCAAAAGACAAAGCCAATATACGTTATAGAAGTTATATTGTGCTTGTGCGGTAAAGAAACGTAAAGTATTGATTATCAAAAAGTTTCAGCAATGGTCGTGGTAACGGTTGCTGATTTTTTATAAACCTGCAATCTTGCTTGGGAGTTAAGCAAAAAAAATGAGTCCGAGATAATCCCGAACTCACTTTCAAACCTCTTCTACAAATCTTTTTTACCACTTATTGTAGTGGATGTTTTCTTCTTTGAACTTGTTTTTCACTTCGGGTTGTTCGTTTGGATGCCCAACCACAGCCAAGCCTAATGGAACAACATGAGAAGGCAATCCAAGCAATTCTCTATGTGCCTGAACACGTTCCGAAATCGGGTGAATGCCAACCCACACAGCACCTAAGCCCATGCCGTGGGCAGCAAGAAGCAAGTTTTCCATCGCAGCCGAAACGTCTTGAATCCAATACTCACGTGCTTCGCCTTCCAACGCCTTTTCCATATTGCCACACAAGCAGAAAACAACGCTCGGGTTATTTTGGCAACGCGAATTAGGGAATTTTTCGCCGATTTGTTTGATGATTTCTTTGTCGGTAATCACCAAGATGTCCCAAGGTTGTTTATTTACAGCCGTAGGAGCCGAAAAAGCACATTTCAAAAGCGTTTGGATTTGTTCTTCCGAAACCTCTTCGCCCGTGAATTGACGCACGCTTACGCGGGTTTGGATAGCATCAAGGATGGCTTGTTCGTTCGATGTTTGACAAGTCGCATTCTTTTGACAACAAGAAGTAAATGCTAACATAAGACTAATGGGTAATACAAAAATTTTTTTCATAGATTATAAAATTTAGTTGTTATATTAAGATTCAGTGGCATGCTCGTGTCCATGATTATGCTCGTGTTCGTGCTCATGTTTATGCCCATCGTGGTGATGATGGTCATGGTCGTGAGGTGTTGCTACATTGTTAGGAGGCGTCAAGGAAGCAGGTTTGTTGATTTTCTTAAACGCTGCTTGCAAGGTCGCAACATCGGTTTTGTTGGCATCGTACGTAACGACTACCGTTTGGTTCTCAATGGAGCACACGATGTCCTTCACGCCCTTTTCATAAGCCACGTTCTTCATAATTTTATTTACACAGTCTTCACAATGTAAATACACATAAAATTTAACACTCTCTTTTGAGGATTTAGCCCCAATGCTCATGGTACCACTAACTAATGCTATGAGCATCAAATAAAAAATTCTTTTCATGATTATCATTGTTTTAAAAATTCAATTGCGTCTAATGCACTTTTGCACCCTTCACCAGCAGCAATTACCGCTTGTTTGTAGTGTGGTTCGGAACAATCACCTGCCACAAAAATGCCATTGGCTTTGTCCAATTTTTCTTTGATAAAATACCCATCGGCATCTAACGGCAGTTGCGAGCCAAACATTTGCGTATTGGGGTGGTGTCCGATGGCGATAAACAGACCGTCAATGGGTAAATCCACCATTTTCTCGTTTTGATAAAGCAGTTTAACGCCTTCCACTTTCTCGTTTCCGACAATTTCTTGCGTTACGTGCTCGAAGAGAATCGTGATGTTTGGGTTGTTTTTCACTCTGTCTTGAAGGATTTGTGAGGCACGCAAAAACGGTTTCCGCACAATCATATACACTTTTGGACAAAGATTTGCCAAGTACAACGCCTCTTCACACGCCGTGTCTCCGCCACCAACGACCGCCACCGTCTTGCCACGGAAGAAAAAGCCATCGCACGTAGCACACGCACTAACGCCTTTGCCCATGAACTGCTTTTCGGAAGGAAGCCCCAAGAATTTTGCACTTGCACCCGTGGCGATAATGACACATTGTGCTGTGATTTGCGAGCCATCGTCAATGGTGATAAGATTGTTATTTTTCTCAAATTTAACTTCTTTTACAATGCCTTCGCGGATGTCTGCTCCGTATTTTTTAGCCTGTTCGCACATCGCATTGAGGAGCGTAAACGGGTCGATTGCGTCTGCAAATCCTGGGTAGTTTTCAATGGTGGGTGTAATCATCAACTGTCCACCGGGCTGAGGACCTTGATATAAAACAGGTTGCAAATTGGCTCTTGCAACGTATATTGCAGCTGTGTAACCCGCAGGTCCCGAACCGATAATAACACATTTTGCTTTTTCCATTATCTCAAATCATTTAAGTAGGCATCGCCTTGGTTAATACTAAACGTAGTGTTTTCCGAACTATATTTTGTGTTGCGAAACGTGAGCAGAGTCGTCTTGCCACTTCGTTCTTTGATTTCCACCGATTGCAACAACCAATTCGTGTGATTGAGTTTCAAAATACATTTACTCACATCGCTCTCTTTTTCTTTTGGAATGAGGGTGATAGTGGTAACATGTTTGTCGGCAGTGATGGTTTCGTTGCACTTACTTTTCATTTGTTGGGCGTAACTGAATGGGTTGGCTTCGTATAATTCCGTCGGTGTGGGGTAGGAGAGGGTCAGTTCGTTGGCTTTTTTATCCAACCAGTAGAGTGTCTTGCCGTCAAAAGCGACTTGCAAATGATTGAAAAAGACGGTGAATTTTTCGCCTTTTATCTGCATTTTGCCCGTATAAACCATCGGTTCGTTCACTTTTTCGGAAATAGCCATAGCAAAATCTGCCGAAAAGGTCTGTTGGGTGATGCGATTCAGTAATCCCTGCAAATTCGCCTCTTCTGCCGACAGTGTCAGCGTAAAAAGTCCAAACAATACTATTAAAAAGTTATGCTTCTTCATAAAACGCACGAACATACGCTAATTTTTTTGCAACCAAGTTGTATTTTTGAACTTTGTGGCAAAAAATATACCACGTTTTTAAAGATGGAATTTTGATTAACTTTTTTGAGGAACAGGATTTTCTACCTTTGTCCCGATTTGATACAAGTATTCGGGTGCAAAATCAGCTCCATTTTCCCATTCTATTGTGTTAAATTTAATCGCAAAACGCTTGAAAAATGCAATATCTTGCAATGGCGTAAAAACTGTACCATTCAAACAATGCGATAAATCCACGATTTTAGTATCGCCATTATTGAATTGTAATTTAATTTTATAACCTTCCAAATACTCTGCTTTTGTAACTTCTATAAACATTGTTGCTTATTTTAGAGGTTCAATCTTATCAAGTGGCTCTCCTTTTTGTGCTTTTTCCCAATTTGACATCAATTCTTTACGATGCTCATCAAGCCATTCTAAAATCATATTTAAAGCCCTACTTGGCATTTCTCCTTTGACCGTACCATCGCTGATATTAACCATAACTTTGTAATCACCGTACCAAGCATGAAAATGAGGTGGTTGATGGTCAGAAAAGTTCATCAAAATGTATATCCCGTAAAAAAAACTAATTTGTGGCATAATTCATATCCATTAAGTTTGTCAAATAAAATACACCTCTGGAATGTATCGCCACAAGAAATAAATGGGCAACATTTCAAACGTAAACAGGTAAACAAGCGTTCCCAAAACGGCAAAAAACGAAAATGGGAGCGAACGAAATAGCGTAACGAAAAGCGAAAGAAAATGAATCCCCAGCAACACAAAAAAGCAAATTCGCAAAGCATGATTGACGGAGAAAAAATAGGCGAAAAAAAGCAGCAAAAACAACGCAATCGCCAGAATAGTACAATGGTAAAAATAGTGAATACGATAGAGCGAAAAGGACGGTTTGACCGTAAAAATATACAGAATAAAACGAATTACACCCAAACGGAACAACGAATAGATGCACACACAAGCGAACGTAAAAACAAAACCCAAAAATTGCACATCGGTATGCCAACGAAAGAAAAGGTACAAAGCCAACGAAAAAACGATGTAATAAAAGATGTTCAAAATGACTACTAAAAAATTGTTGCTATACAAATTCACACTGTATGCACGGCGAACGGTTCCAAAATAATTAGTAAAAGAAACGGTAAAAATACTTGGAAAAACTAAGGAACAAAAACCAAGTGTCATTGTGAGTAAAATCAGCAAAATTGTTACCCAAGTGGCATTAAAAGGAGACAAACTAAATAAAACACCTTCCATAACTATTTTCTAAAAACGTTGCAAAGATACTCATTTTTCTCAATCCAAAACAACCATAACAAAAATAATACGCCGTAAAAAATGTACTTAAACAGGTATTCGTGGCAGAAAGTGAAGCATTGACGGTGGTTTTCGATGAGTAGCGTGAGGAAAAATATGCGTAAAAAATTCGTGATGTGGATGGGAATGATGCTGAAAAGGATGTAATATATTTTGTGTTTTAGGTTGCCACGACTCGCCAACAGGATGCATGCAAACAGCACAAATTGTTTGATGGCGGTGCAGGTCCACGTGATTTGGATACCCGGTAAACCGCCATACGATAGGACATTTTCGTGCAAGGTTAAGGTAGGTTTGAAGAGGTGCAAGAGCCCAAACACTTCGTTGGACAGCAAGGCAATACATGACTTGAAGATGGGCGTTTGGTCCGTGATAATCACAAGGGGTGTATCGGAGAAGAATGGCGTAAACAGTACTTTCCAAATGATATTGGCAGCCAACAAAACGGCCACAAATAGCAGTATATCTTTTACGAATATCGGAAGTTCTTTTTTCATAACTAAAAATCCACACTTACTTTAAAGTTCCAACGCCTACCCGAGAGGTAATTGGGGCTTGCCCACTGGTTGCCGTAAGCATCGCTCACCCAAAAATACGAATTGACGTTTTTGAAATCAATCAGATTGAACACATCCAAGCCCACTGACCACATCTTGACCACTTTACTCTTTTTCATAAAGGCATAACTTTTTTTGTCGCAGATATGAATCAAACCCAAGTCAAACCGTTTATAATTCGGCATACGCCCTTTGTTGCGTGTCGTCATACTGCGAGGGGCACCGTACGGCAGACCGTCATTGACGATAAATTTAACCTGAGCCCGCAGTTGGGGCAGTTGGGGGAGGTAGTCCTGAAAAAGCATCGCAAAGCTGTATCGTTGCTCTTGCGGAGAGGGTATCCACCCCAAATGGTACTCGTCCTTGATAAAACGCTCCCGCGAACGCATCGCCGAAAAGGTTATCCAGCTATCCACCCCGGGCACCAACTCGCCATAGAATTTCAAATCCAACCCCACCGTGTAGCCTTCGATGTCATTCTTGCCCGAATAGCGAACCTGCACGTTTTCCACCGAGTAACTAACCCCTCGGTCCATATACTTGCTGTACAGCTCAGCCGTCAGTTTGAAAGGTCGGGCTAACATCCGAAAATAGTAGTCGCCACCCACGACCCAATGCACGTTGCGGGAGGCTCGGAGGGTATGGTTGAGGTTGATGCGGGTGATATGGTTGGCATCGACGAAGGTGTCTCGGACTTCCTTGTAAAAAGGTGCCTGATGGTACAAACCCGTGGCAAACCGAAAGGCAAAATCACGCTTCCAGCCAGGCAACCAAATCACACTCACACGCGGACTCACCAACACTTCTTTATTCCACGACCACCAGTTCATTCGCACGCCTCCGATGAGCTTGACCGTGCCGTGTTTTGTATCCCATTGCGAGGTGTTTTCCAGGAAGGCTTGCGTGCGAACCGATTGCATCGACGAGGCACTTTTCATGCAATAATACAACTCCATAGACGAGTTTAGTGGCACCGAATAACCCGTTGAGTCTCGCCATTCCCACTCGCTTACTTGGTCTTTGAGTTGTTCGAATTGAATGTTTGCTCCCCAGTGCAAATCGTTGTCGGCATGTTTCCAGTGGCTGTTGATAGCGGCCGTTAAAACCTTGTTTTTGAGGCTGTTGCGGGCATGTTCTTGGTAAATTCCCGTTCCCAAAATATCTTGCCTATCGAAGACGGTTTCGGCATACATATCTCGCCCAACCGACACGTTCGTTCCCATCACATTTTGCAAAATATATTCGCCACGTATGTCATAATTTTCTTGTTCGGTGGAATAATAACCGCTAAAATCCATATCCAACGACACTTCCGAATTGATTTTTCCCAGCAAACTGATGGCTCCGAAACCCGTCTCAAACACATCGCTTTCATGCCCTTGATAGAACACGGTCAGGTTCTTGACGTTGCTCATAATGCCGAAATTATTGCTCATTGAATCGGGGAAAAAACGGTATTTATTTTGGCTATAATAGCCTTGCAAACGCAACTCCCACTTGGGACTGAAACGGAAGGTAAGTTGTGTTTGAGCATCTAAAAAACGCGGGTCGTAATTGCCCACTTGTTGCAAACTTTTGAGCACATACTGGTTGGTTTTATACCGAAAGGCGTACATGCCCGTTATCTTGTCATTGCCATGTCCGACATACGCATTCGTACCCAACAACGACGCATCGATACTTGCCTCAAACCCTTTCGGACGCTTGTAAGTTATGTCCAAGACAGACGAACTGCGGTCGCCATACTTCGCACCATAGCCACCTGCCGAAAAGTAGATGTTTTCCACCATTTTAGGGTTCACAAAACTAAGTCCTTCTTGCTGACCCGCTCGTATCAACAGCGGACGATGGATTTCGATACCATTGACATAGATACTATTTTCGTCAAAATTACCCCCTCGCACGTTGTACTGTCCACTCATCTCGTTGCTTTGGGTCACCCCCGCAAAGGTAATGAGCAAGCTCTCAATCCCACCACCCGAGACGTCTGGCATGATACGGGCAGTTTGGGCATCGAGGTAGTCCATCATCGTATTTTGTTTCCGAAAGCCCGTGATGGTAACCTCGTCAAGCATCTCTTCGGTGCTGGTGAGGACGACATTGACGCATAGCGTTTGGTTGTGCGTGAAGAGTTGCTGGCGAATCGTGGTGTAACCCACCGAACTATACACGACCACGACTGTATCCGTCATTTCAACCCATAATTCGTAATAGCCGTTGCGGTTACTGCTGGTGCCGTTGGTTGTGTGTTCTTGCACTATATTGGCAGATTCGATGCCTCGATTATTTTCATCAATCACATAGCCAAAGATACGCACTTTGGACGATGCAAACACCGAAGCCATCCAACATAAGCCCAATAATACAAGCACAACCCGTTTCATCAATCTATCTTTTTGGCTAAATCCTGCATAATGTCGTGTAGCAGGCTTGGGGTTAGTTTATCAAAACTGCTTTGCTCAGCAACGATTCCAATCCCTCCCATTTCCACTGTGGCAGGCGATATATGGATACATTTTTCGGGGTCTTTTTCAAAAAAACAATCGGGTTGCCCTTTGGTGCGGAAGAAAACGATGGTATGAAAACCCTCTGTATCGTGCCACGAGATAACGTTCCACTTGTGTTCCCATTCGTCGGGTTGCAACGGCGAGGTATCTTTTTGTAGTAACTCCGTAACGTGTTGTATCTGGGTAGTAATGTCCTTTTCATCAATGCGATAAGCGGGGACATAAACCGTATCAAAGTGCTTTTCGATGGGTAAAGCGTGGCGTGGCACGGCTTGGAAGTGCATGTGGTCAGGGGCACTCGCACCGCAAAAAGGTCCATTATAAAACAGCGTAACCTCCTGCCATTGCTCTGCCAAAGCCAACATACTATGCAAATGTGGCACAAAAGCCTGCCGTTCGTGAATCGCAGACGAGATGGTATAATGCCGCTTAAAAATTGGGAAAGGATTCACTCGTATGCAGTATTGTTGTTGAGTGGGAGAGGTCCAAAGCGTGGTGAGTTGCTTATCCTCCAACCCACTCGGACACAAGAAGCAAGGTCGCTTCGCAAGGGCTTCTTCGCTGATGTCTGCCATAACACTCTGCACACGCCCCGGGTTGAAAAAGAGCTTGGCAGGGAAGCCGTTATAGGTCATATCCTTGTGCAACACCTTATCCAACTGCGAATAAAAAGTATATGCTCTCCCGTGCAAAGCCATCTCACGAGAGAACATATCTTCTATTTGGGCATTCAAACTCATTTATTTTTGTTTTGTTGTATGCGTGCCTTCAATTCCCACGTACGAATGCGGTCTTTGTACAAGTTATTGGCATTCATTTCCACCAACGTACAGTTGGCATCCGAGTTATCCTCCCAACGTCTTGCATGGTACAACACATTATATATCCTGCCAATCTGGTACTCTCGGCTCACGCGTAAGCCCATCGCATAATCTTCGCCGTACTTGGTGGACGGGAAATTGATTTGTCGCATCAAAGGCGTGTAGAAAGCCCGTGGACCACCTAATCCGTTGATTCGCAAGGCATTATTGCGGCCATTGTCGGGCGTCCATTCCTTGTGGTCAATCACACCAGGAGGCAGTTCCTTCCCGTGAAAGTCGGTTATCTGGTAGGTTCCAACCACCATCGCCACGTTTTCTTTGTGGAAAGCCTCAATGATTTGTTGCACAGTCGTTTCGTCCGCATAGGTGTCATCGGAGTCCAACTGTATGGCAAACCGTCCGCATTTGGGGTGGTGCAAAGCCACGTTCCAGTTGCCACCGATAGCGTGCCACGTCTTATCTTGGGCAATATAAATCAGGTTGTCGTGTCCTTCGGCAACGAGAGCTTTGATTTTGTCCACCGTCCCATCGGTCGAATTATCATCTACCACAAACACGTTGTATTTATACGGTGCGTTCACTTTTTGGCTCAACGCACTACGAATCGCATCTTCAATCGTCCGCACACGGTTCTTGCACGGAATAATCACGCTTGCCTCGTACTCAAAGTTACCCTCGCTCAGGTCCACCTGCTTAAAGGTAGGCTCGAGGTACCCTCCAATATCTTTCAGGTGTTGGGTAACCACCTTCTCCATTTCGATTCGCACACCTCGATTCTTAAGGTCCACATAGTCAAAGAACTTCTCGCCCGACTTCCGATTATCCTGCTCCACATCGTAATAAAGGTACTCGTTGATGTGGTCGATATGCCCTTTTTGGCTCACTTTCAGCCGCAAGTCATACAAGCCTGCAAACTCATAATCCGTATTCATCCGACTCACAGCCTCTTTGAGAGCCGATGTACGATAGATGAGCACGCTTCCGAAGTCAAAGTCATCACGCAAGGAGCCAAACTGGTAGTCTATCACGGGTGCTTGCGTAACGTTTTCGCCCTCTTTTTTGAAGTGGTCGCCGTAAATCATATCCGAGCCACCATCTTCCAGCAAATCCACCATCCGTTTGAGGGCAAACAAAACGAACTGCAACGTGGAGTATTTGGTATAAATGAGCGTGTAGGGCGTGTTGGCTTTGCTCGCTATTTCCCGCACATTCTTGGTCGAACGGATGTCGCCTTGGATGTAATGGATGTCGCCCACTAACTCTTCTTTTTGTAGGTTTTGAGTGGTCTGTTTCACCTGTTCATCAGACTGAAACGGCACAAAACAAGTAATTTTTTTCATTTTTTATTTTGATTTAAGGTTGATTTTTCATGTTGTCGTTTATCCCGCAAAGATACTATTTCTTTTCAAAATCGAAGAGTAAAACTATTTTTTTGCACAAAACACGGAGAAAAAGCGACAGAATCAACGAATAACCCCCTCGTTACAGGTTGATTTTTTGCAACAAATTACATTTATTTTTTTGTAAAAAACATTTTTTTTTGTGTATCTTTGTGCGGTTGTGGTGGGTTGTAAAAAACTCACCCAGAAACAAATAAAAAAGTTAAAATAATTGAATATGAAGAAATTACTTTTTATAGCCATGTTGTTAGGTCTGGTCGTGCATATCAATGCCCAAAACGATGCGGGAACGATGTACACGTATGCTCAGATGAAGACATTTTTAAACAGTTCCCAAAATGTTATAGGGTATAAGTTTTATGGTACAGTTGCTATTATAGAACCACCTAAGGAAGGAAGTACGGTATATACTTTATATTTGGGTTCCACAGATGATGATAAAAGATTCAACGTCTTAATTGATGCGAATGTATATCCCTTAGTAAAGGATGTATTAAACAAAAACGTATCGCTTACAGTTTTAAATACTTCAGGTAGTGTCGGGGGGGGGATCACTTCCTTTAAGATTACTTGTTCGCTTGATCATCCTAAAGCTTCGGCAGGTGCACCTGGTTGCGAGCGTCATTATCAGTCGGCTGTGAAGTTCATTGTAGATACTCCCACAGTGCATCCCTTCACCATCAATAAACTAGGTGGGAGCGTTGTGTTCTCTACGGGTAACTTGCAGTACTGTCCAGCTCGCGATGAGTGGCGTTTTGCCTTGCGACAATTCGACCGTGTAGGGAAAGGCAAGAGCGTCTATGCTCCCGAAGGTCTGAAGACAGATGGAACTAATGTCAACGATAATGGAACGACCGTCTTTTACGATAGTATCGACTATTCTACGAAGGATAATTCGACCGCATCAGGTTTCAAAGAAATTAAAGGTGTGCCTTGCAATAACACATTGATTTCGAAGAAATATGGCGGTTGGGTTGATATGTTTGCTTGGGGAACGAGTGGGCAAGGTCGCAAAGCACAAGACTCACTTGCTGTCTTCTTTAATCCATACGATTTGAATGGTGTCGATTTAGGTCATGAGGCTAATAAGTTCGGTTATGGTCCTTCGTTTGATGCAGGTCATGGTCCTGGTGCTACCAGCAATGATATTGATGTGCTATCGGGTACCAATCGATTTTTTGATTGGGGCTATCGCAATGTGATTCGTGAGTATTATAATTTAGTATATGATGAAAATAAAGCGTTAGTAGTGCAAGCACCCGTTGGTACGATGTATCGTCGGGGTGTTTGGCGTACCTTGACGGCTGACGAATGGAAGTATCTCTTAACGGAGCGATTGGTGGGTGGTGAAGATAGTGCTTTTTCGTATGTGCGGTTGAAGTATGGCAAGAATACAACGGATACGGTGTCAGGTGTGTTGATTTATCCTGATGACTTTAGTTTTTCGGAGGCTGGTGTGGCATCGCTTCCGTTTGGGGCAACGTATGGTGTATCAGAGATTGACGCTGCTACATGGAGTGCTTTGGAAGAGGTAGGCGTGGTGTTCTTGCCTACTGCTTATCAAGCCTATCCCGTTGCAGCAAATGATAATCACATGAATTTGAATGACGGTGGTTTGGGTCAGATGGGCTTCTATTGGTCATCTACAGCATCGGATGGAGCCAAAGCAGAATATGCCCGTTTTGATGTACGCAATAAATCAGTATTGGTTGAGGCTACCAACCGAAAGGATTTTAACAGTGTGCGTCTCGTGCAAGATCATACGCCCACTCCTCCTCCTTCGTTCTCGGTTAGTGCTACACAAAAAGTAGCCTTCTCTCCAGGTAACTTGCAGTATCAAGGTTCTACGAAGACGTGGCGTTTTGCTCCCCAACAGTATCATCGCTGTATGGCAGACAACGCGAATATCGCAAACGACTACGATGGTTGGATAGACCTCCTTGGTTGGGGAACGAGTGGAGTCGGAAGTGCACGACAACCGTATTACAGCAATACCACTGCCACAAATTACTCGTGGAGTGAGTGGGGACAGAATGTTATCAGCACATATCCTAAAAATACGTGGCGTACACCAACGAAAGAGGAATGCAACTATTTGTTAAATCGTAAGATTGCTGGTGGTGACTATGGTTTTTCGTTCGTTCGCATACAAACAAGTGATAGTGAAACGGAAGCGGATACGGTTACAGGTGTACTTATTTATCCCGATGATTTCACGTGGGAAAAAGCGGGTGTAGAAGCACTTAGTGTGGGGGCTTCTTCGGGCGTTCAAAAGATAAGTTTAACTACGTGGCAAGCGTTGGAAAAAGTGGGTTGTGCGTTCTTACCAGGATGTAGTTATCGTATTGGTGGAAGTACGAGTATGAAAAACGAAGCGGCTGTTGTTTATGGTATAGGTATATCTTATTGGACTTCTGACCCTGGTAATAGTGATAAGGCGTATCGTATGGCGTTCAATACCGTAGATAAAACTGCCGATGTAACTATCGACAATCGCCATGCTGGCTTGCCTGTTCGATTAGTCAGAGATTTATAATATGTTTTTGCCTGCTTTGGTAGGCTTTATTGTTTGATTTTCGTCTCTGTCCTTTTGCGATGGAGACGAATTTTTTAAATTGAAAGTTGAAAACTGAAAATTGAAAGGTGACTGGTCTATATTTATTCGTTTGGACTTGGCTTTTGTTTTTCACTTTATTTTTTTTGTAAAAACATTTTTTTTATACTATCTTTGCAGAGTTTATGGTGAATTGTGAAAAATTACGTTGAATTTTATCAAAATACTATGAAAAATATGAAAAGAATTTTATCTTTATTATTGGGGTTAGTCGCACTGTTTGGTACGGTTAATGCCGATACTAAGAATGGTTGCGACCGTTATTACGAGTCAGCCATCAAATTTATTGTGGATACGCCTGTTGTGCATCCATTTAGTATCAATGCTAAGGGTGCAAGCGTCATTTTCTCTAAAGGTAACTTGCAGTACTGTCCTGCTCGTAGCGAATGGCGTTTTGCCTTACGTCAGTTTGACCGTGTAGGGAATGGTAAGAGTGTTTATGGTGCTTATGCTCCCGCAAATCTGACGGCGATCGGTGTCAACGATAATGTTACTACCGTCTTCTACGACAGTATCGATTATTCTACACCAGACAATAACTCGCCAACGGGTTTCAAAATGATAAAAGGCGTGCCTTGTAATAATTTATATGTTTCGAAAAACTATGCTGGTTGGATTGACTTGTTCCCTTGGGCAACGAGCGGTCACGGCAGACGCGTAGGCGATGAGTATACTCAGTTCTTCTATCCCTATGAATTGAACAATACCGACTTAGGCTTTAATCCTAACACATACGGCTATGGTCCTTCGTTTGGTGAAGGTCATGGTGCGGGTGCAACAAGCAATGATATTGATTCCAAGTCGGGTACCAACCGTTGTTTTGATTGGGGTTATCGCAACACGATTCGTGAATTTTTTGATTGCGTGTACGATGGCAATAATGCTTTGTTGGTGTCGGCAGGCGATAGTACGATGTACCGTCCGGGTATCTGGCGTACATTGTCCACTGATGAATGGACGTATATCTTAATCACGCGTGAAGTGGAAGGTAAGGATAGTGCTTTTACGTATGTGCGTTTGCAGTACGGCAAGAATAACTCGGATACGATTACGGGTATTTTAATTTATCCTGATGACTTCAGTTTTTCAGAGACAGGTGTAGCCATGCTTCCTTTTGGAGCAAATTATGCTATCTCGTCAATTGACGCTTCTACTTTTGAGGCTTTGGAAGAAGCAGGCGTGGTATTCTTGCCGAGTGCGACCCAACGTACTTTATCCAATGGTGTACCAAGTATTAATGCAGATGTTAATGGGCTGGGGGGTGCCTATTGGTCGGCAAGTGCGTATGATGGAGCAAAAGCAAATAATGTATGGTTTAATATCCTTGGACGTGGGCTTGCGACTAATAACAATAACGCACGTTATCTCGCTTACCCCGTGCGTCTCGTGCAAGATTATACTGTAAGTGAGCCTCCTGCTTTCTCGGTTAGTGCTACACAAAAAGTGAAAATTGCTTCGAGCAACATACAATATCAAGCCTCTACGAATACCTGGCGTTTTGCTACTAATCCATACGATAGATGTATGGCAAACAACGCTTCGGCAGCGGCTAACTACGAAGGTTGGATTGACCTCTTTGGCTGGGGTGCGAGTGGTGTAAAAGAGGATGATGTAAAACCGTATTCTACCTCCGCAACTTCTACCGATTATTCGTGGAGCGATTGGGGCACTGCGATCGGTGGTTCATGGCGTACACCTACGAGCGAAGAATGGACTTATTTGCTTAGCACACGTCAAGTGAATGGCGGTGCAGGCTATTCGTATGTTACGCTCAAATACGGACCCGCTGATGCGGATACGGCAACGGGTGTGCTGATTTATCCTGATAACTTTAAGTGGGCTGATGCAGGTATAACAACGCCTTTACAGGTGGGTGCTACGGCAGGTCTTCAAGTAGTGCAAACAGCGACTTGGAATGCCTTATCTAATGCTGGTTGCGTGTTCTTGCCTGGTTGTGCAAGCCGTATGGGAACGACTATCAATCCAGATTTCTATAGCCAATACGTATACTATTGGTCGGCAACTGAAAATGGTACCGAAAAGGCGGATAACGTGTACTTCAATATCACGGGTAAGACCATTGAGTTTACGAATAGTTACCGTCATTACGGCTTCCCTGTAAGGCTTATTCAAAACTTATAATTCAGTTCTTGCCTGCTTGACAGGTACGTTTTAGGGAATATGTCAGCCTTCTCATCTCGGTGAGGGGCTGTCTTTTTAAATTGAAAATTGAAAATTGAGAATTGAAAAGGGAAAGGAACAACAATGTACAATTAACAATGTACAATTCACCAATTCCCCTTTTCATCTTTCATCTTTCATCTTTCACCTTTCATTTTTACATTTCATTTTTCACTTTTCATCTTTCACCTTCCATCTTCCATCTTCCATCTTCCACCTTTCACCTTTCACCTTTCACCTTTCATCTTCCCACTTTCCTCCTTCTATTTTTTTTTGTAAAAACATATTTTTATTGTATCTTTGCAAGGTATGGGGTGATTGAAGGAGTGAGAAACGTGTTTTTGAATTTTTAACATCGTAAAGTATATGAAAAAAGGTTTATTTTTAGTATTATTGGGACTAAGCGTATTTTTAACGGCTGTTCACGCTGCACAAACCGATGGTTGCAATCGCCATTATCAGTCGGCTGTGAAGTTCGTTGTGGATACGCCTGTGGTGCATCCTTTCAGTATCAACAACCGTGGTGCAAGCGTTATTTTCTCTTCGGGTAACTTGCAGTACTGTCCGGCACGTAACGAGTGGCGTTTTGCCTTGCGGCAGTTTGACCGTGTAGGGAAAGGTAAGAGCGTGTATGCTCCCGAAGGCTTGCAGACAAGTGGTAACGATGTCAATGACAATGGAACAACCGTCTTTTACGACAGTATTGACTATTCTACGAAGGATAACACGCCCTCGGGTTTCAAGGAGATTAAAGGCGTGCCTTGTAATAACACATTGATTTCTAAAACGTATAAAGGTTGGATTGATATGTTTGCGTGGGGAACGAGTGGAAACGGTAGAGCAGTAGGCGATGCAAATACACTCTTCTTTTATCCTTATGAGTTAAGCGGTGAGAATTTAGGTAGTGAATTTAACGCCTACGGTTACGGTCCTTCGTTTGTTGTAGGTCGCGGTGCGGGTGCAACGAGCAACGACATAGATACCAATTCGGGCACCAACCGTTATTTTGATTGGGGCTATCGCAACCCTATTCGCGAGTATTACGATTGTGTGTATGATGAAAATAATAAGGTGGTGAGCCTTTTTGATAAGGATGCTACGATGTATCGGCCAGGTATTTGGCGTACATTGACGATAGAAGAATGGGAGTATATCTTGATCAAACGTGTGATTGATGGCAAGGATAGTGCTTTTACGTATGTGCGGTTGAAGTATGGTAAGAATACAACGGATACGGTGTCGGGTGTGTTGATTTATCCCGATGACTTTAGTTTTGCGGAGGTGGGGGTGGCTACCATGCCTTTTGGTGCCAATTATCCTGTTTCGGAGATTGACCGTGCCACATGGGATGCTTTGGAAGAAGCTGGCTGTGTGTTCTTGCCTAATGCCTATCAATCCTATCCCAATGAACAAAATCAATTGAATTACAACGACGGTGGTTTGGGTCAGATGGGCTTCTATTGGTCTTCTACAGCATCGGATGGAGCCAAAGCAGAATATGTCCGTTTTGATGTACGCAATAAAGCAGTATTGGTTGAGGCTACCAACCGAATGGATTTTATCAATGTGCGTCTCGTGCAAGATTATACCTTACGTGATCCTTCGCCTGCTGCCTTCTCAATTAGTGCTACACAGAAGGTGCAATTCTCGCCAGGTAACTTACAATATAGGGCAAATCCTGCCACGTGGCGTTTTGCACCTCAACAGTTTCATCGCTGTATGGCTGACAATAGTAAAGTATCCTCTTCCTTCGCGGGTTGGATAGACCTCTTTGGCTGGGGAACGAGTGGTCTAACGGGAGCAAGACAACCATATTACACCAACACCACCAATTCGAACTATTCGTGGAGCGAATGGGGTGGAAATCAGATTGGTCGCTACCCTATGAATACGTGGCGTACGCTTTCGAAGGATGATTGGGATTATCTGGTTAACACGCGGAAAGTCAATGGAGAGGCTGGCTATTCGTTCGTTCACTTACAATACAGTAGTAATCCTACGGATACGGTTACGGGTATAATCTTTTATCCCGATGATTTCACGTGGGAAAAAGCAGGTGTTAAAGCCATTGCTGTGGGTGCGAATGGTGTTGATTGGGTTTCTAAAACCACTTGGGATGCTTTGGAAAAAGTGGGTTGTGCTTTCTTGCCTGGCTGTGCGAACCGTGGAGAAAGCGGTGGTGCGACTGGAATAAATGAGAAAAACTATGGTATCTACATAAACTATTGGACTTCGACTCCAGTGAATGGCAATAACAACAAAGCATATCGTCTGGATGGCAATGTTAAAAGCAAGACGCTTAATTTTACGCAAACGTCTGACCGTAGAATGGGATATGCAGTACGTCTTGTGCGGAACTTATAAGGTTTTGTAGATTGACTAAAAAAATGCGAAGTTTTATCAATGAACACAAAAAAGTTTTTTTATAAAAAATAATTGTTATATCTTCGCAACGGTTTTTGGGGTCCATTCGTCTATCGGCTAGGACGACAGATTTTCATTCTGTAAAGAGCAGTTCGACTCTGCTATGGACTACATAGTTTAATTAAAATTAAGTTTTTTTAGATGGCAAATCATAAATCTGCATTAAAAAGGATTCGTCAAACACAGACAAGACGCTTGCATAATCGTTATTATGCGAAAACAACACGTAATGCTATTCGTGATTTAAGGGCGATGACCGACAAAGCACAAGCAGAAGCACTGCTTCCAAAAATCAGTTCAATGCTCGATAAATTAGCAAAAAAGAATATCATTCACGACAACAAAGCCGCTAATCTGAAATCCAAATTGACGATTTTTGTGAATAAATTAGCCTAAAACACAGGCTTTTTGAAATAAGAGGGTAGTTTGACCAACACGGTTATAGGCGAAATAATCTATTCAAAGGAATAGGTTATTTTTTTTACTTACTCCAAAGGCGAAAACGTATTTTAGGTTACTTCTCCCAGCCCTCAAAAATCTCTCTTCCGTAGGTGTTGTCTTCGTTTTTGTCGTGCAAGGGTTGCCATAGTTGTGCAAAAAACGGGTTTTGGCGTGCCTCTTTATCCCACTGCCACGGACGCTCTACGGCTCCCGTCTCGTTGAGAATGGCATTCGAACTATTCGGATACGGATTCGGCAAACAATGTATGCACCAGTGTCCACCCAATAAAATCACGCGTGGCGAAGCCTCAAACGTATGCCCCTCCGCACACTCAAAACGCAACGGCGTATCCCAATCGCCCGTCTGCATCGTCTCCGACAGGCATTTTCCACCCCGAAAAATCGCTGCTTGCTGCATATCCTGCAAACATAGTTGTTCTTTGGGCTTCTTTTCATCGTAGCCATGCTCCAAAAGGACGGCTTCGTTGCTGTTGTGGCTCAAATCCATCTTATCCCACGTAGGTATGTTTTTATACGCTTCCAACGAGCCATAGTAGGCGTGGATGCGTTGTTCAATGTTGTTTTTTATCCACCATTGCGTGCCGTGTTCCGTGCTGTTGGCGAGCCTGCCCATCACGATTTTGATGATATGCGGAAAGAGTTTGGCAACCTTCGTTTTCCCCGCAAACCGAATACCCAACGGCACCAAAGCCGACTGTGCCATCTGCTCAAAGTATTGTTCAACGGGTATGTTGGCACGGAAATGTAAGAAATTCTCCAATTTGTCGCCGTCTAAGTACCACATGCCGTGAAAGTTTCGCGTTACAAACCATTGAGAATCAAAGATTTGCGTTGGACTTGGACAACCTACCGCTTTGAGCAACAACTGTTCAAATTCGTAATTCGACAACCGATACAACTCGCCCGAGCCGATGTTGTAGTAATGATTCCAAAACTCGTCAGGCACTTCTTCCCGACAAACCCGCTCCAATAGCCGTCCGCTATCCTCCACCGTTGCCCATTCCAAAACACCCCGAATCGGAACGTGGAACATAATGGGGTCAAAGTTCTTGATGATAGCGGGGTACAAGATGCCCGATTGACGCAAACTAACCCATTTTTTGATGGGCGAATTGGTGATAATCCACTCGGCACGTATCTTGGTCAAGCCATAGTGGTCATACGCACTCGCACACAGCGGGTCGCCCGTCCGTCCCCAATGCAACGGCTCGCGTCTGTCGCCCATCTGTGCCACCGACCCGACATAAACGACCTTCGGTTGCTGTTTTTCGGGCTGTGCCAACACGGCATCGCGGATATAGGTTGCGGCTAACAGGTTCACTTTGCGGGTTTGCGTAGGGCGATAATCGGCTTGTGGAGAGACCATTCCACCCACGTGTAGCACAATATCCACGCCCGTAACGGCTTTGAGGACATCGTCGTAGGAAGTCAAGTCACCCCAAATAATCTCTATTTTGTCGCTCAAAGGAGCTAATTTGGTCTTATTTACTTGGCTGGGACGTGCCAAAATACGCAGTTGGTATTTGTCGGGGTAGCGTAAAATTTCCTGCATGCCAGCCCAACCCATATTGCCCGTAGCACCAGTGAGAAGAATGCGTGTCATATCTTTATTGTTTGAAAATTACTCTTGTGGAATATCGGTTGGCGTTTGATTTTTCGCCCTATTTTTCAGCATATCAATGCCTTTTTTTGTCTTTTCTGCCACTAAACCAAAAATATCTTGCGTGTCGTGTTCCATATAGCGTTGGGAGAGTTCGGCAGCATCGTCCGTGATAAGCAGCAACAAATCGCCTATATTCAACTCCGAAGTGCCTGTTGGAACGAAAAACGATTGCCCTCGGCGAACCAAGATAACGAGCGTATTTTTGGGCAAGGATACATTTTTGAGCATATTGCCGTTCGCCAACATGTTTTCCGTAACTTGTAATTCGGTCGCTACAGAAGTGATTTCTTCGGGCAAATCGATGTCAAAATGCGAAGGTCCTTTCAGGTCAATCGGTGGCAATGCCAAATCCAACGCTTTTGCCATGCGAGAGAGCGACGAGCCTTGTATAATCAACGACACAATCGTGCAAAGAAACACCACATTGAAGAGCAAATCGGCATTCGGAACGCCTGCTGCCTTACAAGTGATGGCAAAAAAGATGGGTACGGCACCTTTCAAACCCACCCAACTGATGAATAATTTGTCCTTTACGGTATATTTTTTGAACGGAATAAATGAAATAAAGACACTCAACGGCCGTGAAATAAAAATCATCACAAAACTAATCAGCAAGCACGGCAACCACACTTTGATGTCCAAAAAATCGCTCGGACGCACCATCAAACCCAACATCAAGAACATAACCAACTGACTGAGCCACGTCAAGCCATCAAAAAACGAAACCGTCTGGCGTTTTTTCGTAAATTTACTATTCCCAATGATGATTCCGCCGATATACACCGCTAAATAGGGGTTGCCTTTAAGGTAATAGGTCATCGAAAAAATAAAAATACACGCCGTCAAAACCATAATCGGGTACAAAGAATCCGTGCTGAGTTGGATTTTTCGCAACAGCCACGTGATAAATTGTCCAAACAAAAAGCCCAATGTCGCCCCGACAATCAACTGCACCACCACGTCTTGCACGATGCTCAAAGCCGTGATATTGTTTGACGAATGATTGATGATGCTGATGAGCGTGATGGTCAAAATGTACGCCATCGGGTCATTAGAGCCCGATTCCAACTCCAAAACGGGACGCAAATTGTGTTTCAACCGCACACCATGGTTACGCAGGAGCGAAAAAACCGTTGCAGAGTCGGTTGAAGCCATCGTGGAAGCCATCAAAAACGCCAAAAGCCAACTGACAGTCGTTACAGCGTGAATCCAACTAAACAGATAGTAAATAATCACACCCGTGATGGTTGCCGTAAGTAAAACACCCACTGTGGCAAGCGTTCCACCGGGCACAAGAACGGGGAAAATACTGGATATTTTGGTATCCATTCCACCCGAAAACAGGATAATACACAATGCAATCGTTCCTAAACCTTGTGCTGCCTTAATATTGTCAAAAGTAATGCCGAAGCCATCGGGTCCAAAAAGCATACCCACTGCCAAAAACAGCAATAAAGCAGGCACACCAAAACGATAACCGATTTTATCGGTCAGAATACTGATGAAAAAAAGCAGGCTTAGTGTTAAAAGAAGGAACTCGACTTGCATCAACTATTTCTTCAGAATTTGTTCTAACGTTGCAACCATTACATCACGCGATGGTGCTCCAACAAAAACCTTACGATCGCCTTGTGTTGGCACGAAGAACAGGGTCGGAATACTGCGGATATTGAAGTATTTTGCCAATTCGTATTCTTGCTCAATGTCCACTTTATAAAAATTCACTTTCCCTTTGTACGTTTCGCTCATCTCCTCTAAAACAGGTGCCAGACGCTTACAAGGACCGCACCAAGTGGTGTAAAAATCAATCACAACGGGTTTATCGTTTTTGTTAATCCATTCTGTACTTTTGTGAAAATCATACACCAAACGCGTAAAATCCCATGTGGTCATGTAAGAAACTTCGGTATGCCCGTACAAACATACAGAGCATAAAAAAACGACAATGATAAATCTTTTCATAAATTTCTCCTTTTCATTATATCTCGCAAAGTTAGCAAAAAGAATATGAAAGAAAAAACATAATTTTTAGAAAAAAAATATACTTTCGCAAAACGAAGAATTTCAACTTATTAAACACAAAAATAGGTCTATTTTACTAACCAATTAAAAACACAACTATGAAAGAAAAAGTTTTACAAGCCATGCGTGAAGCAGGCAAACCCGTCTCAGCAGGAGACGTAACGAAGGCATTAGGTGCTGACAGAAAAGAAGTGGACAAGGCGTTTGATGCACTCAAAAAAGAAGGTGCTATCGTGTCGCCCGTGCGTTGCAAATGGGAACCAGCAAAATAATTTAAAGTTTATCGTTATGAAAATTAATGCAATAAAAGCCGTAAAAATGTTTGACGGTGGTTTTATGAACCAACCATTTGCCTTTGGGGGCGAAGAAGGGAAGGAAAAATTTGATGAACAAATCCTTTATCGCAGTAGTTTGCAGAACTTTTTGCTCGATACTGACGAGGGAATAATCCTCATCGATACAGGTTTTAAGAAGGATTTTCCAACGCCTGAAAAGAAGTTAGGTGCACCGCTTTATATGGGCGAAAAAAAGCACGATTATATGGAGGCTTTTGCACAGTTGGGCTACAAACCTGAGCAGGTTCCCAAAATCCTTATCACCCACAAACACCCCGACCATAGCGATTGTATTTCGCAATTTCCGAATGCAAAGGTCTATATCGCGACTGCTGATGCCGATGCGTTAAAATTGGAAGGCGAAAATATCGTTCGGGTGGAGTACAAAGACGGTGCGTACAAAAATTTCCCAAAAGCCGAAAAGATTGCCGAAGGATTGTATTTTGTGGAGGCAAAAGGTCATACGCTCGGAAATAGTATCGTTATTTTGGAACACGATGGACTGTTTTATATGTTCCACGGCGACGTAACCTATTGCGATGTGGCTCTCAAAGAGAACAAACAGAGTATTGTGTTTGAGGATTTGGCTGCTGCTCGCCAGACGATTGACCGTGTGCGTGAGTTTATTCAACAAAATCCGACCGTTTACCTCTCTACACACTGCCCCGAAGGTTACGAGAATTTGGAGATGAAGCGTGTGATGAAGTTGTAAAAATCGTTCGCTTTGTAAAATCGTATGCAACTGCAAACTTTCGAAAAAGTCTTGTGGTTGCATATTTTTTTTGGATGACGAAACGTAGTAACGTCTTTATTAAAACAAAACTTGCAGCGATTTCAAATTTTAATTATTTATATTTCAATAACTTAAAATAAATTATCACTTTTTTTGCGAATACGTAAAAAATATGTATTTTTGCAAGTGAGATGAAGGTTATTTTTGACAAGGAATATCTACGCGATTTATATACAAAAGGCAAAACAACTGACAAAAAACATCGCTTTCAACCCGATATTGTGCGAAGATATACGAAGGTGATTGACATTATGATTGAGGCGGAAAATGTGAAAGTGCTTGCCTTGTTTGGTGGATTGCATTACGAGCATTTGTCAGGGAATAAAGCGGGAATTTCCTCTGTCAGAGTAAACGAAAAATACCGCATTGAGTTCACAGAACAAACGGAAGAGAACGAAACGGTAGCCACCATCTGCAACATTATTGAGTTATCAAACCATTATGAATAAAGAAAATATGATACACATGGACGGAATAAAGGACGAAATGATTGCCAATAATCTCACTCCTTTTCGATTTACGCATCCAGGGGAGATTATCAAAGATGAATTGGAATTTCGTGGTATCTCGCAGCGTGAGTTTGCTCAAAGTGTGGGTATGTCTTATTCGGTGCTGAACGAACTTGTCAATGCCCATCGTCCACTTACAACCAACACCGCGTTGCTTTTTGAAGCGGCTCTTGATATTCCTGCCGATATGCTTATGCGTATTCAAACGAAATACAACCTCCAAACTGCCCGAAATGATAAAAAGGTTATCCATTGGATGACGAAAATTCGGAAGGCAACAGCAGTACTATAAAAAAAGCGGACAAAAATATCCGCTAATTCTTACTATCAAAGCGTCTTTTTGGACTATTTCGCTTTTGCGTCAATGTCGTTATCCACCAAAATCCGTCCACAGAACTCACAAACGATGATTTTATTATGTTTGTGAATATCTATTTGACGTTGTGCGGGCACGCGATTATGGCAACCACCGCACGAATCACGCTCTATTTTCACAACTGCCAAGCCGTTATGCGAGTTTTTACGGATACGTTTGAAGGCATTCACCAATCGCTCGTCTTCCAATTTTTCTTCAATGGATTTTGAAGCCAACGTTAATTTTTCGGTTTGGTCTTTTGTTTCGGCTAAAATAGTGTCTAATTCGGTCTTTTTTTGCTTCAAATCAGCCGAACGGTCTTCTATTTGTTGTTTCGTTTGTTCTTTGTTCGTTTTGAGGTTTTCGAGCAAATTCTGTGCTTCGTTGATACGTTTGTTGCTCAATTCAATATCCAAAGTATGATATTCAATTTCCTTGGATAAGTTTTCGTATTCGCGGTTGTTTCGCACGTCATTTTGTTGCTCTTTATACCGCTCAATAGTGGCTTGTGCGTTGTTTATTTTAACCTTAAAATCGCTTATGGTGGTTTGTGCATCTTTTGTTTGCTGCTCAATATTCGTCAAGCGAGTTTTCAATCCCTCTATTTCGTCCTCCATCACACGCACCTCAAAAGGTAATTCGCCTGCCAAAGTGCGTAATTCATCAATTTTTGAATCAATGGTTTGTAACTCGTACAAAAGTTGTAATTTCTTTTCTATTGTTAAATTTTTCATTCTATTTTGTAATTTATTTTTGTTCTTCTTTTTCTTCAAATTCCGTTATCCCGCTATTGGTGAGGATATTGTACCACAACAACAATTTACGAATATCGGTTGGATACACTCTTTCACGGTCATAATCGGGTAACACCTGCTCCAAATACGCCCGTAGTTGGTCGTTGGACAAGGCTTTAATTTCTTGATTGATAACCTGTTTATTTTCCTTTTTTTGTATTGAAGTAAGCACGGAAGAGAGTGCGATTTGCCCATCATTCGTGTAGATTTGTATATCTGCGAGCGTGCTTATCCTATCGCGTGCAAAAACAGGAATACGTTTTTTATCAATTAACGACTCCACAATCAATTTACCGTTGGCATTTACTACCTTTTTGTATAGCCCCGGCTTTCCTACTATGCAAAATATATCACTTAACATATAACGAATTTATCACGCAAAGATACAATAAAAAAAATAAATGACAAAATCTATTCAAAAAAACGTATTTTTGCAAATAGAATGATGTCGCAACAAGATACTTTTTATATGCAAATGGCTTTGCAAGAAGCCCACAACGCTTTGCTGGAAGACGAAGTGCCAATCGGGTGCGTGATTGTTTGTGAAAATCAAATTATCGGTCGGGGACATAACATGACGGAACACCTGAAAGATGCTACTTCACATGCCGAAATGCAAGCCATCACAGCCGCTTGTGCCACGTTGGGTGGGAAGTATTTGCAAAATTGCACGCTGTATGTAACGGTTGAGCCGTGTGTGATGTGTGCAGGGGCGATAGCGTGGACGCAAATAAAACGGTTGGTGTATGGCACGCCCGACATTAAAAAAGGATATACACAATTAACCAATGCTTCGTTTTTGCCCAAATGTGAAGTGGTTAAAGGCGTTTTGGAAGATGAATGCAGAGAGTTAATGCAAAGTTTTTTTGAGAAAAAAAGGAAGAAATATGAAACAATATGTTGAACAAGATGCTAACGGAGCCTCAAATTCTTGGAAAAAAATAGTTATTTTTTCGGTTTTAATCGCTTTAATTGCGGGTACAATCTACCTTTTCCCAGATTATCGAAAGGTATTTAATTACACTTACGAGGTCGGGAAGCCGTGGACATATAGCACGGTCGTTGCCCAAGAGGATTTTCCAATCTACAAAACCGATGCACAATTAGCCAAAGAACGTACCGAAGTGATGCACTCGTACACGCCTTATTACACGATTCAAACCGATATTTCGCAAGATATTTTGGTGATGTCGTCGGAGGAAAAAGATAAATGGAAAAAGCAAGGTGTGGAAGAGATTGCCATTTTGCATAACCGAAAAGCAAGTTTGTACAACATTGATTCATTATATAGTCCAAAAACGGCTTATTTGGCTTTTGGAAAAGAGTATTTGGTTAATTTACAATATGATAGCATTACTTCGCAAACCGTTTTGAAGAGTGTTTTGTCGCGTATTACGCCTACGCAAGGAGTGGTGCAAAAAGGCGAAAAAATCATTGATAATGGCGATATTGTAACCGAAGAAACGGCACGAATCCTCAAAACTTTGGAAATCAATAGTAGCGAAAAGACAGTCGGCTATCACGAACGATTGTTCGCAAATATCGCTGTGGGCTTACTGATAACGCTGTTTTTTGGCTGTTTTATGTTGTACGTCTTTGTGTTTCGCCCTGAGTATTTGACGCAAATCAATACGATGCTTTTTTTCTATCTCATCTCGGGGATTATCATTGCGGCGATGCTTTGTTTGGTGCGATACACGAATTGGAGCGTTTATTTTGTGCCTGTTTTGTGGATTCCTGTGATGGTTCGGGTGTTTTACGATTCGCGTACGGCTCTGTTTTTATACCTCACAAATTTGCTGATTCTTGCTTTGGCGGTACCCGATTCGTTCGTATATTTACTGATACAAATCACGGTTGGTATGGTGGTTGTTTCGAATATCAAAATTATGACGCAACGCTCGCAACTTGCCCGCATTTCGATTTACGCTTTTCTGTCGTATAGCATATTGTACGCAGCGATTGTTGTGGCCACCACGGGCGATTGGCACAAAATAGATTGGGTGCAATTTATTGCGTTTGCGGCTAATGCGTTTGCTTTGTTGGGTGCCTACGGTTTGATTATCGTTTTTGAGAAAATGTTTGGGTTGACAAGTAGCATTACGTTAATCGAATTGGCGAATATAAGTTCGGATTTAATGCTTCGTTTTGCGGAACAATGCGAGGGCAGTTTTCAGCATAGTTTGCAAGTGAGTGCTTTGGCGACCGAGGCGGCGAAACGTATCAATGCGAACGTACTGTTGGTGCGAGCAGGGGCTTTGTATCACGATATTGGCAAGATGGCACATCCGAGTAATTTTATTGAAAATCAGTCACACGGGCGTAATCCTTTGTTGGATTTATCACCTATTGATGCTGCCCAAGCGGTTATTTCGCATGTTACGGACGGTGTGAACATTGCTCGAAAAAACGGTATTCCGCAAGTGATCATCAATTTTATAACCACCCATCATGGCGACTCGTTGGTGAAATTTTTCTATACAAACTACGCCAATGCACACCCTAATGAAAAAGTAGATGAATCGCTGTTCCGCTACCATGGTCCACGTCCGATGGACAAAGAATGTGCAATCGTGATGATGGCCGATGGGGTGGAGGCACGGTCTCGGACGCTGTCGGTTTATACGGAGGAGACGATTAGCGAGATGGTGGACGATATGATTGATATGCAAATGAAAGACCATCAGTTGAATAATACGCCGTTGAGTTTTAAAGATGTAACGATTGTACGGGCGGTGTTTAAGGAAAAACTGATTGCCGCACATCATAAACGAATTAAATATCCAACATTAAACCAACCCTAAAAAACAGCGTTCCGATGGATTATCCTTTGTTTTTGGCTCCGATGGAAGATGTGACGGACCCTGCCTTTCGGCTTTTGTGTAAGCGGTTTGGTGCGGATAGGGTTTATACGGAATTTATCAATGCCGATGCACTCATTCGCGATATTCCTCAGATGTGTCGCAAACTCAACATAAGTGACGAGGAACGGCCTGTTTCCATCCAAATCTATGGTCGGAACGTGGAATCTATGGTGCAAGCCGCGAAAATAGTGGAGCAGGTTTCACCCGATTTTATCGATTTGAATTTTGGTTGTCCTGTGAAAAAAATTGCAGGCAAAGGGGCTGGGGCAGGGCTTTTACAAAACATACCGCTTTTGTTGGAAATTACGCGTCAAGTGGTCAAAGCCGTGAAAATTCCCGTTACTGTCAAAACAAGGTTAGGTTGGGACGAACAAAGCAAAAATATCGTTCAGTTAGCCGAGCAGTTGCAGGATTGTGGCATAGCAGAACTGACTATTCATGGGCGTACACGTTCGGCGATGTATCGTGGCGAAGCCGATTGGACACTGATTGGCGAAGTGAAAAATAATCCACGCATGCACATCCCCATCATCGGCAATGGCGACATCACAACCCCCGAACAAACCAAACTATACTTTGAACGCTACGGCGTAGATGCGATTATGATTGGGCGTGCCACGTTCGGGAACCCTTGGCTTTTTGAAGATATTAAATACTTCTTACAGCATAATCAACCCTTTCCGACACGCTCTATGCAGTCCAAAATAGACATTCTTAAAGAGCACATCGAAAAGTCTATTGAGTGGGTGGGGGACGAACGCAGAGGCATTGTGCATTGTCGTCGTCATTTTGCTAATTCGCCTGTGTTCAAAGGCTTAAGCGATTTTAGGCAGACACGCATTGAGTTACTGCGTGCCGAAACCAAAGAAGCCGTTTTCTCTGTCATGGACAAGATAGTACAAAAATGGGGTAAATAATTTTTACCCCATTCTTTTTATGTAGATTTTTACCAAATCCTACCATCCTTCATCTAAGACTGCACCTGGAATGATAATCTCGATACTAACCGAACGTTTATCTCGTTCATTCGAGCGTTTAATAACGGCGATTTTCTTAAATGATGCATTTTCATTGTTATCCGAGAATACTTCAATCTCTTTTAAGAATTGCTCTACGTGTACGGTACGCAAATAAGCCAACTCGTGATTATTCTTAACAGCTGAATTAGCGGTTAAGTAGACTTTTTGCGTCACACCATTCTGTCGGATAGCCCCTTTACATTCGCCAAACTCACCTCTATAACGCAATGTACTCTTAATAGGTGTTGGGTCGGCGTGTCCAATAATACGGACGGTAACGGCTCTATTTTCTCCTTCAAAGTATTGAGCATAATCATTTTGCACTTTCTCTTTCACATAGTATAACATCTCCTCACAAGCCTTTGAAGAAGTGTACAAGTAAGCACCAGGAGCATAATCATCACCAGGACCATAAAGGTTAATCTTTGGACTCGTTACCGAATACGAGAAGCGAAGGATTAAGTCACCATTTGCTACCTGTGGAGTCAACTTCACAGTGATATTATTTATCTTTTCGGTCTCAGGCTTGAATGATGGACCTTCTTTTTGAGGCTTCTCTTGTGGTTTCTCTATAGGTTTCACCTGTGGCTTCTCTGCTGGCTTTTCTTGTGGTTGCTCAACTGGAGGAGTACCTGTAGTAGAGGTTAAAAACGTAGTATCGATACCACCTGGCTTTACTTCTTCCGTAGGAATGACCGTATCCTTTACAGGTTCGGGTTCTTTTACTACTTTTGGTGCTTCTTTCTTCTCTTTCGGTTTCTTCTCTTTTTCTTCTTTCTCTTTCTCCTTCTTATCAAAATTGCTGAAAGGGAAGGCTAAAGAAAGAGCAACTTCAAAGCCTCTGTTAGTACGTTTACCAAATACGTAGTCTTGGGTTTGAGGATTGCCTGATGCAAAAGGCGAAGGTTGCCCAACATCTACGGAATTGCCGTATGAATCTGTTTTCTTTGTACTATATGTCGGGAAGTTATTCCATAAGCCTAAAGTATAGTTGCCCTCTACGGCTACGAAATAATCATTACCCTTACGGGTGTTAATCACGCCACGAAAACCTAAACCGCCCATTACGCCAAAGTCGGGCAACATAACCAACTCTTTTTTAATTCTTTCGGTGGTTTTGATGCCATTTGTGGGACCATGCGAATAGGTTCCATCAAAGCGATAACTTGCGTAAGGCATAGCAAAAAGATACGGTTGAAAATTAGATTTATTGAAGAGATACATCAAAAAACCCAACCTAAAATCGGCATATCTTTGCCGTAGTTTGTACGTATAATCAGGTAAATCTGCCTCACTATCGGTTTTCAATAAAACGCCCCGCTCTGCATACGCAAATTCTGTACGGATAGCAAAGCCACCCGCCATATTCCATTCAAAAAAGAGCGAGCCGTTAGGCATATACATTGTAGAATGGTTGAGATAGTTGTAACTCTCATCGGAGAAGGCCATATCTGGGAAGGTTAAACCACCTTTGATACCCATAGAACCACCCCGTGCTGAGCCACGCAAGGCGTATACGTGCGTTACACTACACACCGCCACAAAGAGTATTAACAGGATTCTGAGTCTTTTCATATATATCGTTAAGTTTAGGTTTTTCGCAAAATTTCCGCAAAGGTACCTTTTTTATTTGAAAATAAAAAATATAATTTTTGCATATTGCATCAAAAAATGACGAATGTGGATAAATCCATCGAGTAGGGGCGTATTGTTATTGCTTTAATAGCCAATCTATCACATTTAATTTGCGAATACCATCTATATTCGTATTGTCAAAATCCATGGTCAGAAGATACTTGGGAGATGAATCTCGTTTTACCATACTATAATATCTACTGACGAAATTTGTAGTTTTTAGTGATTTTCGTCATTAGCGTTACAAAAGTACAAAAAATAATTCAAAAGTTTCATTTTTTTGCAGGGTTGAACTTGCATAAGATTTGTGGAAATGAAATAAAAATGCTACATTTGTAGCAAATATCAACCCAAATGACACGCAGCGAATTTATTGAGAAAAACAAGGCTTTGTTTTGGTACACGCCAGAAAATCAGAAACAAGACATCAGCGATTCTTTGTTGATAGAGACAATTTTTAACGAAGGAACGCTTGATGATTGTCGTCAACTCATTGAAACGCTGGGTGGTAAGCATGTGGCACAGGTGTTTTTTGCGGCAAAAGGCAGACAAAAGGCGAACTATTATCCAGAGATTTACCATTTTTTCTCATTAGTCTTACAAAAGTATGTATAAGGAGGTTTTAAGCAAAAAGCAAGTTGAATTATTGTCCGTTATGGAAAAATTCAAACGAGAATACTACCTTGTTGGTGGTACGGCTGTTGCGTTGTATCTTGGGCATAGGCGTTCGATTGATTTTGATATGTTCAAGCGTTCCCCTTTAAATCACAAGAAGAATCTTGATAAATTGAACGTATCAGGATTTCCGTACAGAGTAACCCGACGGGTAGAAGAACAGATGAATTTGATTATCAACGATGTAAAGCTCACTTTTTTTCAATATCCATTTGAGATAAAGGTAAATGAAAAGTTTGAAAATACGTTTCGTGTACCTGCTTTGATTGACTTAGCGGCTATGAAAGCATACGCATTAGGTCGCCGCTCCAAGTGGAAAGATTATGTAGATTTGTTTTTTCTCCTCACGGAGCATTTTTCTATAGGACAAATTTCCGCAAGAGCAAATGCGATTTTTGGCGACTTGTATTCTGAAAAACTATTCCGTTCACAACTATGCTATTTCGGTGACGTTGACTATACCGAACAAGTGGACTATCTTTTTGCTAACCCACCTTCGGACGAAACCATCAAGGCAACACTGACCAAAATGGCCGTAGAAATTTAAGTATTGGGGATAAATCCAATTATTTTTTGCCGTGTTGAACGTGCATAAAAAGAGAGCAACAAAAGGATTTTCCTTTGCTGCTCTCCTGCGAATTCTTAAATTATCTTTCGAAAATTAGAACTTATATTGCAATGAGAATACACCTGCACTGAAATCTTTACTGAATGGATCTCTCCATTGTGCACGCAAGCCAACATGCTCACCAAACGTTTTCTCAAGCGTCAACAAACCGTAAAGGTAGTATTTTTCGTCTTTGTTAGCGTAAACACCAGCCTCAGGAGTCCCATCAGAGCAGTAGATCAACTGTGCACCGATATTCCATTGTTTAGGCAGATAGAAACTTGGGTTAACGCGTGCATAACCATACGTTTTCGATTTAGCACCCGCTTCATCAGCTTTTGACCAATTCATGTTACCACCTGCTACGATAGCAAACCAATTCTTACGCCATGTAACGCTCAAGTCGGTGCAGAAAGTGTTAGACTCTTTACCGTTCATATCCCACGTCTTAACTGCTGTCCACGTTCCTGTCTTATTATCATATTTATAAGGAACATCAACTGACGTTGCCAAATTCGTAATACCATTTCCTGCCGATTCGTGGAAGTGTATAAACTTCGAACCAAAGTGTACCGTGAGGTTACGATTGCTGAACGAATAAGCCAAACGAGCAATGTCACCCTTTTGCTCTTTCAATTTGTCGTTACCAATGATGTACTCACCATCAGCATTTGTTCCCGTCATATATCCACCGATGCTACCCAAAGCGTTAGGATTAGAAAAACGACGATAGTATGCCAAGTGCAAATAGTTCAATTTTGCGAAGTTGAAAACAGCACTTGCAGTCCAGAAATTACGCCATCTGTTGTTCTTCAAATCTTTATCCTTGTTATACCAAGGGGTTACTGCGTAACTATGCAATTGTGCACGGTCGCCCAACGTCAACTTAACAGGACCAACCGTATAGTTGAATTGCAGATAGAAGTCATTGTAGTTATCCCAGTATTCATTATCGATGCCAGCGTTCATTTCTACTTCATTTTTATCGAAGCCACCTTCCCAACCAACGGTCATATCCAAACCTTTTGCCAAAGGTACTTCGTACTCTGCTACGTACATCTGTGATTTCGTTACAGAACGGTTACGTCCACCGCCACCGTTATCAGTATGCGAATAAACACCCAAGAGCAACAACGAACCTTTTTCGAAGTTGTGCCAGTAGTTCACGCGTCCACGATAGAAACGATTGATTGCACCTGCATCATTTGCCGACACTTTATGACGCCCGTAAACATTGATTTTGTTTTTAGCGTCAAATTTGTGGCTCACGAGAACATCACCGTAATTCGTAAAGCTATAATTGCCTTTACGCGAAATATCATCAACCGAAATGTTTGCGTGATAGTCCGTCGTCTCGTTGCCGTAACGAACGTTCGCGAATGGATGAGGCTCACCATCGGTGGTCATTTCCGTACCAACGTAACCATGCAAACCTTCTTCATTTTTCTTCATGTTCACGTCAATAACACCACGGAAACCGCCCGTTCCTTTTGCAACAGCAGCGTTTTCGCAAATCTGTACTCTTCTTACTTGAGACGCTTTCGTATTCGTCAAGAATTGGCGAATATCAACCGTCATATCTACGTTCTCCATACGAAGACGATAGTCATGGCCTGTACCGCTCAACAAAGAGGGATCAAATTTGCTAATGAGCAGTTCGCCATACATTTGGAAAACGTCCATCAAACTCTCCTCACCCGTCAATTCCAGACGATCAACCCAGATAATCGTACGATCGCTCGAAATAACAATCGCTGGTTTTACCTCTGGTTGTTCAGGAGCAGCGTCCTGAGCTTTAACAGAATAAGGTAAAGCTAAAAGAATGGAGAAAACAAATAAATTTCTCAATAGTTTGAAATTGTGTTTCATACTTATCTTTTTTTAAGGTTAATAATAAATTTTTTGCAAAAGTACCTTTTTTTTCGAAAAATACAAAATAAAAGTAAAAAAATCTGTTTTTTTGAAACCTTCATCGTCCAAAATGGCGACACAAAATGTTAAAAATGTGCCTTTATTGCAGGGGTTCTCATTGTCAAGTCTAACTATCAAATTTGCTTCCATCAAAAATCGAAAAAATAAATTAAGTTGCTTTTTTATAATAAGTTAATTGAAATGTTTGGTACGGATGACATACAAAAAATGTAATTTCCACATAAAAAAAATAAAATAATTAAAAAAAAATACTATCTTCGCAAAAACAAGTTGTATGCAAAAATTATCATTAACATCTCAGATTTTCATGGCTTTGATTTTAGCGGTTTTCGCTGGTCTTGCTTTGCAACACTTTCCTGACTTTGTTAATGGTTACATCAAACCTTGGGGGACGATTTTCCTGAATTTGCTGAAATTTATTGTGGTGCCGTTGGTGCTCTTTTCGATTATGTCGGCGGTATTCTCTATAAATGATGTGACCAAGATTGGGCAATTAGGGTTGCGTTCGGTGCTGTTTTTTATGTGTACAACGATTGTGGCGACCGTGGTGGCGTTAGTGGTAGCGACTCTGTGCAAGGGCTTTTTGCCGTCAATCAGCATCGATATAATGGAATTGGATTCGTATGAGTTGTACGATTTTACGTTGATGGACCAAATCATTAACTTCTTCCCCGCGAATATCCTGAAACCCATCATGAACATGACGATGATGCAAGTGATTGTGATTGCGTTGTTTTTTGGGGTTGCGATTATTTCAGTTGGGCAAGAGGGCGAGCCTGCCAAACGACTCGTTGCGTGCCTGAATGATGTGATGATGAAGATTTTGGAATACATTATGGCGGTTTCGCCGTTTGGTGTGTTCTGTTTGCTGACGCCTGTGGTGGTTATCAATGGTCCGAATATATTGGGTTCGTATGCGGCTCTGATACTGTTGAGTTACGGTGTGTTTTTGTTGCATATAATTATTGTGTACACGCCGCTTGTTGCGATTTTGGGCAAGACGAATCCGTTCACGTTTTTGAAGCAGATGACGCCCGCGATGATGTTCGCTTTTTCGTCTGACTCGTCTGTGGCAACGATTCCGTACACGATGGAAGGAGCACGGAGTTTGGGCGTTCGGAAGGATATTGCGGAGTTTGTGGTGCCATTGGGAGCCACGATAAACATGGATGGTGTGGCGATTTATTTGTCGGTTGCAGCCGTGTTCTTTACGAATTGTTTGGGTTTGGATTTGACGCTCAACCAATATATTGCGATTGCCATTTCGGCTACGATTGCTTCGATTGGAACGCCGGGTGTGCCGGGTGGTGCGTTGGCGTTGATGGCGATGGTGTTTGCTTCGGCAGGTATTCCTGTGGAGTGCGTAGCAGTGGCAGCAGGCATAGATAGGCTCGTGGATATGGGACGCACGGTGATGTCCATAACAGGCGATGCGTCTTGTGCCGTGGTGATGGAAAAAACGACAGGTTATATTTTTGACACAAAATGATACGGTTAGCCCAAAAATATGATGTATCTTCGATTCTGCGGGTGATGGATGCCGCACGAGGAATCATGCGTGCTGACGGGAACCTCACCCAATGGGCAAACGGCTATCCTGCGGAACAGGACATTTTGGCAGATATAGAGCAAAAAATCGGGTATGTGTTGGAAAAGGACGGGGAAATTGGAGCGTATTTTGCCCTGATGCCGAGTCCCGAACCCGCATACAGCAAGATATATGACGGTGCGTGGTTGGACGATACGTTGCCGTATCATGTGGTGCACCGTTTGGGCAGTTATCCGCACGTGCGAGGGGTTTTTCGGAGCATGTTGGCGTTTAGTTTTTCGGCGGATAAGAACATTCGCATCGATACGCACCGCGACAACCGGATTATGCAACATAACCTTTGTATAAACGGTTTTACGTATTGTGGAATCATCCATCTGCTTTCGGGCGATGAGCGGTTGGCGTATCAAAAAATAATGGAGGCATAGCGGGTTGCATATATAATATTGTAACATAAAAAGATAAATTATATACTAACTAAAAATTAAAATGCGTATGAAAAAATTATCTCTTACTTCTCAAATTTTCATTGCACTGTTATTGGCTATCGGTGCAGGTCTCGCATTGCAAAATTATCCAGATTTTGTCAATGGTTACATTAAGCCTTGGGGTACTATTTTCTTGAACTTATTGAAGTTCATTGTGGTGCCATTGGTTATATTTTCAATCATGTCGGCGATTTTCTCCATGAATGATATAACCAAGATTGGTAAGTTGGGTGGTCGTGCTTTGCTGTACTTCATGTGTACGACGATTATCGCTACTTGTTTAGGTTTGCTTTTGCCGACTTTGATCAAGAGTGGTTTGCCCAAAATCGAGATTGATATTGCTTCGTTGGCTGGGCGTGATGTTCATCACTTTACGTTGATTGACCAGATCGTGAACTTCTTCCCATCGAACATCGTGCAACCGATTGCGAACATGACGATGATGCAGGTTATTGTGATTGCCTTGTTCTTCGCTGTTGCTATCGTACATATTGGTGAGAAAGGCGAGGAAGCACGCAAACTCGTTTTGTGCTTGGATCAAGTAACCCAACGCGTTTTGTGGTACATCATGGCTATCTCGCCGTTTGGTGTGTTCTGTTTGCTTACGCCTGTGGTGGTGGTGAATGGTCCTACGGTGTTAGGTTCGTATGCTGCCTTGATTGGTTTGGATTATGGTGTATTTATTTGCCATATCTTGTTGGTTTACTTGCCTGCTCTTATCTTGTTGGGTAAGATGAATCCTATCAAGTTCTTCAAGAACATCGGTCAAGCCATGTTGTTTGCTTATTCTTCTGACTCGTCTGTAGCAACGATTCCTTACACGATTGCAGGCGTTGAGAAATTAGGTGTTCGTAAGGACATTTCGGAGTTCGTTATTCCATTGGGAGCAACGGTTAACATGGACGGTGTGGCTATTTACTTGTGCGTTTCGGCAGTGTTCTTTGCAAACTGCTTGGGTATCGATTTGACGATGAACGATTACTTTGCACTTGCTTTCTCGGCAACGATTGCTTCGATTGGTACGCCGGGTATCCCTGGTGGTTCGTTGGCTTTGATGGCGATGGTATTTGCTTCGGCAGGTATTCCTGTTGAGTGCGTGGCTATCGCAGCAGGTATCGACCGTTTGGTAGATATGGCTCGTACGGTGATGTCTATCACGGGTGACGCTTCGTGTGCAGTGGTAATGGAAACGACAACAGGACATATCTTCGACAAAAAATAAAAAAACACAACATTACTCATTTCAGGGGAGAGGGTGAAGGGATTTCACTCTCTCTCTGCGTTTAAAGTGAAAGGTGAAAAGTAAGATAGGCAAGTAAATTTTCAATTTTTCAATTTAGAGAAAGCCCGCCAGGCGAGAGGCTCGGGAGGGAAGCCCTCCACCAAACAATACCAACCTGCCACAAAGCCACCCAACAAAACCACCAACCAAAGCGACAGAGACAAAAAAACGAGAACTGGAAAAAAAACATAAAGATGTTTTGAAAATTTTGTACTTTCGCAACAAAATGAATCATTATGAAACGCAAAGTAGAAGGTTTTTGGGATATTAAACCTTGTATCACGGACGTCACATTTCCTATGCGTGGGAAAATACAGGTCACCTTCAAAGATGGACGTATCATCACGATGCCCATCTCGGCTTTTCCATCCATCCAAAAAGTGCCCACACAAGAGCGGAAGAACTGGTATCTTATGGGAGGTGGCTTCACGTGGGACTGCTGTTCAGAAGTGATACACCCCGAACAAATCCTCGGCAACTACAACCTATACAACCACGATGCCCAATAAGGGCGAGAGGCTCGGGCAAGAGGCTCGGGAGGGAAGCCCGCCAGGCGAGAGGCTCGCCACCCAACAAAGCGAAGCCAAGAAAGCGAAGCAATCCTCCCCACGGCGTGAAACACCGTAAAAGGCAAGTCGCTCGGGCGAGAAAGCAGAGCAGCAAGGAGGCGAGGGGGAGCGAGGGAGCCACCACGAGGAGGCAGGAAGAGAGACGAGGAGCGGCAGGAGGCAACCCCGAGACAGCATGAAACGCATAAACTAAAAAAGGAGACAGAACACTCTATCTCCCTTTTTTAGCATAAGGCTAAGCAAACAACAGCCTATTTTACTTCGCGAACTAAACGTACCGCATAGCCGCCATAGCGATTGGCGTAGTTCGCTGGAAGGATGCTACGACCTCCGAAATTGAAGTTCGCGAGATACGCGCTGTAAGTATCATAATCAGTAGCAGACCAATAGAAGACGTTGCGACCATAGTAGTTCGCACTGACCGTAGTGCCATCACGATAACTACAACCTGGCAAGAACGCACAACCGGCTTTCTCCAATTTTTTCCAAGTAGCATTCTCTACCACTTGAACACCAGCACTTGCACCCGTTGAAATAGCAGTTACACCCGCTTTTGCCCACGTAAAGTTATCGGGATAAATCAAACAACCCGTAACGGTATCACTTGAACTACTACCTGTTTTCAAGCGAACGTACGAGTAACCGTCAGCACCATTAACCTTACGTGTGTTAAACAAATAAACCCACTCGTCTTTCTTCGGTGTACGCCACGTCTTAGCAGCATAATCGCCGATTTTATTGTCACCCCATTCACTCCAAGAATAATTATT